>Ga0307502_10000516_pt1 | contig 9959 bp, 8 predicted proteins | sample 16_S_MG_FD_201364 | JGI IMG/M metagenome (GOLD analysis project Ga0307502, IMG submission 201364) | Soil microbial communities from Populus trichocarpa stands in riparian zone in the Pacific Northwest, United States - 16_S | ecosystem: Environmental > Terrestrial > Soil > Riparian zone > Trees... | reverse complement strand
GCCTACAAGGGGATCGAGGCGATCCTGCGCCTGATCTACCAGCCGCCCGATCCCGCCGCGGAAGCGGCGCGGGAGCAGCGCGCGGCTCGGCTGCGCGGCCGCCTCCGGGGCCTGGCCGTCCCTGCCCTCGCCGCGCTGCTCATCGTGGGCATCGTGGCGGCCTTCCTCGGCGGCGGCGGCGCGAGCGCGCCGGCGGCGTCGATCGGCTCGTGCGAGGGCCACGCGGAGCTCTGCGACCGGCCCCTCGACGACGTCGTGCTGCCGGCCACGCACAACGCGATGTCGGCGCCGCTGAAGGGCTGGTTCTCGGCCGAGCAGGACCGCTCGATCGGCGGGCAGCTCGAAGACGGCATCCGCGGCCTGCTGCTCGACACCCACTACGCCGACGCGCTCGGCAACGGTCGCGTGCGGACGTTCTTCGAGAGCAGGAAGGACCTCGGCCTGATCAAGGACCAGGACGGCGTGAGCGATCAGGACTTCGACGCCGCGCTGCGCATCCGCGAGCGGCTCGGCTTCCGCGGCAAGGGCAAGCGCGGGATCTACCTGTGCCACACGCTGTGCGAGCTGGGCGCGACGCCGCTGGCGACGGGGCTGAAGGACATCCACGACTTCCTCGTCACCCACCCCTCCGAGGTGGTGGTCGTCGTCAACCAGGACTACGTCACGCCCGCGGACTTCGTCAAGGCCGTCGGCGACGCCGGCCTGGCGCGCTACGCCTTCACGCCGCCCGACGACGGCGACTGGCCCACCCTGCGCGAGATGATCGAAGCCGACCAGCGCCTCGTCCTGCTGGCCGAGAACCACGCGGGCGGGGCGCCGTGGTACCAGCTGGCCTACAAGCGGCTGACCGAGGAGACGCCGTACAGCTTCCCGCGCGCCTCGCTGCTGACCGCGCAGGCCGACCGGCCCCAGAGCTGCCAGCCCAACCGCGGACCCAGGCAAGCGCCGCTGTTCCTCATCAACCACTGGGTGAGCACGGATCCCACGCCGCGGCCGAGCGACGCCGAGAAGGTCAACGCCTACGCGCCGCTGCTCGCCCGCGCGCGCGAGTGCGAGCGCATCCGCGACCACCTGCCCAACCTGCTCGCCGTGAACTTCTACAAGCGCGGGGACGTCTTCCGGGTCGTCGACACGCTGAACGGCTTCTGAGCGGCGCCCGAGCTCAAACTTGACGCAGGCGTCATCTTCTGTGACGCTGGGCGCCATGGCCACCCTTCCCACCGCCGCGGTCATCGGCGCCGGCTCCTCCGGGATCGCCGCCGCCAAGGCGCTCCACGAGCGGGGGATCCCGTTCACGTGCTTCGAGGCCTCCGACCGCATCGGCGGCAACTGGGTCTTCGCCAACAAGAACGGCATGTCGGCCGCCTATCGCCAGCTGTTCATCAACACGTCGCGCGACCGGATGGAGTACTCGGACTACCCGATGCCGAAGTCCTATCCGGACTTCCCCCACCACACGCAGATCGCGGCCTACTTCGACGCCTACGTCGAGCACTTCGGCTTTCGCGATCGCATCCGCTTCGAGACGAAGGTCCAGCGGGCGGCGCGGGTGCCGGGCGGCGGCTGGGAGCTGACGCTCGACGACGGCTCGGTCGAGCGCTTCGACGCGCTGCTGGTGGCCAACGGGCACCACTGGGATCCGCGCTGGCCCGAGCCGATGTTCCCCGGGCACGACAGCTTCGCCGGCGAGCAGATCCACGCCCACTCCTACGTCGACAACGACCTCTTCGCCGACAAGGACGTGGTCATCCTCGGCATGGGCAACTCGGCGATGGACATCGCGGTGGAGTCCTCCTACGTGGCGCGCAACACGTACCTGGCCGCCCGCCGCGGCGCGTGGATCATCCCCAAGTACATGTTCGGGCGCCCGGTCGACCAGCTCCCGCAGGATCCGCGCGTGCCCTTCAAGATCCGCCAGCGCATGATCCACGCGCTGATCAAGCTGCACGTCGGCAACCCCGCGCGCTACGGGCTGCCCGCGCCCGACCACAAGTTCGGCGAGGCCCACCCGACCGTCTCGGGACGCATCCTCGACCGGATCGCGCACGGCACCATCGCGCCCAAGCCCAACATCCGCCGCCTCGACGGCGACGAGGTGGAGTTCGACGACGGCTCGCGGGCGCACGTGGACGTGGTCGTCTATTGCACCGGGTACAAGATCAGCTTCCCGTTCTTCGACGCGGACTTCATCTCGGCTCCCGACAATCACATCGAGCTCTTCCGGCGCGTCTTCCACCCCGAGGTCGACGACGTCTTCTTCGTCGCGCTGCTGCAGCCGCTCGGAGCGACGATGCCGCTGGCCGAGGCGCAGGGCCAGTGGATCGCCGACCATCTCAAGGGCGAGTACGCGCTGCCGTCACGGCCCGCCCTGCTGCAGGACATCGAGGACGACGCGGCGGCCATGCGCAAGCGCTACGTCGCCTCCAAGCGCCACACGATCCAGGTCGACTTCGACGACTACCTGCACGGTCTCGCCAAGGAGCGCCGGGCCGGCGCCGAGCGCGCGCGTCGGCAGGGCTTCCGGCTCCCCGTGGCGCCGGGGCCAGCACGGGCACAGGTGCCGGCTTGACCACCGCGACCGGCGTCGGCAAGCGCGAGCTCACCAAGGCGGCCAACCGCGAGGCGATCCTGGTCGCCGCGCGGCGCGTGTTCTCAGACCTCGGCTACGGCGCCGCGTCGGTACGCGACGTCGTGCGCGAGACCGACCTCGCCACCGGCACCTTCTACAACTACTTCCCCGACAAGGAGTCGGTGCTGCGCGCGCTGGTGGACGAGATCACCGTCGAGGCGCGGGCGCGCGTGCGCGCGGCGCGGACGTCCGCCACGACGATGGAGGGCTTCGTGTCGGGGGGCTTTCGCGCCTACTTCGAGTTCCTGGCCGAGGACCCCGACACGGTCGCGCTGATGCGCCGCAACTCGGGGACGATCCGCACGATGTTCGACGAGCCGGCCCTGGGCGCTGGCATCGACGAGTTGCGCGCCGACCTCGAGGCGGCGGTCCTCGCCGGGCGGATCCCGCCCCACGACGCCGATCTCATGGCGGTGGCGATGGTCGGCGCCGGGGTCGAGGTCGGGCTGCGCATGGTCGAGCGCGAGCCGCTCGACGTGGAGCGCGCGGTGGCCTTCGTCACCGACGTGTTCCTGGGTGCGTTTGAACGCATCGGGTAGGCGCGCCGGGCCGCAACTTGGGCGTGGCTACCCTGTTGCGGGCTTCCGACTGCGAACGAAAGCGAACTCTTTTCTCTATGCGACGACTCCTCATCCCCATCGCCGCGCTGCTTGCGGTGCTCGCCGTTCCGGCGGGCGCAAGCGCCTACACCCTGGGTATCAGCGACCAGCAGGCCCAGACCTTCACCAACCCGCTCTTCGCTCCGCTGAAGATCAAGGCGGCGCGCTACATCACGCCCTACGACGTCCTGGAGAGCCCCGCCGACAAGGCCGCGCTCGACGCCTGGGTGAGCGCCGCGACCGCCGCGCACCAGAAGATCCTCATCTCCTTCGAGCACTCCCACCGCAGCAACTCGCGCGCCCTGAAGGCGCCGACCGTCGCCGCGTACACGAAGGAGCTCAAGAAGTTCAAGGCCGCCTATCCGGGCGTCAAGGACATCTCGCCGTGGAACGAGGTCAACCGCTGCCACGCGCTGCGCGACGGCAGCGTGCAGGGCCAGCCGACCAAGATCTGCAGCCTCACCACCGGTCCCAAGCTGACCGCTCAGTACTACGGTGCCGCGCGCAAGGTGTTCAAGGGATCGAAGTACCGGATCGTCGGCCTGGACATCCTCGACGAGCAGAACGTCAACAAGACGATCAAGTACCTGACGTCGTTCCTGCGCCACGCGTCGCCGGATCCGAAGATCATCGGCTTCCACAACTACTCGGACACCAATCGCTTCTCGACCACCCGCACCAAGCGCGTGCTGCAGGCCTTCCGCGGGAAGGTCTGGCTGACCGAGACCGGCGGCATCGTGAAGCTGGGCTCGAGCTTCCCGTTCAGCACGAGCCGCGCGGCCAAGGCCCTCGGCTGCATGTTCACGCTCGCGAAGACCAACTCGCGGATCTCGGCGCTGTTCGCCTATCAGTACAACGCGCCGGCGGACCCGTCGACGGCGTTCTTCGACGCGGGCCTCATCAATCCGGACGGCACACCGCGTCCCGGCTACGCCGTGGTGAAGAGCCGCAAGGCGCGCAGCTGCCATAAGTAGGACACTGGGGGCAGTGCCAACGTTCTGCCGCCACAACCGTCTCGAGGCCACCTGTCCCATCTGCGCGCGCAAGCGCAAGGAGGGGGAGGTGGCCGAGCCGCGCCGGGCGACGCCTCGCCCGGCGCGGTCTGCGTCCGGCCGGGCGCCATCCGCGCGCGGCGGCGGCCTGAAGGTGCGCCACATGGCGCGCGCGGCCGACGACGGCTACGAGCACGAGCTGCTGCCCGGACTGCGCAGCTCGGTCGACGTGGCGCGGCTGGCCGACGAGATGGCCTTCGCGGCGGCGCGACTGGAGGAGCTCTCCACCGATCCGCCGGGCCTCTACGCCGACGTGGCCAAGGCCTCCGACGTCGAGGAGGCCACGTGGCTGGCCTTCCTCATCGCCTACCTGTCTCCGTTGGAGGGCGACGATCCGTGGGCGGCGATCGCCATGGCCCGCACGAGCTGGGCGTCGGGCGAGCTGCCGATGCTCGAGGACGTGGCGCTGGGGCCGCGCACCGCGCACGATCCCGCGCGCGGCGCATCGACGCTGCTGGCCTATCGCGCGTGGGCCGAGCGCGCCGGCTCGCAGGCGCAGGCCTTCATCGGCGATCCCGGGTGGCCCGACCAGCGGCGCTTCGACCGCGCCTTCGAGCGCCTGTCGCTGCCGGGCTTCGGTCGCGCTCCGCGCTTCGAGCTGCTGGTGTCGCTCGGGCGCCTGGGCGTCTTCGACGTGCGCCCATGGTCGCTGCAGCTCTCCGGCGACGCGCTCGACCCCACGATCGTGGCCTCCAAGCGCGTGCTCGGCATCGGCGATCCGCTCCTGCTGCAGCGCCGCTCGGGCGACCTCGCCGCCGGCGTGGGCGTCCCGATCGAGGCGCTCGACCTCGCGCTGGCCAACTGGCTGCGTCCCGAGGACGAGCGGATCACCGCCGGAGCGACGGTGAGCAGCGACGGCCCGCTGCGCGACGCGATCGGCGCGGCGCTGGGGGTGTAGTTCGTCCGCACGGCGCTTGCGGTGCTGCGCGGCGCAAACTGCCGCATCGAGGGGAGGGAGTGAGCGGCGGTCTTGGCGCTCGCGGCTCCGCGATCGCGCTGGTGCCCGAACCAGTCCGGATTGGGTTCGGTTTCCGGGCCTTATCCGGACCGGTTCGCGGGAGGACCACCGCCAAGGCTCTCGCCCGGGCGGACTTCCTTTCCTCATTGATGCAGTTTGCGCCGCGCAGCGCCGCCAACGCAACACGGACGAACTCAACCCGCCAAAGCCGCCAACGCCCCCATCCCCGGCACGAACAGGTAAGCCCCGCCGCGGGTGGTGACGAACGGCCCCTGGGGGCCGAGGAGGAACGGGGGGTGCCCCTCGACGGTCATCTTGCCGGTGCCGTGGGGATCGCCCATGAGGAAGTCGCTGTCGTGGCCGAGGTGGAAGACGTTGCCGTCGTTGAGCCACTGCGCCTGGATGCCCTCGAACTGGCGCGAGATGCTCGCGTTGAAGCAGACGAAGACGAGGCCGCGGTCGACGTGGTCGTCCTGCGTGGCCTCGGAGGCCAGCGGCGGGCCGTAGGGCATGCCGCGCCGGATGATGCGGTGGCGGAAGCTGAGCAGCCCGTCGAAGCCGAGCGCGTCACGCGGGTTCGAGCGGCGGATGTGCGCGCCGAGCGGGCAGCGCAGGCCGTGGGGGTCCTCGTCGGCGTAGCGGAAGGCGTTGGTGCGGGCGTCGGTCTTGGGGTCGAAGTCCGCGATCGGCGCGTCCGGCGAGACGACGAGCGGCGTCCCGTTGGGCCAGCGCCCGACCACCTTGGCCGCGAGCTTCTCGTGGTCGCCGCTTTCGTAGAGCTCCGCCGCCTCGCGCAGCACGTGGCGGAAGAGCGCGACGTCCTGGTAGAGCTTGCGCCAGACCATGTAGGTGCCCGAGCGCCCGAACGGATCGGCCGGCGCGTTCGGCAGCTTGCGGTTGGGATCGACGCGCGTGTCCTCGTCCTCGTAGCCGAGGATGAACTCGCCGGGCGCGAGCGCGCGCCAGGCGCCCTTCGCTTCGGGCACCCCACCGCCGATGCGCCGGTCGGTGGCATCCTCGACGCCGGCGATGGCCGGCTGGGCGAAGCCGTCGGCGTAGCCGAAGTGCTCGCGTGAGCCGCGCTCGTCCGGGCTGGGCAGCAGCACGGTGGGCTGCTCGTAGGCCACCGCCACGCCGCCGGCGTGCTCGGCGTCGTCGCGCAGGCGTCCGAGCTCGCGCTGGAGCGCGCCCACGTCGAGGGCGTTGACGGTGGCCAGCACGTGCAACGCGCCGTCGCGCAGCTCGGGCTCCCAGCGGTCGGGGTCGCTCGGGCCGGCGTCGCCCAGCGTGGGCGCGCGCGCGGCCATGCCGGCACGGAACTCCTTGGAGAACGTGGCGATCACGGGCTCGGGCACGCCCAGCGCCTTGACCCCGGCGGCGGTCACGGCGATGTTGAGGGTCGCCTCGGGCTTGCCGGCGGTCCACGGCTCGGCGGTCGTCACGCGCGGCAGCAGACGCCGCAGCCAGGCGCGCCCGGCGCCCGCGTCGTCGACCCGGAAGAACAGGTAGGTGGTGCACGCGTAGGTGTTGCCGTACGCGCGCAGGATGTCGCCCTGCAGGTCGGCGAGGTCGAAAGGCGCGGAAGCCACGGTCAGCCGCCGAGCTGATCGAGGAACGCGGCCCGCAGCTGCGCGGGGTCCATGCCCTGGGCGCTGCGCGCGAAGGCGATCACGGCCTCGCGCTGCGCCAGCGCGTGGCGCACCTGCCCGACCTCGGCCTCCGGGTAGGCCGCGACGAAGAACCCCGTCGTGGCGTGGTGGGCGCGCAGGTAGGCCTTCAGCGCGGCGCCGACCGGCGGCTGCGGCACGCCCGTGCAGCGCCCCCAGATCGCGGGCGCCTCGGCCGAGAGCTCCTCGCACAGCTCGTCGAGGTAGCTGTCCAGCGTGCCGTCGAAGCACGCGGTGAAGAGCAGGTAGGGCGACGCGAGCCGATCGGGCTCGCGCTCGCCGTCGGACGCGAAGTCCGTCACGATCACCCAGCGGCCGAAGTGCGTGCGCGAGAGCCGCGCCAGCGGGCTGCCGGTCGCTCGCAGTCCCTCCAGGTAGCCGCGCAGGTCGTCCACGGCGCCCGGCTTGATTGGCGTGAGCACGGTGAGGGCACCGGCCTGGCCGCTGCGGTCGGGGTCGGTGTTCACAGGCACCCCTGCACGTCGGTGACGAACTCGTCCCAGGCGCGCGCGAAGCCGTCGGGGTCCATGCCCTCGGTGCGCGCGCGGAAGTCGCGCAGCTTGGCGTCGAGCTCGAGGGCCGAGAGCACGATGGTCGTCGTCGCGTCGGGATAGGCGCTGTAGAAGTGGCTGGCCACGATCTCGTGGCGCTTGATGTAGTCCTTGAAGCGGCCGGTGGGCAGCGGCGTCGGGAAGCCGTACGAGCTCCCCCAGAACAGCGTCATGCCGCGCGTCAGGATGTGGGAGAAGGCGTCGATGTACTCCTCCCAGCCGCCGTTGAAGTTGCTCTCGAAGAACAGGTGCGGGTGGCGCAGGCGCTGCTCGGGCAACCGGCGCACGAGGGTCCAGCGTGCGAAGTGGATGAACGAGAGCCGCGCGAGCGTCCCGTGCGCGCTCGGGACCAGCCGCGCGTAGAGGAACACCAGCGGTAGCCACAGGCGGCCCCACCCCTTCACCGTGCTGAAGACGGTGATGCAGATCGCCTGCCCGTCGACGTTGCGCGGGTCGGTGCCCGTGGCCGTCAGCGGGCCGGCGGATGGCCCCTCGGCGATCGCCACGCCAGCGAACCTACGCGCGCGGCGCGGCGCGCGTCAACGCGGCCGGGGCGCTCGGCAGATTTTGTGCAACGTGGGCGGCGCGTGAGCGCTCAGTGCTGCGTGAGGTCGCGGCTGTCGCCACGGTGGAGCATGTACTGCACGAGGGCGGTGACGCGCGCGACCTCCGCGCGGCGAGTGCGCTCCAGCTCGCGTCTACGTGTCGTGGCTGCCTCTGGGCGGATCGCGGCCGGGGCCGGTCGGTCGAGCTCAGCAGGCGCGGCGACTTCGTCGTTCATGACGCAAGGGCTCCCAGGTCGCGGTGTGCGGCGCGCCGGATACTTGCAGATCGCCGGCGCCGCGCCGAGACCGGGAGTTTCTGCAGCGCTTCGGGTGCTCCGACGCTCGGACATGCCCTGGACGATCGGCCAGTCCGGGGGTGCGAACGCGTCCCGCTGGGGTCGCGCAGCCGTGCAAAACCTCCACAGATCGCGCAGTTTCGCGCCCCAAATCGGACGTGAAGCTCTAATCCGCACATGGGGGAGCTCGATGAAGTGGGGAGGCTGCGGGCTTACGTCGCAGACCTGCAGTCCAGTCTGAACGCGCATCTGGCCGGCCTGGGGTCGCACGAGCGCCTGGAGATCGACGGCGAGTGGGGCGAGCACACCGCGCGCGCCTTCGGGCGCGTGTGCCGGGTGCTCGGGGTGGAGCCCAAGCGCAACGTGCGCAGCTTCCGGCTGATCGTCGGGGCCACCCAGCAGCGCACGCCCGCGGAGCTCGCCCGCGCCCAGGCCGACGGCGCCGCGTACGCGCAGCGGCTGCGCCATCACTTCGCTCACGAGCGCGACGACGCCTCCAACGGAGATGGCGATCAGCCGTCGGGCGGCGATGCCGTCGCGCGTGCGATCCGCGCCCACGGCGGCCGCTTCGAGTCCGTCGTCGTGCGCGAGGCCAGGCGGGTGCGCCTGCCGATCGCGCTGGCCTGCGCGGTCGTCGAGAAGGAGACCGGCTTTCGCAACGTCTTCGGCCACGACGCGGTGCGCAACCCGGTGAAGAGCCCGCCGGGGGGCCTGCTCACGGTCACCCGTGAGAACTACGGCCAATACCTGCACCACCGCCGCCAGGGGCTCGGCAACCAGGGCGTGGGGCCGATGCAGCTCACGAGCCCCGGTCTGCAGGACCGCGCCGACCAGCTCGGCGGCTGCTGGCAGCCGGGGCCCAACATCCGCGTCGGGCTGGAGTTCCTCGCCGGCAACATCCGGCGCCTGGGGCTGCGGCCCGGGGTGGTCGCCTACAACGGGTCCGGGCCGGCCGCCCAGCGCTACGGAGACGATGTGCTCGCCCGCGCGCGCGTCTGGGAGAAGCGCCTGCGGGCCGCTCGCCCGCCGCGTCCCGAGCCCAGGCCCAAGCCCGAGCCCGACCGCAAGCCCGACCACGACCCGACGCGGCCGGCCGGCAAGCCGCGGACCTTCCGCCTGGAGTCGCCGCCGATGCGCGGGCGCGACGTGGCGGCGTTCCAGCAGCTGCTCAACGAGCGCTTCGCGGCCTGGGGCATCGACAAGCGCATCGACGTCGACGGCGAGTACGGCCCGATCACCCGCCGGGCGGCGCGCCAGGCCGTCTATGCCCTGGGGATCTCGGGGACCGAGCTGGGCCACGGTGTGACGCCCGAACTGCGCACCAAGCTGCGCCGTCCCAGCCGGCGCTCGCCGGTCGAGGTCGCCCACGCCACCCGGCGCCGGGGCTGGCTGGGCAGGCTGCGCCGCCAGCACGAGGGCCGCGGCGCCCAGGCGGCGCTCGCCTACGCGCGCAAGCATCTCGGGGTCGTCGAGAGCCCGCCCTCGACGAACCGCGGGCCGCTCATCGATCGCTGGAACCGGGCCACCGGCACCATGCCGGGCAGCCCGTGGTGCGGCAACTTCGCCAACGCCTGCCTGATGGCCGCGGGCTTTCCCAGCGAGCCGTGGCTGAGGTTGTGCTCGGCCATCGAGGGCAACGCCAAGGCCGCCAAGGGCGGATGG
>Ga0307502_10000515_pt1 | contig 9960 bp, 9 predicted proteins | sample 16_S_MG_FD_201364 | JGI IMG/M metagenome (GOLD analysis project Ga0307502, IMG submission 201364) | Soil microbial communities from Populus trichocarpa stands in riparian zone in the Pacific Northwest, United States - 16_S | ecosystem: Environmental > Terrestrial > Soil > Riparian zone > Trees... | reverse complement strand
TCGTGGAGTGGGTCGGCCGGCTGGGGGCGGCCAGTGCGCCGCATGTGATGGCGCGCTTTGGCTGCGGGCGCAGTCAGACCTACCACCGCCTCAGCGTGCTCGTGCGCGCCGGGTTGCTGGAGCCGCGCTACTTGCTGCGCGGCCAGCCGACGCTCTACGTAGCGACCAGGGAGGGGTTGTCGTGGGCGCAGCTCGCGCGGCTTGAGCCCTGCCGGGTGAGCGCCGCGAACGCGACGCACTGGGCGGTATGTGCATCCGTCGCGGTACTGCTCGAGCGCGAGGAGCCCGGCTACCGCGTGTGGAGCGAACGTGAGCTGCGCGCGGCCGAGCTCGACGCTGGCCGTCCGCTGGCGAGCGCCGAGCTGGGCCGACTGCCCGACGGCCGTCCACGGCTGCGTCGCGCTGACCTGATCCTCGTGCCGCACGACGAGGACCGTCATCGCCCGGTCGCGGTTGAGGTGGAGCTGGCGGTGAAGGGAGCGCGCCGGTTGGAGGCGATCTGTCGGGCGTGGGCGCGCTGCCGGCTGGTCGAGTCGGTTCGTTACTACGCGTCGCCTGCCGCGGCCAGAGCTGTGGGGCGGGCGGTTGACCGCGTTCACGCGGAGGGCGTGGTCGAGATCTATTCGTTGGAAGAGACCCTGAAGGGAGCAGCTGATGTCAGAGGATCCGCAAGGGCCGTCGCTTGAGCACGCCGCCGGGGTGCTGGTGCATCTCGCTGTGGTTATTGCGATCGGCGCGGGGGTGTGCTTGGTCGTGTTGTTGGTGATGCGGGTGTGTGGCCTTCATTGGAGTTGGACCGCGCCGACGGTCCTGGCGGTGGGGCCGGTGTGGATGGTCGATCGCTTCGCCGCCTTGGGGGTGGCGTTCGCGACGGGGCTGGTCACGGTGACCGGCGCGAAGTGGCATGCCGAGGATCTGCGCGCGGGTGGTGACATCGCCGCGCTCGCCCGCCGGCGCCGAACCCCGGTCAGTGCGTTGCGTTCCGGGCGCGATCGGCGGCGCATCCGCGCTGGGCGCATCCTGACCAAGCGTGGGTTGGTGGTCGGTCGTGATCACCGCGGCCGCGGCGTGCACATCCCCGCGGGCGGACACGGCGGCCGGCACACGCTGGTGCTCGGCGCCACCGGGTCGGGGAAGACGGTCACGCAGGCGTGGATCGCCGGGCGGCTCATCCAGCTCGGGCACGGCGCGGTCGTCGTGGACCCCAAAGGCGACCGCATGCTCAGGGACGAGCTGCACCGATCCGCCAGGCGGGCGCGCCGCGAGTTCCGCGAGTGGACGCCCGAGGGGCCCGATGCCTACAACCCGTTCGCCCACGGCTCCGACAGCGAGCTGGCCGACAAGGCATTGGCGGGGGAGAGCTACACCGAGCCGCACTATCTGCGCCAGGCGCAGCGCTACCTCGGGCACGCCACCCGCACGCTGCGCGCCGCCGGCCGACCGGTTACGTTGGCGACGCTGACCGAGGCGATGAGCCCGCGCCGCTTGGAAGCGATCGGCCGCGGCCTCGATGGCGAGCGCCAGGCCCAGGAGCTGCAGGACTACCTCGACGACCTCACGGCCGAGCAACAACGCGGCCTCGCCGGAACGCGCGACCGGCTGGCGATCCTCGCCGAGTCCGACGTCGCGCCGTGGCTGGCGCCGCATGACGCGGGCGGGCCGAGCATCGACCTGCTGCGATCCATCCAGGCCCGCGAGGTCGTCTACTTCCGCCTCGACGCCGACCGCCGGCCTCTGCTCTCAACGATGCTCGCCGCCGCGATCGTCCAGGACCTCCTCACCGTCGCCGCCAACCACCAACACCGGCCGATCCCGACGCTCGTCCTCGTCGACGAGTTCTCAGCCGTCGCTCCGGACGGCATCGCGCGGCTCTTCGGCCGCGGCCGCTCCGCCGGCATGAGCCTGCTGCTGGGCACCCAGGAGCTCGCCGACCTCACCCTCGTCGATCATCCCAATCTCAAAGACCAGGTCCTGGGCAACGTCACCACGCTCATCGCTCACCGCCAAGTCATCCCCGACTCAGCCGAACAAATCGCCGCCATCGCCGGCACGCGCGGCACGTGGGTGCACACCCAACGCACCGATCACCGCCTCAACGGCCAAGGCTCCGACGGCGACACCGGGACCCGCACGCGCGGGCGCGAGTTCGCAGTTCACCCCGACGAGATCAAACAGCTGCAAACCGGGTGGGCCGTGGTCGCCTGCCCCGGGCGCACACAGCCGCGCATTACGCGGATGCTGCACCCCGAGGACGCACGATGACCGCGAGCAACTACCCCACCGAACCGCGACCGCTGCGACTCGACAGCCCGCTGCTCAAGCCCGACCAGGCCGCCGAGCTGCTGGCGGTGCGCACGAGCTGGATCTACGAAGCCGTGCGCACCAACCGCCTGCCATGCCTGCGCATCGGCCGGCACATCCGCTTCACGCGCGAGATGCTCGAGGAGTGGCTGCGCGAGCGGGCGGCGTAGAAGGGGGCGGCGGAGTTCAGCGCTTCCGCCGGAGGCACTTGTAGCCTCGCCGCACCTTCCGCGCTTCCCCTCCGGGCGGCTCGGACCGGATTCCCGCAATTTGCGGGTACGACTCGAACGACGCACCGGTTCCCGTCCGGCGCGCATGGTTCCCTGTGCTCACGCCCAGCGCTAAGAGGCGCTGCAGCGAAGGGGCACCAATCGAGGCCCCGGAAAGGAGGAAGGGTCCATGCCTACCTACGTGAGAGGGCCGGGCAGCGACACGTGGCACTGGTGCAAGAACTGCACTAGCTACCCGCAGACCATCGCTGCTAGCCAGACGCTCCCGCCCGGCCAGCGGCCGAAGAGCGGCGAGCTGGATGACCAGTGCCTTGCCAAGGAGCGCAACGGCACCTGTCAGACGTAGAAGGACGGCCCTCGAAAGGGCCGCCCAGGTACTGCCGGCCGCCGCGTGACGTTGATGGCTCGCGGCGGCCCGGCACTTCTAGCAACACCGCCGCGCCGGCCGCAGGACGAGTTCTCGGAGTTTGCGATGAATCCTGCGACCGGCCCGGCGCGTAAGCGCCGAACAGCAGGAGCATCGACATGACCAAGAAGAACGACAGCGACCGCTACGTCGTCCCCAACCACGCGCGCGGCGGGTTCGACGTCGTCAAGGAGGACCACAAGCGCGCCAGCGCGCACTTGAGGACGCAGAAGCAGGCGATCAAGCGCGCGGGCGAGATCGTGGAGCACCTCGGGGGCGGCGAGGTCCGCATCCACAACGAGAAGGACAAATTCCGCGCCTCCACGACCAAGACCGGTCCCAAGCAGCGAGAGTCAAAGGCGCGCGACAAGCGATAGCCGCGGCATCAGATGTACGAGATCGACTTCTTGCCAGTCGGAGAAGGGTCCCGTTCTGGTGATGCGATCGCACTACGCTTCACCCGCCCGGATACCGGAAGACTGGCGCACGTGATCATCGACGCCGGCTTCGGGGGTGACGGCGACGATCTCGTCCGCCACGTCCGGACCGTCTACGGCACCGACACCGTTGACCTGGCGATCTTGACCCATCCCGATGGTGACCACATCGGCGGGATGGGGGAGGTGGTGCGGGGGCTGCACGTCACGGAGCTGTGGCTACATCGCATCGGGGCGCACGGTGGCTCGTCGCTGCCGGCCGCCACGGCGGTCGAGGACCTTATCGGCGTTGCGAACGACCACGGAACAGACGTCTGGGAGGTGTGGCCCGGCGTGCAGCGATTCGGAGGCGCTCTGACGGTGATCGGCCCCGACGAGCCCTACTACGACGAACTGGTGGCCCAGCAGGTCGCCGGCGAGAAACCGCTCGTGACTGTCCGCAAGACGCTCACGGAGGCGGTACGGGGCGTCTTCGACCGGGTCGCATCGGCGCTCGGCCAAGAGGTCGCACTGGTCGAGCAGGAAGTGAACGCCCGCAACAACAGCTCGATGATCAACCTCTTCATCGTCGACGGGCGCCGACTTCTCTTCACGGCCGACGCTGGTGTGCCGGCGCTCGATCGCGCGTGGGATTTTGCCTCCGAGAATGCTTTGGCGGGCGCACTGTCGTTCGTCCAGATTCCGCATCACGGCAGCCGCCGGAACGCCTCGTCCGCATGGCTTGATCGCGTGCTTGGGCCGGTGGGCCAAGCGCCCTCGAACATCGCAATGGTCTCCGTGGTCGCCGACTCCGAGGATCATCCCTCCGGGCGCGTTATCAACGCCTACCAGCGGCGAGGTTGGAACGTCCTCGCAACGGCGGGCGAGCGCAAGTACAGCTTCTTCGGCGTACCGCTGCGCGCTGGTTGGTACCCGGCGGACGCGCTGCCGCCAATGATCGAAGAGGACGACGACTAGATGTTCGACGCCTACACCCGCAGGGCTCGGCTCGCGCCGGCGGCGGTCGCTGCCGTCCCGGCGCTCGTACTGCTCGGCGGGGGGCTCATCTCGCCCGAGGGCGCCGAGTCGGTCGTCGCGTTGGGCTTCGGCGCAGTCGGCGTTGTCATCTGCGGCCTCGTCCGCGATGCCGGCCGGCGGCTCCAGGACGGACTCTGGCGCAGCTGGGGTGGCGCGCCCACCGTGAGGCGGCTGCGATGGCGCGACGCTAGCGACCCGGGAGCCATGGAACGCCTGCACCGGCTGGTCGCAGAGGTGACCGGCGAGCCGCTTCCGACCTCTGCGGAGGAGGACGCGGACCCCCAGGTGGCTGACCGGCGCTACGCCGAGGCGGTCGCCGTGCTGCGCGAACTGACCCGCAAGCGCCAGGACTTCCCGCTCGTGGCAGAAGAGAACGCCGAGTACGGCTTCCGGCGCAACTGCCTCGGACTGCGACCGGTCGCCATGGCGGTTGCCGGCGCCGTGCTTGGTGTGAGCGCTGGCCTCCTCGTTGCGGGCGGCGGCGAGCCGCGTTTCTACACCGGAGGCGCCGTGGCATTGGTGGCGCTGGCCTGGTGGTGGCTTGTCCGTCCGGACTGGGTTCGTCGTGCGGCGGAGCTCTACGCGGACCGCTTGCTCGAGGCGGTAGAGACGCTGCGCAGGCAGGCGCCCGGCTGAGGGCGGGTGATCGTGCGATGACCGTCCGCGGTTGCGAGGAACCGACCCACGGCTTCCCGCGTGGCCCGCACCCGGTGCCCATCACCGCGTGCTGCCTCTGCCGAACGCACCATCATCTCGACCAACGAGCCACGAGCATCAGATGGTCTGCCGTGCCTGGGCATCGGGCCGCACACCCGCTTCAACTGCGAGATGCTCGTGTGCCAGCAGGACTGCCGTGCCCCCGAAGCTCAGAGCCCCAAGAGGCCGCGCCAGTAGCGGATCCCTCGGCGGCGGCTCGCCGCGTAGTACAAGGCGCTGTGGCCGGCAGCCTTGAACTCGTCAGGGCTTGGCCACGTTGACCGGCCGTCGCAGAATGCTCGGAGTTCTGTCTCGATGGTGGCGTCTGTCCAGCGCGCACCCGGGCCCACCGCAGCCGCGTGGCGGGCGAATACGTAGTGGGTGCTGGGACCCTTCCCGCGCCGGACCAAGACGCCGGCCCGCTGCAGATCGGCGAGGTCGCTCTTGGCGGCCGTACCCCGCACTCCTGCGAGAGTCTCGTACTCGTCGCGAGACAGTCGTCGGCGGTCGTTGACGACCAGGTCGGTCAGCACCTTCTCTTGGCGCGCGTTGAGCTCCGTGACGGTGCTGGCTTGCCGGGAGACCTTGTCGAGAATCGCGATCTTCGCGGCGATACGCTCGTACTCGGTGGCGAGCCCGTCGAGGAAGTAGTCAATCCAGATCTCCATGTTGAGGGTGTTGCGCCGCACCGATCGCAGCGCCTCGTAGTAGGCCGGCTTGTCCTGTGCGTAGTAACGCTCAATCGAGAACAGCCGGCGATCGAGGTAGCCCTCGCGACCGAGCACGATCACCGAGAAGAGCCGGGCCATGCGGCCGTTGCCGTCCGCGAACGGGTGGATGTCGGTCATGCCGTAGTGCGCCACCGCGGCCAGAACGGGAGGCGGATATTCCTCGGCGCGAGCGCGGCGCTGCTCCAGCCAGTCACACATGTCCTGCATGCGCTCAGGCACCTCTCCGGGGGCGGGGCCGCGATGCATCTCGGTGTTAGTCAGGCGGTCGACGACGATTGCCTCGCCGTCGCGCCATTCGCCTTCGTGGTGCGGCTTGAAATGCGGATCGTCCTCGCGACCCAGGCCCGCAGTGAGCACGCCATGGATGCGCTTCAGCTGGTCGGGGCCATATGAGAGCAGGCACTCGTCGCGGAGCTGATCGATGAGCTTGAGCGCCTCGACGTAGTTGACCAGCTCGATCTTGGCTGTCGTGTCGCGGTCGAGCTCGCCACGCGCGGCGCGTTCCGCCTCAATCAGAGGCAGCAGGTTGCCCTCGATCAGATTGGAGAAGTGGATGGTCTCCGCCAGCGCGATCTTGCGCAGCTCCTGCTCTTGGGCTGGCAAGATCTCGGCGCCTTCGATCGCGGCGCGCGCAGCGCTGATCCGGGCGAGTTTGGCGACAGCTGGCGGGCGATAGCGCGTGAAGTTCGCTGAGAAGGTCATTTGACGAAGGATCGGTCGGGAATTGCACAAGCATATTATCGGCTTTTGCGGCGTCTTTTGATCTATCGGTCGCCTTTTTGCGAATGTATTAGACGCGCTCGTCGCGTGACCGTTTGCAGAAGATCGGTCGCCCACCCAGAACCCGGAAAACCCGCTCGCGAGCAGGCAAATAAGCCGCCGGCTGCGTCGGGATTGAGACCTATCGGTCGCGCTTCCGCGGACGCGTCTGTCCACTGCTCGCCGGAGACCACAATCGGTCCAGCCGCGTCGGGACGACGACGCGAGAGGTTGGCGTGCGGCCCTGAGCGATCCCGGACGACGCATGTTGCGGTCAGACGATCCTCACGGATCGCCTGCAGCGACAAGGCTACGGGCCGCTAGAGAAATCCAACGGAGAAATCCGATTGCACCCGATGGAGCGAGTACCGCCGAAACCTTATGATTACCAGGACTTTCGACGATGCCGGAGGAGGGACTCGAACCCCCGACACGCGGATTATGATTCCGCTGCTCTAACCGACTGAGCTACTCCGGCGGGGCTGCTTCGTGCCTGCGATCGCGGGCGCTCGGCAGGGCCCGAGCGTATCAGCGAGAGCGTGCAGGAATCGCGCTGCGAGGGGCTGCGCCGGCGGCGTCAACGAGCGGGGCGGCGGGGGAGCCATTGCGGCGAGTCGTCGCTGCGAGGCAGGTCGATGTGGCGCAGCCGGCCGGTGGTCGTGACGGCCACGAGTCTCGAGCCGTGGCCACTCGGGCCGGGCCTCGTGACCGGCGTCGCGTACATGACGTAGCGGGAGTCCGGCGACCACGCGAAGCGGTCGGTGTCCGCGGTTGGGGGAAGCGGAAGCGGCGTCCGTGCGCCGTCGAGGCCTACGAGCTCGCCGCGACTGCGCGGGGTGAAAGGGGTCGAGGTCTTGGGTGGTGGTGCGTCCCAGCGGATCGCGAGCCGGGTGCCGTCGGGCGACCAGCGGATCGCACCGCCGTTGAACTCCCCGGGCCCCTGGGCGATGACCTGCGGGTCGCCGCCGCCGATGGGAACCACCCAGACCGGCGATTGCGACCGGTGCGAGGATGACACGAACGCGATGGAGCGACCGTCGGGCGAGATGTCGGCGGCCACCGGCTGGTGCTCGAACTCCGGACTGACCGCGGTGGCCGGTGTGCCGTTCAGCGGCAGCCGGAACAGCTGCAGGGGGTTCCCGAAGTAGCCCGTCTGGGGCTCCGGCAGCGCAGAGAACAGGATGTCCCCCTTGGGCAGGAACAGCGGATAGGTCGTCCTGTTCGCCAGCGGAGGGAAGGGCACGCGCGCGTCGGCGCCGGTGCGCACGTCGACCACCCACTGCTCGGGGCCGCTGCGCTCGTAGAGCACCTTCGTGCTGTCGGGCGACCACGCAGGCGACCTATAGCCGAGGCTGCGCCGCGGGCGCACGAGCCAGCGTTTCTTGGCGTCCGATACCCGAATGAGCAGGAGGCCCCTCGGCGTTGCCCATCCCTTGCTCGCGAAGACCGCGATCGAGCGCTGATCGGGCGACATCGTCGCGGCCTCGGCGGTCACGTAGCGCCGGATGCGGTAGCGATGCAGCAGCCGCCCGGACGGCGTTCGGATCACGAGCGTGCTCACGCGCGTCGACTCGCACGGCAGGAGCTGTCCGGACGGTCCGGTGATGAAGGACTTGCACGGCGGCCGCTCGCGCAGGAGCAACGCCCCTGGAGCGGCGAGGCCGGCGGCCGTCGCCGGCGCAGCGGCGGCGGCGCCGAGCGCTACCGATGCCGCAACCCCGAGCGCGAGTGCGACCGCTCCCGATCGGCGGCCACGCGGGTCCGACCACGGGTGCTTCCACCCGATGTCCGTGCGCACGCGAGCAGCGTAGCTAGGCGGCTTGCGGCACGCTCGCGGGAGCGCCGGCGCGCCCGGCGTTCTCGACGATGGCGTCGATGAGCTGCGGCCACGCGCCGCGGGGGAGGTCGTGGCCCATGCCCTCGATCTTCAGCAGGCGCGCGCCGGGGATGGCGCGCGCCGTGGCGCGGCCGCCGGACGGCGCGACGAGCTTGTCGGCGGTGCCGTGGATGACGAGGGTGGGGGCGGTGATGTGGCCCAGCTCGGCGGTGCGGTTGCCCGAGGCGACGATCGCACCGAGCTGGCGGCTGACCGAGGCGGGGTCGTGGCCGCGGTCGTACATCGCGCCGAGGAGATCGCGCAGGTCGTCGGGATCGTGCTCGAAGCCGGGCGAGCCGATGATGTCGAACAGGGCGCCGGTGTTCGCGATGTAGGTCGCACGGTCGCCGGACACCGGCCGCAGGAACGTGCGGTAGGTGCGCAGGGCGGGCTGGCCGCGCCAGCGGCTGCCGGTGCTGGACATGATCGAGGTCAGCGACAGCACGCGCTCGGGGCGCCGGGCCGCAATGGTCTGGGCGATCATGCCGCCCATCGACACGCCGGCGATGTGGGCGCGCTCGATGCCGAGGTGGTCGAGCAGGCCGACGCCGTCGGCGGCCATCTCGGCCAGCGTGTAGGCGGCGGCGCGCTTGTCGCGGCGAATGAGCTGGCCGACGGTGGGGGCGGGGACGCCGTGGAAGATCGTCGAGCGCCCGATGTCGCGGTTGTCGTAGCGGATGACGTGGAAGCCGCGCCCGGCCAGGTCGGTGCAGAAGTCCTCGTGCCAGCCGAGCATCTGCGTGCCCAGGCCCATGATGAGCAGCACGGCCGGGTCGGCGGGGTCGCCGAAAGACTCGAAGCAGATCTCGACGTCGCCGACGCGGCAGAAGCTTTCGGCCATGCGCAACGAAGCCGGCTAGCCGACCGGCGAGGCGACGCGGTCGCCGGCGGGCGCGGCCGGGGCGGCAGGCACGATGAGCTTCTGCGCCTGGCGCTCGGGCGCGATGCGCACGACGTCCCACGCCAGGCCGAGCTTCTCCATGGCGCGGATGACGCCGGCCGAGGGATCGAGCTCGCGGCGGCCCAGGCCGTGAACGGCCGAGCGCGGGAACGCGTGGTGGTTGTGGTGCCACGCCTCGCCGAGCGTCGGCAGCGCGAGCCAGAAGACGTTGGTCGAGTGATCCTCGACGTCGAAGCGCCGGCGCCCGAGGAAGTGGCAGACGGAGTTGATCGACCACGTCACGTGGTGGATGAAGAAGACGCGCACGAGGCCGCCCCACAGCAGGCCGGTCAAGGCGCCCGTGATCCGCCCGGTGACGAGGTAGCCGGCCAGCGCTGGTGCCGCGAGGCCCGCGACGACGATCCACGGGAAGGCCTTGTTGATCTTGCGCATCCCGCGGTCGTCCATCAGGTCGGCGGCGTACTTGCGCTTGCGCGACAGGCCCTGCTCGCTGATCAGCCAGCCCATGTGGGCGTGGATCAGCCCGCGCAGCCCGGTCCCGCCGCCCACGTGGGGGCTGTGCGGATCGCCCTCCTCGTCGGCGTGGGCGTGGTGCTTGCGGTGGTC
>Ga0307502_10000514_pt1 | contig 9973 bp, 7 predicted proteins | sample 16_S_MG_FD_201364 | JGI IMG/M metagenome (GOLD analysis project Ga0307502, IMG submission 201364) | Soil microbial communities from Populus trichocarpa stands in riparian zone in the Pacific Northwest, United States - 16_S | ecosystem: Environmental > Terrestrial > Soil > Riparian zone > Trees... | reverse complement strand
CACCCCCGCGTGCTCGCAGCAATCGCCACGTCGATCCAGGCCGCCCGCCGGGCCGGGATCCCAATCGAAGTCTGCGGCGAGGCCGCCTCGGACCCGATCGCGCTGCCACTGCTCGTCGGCCTGGGCGTCGACGAGCTCAGCGTGGGCGCCTCGCGGGTCGGGACCGTGCGCGCGTGGGTGCGCGAGCTCGCTCTTCACGAGGCGCAGGAGCTCGCAACGCGCGCGCTCGGATGCACGACCGCGCAACAGGTCGAGGCACTCATGGCGCCCGTGGCGGCGCGGCTGACTGCCGTCGAGCGGGGAGACCCAGCCTCCGCCGGGAAGTTGGGCGGCCCTCGCTAGCGCGCGCGGCGGCACGAGGTCATTTCCGCCGTTCGCAAGATCCCCGCGGAAATCGAATTTCTGGCGAGTTTTGGCGACCGATCACCATAGATTTGGCTTGCCAGAGCCAAATTTGACGCTAGCGCGTCGGTCTACGGAACCGAAGGTCAGAGGTTCGAATCCTCTCGGGCGCGTCTCAGAAACGGCTCTGGAAAGCCAAATTCTTGGCTGGGCTACGGCAGCTCGGCACCCCAGGTGGGAACGGGTGGGAACAAGACCGGCGCGTCTCCAGGCCTGGCTGGCGGTTACACGCCGACCGGGCCGCCGGTCGTGTGGTCGACGGTTTCCGATCCTGTGGCTCTATCACCGGGAATTTGGCTTAGCCATCGAGAATTCTGGGCTCGTTGGACACGCCGTCGGCGGAACCGCACCATCGGCCGCGCGGCATTCCGCGTGTCCCCTGGGTGAGACGGCGGCGCCCTCTCTCGATCAGCTACGCCGCCAGGTCAGGCGTCAGCGAGACGTCGCCTGGGGCCGGGGCAACGCATCGCTGACGGGCGGGCAAGTTCATCGACCACCGTGTCGTGGCCCCGGCGACGAGGCTCGCGGGATTGATATGCAGGGCATAGTCAATTGGGACCAGATTGGTCTTGGTCCCGCGCTGTATCGCGCCTAGCTTTGTACGACGTACGGCCCTCGAGGCCGAGCCGGAGAGGAGACGGCGTCGCCCGCCGACGCCGGGAACACGCCGCGGCAAGAAGCAGTCGCGGCGTCGACTGGAGGAGAGGGAGATGCCTTTGAAGTTCGGGACGTTCATGGCTCCGTTCCACAGTCCGGTGGGACAGGACCCGACCGTCGCGCTCGAGCGCGACCTGGACGTCATCAAGCGGATGGACGCGCTCGGCTTCGAGGAGGCGTGGATCGGTGAGCATCACTCGTGCGGTCATGAGCTGATCCCTGATCCGATGATCTTCATCGCGCACGCCGCGAACCACACGAGGCACATCAACCTCGGTGCCGGCGTGGTGTCGCTGCCCTACCACAACCCCCTGTGGGTCGCGGACCGCGCGCTTTTCCTCGACCGGCTCACCCGCGGGCGGTTCATGCTCGGGCTCGGGCCCGGCGCGCTCCCGACCGACGCCACGATGATCGGGATCACCCTGGAGGAGCAGCGCGGCGCCTTCGAGGAGGACGTCGACGTCCTCACGGCGATCCTGAACGGGGAAGCGGTCACGAAGACGACCAACCGGTACCGGCTCGTCGAGGCGCAGACGCAGTTCGAGCCGTTCAGCGACTTCGATATCGCCGTCGCCGCCATCGCCAGCCCGACCGGCCCGCGCGCGGCGGCGAAGAACGGTCATCACCTGCTCTCCGTCGGCGCCACGGCCAAAGGCGGCTTCGACGCGCTGGCCCTCCACTGGGACGTCATGGAGGAGCGTGGCACGGAGTTCGGGCACACGCCGGACCGGACGAAGTGGCGCTTGTGCGGGCCCATGCACCTGGCCGACACCAAGGAGCAGGCGATCGATGATGTGCGGTTCGGCTTCAACGATTGGGCCGACTACACCCAGCACGTGCTCGCCGCCCCGCACTTCCGGGCTGCCGGCGAGACCTTCGACGAGCGCGTCGAGTGGGTCAACGGGACGGGCCTCGGCGTGATCGGGACGCCCGACGAGGCCATCGAGCAGATCGAGCGGCTGTGGGAGGAGTCCGGCGGCTTCGGCTCCTATCTGCTGATCCACCACGAGTGGGCGCGTCCCGAGGCCACGGCGAAGAGCTACGAGCTGTTCGCCCGCTACGTCAAGCCGCACTTCCAAAGCTCGACCCGGCGGCTGAAGAAGGCCGAGGACTTCGCCCGCTCTCGGTGGACCGATCTCAACGACCGTCAGGGCGCCGCCATCAAGGCCGCCACCGACCGGCACGCGGAAGAGCGCGGCGCCGTCAAGGCCTAGTCCTGGAGCTCGGGGGCTCCGCCCCGCCCAAACCGAAATCCAGACAGGAGGAGCCATGCGCGCAGCCGTCTACTACGGCAACCAGAAGCTGGAGATCGAGGACGTTCCGGAGCCGACGGCCGACGAGGGCCAGGTCAAGGTCGAGGTCAGCCGCAACGGCATCTGCGGCACCGATCTGCACGAGTACTACGACGGGCCCATCTTCATCCCGCCTGTAGAACCGCATCCCCTCACCGGGAAGGCCATGCCGGTGGTCATCGGCCACGAGTTCTCGGGCGTCGTCACCGAGGCGGGGCGTGGCGTGAGCGACGTGCAGGAGGGCGATCGTGTCGCGATCGAGCCCATCTATCGCTGCGGTCAGTGCCGTCCGTGCCAGACCGGTCATTACAACCTGTGCAGCTCCATCGGCTTCCACGGGCTCATGGCTGACGGCGGTATGGCGGAGTACACGGTCGTGCCGCGCGACCAGGTTCACGCGCTGCCCGACAGCGTCCCGGTGGAGATGGGCGCCCTGGTCGAGCCGATGTCGGTGGCGTATCACGCGGCCTCCCTGGCCGGGGTCGACGACCAGAGCCGTGCGCTGATCTACGGCGCCGGCCCCATCGGGATCGGGATCTGGTTCGCCCTGCGCGGGATGGGGCTGACCGAGATCGACGTGGTCGAGCCGTCCGTCACCCGCCGCCAGTCGATCGAGGCGCTCGGCGCCAGGACGCTTGATCCCTCGAGCGACGACGTCGACGCGATCATCGCCGAGCGCACCGGCGCCGACGGCGTCGACGCGGCGTTCGACGCCGCCGGCGTGGAGCCGGCGATCGCATCGGCGCTGGCCTGTCTCGGTGAGAGGCGCCCGCTGATCAGCGTCGCGATCTACGACCGGCCGATGACCGCGCCGCTCATCAACCTCGTGCTGCGCGAGCGCCGCATCCAGGGCACGATCTGCTACACGGCCGACGACTATCGCGCCGTCATCGACCTGATGGCGCAGGGGCACTACGACACGACCGGGTGGGTGGACACCATCCCGCTCGGCGACGTCGTCGAGCAGGGCTTTGCAGAGCTTCGCGCGGGCCGCCGGATGAAGCTGCTCGTCGACCCGAGCGCGTGAGCTCACGGAGGGCCGACGTCAACGCCGCCGGTTGCATGGCGTTGACGGGCGTCAGGCCGGCATTCTCAGGACGGGCTTGACGACTGTTCCGGCGGCCGCGTCGTCAGCTGCGTGCTGGATGTCGTCGAAGCGGTAGACGCGAATGAGCTCGTCGAACGGGAAGCGCCCCTGGCGGTGCAGCTCAACGAGCGCGGGGATGGACTCGCGCGGCACCGCGTCACCCTGGTTGATGCCGACGACGCTGCTGCCCTTGACGATTGCTGTGAGGATGTTCATCGACACGTCGGCATCCGGCGCGGGCGCGCCGACGATGCCGCACACGCCGCGCGGGGCGAGGACGTCGATGGCCTGGCGCAGCACGGCCGGGACGCCGGTCGCCTCGAGGGCGCGGTCGATCCCGCGTCCACCGGTGATCTTCCGGAGTGCCTCGACCGGGTCGTCCTCGCGCGCATTGACGATGTGAGCGGCGCCGAGCCGGGTCGCGAGCTCGAGCCTCGCGGGGTTGACGTCGACAACGGCGACGGTCGCGCCGGTGAGGTGGACGGCCGCGATGAGGGCGCTGAGGCCGACGCCGCCGGCGCCGAAGACCGCGAGCGTGGAGCCGGCCTCGGGGCGCAGGACGTTGAGCACGGACTGTGCTCCCGTCTGCACGCCGCAAGCGAGCGGGCCGAGGATCTCGAGCGGCGCGTCCTTCGGCACCTTGATGACGCTGCTCGCCGGCGTGACGGCCCGCGTGGCGAGCGAAGACTGGCCAAAGAAGTGGCCGTGCAGCGCGTCGCCGTTGCGGTGGATCGTCGGGGTCCCGTCGGCGCGCACGCCGCCGAACAGGTTCAGGCCGGCCCAGCTCTCGCAGTAGACGGGCTGGCCGGTGCGGCAGCTGCGGCATGCACCGCAGAAGGCGAACGACATGACGACGTGGTCGCCGGCCTCGAGATCTGTCACGCCGTCGCCCACCTCCTCGATGACCCCGGCGCCCTCGTGTCCGAGCACGCCGGGGAGTGGGAAGGGGATGAGGCCCTCGCGGACGCTGAGGTCGGTGTGGCAAAGACCGGTCGCCACGACACGGACGAGGACCTCGCCGCGCTTCGGATTGTCGACCTCGACCTCCTCGAGGACGAACGGCTCATGGTTGGCGGACAGCACGGCTGCGGTGGCGGTCGGCATGACTTCTCCTCTGTCTGAGCTGCGCGGGCTACCCGCGTCCGTGGCCGGCGCCGAGCGCCGGACCGTGCTGGGCACGCTCGGCGTGGACGTCGTAGGAATGGATCCAGGCCAGTTCGGCGTAGAGGTCCTGGAAGAGCGCGTCGCGTGGGGCGATCTCGGGACCGTCGGGGAGGTGCATCAGATCGGCGGCACGGCGCGACCAGCGCTGGACTCTGGCCGTCCGCTTGCGCCTTCGCTCGGCGTAGCGGCGCAGCGCCGTCGCGAGGTCGCCGGCGGCGCGGGCGTCCACGAGTTCGTCGGCGAGGGCAATGGCGTCCTCGACGGTCTGGTTCGCCCCCTGGCCCTGGTGCGGGACCATGGCATGGGCCGCGTCGCCGATCAGGACGGTTCGGTCGGTGTGCCAGCGCTCGAGCGGCTCGAGGTCGTGCAGCGCCCAGCGGGTCCCGACGTGCGTCGCGCCGACCATCTCGGTGACGGCGGGGTGCCAGCCGGCGAACGCGTCGACGGCGTCGCTGACCGCGCACTCCTCCATCCACGCTGCCTTGGGCCACTGGAGGACCCGGACGACCGCGAGGAAGTTGACCGTCCTGCCCCCGTCGATCGCGTAGTGCAGCAGGTGGCGTCCCGGGCCGGCCCAGAACTGCAGGGGGGCCGGATCGGGGAGCGACGGCATGTCCTCGATCGGTACGAGCCCGCGATAGCCGACCGTCCCGGAGTACCGGCCGCGGACCGGTCCGGCGACGTGCGGGCGAATCACGGAGTGCACGCCGTCCGCACCGACGACGACGTCGGCCACGGCACTCGCACCGTCCGCGAACCGCAGCTCGGCGCCCGAGGGACGCTCGTCGACACCGACGCAGCGGTGCCCGAGGTTCAGCCCGTCGCCGTCCAGTCGGTCGGCCAGCGCATCCAGCAGGGCGACGCGGTGCACGCCGTAGTAGGGCGCGCCGAAGGTCGCCTCGTACGTTCCTCCGCGGCCCATGGCATGGTCGGCGATGATCTCGCCCGTATCCCAGCGCCGGATGACGAGCGCCGAGGGCACGACCGACACGGCCTCGACCTGCTCGCCGAGCCCGAGGCGCCGGAGCTCGCGGGTGGCGTTGGCCGACAACGCGACGGCGGCCCCGACCTCGCGCAGCTCGTCGGCCTGCTCGTAGACCTCGAACCCGATCCTCCGCTCGCGCAGGGCGAGCGCGAGGACCAGGCCCCCGATGCCGCCGCCGACGACCGCGACCTTCCACCCGGACATCGATTCGCCTCAGGCGGTCGCCGGCGTGCGCGCCGGGGCGAGGGCGAAGTCGTAGGTGATCTCGAGGACGCCGGGCTCATCGGCCTTCGGCGTCGGGTGGATGATCAGCTCGGGCTTGACGGCGCTCGCGACGTCGCTGTCGAGGTAGTCGCTCGTGTCGATGAAGAGCTGGGTCACCAGTGGCTCGTGTCCCTCCGCGCTGACGATGAGGTGGATATGCGCGGGGCGCCACGGGCTCCAGTCGGCGGCCGCGGTCATCTTCCCTGTCGGGCCGTCGAGCGGGATCGTGTACGGGCCGGGGATCATCGTCCGGACCTGGTACCGGCCATCGGCGTCCGTGCGCACCTGGCCGCGCAGGTTGCCCTCCGGCGGGCCGGGCATGAAGCCGGAGTAGCGGCCCTCCGAATCTGCCTGCCAGACGTCGAGGTTGGCGTTCGCGAGCGGGGTGCCGTCGGCCTCGGTCACGCGGCCGGACAGGACGGTGGGATCGCCGGGTTCGTCGGGCCGGTGGGGGAGTTCGAACGGAGCGTCGAGGACGGGGGCATCGGGGAGGTGGAACGGCCCGAGGATGGTGCCCTGCGACCCGCTGCGGTTGCCGAAAGCCTGCTCCTCGACGACGTGCTCGATGTAGACGTCGCCGAACAGCGGCCACTCGCCGGCCTCGCCGACGTCGATGAACCACTGCTTGGCGGCCTGGTACTCCTCATAGGTGATGTCGTTCTCGACGATCGCCTCGTGGATCCGGCGCAGGATGTCGGTGATGAGTTGGTTCGCGCGGTCAGACATTGCCCTCTCCTCAGTTGATGGCGTTGGGGTGGCGCGCCAGCGGCGTGACGCGGATGTCCAGGTACGGGAACAGCGGCAGCCCGGACAGGAGTTCGTGCAACTCATCGACGGAGCCGACGTCGAGGACGCTGACGTTGGCGTAGCGCCCGGCGACCCGCCAGAGATGGGGCCAGCGGCCGTCGCGCTGGGCCGCCTGCGAGTAGGCGCGCTCGCGCGTCTTGAGGTCGTCGGCCTGCTCGGCCGGCATGTCGGGCGGGAGGCGGACCTCCATCTCTGCCATGAACAGCATCAGCCCTCCACCCGGTAGCGCTGCAGGCGCTCCTCGTCGACCTCGATGGCGAGGCCCGGCGCCGCGGGGACCGCGGCGCGGCCGTCGCGGATCTGGGGCGCCGTGACGACGAGGTCGTCGGCGAGGTCGAGGAAGTTCGTGATCTCGGCGGGCTGGCCCGCCGTTGCGGCGAACGCGGCGGCGAACGCGATCGTCGCCATCGCGCCCATCGCGCCCTCGTACTGACTCCCCACGACGACCGGGACGTTCCGGGCGAGGCAGAGATCGAGAATCCGCCGCGACTCGGTGAAGCCCGTGCGCGCCGTCTTCACGCTTACGACGCGCACGGCTCCCTCCTCGAGCGCGCGGTCGACGTGCGCCAGGCTGATGCAGCTCTCATCTCCGCCCAGCGGCACGACCCAGCGCTCGGCGAGGCGTAGCCGGCCGGCGCGATCCGCGATCGAGATCGGCTCCTCGATCGCCCGCACCCCGAGCTCGGCCAGCGCGTCGCCGGCCCGCACCGCGTCGTCATAGCTCCAGCCGCGGTTGGCATCGACGTACAGGTCGGCGTCGGGCAGCGCCTCGCGGACCGCGCGCACTGCCGCGACATCCAGCGCCGGGGGGCGCCCGACTTTGACCTTGAACGTCCTGACTCCGAGCCGCTGGTTGATCTCCACGGCCTCGGCGGCCATCGCGGCCGGCTCACCGAACGAGATCATGTGCGCGGCGGCGACGTCGTCCGCGAACCCGCCCAGCAGCGTGTGGCATGGGCACCCGAGGATCTGCCCGACGAGGTCCCAGACCGCAAGGTCCACCGCGCCGCGCGCGACGTAGTTCCTCGCCACTCCGGCACAGCGCTCGGCGACCAGCTCGAGCCGCAGCGGGTCAACACCCGTCAGCGCCTCGTTGAGCGCCCCGCCGACGGCGTCGACGATCGAGGCCTGCGTCTCGCCATAGGTGTACGGCCGTGGCTGCGCCTCCGCCTGACCGACGAGACCAGCGTCGCTGTGCACGCGCACCAGCACGTTGTCCGCGGAGGCCACGCTGCCTGAGGCGAACTCCGGTGGACGGCGGTAGGGCACCGCGAACGGAATCGCCTCGAGCGCGGTGATCCGGACCGTGCCCACGAACGGCTGCAGTGCGGCGAGCGTCGCCGGATCGGTGCTCAACCCCATCGTCTCCTCTTCCCGCTCCCGCGCCGAGCGGGCTTGTCTGGAAGCTAGACGCGGCCGATGCGCTCGGCAACACCAATCGTGTGTCGATTGACCACGTCTTGGATATGAATCGGTTGCCGCCGTCTACCTGATGGTCACGTCGGTTGAGAGCCGAACGTCGCGCGACGACGACCCCACGTACACCGAACGCTCGCCCGTCGCGCGCGTCCACCGGTTGGCGGCAGTCGACCAATAGGAGAGCTCGCGAGCGGGCACATCGATCCTGACCCTCGCGGAACGGCCCGCTCCGACGTAGACACGGTCGAACGCGGCGAGGGCCCTGACCGGGAACTGAACGCCCGCCGGCTCGGTGACGGGAGCGCCGAGGTAGATCTGTGGCACCTCCTCGCCGGCCACGCCATGGTTGGTGATCGTGAACGTGACCCGCAGCTCGCCCCGGTGCGTCTGTTGCGCCGCCAGCCCGGAATAGCGGAAGTCGCTGTAGGACAGGCCGTGGCCGAACGGGAAGAGCGGTGTCAGGCTCTGGCGGTCGAACCAGCGGTAGCCGATGTCGATGCCCTCCGAGTACAGGGTGTCGCAGTTGGGCACGGCGCCGACGCCGCCGGCCGTGTTGGTGCACGGCGTCGTCGTGCCCGGGTTGACGCCGCGCGAGGCGCGCTCGGGATGGGCCGGGTCGTTGGCCACGTTCTGGCTCAGGGTGACTGGCCAGGTGAAGGGGAGCCGTCCGGCGGGGTTGGCCTTGCCGAGTAGGACATTGGCCGTGGCCCAGCCGCCTTCGTCGCCGGGGAACCACATGTTCAGCACGGCCTCGACCTGGCTCAGCCACGGCATCGCGACGGGTTGGTGGGTGTTGAGCACGACGATCGTGTTCGGGTTCGCCGCGGCGACGTCGGCGATCAACTGGTCCTGACCCTCGGGGAGCGGCGTCGCGAGGCTCCCGGTGCTCCAGGCGAAGACGACCGCCGTCCTCGCATGCCGGGCCGCGTCGAGCGCCGCTGCGTGGTTGGCCTGCTGCTGGGAGGGCGTGACCCAGTTGAGCTCCACTTCGACGGGCGCGCCGGACACGTCGGGCGCCTGGTTGACGGTGAGCGTGTGCGGTCCTGCCGTGAGCGCAACCTGTGCGCGCTTGTTGTTGAGCCCGGTCGTGCTGGGGAGCACGCCCGCGTCACCGGCCTTGACGGTGCCCAGGCGCGGTCCAGCGGAACCGACGAAGGCGTCGGACCGGATGACCGTCGTGCCGTCGATGGCGACCGAGCCGGTGGTGCCGAGCTCGCCGAAGTTGATCCAGTAGGTGCCGCTCTCGGGCGCGGTGAGGGTCCCGGTCCACGAATGCGCCGAGCCGGCCGGAAGCGCCGTGCCGCGCGCGCGGCTGAACGCGATCTGGGCGTCGACTCGCGTGCCGGGGCTTCCGACCGTCGTCCCGACGAGGCCCGGCTCGCCATCGTGTGACAGGGCGCTCGCGGGGATCGGGGTGCCGCTCATATCGTCGGCGACGACGTAGGTGATGTGCGCGCCTCTGGTCGTCCGCTTGAGAGCATCGACGGTGCCGATCCAGCGCTCGGCGCGGCCGGTCGCCTTCTCGCCACCGCCGCCGGTCGCCATCGTCTGCCCCGCGCCGGGGCCGATCATCGCCAGGGACGCCAGATCCGGCGCGTTGAGCGGCAGCGCGCGGTCGTCGTTCTTGAGCAGCGTCGCGGCGTCCTCACCGGTCCGCAGGACGACGCGGGCGTTCGGGTCGATCGCCTCGTCGGTCACGGTGTGCTTCGGTGCGCCGTTGAGGAAGCCGAAGCGCTCGTACTGGCCGAGGATGCGGCGCACGGCATCGTCGATGCGCGTGTCATGCACCGTGCCGGCCGCGATCGCCGCCTTGAGCTGAGCGGGCGTCATGTAGGCCGGGATGACGCCGCCGTAGGTGTTGGCACCCGGCATCTCCAGATCCAGTCCCGAGCTGAT
>Ga0307502_10000513_pt1 | contig 9973 bp, 7 predicted proteins | sample 16_S_MG_FD_201364 | JGI IMG/M metagenome (GOLD analysis project Ga0307502, IMG submission 201364) | Soil microbial communities from Populus trichocarpa stands in riparian zone in the Pacific Northwest, United States - 16_S | ecosystem: Environmental > Terrestrial > Soil > Riparian zone > Trees... | reverse complement strand
GTGCGGCTGCGTCGCGCCACCCTCGATCCGCTCGTTGACGCAGACGTGCACGTACGCTGCGCCGGCCTGCGCGCGCATGCGCTCGCGCCAGACCTCGACGGCGATCTGCACCTGCTCGACGGAGAGGTCCGCCAGCGAGACGACGGGCTGCGGGCTGTTGACGATGACCTCGTGCGCGCCGCGGGCGGCGAGCGCCATGTAGAGCTCGGGATGGGCGTCGGGCTCGGGCTCGGGCGCGTCGGCGCGCAGCGCCGGGAAGCGGTTGGGGACCACGCGCACCGTCCAGCCGGGCCCGTTCGCCTCGCCGCCGGCGGGCCGCAGCGCGTGCAGCTCGGGCGGCGTCGAGTCCTCATGGCCCTCCGCGAAGGGGTCGCCGGCCGGGTCGATCGGATCCGGCGGCGTGACGGTCAGCTCGCCGCCGGGCCGCTGCGACCGATCAGTGGCGACGATCGCGCGCAGGCCGGTCAGCGGATCGATGCGGATCTCAGGCACGCGCTCTGCACTATGACGCGCACCGTCGGCCGCAAGCCGGCGTTCAGCTCGATCGCCCGCCGAGCGCGTAGCGCTCGATCTCCTGGGCGAGCTTGGCCTCGCTCGGAAACCCGCCCTGGTGGACGAGCACGAGCTTGCCGCGCGCGTCGTAGAACGCCGTCGCCGGCAGCCCCGCGACGCCGTAGCGCCCGGCGATCGCCTGGCGCGGATCCTCGAAGGACGGGTAGGGCATCGGGAAGCGCGCGCTCAGCTCGCGCGCGCCGTCGCTGTTGTCGCCCGAGTTCACGCCGAGGAACGCCACCCGCGCGCCGCGGCGCACCGCCTGGCGCTGCAGGAACGGCAGCTCGAAGCGGCACGGCCCGCACCACGACGCCCACAGGTTCACGACGACGGGATGGCCGCGCAACGCGCGCAGCTGCGCGTCGAGCGCCTTCGCGCCGCCGCCCTCGAGCGCGTTGACGCGCCGGTGCAGCGCCGCGAGCACCGGCGGCGCGCCGGCGACGGGCCGCGAGACCTGTGCGAGCGTCAGCGGTTGCGGCGCCGCGTTCGTCGCGCGATCGCTGTCGCGCGCCTGCAGGACGCCGACCACGACGGCTGCGGCGACGCCGAGGGCACCCACCGCGATGATGACCTTGCGCATGGGTCGCAAGGGTGGCAGACGCCGCAAATCCTCCACCCCGCACCCCTTGCGTTCGCTATGCTCCGCAAGACGCGGGAACCGAGGGCCGGTCTGTTCGCCGTAGCTCCTCACCCCGCCCACCCACCGGGTTCCCCCCGGGCATCTGGATCGCGACAGCTTGTGTGCGCGGTCCATCTCACGACGAGCAGGAAGCCGATTTGGCTGATCCCACGCCAGTGGCCATCGAGGCCACGTCCGTTCCCAATCCGTCCGACATCGCGCGCGCCGAGAAGTTCACCCGCGAGGCGTTCGTGCACGCCGGCGAGACCACCGAAGGCGCGCTCGCGCCCGGCACCGCACGCCGCCGGGCGCTCGAAGCTGCGCTCGTGGAGATCGACGCGGGCGCGAAGGTCCCGTCGACCGAGTGGCGCCGGCGCTACTCGCTCATGCTCGGCCTCGAGCGCGTCCTGTCCGACAACGAGCCCAAGCTCGCCGACGGGACGTCGCTGAACCCGCACCAGGTCGACGCCCTGTCGGGCACCCTGACGGCACTGCTCGCCGACGCGCAGCGGATCAACGGCGGCGACGAGCCGGCGCCCGTCGCTGCGCCGGTCCTTGCCGTCGACGACGAGGACGAGGACTACGAGGAGCCCGTCGCGAGCACCGTCGAAGACGATGACGACGATGACGACGAGCCCGAGGTCATCGAGCCGCTCGACTTCGAGGTCGACATCGACATCGGTGACGACGACGAGGACGAGGAAGAGCCCGACGACGAAGGCGAGGAGTCCGCGCTCGACGAGGACCAGCTCGACGAGGCGGCCGACGACCCCTACGCCCACAAGCGCTTCTGGTTCGAGCACGCCACGGGCGCCGGCAAGACGGTCGCGGCGATGGGCTTCGTCGACGCGTCGCGAACCGGCGGCGTCCTGATCCTCACCCACCGCCGCAACCTCGTCGACCAGTTCCACGGCGAGCTGAAGGACCGCGGCTACGCCAAGCGCGTCACCCCGGCCCTGCTCAAGGGCCAGGACGCCGCCAACGGCCCCGTCACCGTCGAGACGTACCAGTGGTTCGTCCGCAACGCGGGCAACATCTCGCCCGCCTACTCGATCGTCATCTGCGACGAGGCCCACACCGCGCTCGGCGAGAAGACGAGCGCCGCGATCCGCGAATGGTCGGGCCCGATCTTCATCGGCATGACCGCGACCGGCGCGCTCATCGCACGCCACGTCACCGACCTGTTCCCGACGCAGACCTCGCGCTTCGACCTCGCGCAGGCCGCGCGCCGGGGCGTCATCGCGCCGCTGCGCGGCGTGCGGATCCCGCCCGGCCCCGGCGTGCGGACGATCGCGAAGGTGCCGCTGCGCCGCGGCGACGTCGACGTCGAGTTCGACCAGGAGATGCTCGCCGAGCTGCTCGACCAGGCGCCGTTCAACACCGCCGTCGCCGACCTCTACAAGACGCGCTTCAACGGCGTGCCCGGCGTCGTCTACGCCGCCGGCGTGCGCCACGCCTACAACGTCGCCGCGGCGTTCCGTGAGCAGGGCATGAAGGCGATGGGCGTCTCCGGCGAGACGCCCAAGCGCGAGCTCGCCGAGATCCTCGCCAGCTACGAGCGCGGCGACATCGACGTGCTCGTCAACGCGCAGCTGCTCGCCGAGGGCTGGAACTCACCGCGGGCGACGGTCTGCATGCACCTCGCGCCGACGGCCTCCAAGCGGATCTACCAGCAGCGCGTCGGGCGCGTGACGCGCCGGCACCCGGGCAAGGAGGCCGGCATCGTCGTCGACTTCGTCGCCCCGGACACGAAGAACGACGACCCCGTCGTCACCCTGCACTCGCTGCTGGATCGCGACGTCTACCGCGGCGGGGCGATCGTCGTCGGGCCGGTGCGCCGCGGCCGCGGCCGGCGCGTGCGCGTCGAGCGCCGCGTCCTGCCCGTGACGTCCGACGAGGACCGGCGGATCGAGGTCTTCGAGCGCGAGCTCTGGCGGATCGCCGTCGAGCACCTGCCCTACGGAGAGCAGATCCAGTGGGCCGCGCTCGCGGGCGCGCGCGTCGCGCCGAGCGGCTGGCGCCGCGCGCGGGCGATGCTGCACTTCGACCGCGGCGGGGAGTTCAAGCGCGCGTTCCTGCTGACCGCGGTGCAACGCAACAAGAACCCGCAGCTGCGCATCCGCGCGCTGCAGGAGATCGCCACCTCGCGCGACGGCGAGGCGTTCGACACCGCGATCGACGTCATCGGCACGTGGACGCGCGACGAGCGCCGCGAGGGTACGAAGGTCATGCTGCTCGCGCTGGCCGAGAAGCGCATCGGCCGTCGCGATCAGGCCAACGCCTGGATCTGGCGCCTCGCCTCGTACACGCGCGAGGTGCACGAGGAGTACGCCGTCCAGCGCTGGCCGGAGACCAAGCGCCTGCTCGGGCTGCTCGTGAACTCCAGCGGCGCCGCGCACGCCCGCAACGCCCGCCGGCTCGTGCACGCCGCGCGCAAGCAGGACCGGCGCCTGAGCGCCGCGCTGCTGGCCGCCGCGATCGCGCACACGCCCGAGGGTGAGGAGATCCTGCGCGGCGCGCGCACGCGCCTGGCGCGCAAGCCGAGCGCCCTGTCGCGTGAGCTGCTGCGCAACTTCCCCAAGAGTCGTGGCCGGCGCGGCAGCCGGCGGCGGCGCAAGAAGGGTGCCGGGGAGGGCACGGAGACCGGCCGGCAGGCGGTCGCCGCCACGACGCCGCACAATGGCGGCGGCGGCGACCAGAACGCGCCCGGCGATGGCACCCGCGACGCGAACGCCGGTCCCGCCCGGCGTTCGCGCCGTTCGCGCAACGGCCGCGTGACGCAGCGCGATCCGGATCCCGCTCGTGCGGCAGTGCCGGAGGAGCAGGCGCCCGCGCGTGAGCTCGAGCCCGCGCGCCGCTCGCGTACGCGCAGGAAGCCCGAGCCGGTCGCCGATGCCGTCGCCGTCGAGGCGATCGCCGACGCCGCCGCAGCGCTGATGGCAGCACGCGCTGCGCCCCAGGAGCCCGCCGCCGCCGCCGCGGACGCGCCCGAAGTCGCGGCGCCTGCCGACGAGCCGGCAGCGAAGCCCAAGCGCCGGCGTACGCCCGCCCGAGCCGCCGCCGCGAAGACCGTGTCCAGCGGCGCGGACGCGCCGGAAGCCGACGAGCCGGCGGCGAAGCCCAAGCGCCGGCGCACCCCGGCGCGAGCCACCGCCGCGAAGACCGAGTCCAGCGCGGAGGACGCGCCGGAATCCGACGAGCCGGCGGCGAAGCCCAAGCGCCGCACGCCTGCCCGAGCTACCGCCGCGAAGACCGCGCCCGTCGCCGCCGACGCGCCCGAAGCCGCGGCGCCGGCCGCCGACGGCGTGCCCCAGACCGCGCCGGCCGAGGCGCCGAAGCCCAAGCGCCGCCGGGCGCCCGCACGGCGCACAGCCGCCAAGCCGGCCACCGCCGACAGCGACGCGGAAGACGCCGCGTCGCAAGACGACGGCGTCGAGTCCGCCGCCTGAGCGCGCCGCGCGCTCGCCGTCAGCGACGCAGGACGAGCGCGGTTCCTGCGCCGAGCACGACGGCGACGGCCAGCGCGGCGGTGGCGCCGAGCGCCAGCGGCACCTTGTCGATCGCGCTCGCCACCTCGTCACGCCGTGTGACGAGCGCCTTGCCGGCACCGGTGGCGAGCACCGCGACCGCGGCGAGCGCGCCGAGCGCGGGAGCGACGACAGGCGAGCGAGCCGGGCGCAGGCCGGGCTCACGTTCCGCCGCCGGCGCGCGCCGGCACAGCACGGCATACGCGGCCCCGCCCGCGGCCGTGAACGCCGCGGCGACGAGGTAGGCCGCGAGGATGTCGCTCGGCAGGTGGCCCCTGAGCGCGACGAGCGCGACGCCGACCCCGAGCGCGTAGCCGAGACCCGCGAGCGCCGTCACGGCGCGCAGGCGCGGGCCGGCGACGACGATCGCGCCGAGCGCGAGCAGCATCGCGGCCACGCCATGCCCGCTTGGCCAGGACCCCGCGCCGGACAGCTGCGTCCCGCTGAGGTCGACGTGCCGCACGCCGCTGAGCGCAGGCTGTAGAAGCTGCGTCACGAGGTTCGCAGCGAGCAGGACGAGCGCCGTGCACAGCGCGAGCGGCCGCCCCGCGCGCAGCCACGCAAGCGCCACGAGCGCGGCGGCGGCGACCGCGAACGGCAGCAGGTCGGCGAGGCTGCTCGCTCCCTGCAGCAGCTCGTGGCTCGAGCTCGGGAAGAGCCCGTCGAGATCGTCTGCGAGGGTCGCGTCGAGCTCGCGGCCGGCGGCGAGGTCGTTGGCGGCGAACCAGAGCGCGACCGTTGCGATCGCACACCCGCAGGCGAGCGCCAGCAGCACGCCGGGGCGCCGCAGCATCTAGTCGACGCGTCCGTGAGTTCGTCGGGTTTTGCCGGCGCCCGATCCGCGCCTGACGGCCACGTCCACTAGCGCCGCAACACGACTGCCAGGCCCGCGGTGAGCATGAGGCCCAGCGTGGCGATGCCCGCGCCTGCGGCGATCGCCGTCGGGTGCTCCAGCGCGCTGAGCGTCATCCCCGGCGCATGGACGATCACCACCGCGCCGGCGCACGCGACCAGCGCCGCGACGGCCGCTGAGAGGGCGGGCAGCGAGAGGACTGCCGGTGGCCGCGTGCGGGCGGCGCGCACCGGGCTGCGCGCCTCGAGCGCCGCCAGCGCGCCGGCGCCGAGCAGCGTGAACGTCGCCGCGACGAGATAGCCGCCGAGAACGTCGCTTGGCAGGTGCGCGCCGAGCGCCACGAGCGCGTAGCCGACGGCGATCGCGTAGCCCGCGCCGAGCACGGCCGCCAGCGGGCGCAGCCGCGGGCCGACGACGAGCACGAAGCACAGCGCCAGCGACATCGACGCCGTCGAGTGCCCGCTCGGCCACGAGCCCGCGTAGATCGATGCCACGCCGCCCATGTCGATCGCCCGCGGGTCCGCGAGCGCGGGCTTGAGCACCTGGGTCGTGACGTTCGCGCCGAGCAGGATCGCGGGCACGACCGCGGCCATCAGCGGTCGCCGTCGCAGGAGCGCGAGCGCGACGAGCAGGACGCCCCCGACCACGAACGGCGTCGGGTTGGCAAGCACCGCCACACCGTGGATCGAGGGCTCCAGGCGCGGGGGTGCGGCGCCCTTGAACCCCTGCATCGCGCCGGCGTCCAGCGCCCGGCCGCCGGGCACGACGAACGCCGCGAGCCACACGGCGACGGCCGCGCCGGCGCTCGCGAGCGCCAGCGACAGCAGGAAGAGGGGGCGGCGAGACACGAGGCAGAAAGCGTAGCTCTCGGCCTCGGGCGGCCCGCAACGTCAGGGTTCGCCGACCACGCCTCCGGCGGCACCGGGCTCGAGATGGACCTCGCCGGCGTCGAGTTCCGTATGGGTGCCGTCGGGGCGCTCGACGAGGAGCCGCCCGGAGTCGTCGATCCCGCGCGCGATGCCCGTGCCGTGGGCCCAGCGCACCGCGCGCCCGCAGAGCGCGTCGCGGGCGCGGTAGTCGGCGAGCAGGTCGGGGGTCGGCTGCGCGAGGCGCCGCTGCAGCGCGCGCAGCAGCTCCTCGAGCGTCGGTTCGATCGCAGCAGGCTCGAGGCCGAGCGAGGCGGCCCGGTCGCGCAACTCGGCGGGCAGGTCCGTCGCGCGGACGGCGACGTTGAGGCCGATGCCGAGCACCGCCCAGCCCTCCTGCCGGCGACCCTCGGCCAGGATGCCGGCGAGCTTGCGGCCGTCCAGCAGCACGTCGTTCGGCCATTTGATCGCCGCGTCCGGCCCGGCGATGTCGGCGACGGCGACCGCGCCCACGATCGGCAGCAGCGGGGGCCAGTCGCGCAGCACGAGCGAGAGCAGCAGCGCGCGGCCGGGCGGCGCGCTCCACGTCCGCCCCTGGCGCCCGCGCCCCGCGCGCTGCTCGCCGGCGGTGACGAGCGTGCCGTGCGGGACGCCGGCGATCGCGAGCGCACGCGCCCGGTCGCTCGTCGAATCCGTCACGCGGTGGTGCAGCCGCGGGGTGCCGAGCCGCGCGCTCATGCGGCGGGCGCGATCAGGACCTCGTCGTCGCGGTCCAGGCCGAGCGCCGCCATCGCCGAGCCGCGGTTGACGGCGAGCGACAGCACGCGGTAGCCGTCCTCGTAGAGCAGCAGCCCGTCGCGTGGGACGTCGGCAAACGTCGTCGCGTACAGCGCCCGCCGGCCGTTGACGGTGACGGCGCGGCCGAGCCGCAGGCCGCTGCCGGCGAGGTCCTCGTGGCCGGCGTCGAGCACGACGTTGCCGTAGCGGTCGGCGTGCAGCACGTGCGTGATGAGGCCCGCGTCGGTCGCGCGGGCGCGCGGCAGCGCGAGCTGCACGAGCTCGGCCGGGTCCAGCGGATCGCCGGCCTCGGCGAGCGAGGCGCTGCCGGCCGCGAGGTGCGCGGCGACCGGGGCGAACACGTCACGGCCGTGAAAGGAGGCCGACACCGGCTCCAGGCGCAGCGGCGAGCGGCCGACGTCGATCGCCTCCACGACGCCGCCGCAGCGCTGTGCGGCGAGCCAGAGCAAGCCGTTGTCGGGTCCGACGAGCACCCGCGCCTCGTCGCCGGCGCAGCGCAGCGCCACCGCGCGCCGCTGCGCCCCGACCTCCGGATCGACGACCGCGAGGTGCACCCCCGCCGGCATGAACGCGAGTGCCCGGCGCAGCACGAGCGCACCCGCGCGCACGTCGTGGCGCGCGATCCCGTGCGTGACGTCGATGACGCGCACCGCGGGAGCGATCCGCGCGATGACTCCGTGGCAGACGCCTACGAAGTCGTCATCGAGCCCGTAGTCGCTGAGGAACGTGACGACCGCCATGTGCGCGCGCAGTCTAGGCCGCGATCTGGATCCGTCGCCCCGCGCGCGAAGCCGCCGCGACCCGACGTCGCGTGCCGTAGCCGCCGGATGGGTAGCCACGGCGCATGCGCCACGGATCCCACGCCGAGACACCGACCGTTGCCGAGGTCGTCCACCGCGCCGTCGCTGTCTGTGACCCCGACGGCGACGATGCGCTCATCGCCGACTTCCTGCTCGCCTATGAGGATCACGACGAGCCCGTCACCACGCTCGAAGAGCGTGACCGCAGCTTCTTCGAGACCGCCGAGCGCCTGGAGGGCACGCTGCCCGGCGCGGGGGTGGAGATGGCCGCCGCGGTCGCGACCTACCTCGCGTTCCGGCGCGACGAGATCGCTGACGACGACGACGATCTGCTCCGTCTTGCCGCCCGCGCAGAGTACGGCGCCCACCCTCCGCCCGAGATCACGGACTGGCTTCTGGACGCCGGGATCGCCTTGTGAGCCCGGGCTGAGGCTCCCGCGCATCTGACAGCGCGTTTCGCTGGCGTTCGTTCAAGGAGTGGTGTTCGGTTGCCGAACACAGCGGGATGCTCAGACAACGCACGTCGTCTCTCAGGGCAAGCTGGGCGGCGTCGTCCGCGCTCCTGGTCGTCGTCGGGGCGACCGCGTCGTTGCTCGCGGCCCAGACCATGGCGCGCGGCCACGCCGACACGTCGCGCGACGCGTTCAGGACGGCCTCGGCGGAGATCGCCTCGACGCTCCAGCTCGCGATCCTCCACGAGGAGGACCTGATCGTGAGCGCGAACGGGTTCGTGAGCGCCAATCCAAACGCGTCGAATCCCGAGTTCCAGCGCTGGGTGCGCTCCGTACGGGCGCTGAAGCGGTATCCCGAGCTCCAGGGCCTGGGCTACTTGAAGTTCGTGCCCGCGTCGAAGCTCGCGGCGTTCGGTGCAGTCGCCGAGCGTCATCCCGTGGGCCCGCTCGCGGCCGATGGAACCTTCCGCGTGGTGCCCCGGGGCAAGCGTCCGTTCTATTGCTTCTCGGCGGTCGGCATCGGGCGCGCCACGACGAACATCACGTTCCCGGCCGGTTTTGATTTCTGTGCGATCCCGCTGATCGGGCCGTCCATCCGCGGGGCGCGAGACTCGGGCGTGAGCGCCTACGTTCCGGTCGCGAACGAGCCGCAGGATCTGCTGGGCGTACACATGCCCGTCTACCGCGGCGGGCGGGTGCCCTCGACGATCGCCAAGCGTCGCGTGGCATTCCAGGGCGTCGTCGGCATGACGCTGGCTCCCGCCGTCGTGCTCGATCGGGCCCTGGTGCTTCATCCCCACACCGCGGTCACGTTTCGCTACCAGGCGGGTCCTTCGAGCGCCGTCTTCCAGGCTGGGCACGCCCGGCGCGATGCCGAGTCCACGACGATCGACCTGCACAACGGCTGGACGGTGCAGACCGCCGGTGCCGTCCGCTCGGGCGGGATCCTGCAGGACTGGAACGCACTCGCCGTGCTCATCGGCGGGATCGCGCTGTGCGTGCTGCTGGCGCTGCTCGACAGGTCGCGCCGCAGGCGGGCACAGGCGCAGACCGAGGAGCGGGTCCAGCGCGAGAGCGGGCAGCGCCTGGATACGCTGCTGCACAACAGCTCGGACATGATCACGGTGGTCGCTGTCGACGCGACGGTCCTCTATCAGGCCGGCTCGGTGCGCTCCGTCCTCGGACATGAGCCGAGCGAGCTCGTCGGCGCCGATCTCGGCGATTGGGTCGATCCCGTCGACGTCTCGCAGCTGCTGAGCCTCTGCCAGACCTCCGATACGGCGGGCGCGGAGCTGAACTTCCGCCACGCCGACGGCAGCATCCGCGCGTGCGAGGTGCGCGCGACCAGTCTGCTCGACCATCCCGCGTGGGTGGGCGTCGTCCTGAACATCCGCGACGTGAGCCAGCGCAAGCGCCTGGAGGTCGAGCTGCGCCTCGCGCAGAAGCTCGAGTCCGTGGGCCAGCTCGCGGCCGGCATCGCGCACGAGATCAACACGCCGATCCAGT
>Ga0307502_10000512_pt1 | contig 9975 bp, 8 predicted proteins | sample 16_S_MG_FD_201364 | JGI IMG/M metagenome (GOLD analysis project Ga0307502, IMG submission 201364) | Soil microbial communities from Populus trichocarpa stands in riparian zone in the Pacific Northwest, United States - 16_S | ecosystem: Environmental > Terrestrial > Soil > Riparian zone > Trees... | reverse complement strand
GGATGAACTTGTCCTGGATCTTCGTCAGCTGGTGCAGCTGCAGGCCGTCGAAATGGCCGTCGGCCAGCATCGCCAGCTTGTGCCGCATGCCGGCGAACCGCTCCCGCAGCGTCTCCGTCGCGCGCACGGCGGCCGCCGCCGGGTTGTTCAGCTCGTGCGTGAGCCCTGCGGTCAGCTTGCCGAGCGCCAGCAGCCGCTCCCGCTGCGCCACCAGCACGTTGGCGTTCTGCAGGCCGACGAACATGCCCTGCAGCAGGTGTACGGCCATCGGGAACCACTGGCCGAACTTCGTCGCGAAGTCCACCGCCGGGAGCGCGAGGAACGTCGCGTCGGTGACCGCGCGGATGGTCGCCCCGTACACCTGGTCGACCTGGTCACCGAGGTAGAACTGGGTCGCGCCCGAGTACGCCCCCGGCTGGTCGCTCCGCGTGATCTCGACCTCGTCGCCGCGGACCATGCGCACCATGCTCAGCTCGCCGGACAGCAGCACGTAGAAGCACTCGGCGGGCTCGCCCTCCACAGAGACGGTCTCGCCGGCCTTGTACGAGACGACGTCGCCGTGCGTCGTCACCCATTCGAGCTGGTCGTCGGTCAGGTCCGCGAACAGGAACAGCTCGCGTAGCTGCGCTGGGGTGGTCACTGCTCCTCCAGGTACCGGTGCACGAGCGTCACCGCCATGGCACCCTCGCCGACCGCCGACGCGACCCGCTTGACCGACTGGGCCCGCACGTCACCGGCGACGAAGACGCCAGGAACACTCGATTCAAGGTAGAACGGATCTCGGTCCATTGGCCACCCGGCGGGCCGCTCTCCGTCCACCAGCAGGTCCGGCCCGGTCCAGATGAACCCCCGCCCGTCCCGCTCCACCACGCCGTCGAGCCAGTCGGTCTGGGGCTGCGCGCCGATGAAGATGAACAGGTGGCTCGTCTCCACGAGCTCCGACGAGCCGTCGACGTGGTCCAGCCGGACCTTCTCGAGGTGCTCGTCGCCACTCGCCTCGCCCACGGTCGTGCAGGTGCGCACCCGCACGTTCTCGATGGCCTCCAGCTGCTGGATCAGGTAGTGCGACATCGACGAGTGCAGCGACTCGCCGCGCACCACCAGCGTGACCGTCCGCGCGTGCCGCGAGAAGAACACCGCCGCCTGACCGGCGGAGTTCGCGCCACCCACGATGTAGACGTCACGGCCCGCGCACTCCGGGGCCTCGGTGTTGGCCGAGCCGTAGAACACCCCGCGTCCGGTCAGGTCGTCACAGCCGGGCGCGGTGAGGCTGCGGTAGTCCACGCCCGTCGCGAGGATCACCGCGTGCGCGGAGATGGTGCTGCCGTCACCGAAGCGGACCACCCGCGCCGAACCCTGCACCTCCAGCGCGACGACGTCCCGCGCGGTCAGCATCTCCGCGCCGAACTTCACCGCCTGGCGCCGCGCCCGGTCGGTCAGCTGCGCGCCGGACACGCCGTCGGGGAAGCCCAGGTAGTTCTCGATACGCGAGCTCGTACCGGCCTGCCCACCGGCGGCCTGCCGCTCGACGAGGACCGTGCGTAAGCCCTCCGACGCGCCGTACACGGCCGAGCCGAGGCCAGCCGGACCGCCGCCGACCACGATCAGGTCGTAGAAGTCGGTGGCCGGGTCCACGGTCAGGCCCACCGCCGCCGCGATCTCGGCGTCGGTCGGCGCCAGCAACGCCTGCCCGTCGGTGGTGATCACCACCGGGATCTCGGTCGGGTCGGCCCCCGCCGCCTCCAGCAGCCGGCGGCCCTCCGGCTCGTCGATCGTGTAGTACCGGTACGGCACGGCGTTGCGGGCGAGGAAGTCACGCGCCGCGTAGGTCGGCGCCGACCAGCGGTGCCCGACGATCTTGATCTCCTCCACCGAGGTGGCCCCGGAGCTGCGCCACGTCTCGATCAGCGCGTCCACGACCGGGTACAGCTTCTCCTCCGGCGGGTCCCACGGCTTGAGCAGGTAGTGGTCGACGTCGACCAGGTTGATGGCCTGGATGGCGGCGTCGGTGTCGGCGTACGCGGTGAGCAGCGCGCGGCGGGCCCGTGGGAACAGGTCCATGGCCTGCTCGAGGAACTCGATGCCGTTCATCTCGGGCATGCGGTAGTCGGCGAGCATGGCGGCCACCTGCTCACCCCGGAGCTTGAGCTCCCTGAGGGCCTCGAGCGCCTCCTGCCCGGACGACGCCCGCACCACGCGGTGCCCTTCGCCGTAGCGGCGGCGCAGGTCGCGCGCCACCGCCCGGGACACCCCGGGATCGTCGTCGACGGTCAGCAGTACCGGTTTGTTCACGGCGCTATTCACTCACACGATCTCTTGGTCGACGTAGCACCAGCGCCAGTCCTCGCCCGGCTCGAACGACTGGATCACCGGGTGGTTGGTGCTGGTGTAGTGGGCGGTGGCGTGCTTGGCCGGGGACGAGTCGCAGCAGCCGACGTGCCCGCAGGTCAGGCACTCGCGCAGGTGGACCCAGCGGCCACCGACCGCGAGGCAGTCCTCGCAGCCCTCGGTGGTGCTGGGTGTTACGTCGCGTAGCTCGGCGACGTGCGTGCAATCAGGCATGGCCCCATCCTGGCATCACCGGGCAGAAGATCGCCGCTTCGTAAGGCTCCATTCACTCTGCGCGAACATCCGCGCCGCGAATGTGCCCATTCGCGGCGACCGTCCGTGTCACCCGGACGCTCCGCTCTGTCCACTTGTGACAACCGTGTTACCGGCGTCCGGTTGCCAAGGCTCGCCGAGCGGACGTATGGTCCCGCTGTAAACGTTCTCGTAAACGTTTACAGTCATGCCGGGACACCTGCCAAGGACGCGAGGAAACCCATGGCCGAGAGCAAGAAGTCGACGCTCGTGCGCGTCGCCGAGCTGGCCGGGGTGTCCATCGCGTCCGTGTCACGGGTGATGAACGGGTTGCCGGCGTCGCAGCGGGTCACCGAGCGCGTGCGCGCCGCGGCCGCCGAGCTCGGCTACGTCCCCGACGCGACCGCGCGTTCGCTCAAGGTCGGTAGGACCGAGCAGATCGCACTCGCGGTCGCGGACGTCGGCAACCCCGTGTACGTCAGCATGATGCGCGAGATCTCCCAGGTCGTGACGAAGGCCGGCTACCGCCTGGTGCTGTCCTCGACCGGCAGCGACCCGAAGGACCAGATCGACCTGCTCGTGAGCCTCAACCGGGGCTTCGCGGACGGCCTGATCATGAGCCCGCTGCGGGTCCCCGAGGAGCTGGGCACGCAGCTGCGGGCGAGCCGCCTCCCCATCGTGATCATCGGGTCCCTGCCCCCGGGCGTCGAGCTGGACAACGTGCGCGCGGACTCGGTCGCCGGCATGGCGCTGGCCGTCGACCACCTCGCCGAGCAGGGCCGGGAGCGCATCGCGTTCGTCAACGGGCCGGTCGACACGGTGCCCGGCGCGGCCCGCCTCGGCGGCTACCTCAAGGCCCTCGCCGCCAGGAACCTGCACGACAACGCGGACGCCCAGGTCACCGCGAAGGACTTCACCTACAAGGCCGGGCTCCGGGCGGCGACCACGCTGCTCGAACAGTCCACTCCGGACGCCATCGTGTGCGCCAACGACCTCCTCGCCATCGCCGCGCTGAACGTCGCGACCCGCCGCGGCCTGCGCATCCCCGACGACATCGCGATCGTCGGCATGGACGACACGGACATCGCCGACCTCGCGAACCCCGCGATCACGAGTGTCGACCTCGGCGCGACAAGACGCGCGAAGGCGGCGGCGAAGCTGCTGTTGCGGCGCCTGGAGAAGCCGGACGCGCCGGTGCGGCAGGTCGTCATCGAGCCGACACTCACCGTCCGCGGCTCGTCCACACTGGAGGCCGCGCCGTGACCGCCATCGCGGCACCGCGCAGGCGAAGTCGTCGGCGTGGCGACGGGCGGGACGCGTGGCTGCTCGTCCTTCCCGCCCTCATCCCGGTCGTGCTCCTCAGCGTCTACCCGCTGCTGCAAGGCATCCTGCTCGGCTTCACCGACTCGAAGGCCGGCCTCAACCAGACCGTCGACTTCACCGGCGTCGAGAACTACACGAAGCTCCTCGGCAACGACCTGTTCTGGAGCTCCTTCCGGATCGGCCTGATCTGGGCGTTCGGCGTCACGATCCTGCAGGTCCTCGCCTCGCTCGGCCTCGCGCTGCTACTCAACCTCAACCTGCGCCTGCGGTGGCTCGCACGCACGCTCGCGCTCGTGCCGTGGGCCATGCCGCCGGTCGTCATCGCGATCATGTGGCGGATGATGCTCAACCCGACCTACGGGCCGGTGAACGAGACCATGCGGTCGCTCGGGCTGCCCGGCGACATCAACTGGCTCGGCGACTTCTCGACCGCGCTGCCCGCGGTGATCGTCGTCGGTGTGTGGGCCGGCATGCCGCAGACGACCGTGACGCTGCTCGCCGGGCTGCAGAACGTGTCGGCGGACCTGCACGAGGCCGCGGCCATCGACGGCGCGGGCACCTGGCAGCGGTTCTGGCACGTGACGCTGCCGGCGCTGCGGCCGGTGATCTTCGCGATCACGTCGCTTGACCTGATCTGGAACTTCAACTCGTTCGCGCTCGTGTTCGTGCTCACGGCCGGCGGCCCGGGCGGCAAGACCATGCTGCCGGCGCTGTTCGCGTACAACGAGGCGTTCAAGTACGGCAACTTCGGCTACGCGGCCGCGATGGGCAACGTCATGGTCGTCGTGATCGCCGCGTTCCTGTTCCTCTACCTGCGTGGCCAGGCGAGGAGCCGTGAGTCATGACGCAAACAATCGCTCCCCCAGCTCCGCACCGGCAGGTCACCCGCAAGGTCACCGAGCCGCCGGTTCGGCGCATGAGAACGTTCACAAGGCCGCTGCAGTACCTCGCGCTGCTGGGATACGTGGTCTTCCTCGGCTTCCCGCTGCTGTTCCTGCTGTCCACGTCGCTCAAGACGCCGCAGGAGCTGCAGTCGGGGGACCTGTCGTTCCTCCCGAGACAATTCAACTGGGCGAACTTCGGCAACGCCGTCGAGAAGGCGAACCTGGCTCACGCGGCCGGCAACAGCCTGCTGGTGGCAACGCTAACAACCGTTGTGGTGACACTGATCTCGCTGCCCGCCGCCTACGCGCTGGCGCGGTTCAGGACCAAGCTGCGTGGCGTCGCGACGATCTGGATCCTGCTCAGCCAGGTGTTCCCGTTCATCCTCATCGTGATCCCGGTCTTCCTCGTGCTCAAGCAGGTTGGGCTCGTGAACAACCCGATCGGCCTGGTGCTCGTCTACACGGTCTGGTGTCTGCCGTTCGCGCTGTGGATGCTGCGCGGGTACGTCGCCGCCATCCCGGTCGACCTGGAGGAAGCCGGCGCGATCGACGGCGCGGGACGGTTGCGCGTGCTGCGCTCGATCGTGCTGCCGCTACTGGCGCCCGGGCTGGTGGCCACCAGCATGTTCACGTTCATCTCGTCGTGGAACGAGTTCTTCTTCGCCCTGGTGCTGATCCAGGACCCGGGCCTGCAGACCCTGCCACTGACCCTCGCGCGGTTCTTCGGCGCCGAGGGCCAGGTCCAGCTCGGACAGCTCGCGGCGGCATCGCTGATCGCGACCATCCCGAGCCTGGTGTTCTTCCTGCTCATCCAGCGCCGGCTCACCTCCGGGCTGATGAGCGGCGCCGTCAAAGGCTGACGAGACAAGGAGAAAACCCATGAAGCGAAAGGCGTTGCTCGGCATCGGCGCCGCCGCGGTGCTGACGCTGTCCGGCTGCGCGTTGAACGGCGGGGACAGCTCGAGCGACAGCACCGAGTCGTCCAGCGGACCGGTGACGCTCACCTTCCAGAGCCTGGCCTACCAGGACTCCACGGTGGCCGCGGTCAAGGACATCGTGGACACCTGGAACAAGAAGAACCCGGACATCAAGATCAAGCTCACGCAGGGCACCTGGGACAACGTGCACGACCAGCTCGTCACGCAGTTCCAGGGCGGCACGGCGCCGGACATCATCCACGACGAGTCCAGCGACATCATGGGTTTCGCCCAGCAGGGCTACCTCGCGGACATCTCGAAGTACCTCAGCTCGGACGTCAAGAACGCGGTCAGCAAGGACGTCTGGGACACGGTCACCACCGCGGACGGCAAGATCGTCGCCACACCGACGCTGTTGCAGACCTACGTCGTGTTCGCCAACACCGACGCGTTCGCCGCGGCGAACGTGAAGGTGCCGTCCGGCAAGCTCACGTGGGACGAGCTGGCCTCGATCGCCAAACAGCTGACGGCGAACGGCAAGTTCGGCGTGGGCTGGGGTCTCAAGCAGCCGACGGCGGCGGTCATGAACACCGCGCTCGGCTTCGACGGCACGTTCTTCGACACCAAGGACGACGGCACGGCGACCATCCACGTCGGCGACGACGAGGTGGCGGTGCCGGAACGCATCCACGCCATGGCATACGACGACTCCTCACTCGACCCGGTATCGCTCACACAGTCCGGCACCGATGTCCTGCCTGGCTTCCTGAGCGGCAAGTACGCGATGTATGTCGGCGGTAACTTCCTGGCCCAGCAGATCACCGAGTCGGCGCCGGACGGTTTCAAGTGGACTGTCCTCCCGCCGCTCGCGGGCTCGGCGGGCGCGGCCCAGGCGGCGAACCCGCAGACGATGTCGGTGTCGAAACAGAGCAAGGCGCCGGCGCAGGCAGCGAAGTTCATCGACTACTTCATGTCCCCGGAGAACCAGGCGAAGCTCGCACAGGGCGACTGGCTGATCCCGGCGTCCAAGCCGGCCCGCGACGCGGTCGCCGCGGCGACGAAGGGCACCCCGGTGTGGGGTCCGATCCTGAAGAGCGGTGAGGACCTGGCCGGCGCGCCGTTCCAGAAGGCGAAGAACTATCCACAGTGGAAGGATCAGTACGCGACTCCCGCGCTGCAGCAGTACTTCGCCAACTCGATCAGCCTCGACGACCTCAAGAAGCAGCTGAGCGACGGCTGGTCATCTATAGGCTGAGAACGTTCACAACGGGAGGGGAAGTTTCATGGACCTGCTCGAGGACAAGGCGACGGGGGCGCTGGCCGGCGCCGCGGTGGCCGACGCGCTCGGCGGCGCCGCGGAGGGCAACACCCCCGAGGCCATCCGCGAGCGGTACGACGGGTTCATCGAGGGCATCGTGCCGCCGTTCCTGACGGACTGGCGGCACGCCCGCCCGATCGCGCCGTACCACAAGGGCGACGGGCACGTCACCGACGACACGCTGATGACCACGGCGCTCGTCGAGGTCTACGACCAGGTGCGCGATCACCTCGACGCGCACGCGATCGCGGACCACCTCGTCCCCCTGCTGATCGGCGAGCGCCGGTGGATCCCGGAGCTCGAGACCGAGACGATCCTGCTGCAGCGGATCTTCCTCGCGGAGAAGTGGCTGGTCGCACGCCTGCACTACGGGCACGTCGACCCGCGTGAGGCAGGAGTTGGGAACATCGTCAACTGCGGCGCGGCCATGTACGCGGCGCCGATCGGGATCGCGAACGCGGGGTCACCGGCGGGCGCGTACGCGGAGGCCGTCGACGTCGCCGGCGCGCACCAGTCCAGCTACGGGCGGGAGGCCGCCGGGGTCTACGCGGCCTGTGTCGCGGAGGCCATGCGGCCTGGCGCGTCGGTGTCGTCGGTGGTGGACGTCGCGCTGCGGGTGGCGAAGGACGGCACCCGCGACGCCATCGAGGCGGTGACCACGGCGGCGTCCCTTCTGGACGACTGGCGCACGTCGCTGGCGGCCGTCCGCGCGGCGGTCGAGCCGTTCGACACGGTCGGCCCGAACTACCGCGCGCCGGCCCGGGACGCCCGGATTCCCAGCCGTACCAAGTCGATCGAGGAGCTGCCGGTCGCGCTGGGCATGCTGGTCGTGGCAGGTGGCGACTACCGGGAGACGGTGCTCGGGTCGGTGAACTACGGCCGCGACTCGGACTCGATCGCGGTGATGGGCGGCTCGATCGCGGGTGCGCTGGGCGGTCGCGCGGCCGTGCCGGGCGAGTGGGTGACGGCGGTGGGTGAGGCGAGCCGCATGGACATCACGGCGACGGGTCCGACGATGGCGTCGGTGGCGAAGGACGTGTGGGCGAAGGACCAGGAGCGGTTCGCCCAACGGGCGAAGCTGTTCTCGGCCGTCGAGGAAGCCGCGTGATGCTCCGTCTCACGTGGACACAGCCGGAGGACCTGGTGCCGCACGCGTTGCGCGCGGCCCATCTCGACGGCATCGACATCGACGACCTGGCGCGGAAGTGGGTGGCGGCGGGCGGGTCACTGGTCCCGCCGGCCTCGGGCGCGACTCCCGTGCCAGCACGGGAAGGTCTGCGGACCCTTGGCCGCGAGCTGCTGTCCCGAGTGGACCAACGCAACGCCCCGGCGGATCTGCTTGCCAGGGAACCGGATGACATCGAGGAGATCCTGGCTCTCGCACGGCCGGCGCCGTCACTGCCATCAGGCGGCGACCTGGCCGACCGGGTGCACGGGGCCTGGCTGGGACGGGCGGCGGGGTGCCTGCTCGGCAAGCCCGTCGAGAAGATCCCCCGCGAGGGCATCCGTGCCATCGCACAGAACACCGACAACTGGCCGATCTCCCGCTACTTCACCGAGATCGGCCTCGACGCACAGCTCGCCGAGCGCTACCCGTGGAACCGGCGCAGCCGCTTGACCAGTCTCGTCGAGAACATCGACGGGATGCCGGAGGACGACGACCTCAACTTCCCGCTGATCGCGCTCGATCTGCTGGAGCGGCACGGCGAGGAGTTCACCACCGGCGACGTCGCCCAGTCCTGGCTGGCGAACCTGCCCGGTGGCCGGGTGTTCACCGCCGAGCGGATCGCCTACCGCAACCTTCTTGACGGCTACGAGCCCGAGGTCGCCGGCGCGGTCGGCAACCCGTTCCGCGACTGGATCGGCGCGCAGATCCGCGCCGACGTCTACGGCTGGACGCATCCCTGTGACCCGGTCGCCGCCGCGCGTCTCGCGTGGACGGACGCCCGGCTCACCCACGGCCGCAACGGCTTGTACGGCGCGATGTTCGCCGCCGCCGCGTGCTCGGCGGCCGTCGTGACCACTGACATGGCCGCGGTCATCGGGACCGGGCTGTCGGTGGTGCCGCCGGAGTCCCGCTTCGCCGCCGCAGTGCAGCGCGGCGTCACGCTCGGCGCGGGCACACTGTCCACTGAGGATGCGCTCGACGCGATCTACGCGCAGTACGGCGAACTGCACTGGGTGCACGTGCTCAACAACGCGGCCGTCCTCGCGTTCGCGTTGACACGCGGCGCCGGCGACTACGCGACGACGATCACCACGGCGGTCACGGGTGGCTGGGACACCGACTCCACCGGCGCCACGGCAGGCTCGCTCGCTGGGGCGTTGTGTGGCGCGAAGGCCTTGCCGACGCAATGGATCGACCCGCTCCGCAACCGCCTCGCGAGCACCGTACCGGGTTTCGACGGTATCGGCTTCGACACGCTCGCCGCCCGTACAATCGCGCTGGTGCGAATGTGAGCGTGCTCATCGTGGGTAGCGGCAACGTCGACCTGGTCAGCCAGGTCGAGCGGATCCCTGCGCCCGGCGAGACCGTGCTGTCCACCGGCTTCGCCACGCACGCCGGCGGCAAGGGCAACAACCAGGCCACCGCGGCGGCTCGTGCGCACGCTCACACCACGTTCATCGGCGCGTTCGGCGACGACGACAACGGCGCCCGACTCCTCGCAAGCCTCGCCGACAGCGGCGTATACACGCTCGTCCGCACGTCCACCGAACCGACCGGCACCGCGATGATCACCGTGGCGCGGACCGGTGAGAACGCGATCGTGGTCAACGCGGGCGCGAACGCGACGCTCACCGACCTCACCTCGCGGGAGCGGCAGGCGATCGCCGAGGCGGACGTCGTCCTGCTGCAGCTGGAGATCCCGCTCGACACGGTCGTCGAGGCCGCACGCGCCGCCACCGGCACCGTCGTGCTCAACGCCGCTCCGGCGCGGCCACTCCCCCGTGA
>Ga0307502_10000511_pt1 | contig 9988 bp, 4 predicted proteins | sample 16_S_MG_FD_201364 | JGI IMG/M metagenome (GOLD analysis project Ga0307502, IMG submission 201364) | Soil microbial communities from Populus trichocarpa stands in riparian zone in the Pacific Northwest, United States - 16_S | ecosystem: Environmental > Terrestrial > Soil > Riparian zone > Trees... | reverse complement strand
AGGACGCGGGTCTGCGCGCCCGTCGCGATGTCCCAGAGCCGCACCGACGCGTCCTCGCCGGAGCTGGCCAGCAGGCGACCGTCTGGGCTGAACGCGAGCGCGCGCACCGCGCCGCTGTGGCCCCCGAGTATCCGGGTCTGCTTGCCGGTCGCGACGTCCCACAGCCACACCCATCCGTCGGTGCCGGCGCTGGTCAGCAGGCGACCGTCGGGGCTGAACGCGACCGTGCTCAGCGCGCTCGTGTGGCCCTCCAGGACGCGGGTCTGCGCGCCCGCCGCGACGTCGCACAATCGCAACGATCCCTCGGTGTCGACGCTGGCCAGCAGGCGACCGTCGGGGCTGAACGCGACCGCGCTCAGCGCCCTCGTGTGGCCCTCCAGGACGCGAGTCTGCGTGTCGGCGGCGATGTCCCAAAGCCACAGCGAGCCGTCTTTGCCGGCGCTCGCCAACAGGCGTCGATCGGTGAACGCGACCGCGTGCACCGCGCCGCTGTGGCCCTCCAGTACGCGGGTCTGCGCGGCCGCCGCCACGTCCCACAGCCGGACCGTCCCGTCGGTGCTGGCGCTGGCCAGTAGGTGCCCGTCGGGGCTGAACGCGACCGCGTGCACCGACTGTGTGTGGCCCTCGAGGACGCGTAGCAGCGCGGTGTCGGCGTCGGGCAGGCCCCAGCCTGCGGTCAGCGCGCCCGGCGGTAGCAGTTCGCGCAGCGCGTCGCTGTCCACCGCGTGGGGCGCTGTCGCGGTGCGCGTCCACAGCGTCGCGGCGAGATCACACAGACGATCATGGGCGGCCAGCACATGCCCCCACTGGGTGAGGTGGCTGAGGACCCATGCGATCGCGTGCTCGTGCGGTGCGAGCGCGGCCGCTCGGCGCACGTCGGCCTCCGCCGCATGCGGTCCGCTTGTGAAGGCGCGGATCGCGACCCAGCCCAGATCCCGTGCGACTGTGGTCGCCGCCGCGATCTCGCCGGCTCCGAGGAGGTGCTCGACCAGGTGCTCCCACATGTACGGCTCATCGCGGGGCAGTTCTCGCCACGGCGACCGGGCTGACGGAAGCAGGCCACGGTAGGCCTCCAGAAGTTCGTGATGCAACAACCGCAGGCTCTGGACGCGCAGCAGCAAGAAGTCGCGCTGCAGGTCATGCAACGTGATCGTGTCGCCGTCCATGCTCAGCAGCTCCCGCCGCGCCAGCAGCTCCAGGCGCTCGCGCGTCTGTGCCGGAGTCAGCTCATACTCGTGCGCCCACAGTCGCGCGACCGCCGCGACGGGCACCCGCGCATCCTCGGGAAGGACGGCCAGCGTCTCGTGCGCCGCCGCGAGCTGCGCGTCGAGCGTCGCGACGGCGATGCCCATCGCCTTGAACACGTTGGCGTAGGGATGCTCAAGAAACGTGCCGGCTGCCCGCTCGAGTTCGTCGGCGACTTCTCCCCAAACACGGCCCCCGCGGCCGACCGCCGCACCAACCAGCGCGAGCGCGAGCGCCACCCGCCCGGTCGCCGCAAGGACTCGGTCGACGTCGTCTGGCAGCTCGCCAACCGCTGTCGCGGCGAGGGCGGCCAGCAGCTGTCGGGCCGCAGCCGGCGACAGGACCTCGATGCGGCGTACCTGCGCGCGCACATCCCGCAACGCAGCGGGGTCGCGCGTGGTGTACAGCACGCGCCCCTGCGGGCCGGTCACATCGAACGCCTGCGCGGCCGCCGCGCTCCACACATCGTCGACGACCAACAGGCAGCGTCGGTCCGCGAGCGCGTCGCGCAGCGCCCGCACGCCGTCAAGCGTCGTGCGGTGTTCGCCGGCCGGTGCGCCGAGGCGGTGGAGCAGCTCGATCTGCGTACTGACCAGATCGGGGCGCTCGCCGACAGTGATCCAGAACACGCCGTCCGGGCAATGGCGGTGCACGACCGGGTCACGGGCGAGCGTGGCTGCTAGCACGGTCTTGCCGATCCCCCCCTGCCCATGCAACCCCAACGCCTCGCCGCCCGTGATCGCGATCGCGCCGTCACCGGCCCCCAGCAATGCGCCGCGTAGCTCATCAAGCTCCTCGCGCGCCACGAACCCCAGCGGGGGCTCGGGGACCCCGTCCATCACCCCGACGCCGCTGGTCGCGACCAACGCTGGCACCGCCGGCTGTGCCCGCAGCTGTTGGGCGATCGCGACAGCGGCATGCTCATGCTCGGTGGGGTCGGCGTGCCGGTCCAGGAGCGCGATCAGACCGTTGGTGGCGCGCACGATCGCGCCATCGACATCGGCTGCGGTCGCGACCGGTCCGTCGACCTTCGGATCATGCGCCCACTGCACACCCGCGAGCTCCTCGATCGCGTCATGGTGACTGGCACGCAACAGCATCGCTGCGAGTAACACGCCCCGCCTGATCAGCGCCGGCAACTCCTCGTCCATGATGAAGTCCGACGACAAGAAGTCCGGGCTGACGAGCAGCAGCGCGATGTCCGCGCGCGCGATCGCGGCTTCGATCTCGGGTCGCCATTGCTCGCCCGTTTCGATCAACGTGTCGAACCACAGCTCACAACGGCGTACGCGGACAAGCGGCTTGAGCATCGTCACGACGCGCCGCAGCCACTCGGCATCCTTGCGGCTGTAGCTGACGAACACGACCGGCGGCCCGGACTCCGGCTCTCCCCAGCCTTCATACTCCCGTCTGTGCACGCCAGCCACAGCCGTCGAGCGTAGCCACGCCACGACGCCCTGCGCCGACTGCGACCTAGATCGGACCTCGCGGCCGGGCTTTGGATGGTTGTGGAATCTGCGCGTTACACAACCATCTGAGCGCCGCCATCCCAGGCGGCGCCTGATCTTCAGGCCGCCGGCCCGCCTAGTTTTTACAACCAAGAAGGCTGACTTCGCAGATAGCAGCGCCATGACCGTCGCCGCCGAGCCCGCGACGCGGCGAGCCGAGACAAACGGTTCTACGAGCGGCGGTCGCCGCCGATCATGGCTCGCTCACGGGCGGGGCCGCGACGTGGCGCAGCATCGGGCGTCCAGCGGCGGTGATCTTCCACGCGCGCGCCGAGCCGGCCGCGACGAGGACAAGACGTGGGCATGCAGGAGCCACAGCGCCGGGGTCACGAGGTCGGGCCGGTCGTGCCACGGCGCGGGGCACACCGCGGCGATCCGACCGGCGCTGACGGCCTGTCCGTCGTGCTTGTGCTGAACGTCCCTGAGCGCTGCGAGCACGACTCGTTGCATGGCAGTCACCGTCACCGCAACCTAACTGCGTGCCGGGCGCTCGCAGCCACGCGACCATCGCACTCGAGACGGACGCGAGCGCGGCGAGCGCAGGGTCCGATTGTCGCTTGACGTTGCGGAACGCCGACTTCCGCCCACAGGTGCGCGATCCTCGTGACCCCGGCTGATGGGCCCACCGACCTCTTCGTTCGCGGCAAGAGGGAGCGCGAGATCCCAATCTCCGCCCCCGCGAGCGCGTAGCATCCAGACGTGTCTGGCGCGCGCAATAGCGAGGTCGCGGCACTTGCTGCGGCGCTTGCCCGACTTGAGCTGCCCGAGGTGCAGCAGCAAGCGCTGCAGGCGCGCTACATCAGCTACATCGATTGGCTCGAGGGTGCCGCGACGCGAAGCCGTCGCGCGCACTACGCCATGCGTCTTACTGCCGCAGTCGGCGGTGTGATCGTGACGGCGATGTCCAGCGCCGAGGTTCTTGGTGATCCGGCCGGCGCCGTCAAGTGGATCCTGCTCGGGACGAGCCTTGCTGTTGGTGTCGCGCTCGCGTTCGACGGTTTTTTGAACCTTGGCGAGCGCTGGCGCCATTACCGCCGTGCGGTCGAAGCGCTCAAGAGCCAGGGCTGGCGCCTGGTGCAACGCACCGATCCCTACACCGACCTCAGCGATGCCGACGCGGCGCGAGCGTTCGCCGGCCGCATCGAAGACCTCATCGACGAGGAGAGCGGGGGATATATCCGAGGTCCGGCCCGGCCGGTCGCGGGACCAACCATCCAGCCCGGTGGTTAAGCATCGCCTGCCACAGACGGGGGATCGCGCTGCCCGCGGGCGGCAATCGGCGCGCGGGAACGTGTGTGATGTCACACATCGCGGCGGGGACTCCTCGCTACGTTGGAGTGATGCGTCGCCATGCCCTTCGTGGGTTCTGAAGCGATGTCGGTGACTAGGACGCGCGGGCGCGGGCGCGGGTCGCTGTCGCAGCGCTTTGATGTGTTTATGTCGTACAACAGTCGTGACCGGGCGACGGTCCAGCGGATCGCTGAGCGCCTGAAGGCGTCGGGGCTTGAGCCGTGGCTTGACAGGTGGTCGTTGACACCGGGTGGTGAGTGGCAGCGCGAGCTTGGGGCGGGGCTGGATGCGTCTGCGACTTGTGCTGTCTTTGTCGGGCCTCATGACCTTGGTGGATGGGAGTCTGAGGAGGTCGCGGTCGCGATTGATCGCGCGGCCACGCAGCAGGGCTTCCGGGTGTTTCCCGTGCTGTTGCCGGGCGTCGAGGATCCGTTTGATCCCAATGGCCTGCCGCATTTCCTGCGCGCGCGTACGTGGGTTGACTTTCGTCGGGGGCGCGATGACGATCGCGCGCTGCAGGATCTGATCAACGCGATCAGAAGTGTGCCGTTCGGGCCCGACATGCCCGTGGCGCGCCGTGATCAGATTGCCCCGTATCGCGGCCTGCGGGTCTTCGGCGAGGAGGATGCGCCGTTCTTCTTCGGACGCGACGGCGAGATCCAGCGTCTGCTTGAAAAGCTCAAGCGCAGCCGGTTCATCGCGGTGCTCGGGCCGTCGGGCAGCGGCAAGTCCTCACTCGTGCAAGCCGGCCTGGTGCCCGAACTGCGCGCCGGCGCGCAGTTCGGGCATGAGGATGAGCTGAGCCATGTTCTGGTACTGCGCCCGGGCGCAGCACCGCTGACCGCACTGGCCGCACAATTGGCGACCCTCTTGCCCGGTCAGGCGATGCAGCCCACGCTGGATGCGCTGGCGTGGGACGCTCGGACGCTGCATCTGTCGGTTGAGCTGGCGCTGGCATACCGCCCCGCCGGCGCACGCATAGTTGTGATCGTCGATCAGCTCGAAGAGGTCTTTACGCTCTGTCGCGACGAGACGCAGCGCCGCCAGCTGCTGTCCTTGTTGTTAGATGCGGCGACCGCACCTGGCGGGCGGACCATCGTGATCGTTACGCTGCGCACGGACTTCTACGCGCGCTGCGCAAGCTATCCCGAGCTCGCGCAGCTCATCAGCGACCGGCAGATGCTCGTCGGGGCGATGGACAGCGACGAGCTGCGCCAAGCGATCGAGGAGCCCGCTCACCGCGTCGGCCTGGAACTCGAGGAGGGACTGCCCGACACGATCCTCGCTGACGTCGCCGGCGAGCCGGGTGCCCTGCCATTGCTCGAGCACGCTCTTCTGGAGTTGTGGGAGCGTCGCCGGGGCACGATGTTGACGCTCGAGGGCTACCGCCAAGCGGGCGGCGTGGACGGAGCGCTCGCGCAACGCGCCGACCAGATCTTCGACGAGTTCAGCCACGATCAGCGGCAGATCGCGCGTCGAACGCTGTTGCGTCTGACCCAGCCCGGCGAGGGCACCGAGGACACGCGTCGTCGCGCACTCCGCAGCGAGCTGTCGCCTGCCGAGGACGACGAAAGCTTCGACATGGTGCTTGACAGACTCGTCGACGCGCGGTTGCTGACCACGGGGCGCGACGAAACCGGTCAGCAGGTCATCGATGTCTCCCACGAGGCGCTGATCCGCGGCTGGCCGCGGCTGCGTGGCTGGATTGACGCCGATCGCGGCGGCCTGCTCATCCACCGCCGCCTGACCGACGCCGCACACCAGTGGGACACCCTGGACCGCGAAGCAGCGTCGCTGTACCGCGGGGCGCGCCTCGACGCCGCGCGCGAGTGGGCGACCGACCACGACGACGACCTCAGCTCGCTCGAACACGACTTCCTCACCGCCAGCCAGACGAATGAACACAGCGAGACCGAGGCGGCTAAGCGCACGACACGCCGCCTGCGCGGCCTAGCGATCGGACTGGCCGTGCTCATCGTGATCGTCGCGGGGCTCGCGGTGTGGGCGATTGGCCAGCGCGACGCCGCGGCCACCGCATTTCGCTCACAGCAGGCGCTGAGCATCGCCAACGAGCTCGAGAAATCGCTGCTCGCGATCGAAACCGAGCTCGGCCGCTACGTGACCTCCGGCGACATGACCTTCCTCACTCCGGTCCGTCGCACGCTCGCTGAATATCCGAAGCGGCGCGACGCTCTCGCACAGCGGGTCTCAGACGACCCCGGCCAGCAGCAGCTGGTGCGCGAGATCAGCGCGGCGATCGACGACTACGCCAACGTCTGGGTCGGCAACGTGATCAGCATCGCGCGCCACGACCTCGGCGCCGCGGCCACGCAGATCCGGACTAACGGTGGCGGCGCGCGCCTGGACGTGATCCTGCGCAACTTCGAGCGACTGTCACTGCGCGAACGAGCGGTGATCATCAAGCGTGAACGGCGCGTGCTCTACTCGACCCCCACGCGCACGATCGGCCTCGCCCTCGGCGGCCTAGCCCTCGTGCTCGTCATCGCGACCGGGATCACGATCTACCTGCGCGGTCCTCGTCGCACACGTCCTGCGGTCCCCCGGGACACGCACGCGAACACTGCGTAAGAAGCGTCCCCCTGCCTTTCATGCGCCGCGTATGGCGGTCGGTTCGCCTCAGTCACCACGTCAAGTCGGCGACGCCATCATCGCCTCTCCGCCCCGAGGACCTGTGGAAGTCCGCCCTCGCGCCTACCTGTAGGTCGCGAGCCCGTCGCGCGTGGGCGCCGGCCGCCGTGGCGGCCGGTCGGGGTGGATGTGGTAGCGCCAGCCGCTGTGGCACATCCTCGAGGACGACTTCGAGCTGACGTTGTGCAACGCGCGGCCGCCGACCTCGTCAAACACGACGCGCTGGATGACGAGGATGCCTAACCCGCCGGCAGGCGACAACTACTCGCGAACCAGACCGGCGCTGGCTTCTCCAGGCAGGCTCGGATGCTCGCGCGTCCAGGCGATCGACGCGGGCCCGGCGACGAGCGGTGTCTGGCGGCTCTCGCCGAGCCAGCACGCTGGCGCGCCGACGTCGTTGCGAAGTCGCACGCGGCGATTCGTTGGTTGCCTGCGACTTCGAGGAGGCGGCCCGCGACGCGCACGCAGAGACGTGACGCGTCGACCGTACACGACCGTCCAGGACACCGCCGCTGGCTCACTGTGTTGGTTTCAGTGGCGTCGCGTTCGTTGGCCAGGGAGGATGGCGCTGCCATGCTGCAAGTGGTCTTAATCGCTGGAGCGTTCGTTGCCCTAGGGGCCTTCGTGGGGCTCGCGTACGGCAAGCGGTGGCAATGGACGGGCCTCCCAGCGGCACCCGCTACGAGCACCGGCACTGAGAAGCGCCCAGCGAAGACGCTGTGGGACTGGCTCCAGCTGCTCGGGATCCCGGTAGCGCTCGCCGCGCTCGCGTTCTTGCTCAACGACGCGCAGAGTAGCCGTGACCAGCACCACGAGGATCAGCGTGCCAGGCGGCAGCGCACGAGCGCAGCGGACGTGGACCGCGAGCACACGCTGCGGACCTACCTGGCGCAGATGTCAAACCTCATGCTCGACCGCGGGCTGCTGCGCTCCAAGCCGGGGGCGGACGTGCGCAAGCTTGCACGAACCGCGACGCTGACAACGGTACGGCGCCTTGACGGCCCGCGCCGCGGCTTGGTCTTACAATTTCTCGCTGAAGCGCGACTCCTTCGTCGAGACAAGCACGCAGGTGCCGCAGTGCTCGTCGCCTTAGCTGATATCTCGCGCGCCGCCCTTCGCAACGCCCGCCTCTCGCGGACCGACCTCAGCGAGGCGGATCTCAACGGGGCGCACCTCCGCCGGGCGGACCTCCGCTGGGCGCACCTCCGCGGGGCGCACCTCCGCGGGGTGGACCTCTTCGGCGCGGACCTCTTCGGCGCGGATCTCCGCGGGACGGACCTCCGCGGGACGGACCTCGGCGCCGCGAACCTCGGCCAGGCGCACCTCCACGGCGCGAACCTCTCCGGCGCGAACCTCCGCGAGGGGAATCTCCGCGACGCGAACCTCAGCCGGGTGGACCTCCACGGGGCGCACCTCGGCGGGGTGGTGCTCGCCCAGGGGAACCTCGGCGGGGCGGACCTCTTCGATGCAGACCTCCGAGGTGCGGACCTCCGCGGGGCCAACCTCGACGAGGCGAACCTCGTCCGGGCGGACCTCCGAGAGGCCGACCTTGGCGGCGCGGACCTCCGCGGGGCGAATCTCCACGAGGCCGACATCCGCGACGCGAACCTCAGCCTGGTGGAGCTCGTTGGGGCGGACCTCCGCGGCGCGAACCTCCGCGGGGCGACCGTCGTCGGCGCAGACCTCCGCGGCGCGAGCAGCGTCGACCTGGCGGGCGTTGTCGGTCCGTAGTTGCCCAAAACCTCCTGGTGCTTGCGCTACGACGGTCACGCGGCCGCGCCCTCGTCGGCGTCTGGGTGCACCGGAAACGTCCAGCGCCGACACTGCTCATTGGTCAACCTGCTGTTGCTGGCGCGTGTAGGTTCGCGCCGGGTGGACCACCGTCGGGAGAGAACCAATGATGCTTGCCCGGTCGAAGGCCACTATGAGACCAGCCCACCCCTCCCGGGGGGCCCTGGGGCCGGCGCGCCCGATCCTCGAGCGAGCGGCGATCGCCGGGCGGGGGAGAGGCCGTCTCACAGGCGGATGCTTGGGTTCTCGCGGTGATCGCAACACCTTGCTCCCGAGAGGATGAGTCTGTTGGCGAGCTGACCGCGTGCTTGCGTACCGGCCGCTCGCTGCGTGAACCAGGCCGGCACTCCGGGGTAGCGCCATCGACGGCGCGAAATCCAACGCTCATATGGGGTGGTGTGTGTCAAGTCGGGCAGGGGTAGTCGTGGCGCGGGGCCGTGGGGGTTGTCTGTGGTTTGGGGTGCGGGTGGCGGCCGGGCGGCGAGGGCGCTTCAGGCTCATATGCGAGGGCTGGCTACCTATGACGGTCTTGCGCTGCGCCGGGGCCGCGGTCTTAGATTGAGCGCGCCGAAGTCGGTGCTCAAAGCGTTATCGCGGGTCCCGTGTGAGGCGGCGCCGGCCGCCACCCCCACCCCGGAACTGGATGTCGATCGTCGGGTCAGTCGGGTTGTTGTGCGATCTCCCAGACGAAGCACGCCAGCTCTCGCGCGACCGCGACGGCCACCGTGGTGCGCTTCTTCGCGCCCGCGCCGCATCGAGATGCGCCCAGCGGCGATGCAGCCTGTTCTGCGCGCGCCAGGCGGCGTCGATCGCTGCTGGTGGCTGGCCGGCCTGGCGGCACCTGAGCGTCTCAGAGACGCGTGGTGCGCGCCGGTAGTGCCACGCGGCCTCGACGAGCAGCCGGCGGGCGTGGGAACTGCCGGCCTTCGTGATCGCGCCTTGGCGGCGTTTGGTTGCCGAGGACTGCTCGGACGGCACAAGTCCGAGCTAGCTGGCCAGCCGCTTGGGATGTTTGAAGGCGCTGATGTCGCCGATCTCGGCGACCAAGCCGACCGCGGTCAGCGTGTCGACGCCTCGCATGCAGCGCAACCGGGCGACCGTCGCGGCCCACGAGCCTTGGGTGGACTGCTCGAGCAGCATCGCGTCCAGGCGCGCGCGGCGGGCGAGCAGGACTTCGTGATGGGCGACGTACTCGCCGAAGACCAGCTCAACGAGCTGGTCGTCAAAGCGGATCGTGCTCAGCCACCGCAGATGGCGCTGTGACCACCCATCACCGCGACCGTCCCAGACCAGGCCGCGCCTGAGCAGCAGCTTGCCGATGCGATGACGCGCGCCCATCAGGTCGCCGCGCAGATCCTCGCGAGCACGGACGAGGTCGCGCCAGCGCCTCGACCTCCAGGGCCGGAACGACGACGGGCCGCAGCTGCCCGGCGGCGTGCAGCCGGGCGAGCTTCAGCGCGTCACGCGTGTCGGTTTTGATGCGGTCTCCGGGCTGACGCGCGATC
>Ga0307502_10000510_pt1 | contig 9994 bp, 10 predicted proteins | sample 16_S_MG_FD_201364 | JGI IMG/M metagenome (GOLD analysis project Ga0307502, IMG submission 201364) | Soil microbial communities from Populus trichocarpa stands in riparian zone in the Pacific Northwest, United States - 16_S | ecosystem: Environmental > Terrestrial > Soil > Riparian zone > Trees... | reverse complement strand
GGCGCCGCGGCGAGCATGATCGGCCGCGACAACGCGCAGGGCGCCTCCCAGGAGACCGGCCGCGCGCTCGACATCGCCATCGAGGGGCCCGGCTACATGCAGGTGCGCTCCGGCACTCAGCGCTCGCTGACCCGCGACGGCAACCTGCAGATCGATGCCCAGGGTCGCCTCGCCATGCAGGACGGCGCGCTGCTCGATCCCCCGGTGACCCTGCCCAAGGGCACCACCGAGGACCAGGTCGCCATCGGGGCCGACGGCACCGTCACCGTGGGCGGCAAGGCCGCCGGCAAGATCACCCTCGTCAACGTCGCCAACCCCGCCGGCCTCGACGGCGGCGCCGACAACCGCTTCCAGGCCACGGCCACCAGCGGCGCCATCAGCGCCGCCCCGCGCACGACGATCGTGCACGCGGGTGTGCTCGAGGCCTCGAACGTCGACATGGGCACGGCGATGACCGACCTGATGGACGCGCAGCGCTCCTTCGAGCTGGCCTCCAAGGCGATCACGATGACCGACCAGGTCCAAGAGATCGCCAACGGGATCAAGCGATGATCGAGCCCGTCAACACTCCCGCGGCCACGGCCGCGGCGACGCCCGCCGTCGCCAGCAAGCAGGACGCCGCCTCCAAGGGCTTCGAGCAGCTGCTCCTGCAGCAGCTCGCCAAGGCCATGCTCAAGACCGCCGGCGACACCGGCAACCAGTACGCCTCGCTGCTCCCCGACGCCCTCGCCGACGCCGTCGAGCAGGCCGGCGGGCTCGGGCTCGACCTCGGCATCGGCAAGGTCGGCTCATGACCACCGCGCTCGTCCACGCTCCGGGCCTGGGCGACAACGTCATCGGTCACCTCGACGCGCAGATCGCCTCCGCTCGGCGCCTGCTGGGCGTCGTCCTGAGCCAGGGTCAGTCGATCCGCGCCCGTGACGTCGAGCAGGTCATGGCGCGCCTGGCCGACATCCAGGCCGAGATGGGACGCCGCGCCGCGCTGGAGGGCACCCGCACCGCCATCCTCACCACCGCCGGCACCGCGCTGGGCATCCCGCCCCACACGGTGACCATCGAGTCGCTCGCCGACCTGCTGCCCCCCGCTCTGGCGACCGTGGCGCTCGAGCGCTCCGCCGAGCTGCGCGGCCTGCTGGCCGAGGTCGTCCGCGAGCACGCGATCAACCGCGTCCTCATGCGCCAGGAGCTCGCCTTCCTCGACCACCTCATGCGCGAGCTGGGCGCCGAGCCCGACACCGGCTACGGCAACCTCTCGGGGCGCACCGTGGCGCACGCACCGGGCCGCAGCACCCAGGCCGCCTTCCGAACCCTCGATCTGCAGGCCTGATCATGATCTCGAGCTTCCTTGGACTGCAGACCTCGCTGCGCGGCCTTCTGGCCCAGCAGCAGGCCCTCGACGTCGCCGCGCACAACGTCGCCAACGCCAACACCGTCGGCTACACCCGCCAGGAGGCCACGCTCGGCGCGGCCAACCCGCTGCACCTGACGGCCGGCGCCACGCAGAACGGCGCCGGTGCGTTCCTCGGCCAGGGCGTCGACGTCACGGCCTACCGTCGCGTCCGCGACTCCTTCCTGGACCTGCAGGTCCGCGCGCAGAACATGGCGCTGGGCGACGCCACGACCAGCGCCGAGGCGCTGGACAACGTGCAGAGCGCCATCGGCGAGCCGTCGACGACCGGCATCAACGCGCTGCTGGGCAAGTTCTACACGGCCTGGAGCGACCTGGCCAACCATCCCGAGTCCGACAGCTCCAAGCAGGCCGTCAACGCGGCGGCCAAGACGCTGGCCGACGCCTTCGGCAGCCTCGCCGGCCAGCTCCAGAGCGCCGCGACCGACGCCTCCACCGAGTTCGCCAACCTCACCGGCGCCTCCGGCCCGATCAAGGCGGCCGCCACCAGCCTCGCGCAGCTCAACAAGGCGATCACCACCGCCGTGCAGGCGGGCCAGAGCCCCAACGACCTGCTCGACCGCCGCGACCAGATCCTCGACGACCTCAGCCAGTACGGGCAGGTCTCGGTCACCTCGCTGGGCGACGGCTCGGTCAAGGTCATGCTCGGCAACCAGTCGGTCGTCGACGGCTCGACGGTCGACTGGCAGACGCCGCCGGCTGCCGGCTTCGCCCCCGGCGGGGGTCAGCTGGGCGCGCTGAAGACGCTCTCCACCACCACCATCCCGGCCTACATCGCCTCGCTCGACGCCGTCGCCAAGACGATCCACGACGACGTCAACGCCGCCTACGGCTCCGCCTTCTTCTCCGGCACCACCGCCGCCACGCTGAGCACCGGCATCCTCGCCGCCGCGTCGATCACCGCCGGCTCCGGCGGCTCGCCCGCTACCGGCTCCAACGACCTCGCCACCGCCGTCGCCGCGCTGCGCGACTCGAGCTCCGCGACCGCGGAGTACGGCGCGCTGGTGCGCCAGGTCGGCGCGGACGCCGCCGGCGCCGCGAACGCACAGTCGGTCGCCCAGGCCGCCTCCGACGCCGCCGAGGATCGCCGCCAGAACGTCTCGGGCGTCTCACTCGACGAGGAGATGGCCAACATGCTGCGCTTCCAGCGCGGCTACCAGGCCTCGGCCCGCGCGATGTCGACCATCGACGACATGCTCGACACGCTCATCAACCGCGCCGGCCGGGTGGGGCTCTAGTCATGCGCGTCACCGCCGGCATGTCCCAGCGCCACGTGCTCACCGACCTGCGTCGCGTGCAGGAGCGCCTGGCGTCCGCCCAGAGCCAGGTCTCCGGCGGCAAGCGCATCGAGAAGCCTTCCGACGATCCGCTGGGCGCCGAGCGCGCCATGCGCCTCAGCGACCAGCTCGAGTCGACCAAGGCCTACCGCACCGGGGTCGACGAGTCGCGCAGCTGGATGGACGCCACCGACACGGCGCTGAGCTCGCTGGACGACATCGTCCAGCGCGTCCGCGAGCTGACGCTGCAGGCGGCCAACGGCTCGACCACTGCGGCCGGGCGCCAGTCGATCAAGCTCGAGGTCGACCAGCTCACCGAGCAGGCCAAGACCACGCTCAACAGCGCCTTCGACGGTCGCCATCTGTTCAGCGGCACCGCGACGGGCACAGCGCCCTACAGCACCGCCACCGGCGATGCCTACCAGGGCGACACCGGGGCCGTGGTGCGCCAGATCGGCCCGGGCGTCAGCGTGCAGGTCAACGTGACCGGCGACGACGTGCTCTCCGGCCTGCTGCCCACCCTGCGCACGCTCTCCACCCACCTGGCCTCCAACGACATCGCCTCGCTGGGGACGACCGACCTCAAGGCCCTCGACGCGGCCGCGGACACGCTGACCGCCAAGCACTCGCAGGTCGGCGCCATCACCAACCGCGTCGACGCGGCCGGGCAGCGTCTGGATGACGTCTACGACGTGACCAACGCCTTCCTCTCCAAGACCCAGGACGCCGACCTTCCCCAGGCCCTCACCGACCTCTCCGCACAGCAGAACGCGTTGCAGGCGGCCCTGCGCGGTGGCGCCACCCTGATCCAGCAATCCCTCATGGACTTCCTGCGATGAACACCACGACCCCCGGAGGCAACATGGCAGTAACGCTGCATTCCAGCCGTTTCGGGGACCTTGAGATCCCCGAAGAGGCGGTGATCGAGTTCCCCAACGGCCTCATCGGACTCGGCGGCACGCGTTATGCGCTGCTCGCTCGTGACGACGACAGCGCCTTCGTGTGGCTGCACTCACTCGACGACCCCAACCTTGCCGTGCCGGTGACGAACCCCTTCAGGTTCTTCGACCACTTCGAGGTCGAGCTCGCCGACGATGAGGCCGCTCGTATCGGCCTGACAGAGGCCGACGACCCGGCCGTCTACGTGACGGTCCGCGCAACCGATTCGCTCGAGGACTTTAGTGCGAACCTCTATGCGCCGATCCTGATCTCGAGTGGCCGTGGCCACCAGGTCATAAACCAGTCCGCCGATGCTCCCGTCCGTGCCCCGCTCTTCGAGCGGCCGGCTACGGGCGAGCGGGTGCAGGCGGCCTGATCCGTTCTCCAAGGAGGAGTTGCGATGCTCATCATCACAAGGCGCGCAGGCGAGAAGATCAGAGTCGCGAACGACATCTGCATCGAAGTGATCGAGGTCACCGGCTCGACCGTGCGTATTGGCATCGCCGCACCCAGGTCCATCCCCGTGTATCGCGAGGAGATCTGGGCGGCTGTCCAGGCTGAGAACGCGGCGGCGGCAAAGGCCCCCGCACAGCTCCCCGACGTTCCCGCCCCCGCGGCAAGCAGCTCCCCCAGCAGATAACTGATCACGGAAAGGATTCCCCCCAATGTCACTCCGCATCAACAGCAACGTGGACGCCCAGGCGGCCCACCGTCATCTCTCCCAGACCTCGGACCAGATCTCGAAGTCTATGGAGAGGCTCTCATCTGGTCTTCGCATCAACAAGGCAGCCGATGACGCTGCCGGTCTCGGTATCTCCGAGAAGATGCGCAGCCAGATCCGCGGCCTCGCTCAGGCCCAGCGCAACATCCAGGACGGCGTCTCGATGGTCCAGACCGCCGAGGGCAACCTCGACGAGGTCCACAGCATCCTGCAGCGTGTCCGTGAGCTCGCCGTGCAGTACAAGAACGGCTCGCTCTCGGCCGCCGGCAAGGGCGCCATCCAGTCCGAGGTCGACGCGCTGGCCTCCGAGATCACCCGCATCGGCACGAGCGCCGTGTTCAACGGCATCAACCTGCTGAGCGCCAACACGGCCGTGACCTTCCAGGTCGGGGCCAACGACAACGAGAGCATCGCGATCTCGTTCTCGAACCTGGCGACCGCCGTCGGCGTGGCGTACTCGAACCTGGCCACCGCCAGCCTCGCCGCGATCGACACCGCCGTCGACGCCGTCACCTCGATGCGCTCGGGCTTCGGCGCCGTGCAGAACCGCCTCGAGCACGCCCTCTCCGTCACGGGCGTCTACCAGGAGAACCTGACCTCCGCCGAGAGCCGCATCCGCGACGTGGACATGGCCGAGGAGATGGTCACCCTGACCAAGAACCAGATCCTGCAGCAGGCCGGCACCGCGATGCTGGCGCAGGCCAACCAGGCCCCGCAGTCCGTCCTGCAGCTCCTCAAGTAGTGGCGTCCGCATAGTGGGCGGGGTCTGAGCAGATCCCGCCCGCTTCCGCCACGCCGGCCTATTTGAACAGGCGGATCTCCGAGATCTCGACCTTGTTCGCCGCCGGCGGGAGCTTGGTGATCCACACCAGGTAGTAGCGGAAGCGGTTGCCCGCGGTGTCGAGGTCGACCCGCTGGCTCGTCTTGGCGCTCGGAATCGGGGCGACTCTCGTCCAGCCGTCGATCGACGATGGCACCGGCCCCGCCTTGGCCACGTAGACCGCGCCCACCCAGCCCTTCGTGGGCGTCAGGATCTGGATCGCGCGGGCCGCCACCGGCGGATCGGCGACCACGTAGATCCCCACTCCGGCCTTGCTGCCCAGCGTGTTGCCGTCGTAGGTCTCGGTCGACCACGCCGTCGTGCGCTCGCCGTCGACCACGGCCTTGGCCTGCAGCGGATGCTCGGACTTGTTGTCGCCGAGCGGGTCGTAGTCCTTGGCGTTGGCCTGCTTGATCGAGAGCGGGACCAGGTCGGTGTTCTTCGGGGTCGGGATGTTGCGCGTGGCCTGCGCGCCGTGCTGGGCACGGTCGGCGGCCAGGTACAGCGCCGCGGCCACCGCGGCGCCGATGAGCACCAGGGTGGCGAGCAGCGCCACCGGGTGGCGCATGCGCAGCGGCAGGCGCCGGCGCGCGCGCGCCGGAAGCGTCCGGATGACCGCGGTGGCCTCGCCGGTGGCCTGGCCCGAGCGGGCCGTCTCGATGGCCAGCACGTCCTCGAGGTCGGCGATCAGCTCGCGGTCCGAGCCGTAGCGGCGATCGAGGTCCTTGGCCGTGGCGCGGTCGACGACGGAGGCCAGCGCGCTGGAGACCTCCGGGCGGCGCAGCTGCACGTCGGGCAGTTCCTCGCGCACGTGCTTCATGGCCACGGCGACCTGGTTCTCGCCGTGGAAGGGGACCTCGCCGGTCAACATCTCGAAGAGCACGACGCCGAGCGAGTAGAGGTCGCTCTGGGGATCGACGTCCTGGCCCAGGGCCTGCTCGGGCGAGACGTAGTCGGTCGTGCCCAGCACGCGCCCGTCGGCGGTGAGCCCCTCCTCGGTCAGCGAGCGGGCGATCCCGAAGTCGGTGACCTTGGCGGTGCCCTCCTCGTCGATGAGCACGTTCTGGGGCTTGACGTCGCGATGGACGATCCGGTGGTCGTGGGCGGCGCCGAGGGCCCGGGCGATCTCGATCGCGTAGGCCACCGACTCGCCGATCGGCAGGCGCCCGTGGCGGCGGATGCGGTCCTTGAGGGTCTCGCCCTCGACGTACTCGAAGACGATGTAGGGCGTGGCCAGCCCCAGATCGCCCTCCGGGTCGCCCTCCTCCCCCGCGTCGATCACGCCGACCACGTGCGGGTGGTTGAGCTGCGCGACGGCGCGCGCCTCGCGCCGGAAGCGCTCGAGCTGATCGGAGTCCGAGGCGATCTCGCGGTGCATGAGCTTGATCGCGACCTGGCGCTCGAGCACCGTGTCGAAGGCGCGATAGACGGTCGACATACCCCCGGCGCCGATCTGGGCGTCGAGCCGGTAGCGCCCGTTCAGCAGGGTGCCGACCTGCGAGCTCATGCCTCTATTGTGCGGATGTGGGCGCCGTTCATGTGTCGTACTTCACGGACCCCGCCTGTCCGTGGTCGTGGGTGGCCGAGCCGGCGGTGCGCCGTCTGCTGGTGGAGTTCGGCGACGACATCGCGGTCACCTACGTGATGGGTGGTCTGGCACGGGAATTCCGTACACCGGTGGAGACGATGCGTCACGTGCTCGACGCGGCCGCCGCCAGCGCGATGCCGACCGATCCGCGACTGTGGCTCGATGCCCCACCGGTGTCGTCCTACCCAGCATGCCAGGCGGTCAAGGCCGCCGCCGACCAGGGTTTGGACGAGCCGTACCTGCGCGTCGTCCGCGAGGGCCTGATGGTCGACCGCCTCAAGCTCGACAACGCCGACGCGCTGATCGGCGCCGCGCGCCGCGTGGCCGGGCTCGACGTGGAGCGCTTTGCCATCGATCTGCACTCGGCGGCGATCGTGGAGGCCTTCGGAGCCGACATGGAGCGCGCCCGCGCCGCGGCCCGCGACGGCGAGCGGCGCGTGCCCTTTCCGTCCTTCGCGCTGCGCGGTGAGGATGAAGAGGTCCACTGGGTCTACGACAGCGGCGACCCCGAGCAGTTGCGCGCGGCGGCGCTGGCCGCGGGGGCTACCTCGCGCCCGCTGCCGGGCGTCCCGGAGGCCGTGACGCGCTTCGGGCGCATCGCCACCCCGGAGGTGGCCGCCGTGTGCGACCGGCCCGGGCCGCTGGCCGCGGCCGAGCTGTGGCGGCTGGCCGCCGAGTGGAAGGTCCGCGCGGAGCGGGCGCTCACGGGCGAGCTGTGGAGTCCTGCTTAGGTCGTCCGCTCTGGGCTTGTGGGGCTGCGCGGCGCTTACAGCATCACCGAGGGGAAGCAGACCCGGGGCGGCGCGACCGTTCGCGGTCGTCCTCCGCGGGGGCGAGCTACCCGGGACTGTCGCCGCCTAAGTGTCGTCCTCCGGGCACGCTGTGCTGCCTTTACCTGGCAGGACCGGGTGAAGTCAGCACAGCGCCCGCCGGCGCGGCCCGGCCGGGCGCGGCGGGGGACTCCCTCTCCTCGATGCGGCAGTAAGCACCGCCGCAGACGTCCGCGGACGAGGCGGCGGACTCAGTACCGGTACGCGCGGTCGCGCTCGAAGCGCTCGACCGCGATCCGCACCAGGCGGTCGCAGAGCTCGGGGTAGGGCACGCCGCTGTGGTCCCAGAGCTTGCCGTAGACGCTCGTCTGCGTGAAGCCGGGCATCGTGTTGAGCTCGTTGAGCAGGACGTCCTCGCCGTCGACGAAGAAGTCCGCGCGCGCCAGCCCGCTGCAGCCGGCCAGGCGGAAGGCGGTGACCGCCAGCTCGCGGACGCGCTCGCGCGCGGCGTCGGAGATCCGCGCCGGCACCACGAGCTCCATGCCACCCGGCGAGTACTTGGCCTCGTAGTCGTACCAGCCGTCCTCGCCGCCGCCCAGCAGGATCTCGCCCGGCTGGCTGGCCTGCGGCGCGTCGGTGGGGCCGAGCACCGAGCACTCGACCTCGATGCCGCGGGCGCTGGCCTCGACGATCACACGCGGGTCGTGGGCTGCGGCGGCCTCGATCGCCGCCTCCAGCTCGCCCGGCGCGTCGACGCGCGCGATGCCCACCGACGAGCCCAGCCGCGCCGGCTTGACCCAGCACGGGTAGCTGACCGCGGAGGGGTCGGCCAGCGCCACGCCCGCGGCGCCGTCGAGCGACCAGTAGGGCACCTGCGGCAGGCCCGCGCGGCCCATCACGTCCTTGAAGATGACCTTGTCCATGCACAGCGCGCTGGCCAGCACGCCCGAGCCGACGTAGGCGACGTCGAGCAGCTCGAGCAGGCCCTGCACGGTGCCGTCCTCCCCGAAGGGGCCGTGCAGAGCCGGGAAGACCGCGTCGGCCCCGAGCAGCCCGCCGGCGGCGCGCAGCTCGACCTCCTCGCCCTCGCACGACCAGCTGCCGTCGCGGCCCAGCTCCACCCAGGTGACGTCGTGGCCCGCCGCGGCCAGCCCCTCGCGCACGGAGGCGGCGGAGCTCAGGGACACGTCGTGCTCCGACGATCGGCCGCCGGCGAGGACGGCGATCCTCACGGGGTCGTCCCCGTGGTGGCGCCCGTCGTCGTGCCGCCCTCCGGGTTGAGGTCGGGGTTGAACTTGCCGACCACGATGGTCACCTTCGAGCCCTTCTTGACCTTCTTGCCCCCGGCCGGGGACTGCTCGAGCACCACGCCGTCGCCGTCGGGTGTGTCGACGTCGCGGCTCTGCTGGTCGATCGCGAAGCCCTGTCCGGAGAGCGCCGCGATCGCCGCGGGCGCATCCTCGCCGGTCACGTCGGGGACAGGGGCCTGCGCGGACTCCTTGGCCACGGTCAGCGCGACCGTCGTGCCCGAGTCGACCTGCCGGCCCCCCTTGGGGTCCTGCGAGAGCACGGTGCCCGGGTCCTTGGTGTCCGTCTCCTTGTCCTTGCGCGTCACCTTGAACCCGGCCGCCTGCAGGGTCGACTGCGCCTCGTCGAAGCTCTTGCCGGTGACGTCGGGGACGTCGGCCTGCGGCTTGCCGCTGGAGACGACGAGCGTCACCTTCTGGCCCTCCGCCGGGCTGACCGAGATGACCTTCCCCTTGAGCACCGTGTCGGAGTTCTCCTCGCGCTCGGAGGGCTGCAGCCCGGCCTTGTCCAATCGCGCGCGGGCCGACGACACCGTCAGCCCGACGACCTGCGGCACCGCGACCTGCTGGGGACCGTCGGACACCGTGAGGGTCACCGTCGAGCCCTTCTTGGCCCGCGTCCCGCCGGTGGGGTCTTGGCCGATGACCTGGCCCTTGGGCTGCTCGGCGGTCTTCAGCGTGGTGTCGACGCGGAAGCCGTCCTGGCGCAGCTTCGCTTCGGCGTTGGCCTGATCGGCCCCGACCACGGTGGGCACGCCGACCTTCTGGGTGCCGGGCAGTAGCAGCACCGCGGCAAGGCCGACCCCGGCCACGAGGACCGCCAGCAGCCATAGCCACCAACGCCCGGTCTCGCGCGGCTCGCGCGGCGGCAGGGGCTCCTCGGGATAGGCGTAGGCCTCGCTCGGGGGATCGAGCGCCGGCGCCGCCACGACCGGCGCGATGATGGCGGTGGCGGTGCCGTCGCGCGCGGCCTGCAGGGCGGAGATGAAGCTCTCGGCGTCGGGGAAGCGGCGCGCCGGGTCCTTCTCCAGCGCCCGCATGACGACCTCTTCGAGCTCGGGCGTGATCGCGGGATTGAGGGCGCTGGGCGGCGTGGGACGCTCGTTGACCTGCTTGAGCGCGATCGTCACCGCGCTCTCCCCGTCGAACGGGACACGGGCGGTG
>Ga0307502_10000509_pt1 | contig 10006 bp, 6 predicted proteins | sample 16_S_MG_FD_201364 | JGI IMG/M metagenome (GOLD analysis project Ga0307502, IMG submission 201364) | Soil microbial communities from Populus trichocarpa stands in riparian zone in the Pacific Northwest, United States - 16_S | ecosystem: Environmental > Terrestrial > Soil > Riparian zone > Trees... | reverse complement strand
GGACACCGTCTGCGCGTCGTGGCCGACGACGCCCTCGACATGCGTGGTGTCGAAGACCGTGCCGATGACGTGGAAGGCGCTCCACTTGCTCGGGCCGGCATCGAGGACGTACATGCGGATCCGCTCGCCGCGGCGCACGGTGATCGGGTGCGCCTTGTACTGGTTGGCGTAACCGTTGAAGGCCATGACGTCAGGCGTCTCGGCCGCCATCTTGGCCGCGTCGGCCGGCTTGCCGGGGGCGCCGAGGTAGAACTCCTCCTGGGTCAGCCACAGCTCCCTGTCCACCGGCGGCAGGTTGCGCGGCTTGACGACCATCATCCCCATCATGCCGGCGCTGGTGTGCATGAGCACGGGCTGCGTGGCGCAGTGGTACATGAACACGCCGGGGTGCTCGGCCACGAAGTTGATCGTCAGCTTCTTGCCCGCCGCGATGTCGATGTAGCTCTTGTTGGGGGCGACCTCGGCGGAGTGGAAGTCGATCGAGTGGGCCATGTTGACGGCCATCGCCTTCGAGCCGCCGTTGACGAAGGTGACCTGCACCTTGTCGCCCTGGTTGACGACGATCGGCGGGCTCGCGGCGGTGCCGCGGTAGGCCTTGCCGTTGACGGCGTAGCTCCACGCCTCGGTGGGTGCGAGGTTGGGGTCGACCTGGGTGACGTGCTGCAGGACGTCGACGGTGAACTTCTTGACTGCGCCGGCGGGGACCGCGGGCAGCGTCGGGTCGACCTTGGCGTACTTCTCGAACGCGATGCCCTTGGCGTCGGCCAGGGTCGGCGCCTTGGCCGGCGTCGCGGCCACCGGAGCCGCAGGGGCGGCCGTGCGGTTGACGACCGTGGTCGTGTCGCCCGAATTGCGCGTGGCGAACGCGAAGGCGGTCAGCAGGACGAGGCTGAGCGCGCCCAGCGCCGCGGCGACCATCCTCCACTCGTGGCGCGCCTGCGCCTTCTCGGCTTCGGGCGCAACGGCGAGGCCCTCGGCCTCGTGGTAGTCGATGTCCGACAGGGCGCTCTCGCGCTCGAGGTCGGGATGCGGCGTGGTCGCCATGGTGTCCTCTTCCGGTGATCTGGTGGGCTGCCTCGAGGATCGGCTCCGAACGCCCACGACGGGGGATTTGGGGCCGGAAAGTCATGCGCAGCCGGCCTCAGTGTCATTCCGTTCATGAATGAGGCAAACCACGGATAGCGATCCGTACTTCCGTGCAACAGCGAGATCCAACCGCGTCCGAGCGTCTTTGGCATGCGTGACACGCATGACTCGGGCGACTATCGTGGTCGCGTGGCCACCGCCCCGGCCAGCCCCGACCTCAACGAGCTGCGCGGCTTCTGCGTGGCCGCGGACCTGGGCAGCCTGGGGCGCGCCGCGGTGCGCCTGCGCGTCTCGCAACCGTCGCTCTCCAAGCGCCTGGCCTCGCTGGAGACCAAGGTCGGAGCGCGGCTGCTGGAGCGCTCCGCGCGCGGCGTGGCCCTGACCCCCGCCGGGCGCCAGCTCTACCGCCACGCGCGCCCGCTGCTGGAGGCCGCCGACCAGGTCGGCGACGTCATGGCCGGTATCCGCCAGACGGGCACCATCGTGCGCCTGGCCGCCAGCCACTCGGCCAGCGAGGCGTTCGTCGCGGCTCTGCTCACCCGCCTGGACGCCGGCGAGAAGCTCGCCGTCGAGCTCGTGACGGCCAACTCGCAGGTCGTGCGCGGGCTGGTCTCCGAAGGGCGCGCGGACGTCGGCGTCGCCGCCTCGCGGCCCAACGCCACGCCCAACCCCGGCGTCCGCGAGACCGAGCTGGTGGACGACGCGATCGTCTGCGCGGTGCCGCCAGGCCACCCGTGGGCCGCGCGCATGCACGTGACCCGCCGGCGCTTCCTCGCCACGGCGATGGTCGTGCGCGACCCGTCCTCCAACGCGCGCTGGACCGTCGACGCGGTGCTGGCGTCCCACGCCCTGGAGGCCGCCGACCCGCTCATGGAGGCGGCCACGCCGCGCGCGGCCATCGCGGAGGCGCGCACGCGCCGTGCGCCCGTGCTGCTCAGCCGCCACGTCCTCGCCCAGAGCGACTTCACGATCGTCGAGGTCGACGGCCTCGCCTTCCCGCGCAGCTACGTGCTCGTCACCCCGGCGTACGGCGAGCCGACCGGCGAGGTGCGCGAGCTCGTCGAGCGCATCCGCGAGCACATCAGGATCTGGCTGCGCTAGCCAGTCTTCTCTGCACGCTCGATCGCGGCCCCGAGGCGCGCGAGATCGTCCTCGGGCAACCGCTCCTCGAGCAGCGCGAACAGGTGGCGCTCCTCGTAGCGGACGTGATCGTGCAGCAGCTGCCCGAGCTCGTGAGCGTCATCGACGCCGCCGCCGGCGGGAAGCGCATCGACGCCAGCGCGGATCCGGGCGTGCTCGTCGCGGACGCGCGCCGCGGCCTCAAGCCAGTCGGCATCGGTCTCCGGCAGGGCAGGCAGGAGTATCCGCTCCTCGATCTCGAAGTGCCGGCGCCCGCGGGGCTGCCAGAACGCCTGCAGATGGGCCACCGCGCCATCAAGATCCGCGGCGCCGGCACGCCGCAGCCGCAGCGCCGCCCGCAGCGCGTGGTGGTGGTCGCGCGAGAGCGCCGCGAGGGCCGCCGAGCGCCTCATTCGTGGGGACCGTGCGTCGGGCGCCCATCGGCGCCCGTGACCGCCATCCGCAGGCCCTGGGAGGGGCTCGGGTCCGGGAAGTTGGCTGGGTGGACGCGCAGGTCGCGCGCCATCCATCGTGCCGCGAGCGCACCCGCCGTCAGGATGGCGGCCAGCAGTGCCAACTCCGCCACATCGTGGTGGCGAGCCAGCTCGACGACGAGGATGAGCAGCGCCAGTCCCACCATCATCAGCGCGATGGCGCGGTGGAAGCGCCCGGCCTCGGAGTGCGGCCACGGGTCCAGCGGGCGGACGATCTCGCGGCCGTGGTCGGAGTCGGTGCACGCCGCCTTGCGTGGACACGCGTTGCACACGTGCGCCTTGGCGCGGTAGCGCACCAGACGGCGCTCGTGGTCGAACTCGTGCGGCCAGAGGTGCTCGCCCTCAGGGCACTGCCAGTGGTCGTGGTCGGCGTCATACGCGAAGCCCGCGGTGCGGTAGCGCAGCGAGCGCCGATGGGTATGGGCGGACAGCCATTCCAGGACGAACGCGCCGGCGATCAGCAGCCCGGCGTAGCCGGCGGCGAGGACGACCTCCGCCGTCACGTCAGCCTCGCCGCGGTCGCCTCGTCGCCGCCGACCACGACGCCGCCCGGCTCGGAGAGCTCGGTGAACAGGATGTCGTCGGGCTCGTCGCGCGTCACACGCTTGACGGTATGGCGGATGCCCAGGTAGGCGATGTAGAGCGCAGGGAGCGCTCCGCCGACGATGAAGACGATGTCACCGGGCAGCCGCAGCCACTCGATCAGCGCGTTGGTGTCGTTGGTGAGGAACTTCAGCTCGCGCGCCTCGAAGTAGCCGCTGTCGACGGACTTGTAGAGCTGCAGGATCCCGAGCGGCAGCAGGGTGGCGAAGCACATCCACGCCAGCCCGATGTTCGTCGACCAGAACGAGATCCGCGCCCACTTCTCCGGCCACCTGTCGGCGGGGATGAGGTAGCGCTGGCAGAACAGCGCGAGCCCCAGGGCCAGCATCCCGTAGACGCCCATCATGGCCGCATGACCGTGGTTGGCGGTCAGCGCGGTGCCAATCTCGTAGTAGGAGACGATCGGCAGGTTGACGAGGAAGCCGAAGATGCCAGCGCCCAGGAAGTTCCAGAAGCCAACGGCGACCAGGAACATGACCGCCCAGCGGTGCGGGAAGGGCATCTGCGAGCGCGACTGCTGGGCGGCGCCGAGCTGCAGGAACGACCAGGCCTCGACGGTGAGGAAGGTCAGCGGCAGCACCTCGGCGGCTGAGAAGAACGCGCCCAGGGCCATGTGCTCGGCCGGCTCGCCGGAGAAGTACAGGTGGTGCATCGTCCCGACGACGCCGCCCACCGAGTACAGGACGATGTCGAGGAACACCACCGTGAGCGCGATCCGCTCACGCACCACGCCGAGCAGGACGAACATGTAGGCGACCATCACCGTGGTGAAGAGCTCCAGGAAGTCCTCCACCCACAGGTGCACGACCCAGAACCGCCAGAACTCGGCGGTCGTGAAGTTGTCCGCCGTCCGGGCGATCAGCCCGACGGCATAGAAGGCGGGAATCGCGCACGCGGCCAGGAAGAACAGCCACGGCATGTTGCCGGGGTGCTCGGTGGCCAGGCGGCCGCGCAGCACGCGCCACAGCATGAAGACCCAGAAGAACAGGCCGATCGACAGCAGGACCTGCCACAGCCGAGCGAGGTCGAGGTACTCGAAGCCCTGCAGGCCGAACCAGTTGGAGGCCGCGTTCTGCAGCACGCCGTGGACGCCGAGGTAGGAGCCGATCAGCGTCCCGAAGACGACCACGGCCAGCGCGCCGAGCAGCGCGAAGGCCAGCTTGCCCTGGTGCTTGGGCTCGCGCCGGGCGATCATCGGCGCCAGGAAGATGCCGGCCGCCACGAACGACGTGGCTACCCAGAACAGCGCCAGCTGGACGTGCCACGTGCGCATGAGGTTGTAGGGGAAGATCTTCGCCAGGTCGAAGCCGAAGAAGCCGTCGATCTCCGCGCGATAGTGCTGTGACGCCGCGCCGACGAAGGTCTGCAGGACGAACAGCGCCGCCATCACGAAGAAGAACCACGCGCACGCGCGTTGTGCGGGGGTGAGCGCGACGTCGCCCGGCGCGCGGAAGGACAGCGTGGCCTGCTCGCGCCCGTGCCATCCCAGCCGGCGCCCCCAGCGTCCGAAGGCCCCGAAGAGCAGGCCGATCCCGCCCAGCAGCGCGATGAGCGACAGGACCGACCACACGATCACGTCGGCCGTCGGGTGGTTGTCGACGCGCGGCTCCGAAGGCCAGTTGTTGGTGTAGGAGTAGTGGTGACCTGGGCGGTCGGCCGACGCCGCCCACGCCGTCCAGGCGAAGAACGCGGTCAGCTGGCGCAACTGGGTGCGGTCGGTGATCGCGTTGGGCCGCAGGCCGTGCTCGGTCGTCGGGTCGGAGAAGAAGCGGCTGTAGTACGGCACGAGGGCGCGGAAGGCCCGGGCCTGCGGCGCGGTGAGCGTCAGCGTCTTCGTGCGCTCGTCGTAACGGTTGGTGCGGAAGTCCGCGATCGTCCTGCGCGCGGCCGAGTCCGACGCGTTGCCGCCGTAGAAGCGCTTGACGAGATCGGAAGAGCGGCGCAGGTAGTCGGCCGTGAAGTCGGGGCCCAGATAGGCGCCGTGGCCGAAGGCCGACCCATATTCCATGAGGCCGTTGTGCAGGAAGACCTGCTGGCCCTTGGAGATGTCCTTGCCGGTGTAGAGGACGCGGCCCTGCGCGTCGACCACCCGCTGGGGCACCGGCGGGTGCGCCATGTAGGTGCGGTAGGCGAGCAGGCCGAGAATGAAGAACCCGACGAGCATGACCAGGACGACCGCCTGGATCCACCCTTTGGAGACCAGCAGCTGGCGCCGTTGGGAACCCTCCATCGCCGCTCCTTTCACCTGAGACCCGCGGCTGCCGGATGAGGCTAATCGAGCCGCCCGGCGCGCAAGGTGAACACTTTGTCGAAGCACCCAAGGCCGTATGACTCGTGGGCGATGACGAGCACGCCGCGCCCCGCACGTGCTTCGCGGGCGAGCTCGGCGATCAGCGCCGCCGCGCCGTCCGCGTCGAGGTGCGCCGCCGGCTCGTCGGCGATCAGGAAGCGCGCTCGGGAGAGCAGCAGGCGCGCGGCGGCGATGCGCCGGCGCTGGCCGCCGGAGACCCTCGCGCCGTGCTCGCCGACTGTCGTCGCCAGGCCATCGGGCAGCGACTCGAGCCACGGCCCGAGACCCACCCGCGCCAGGACGCGCTCGAGCTCGGCCGGCGTCGCGCCGGGCCGCGCCAGCGCAAGGTTCTCCGCGAGCGTGCCGGCGAACAGGTGCGCGTCCTGTGCGCCCAGGCAGACCGCCGCGCGCAGGTCGTCCTGCGCCGCGTCGCGGACGGCCACGCCGCCGAGCGTGACGTCTCCGGCGACGGGGTCGCGGAAGCGCACCAGCAGCTCGGCGAGCGTCGTCTTGCCACAGCCGCTGGGGCCCAGCAGCGCCACGGCACGCCCCGGGACGAGGCGCAGGTCGGTGCCGTCGAGCAGCCACGGGCTGCCCTCGCCGTAGCGAAAGCGCACGCCGCGCAGCTCGAGGGCGCCGTCGGCCGGCAGGTCAGCGCGCGCCGCGGGATCGGCCACGGCCGGCCGCGCATGGAGCACATCCTCGATGCGGGTCGCGGCGGCAGCGCAGGCGTCGAAGCTGGCGGCGGCCGAGCCCAGCGGGCGCACCGCCTCGAAGGCCGCCAGCGAGAGCAGGATCACCGCGGCCAGCAGGACCCCCGCCAGCTCGCCGTCGCGCACGGCCGGTATGGCGACCAGCGCGACGCCGGCTGCCGTCAGGCCCGTCACCGCCGTGATCAGGCCCCCGGCGAGGCCGCCGGCCAGCGCGTCGCGACGCTGCACGCGCGCCAGGCGGGCGCCCTGGCGGTCGGCCTGCTCGATCCAGTCGTGCTCACGGCCGGCCATGGCGATCTCGGCGGCACCGCCCGCCGCCTCGACGATGGTCGCGGTGAGGGCGGCCCGATCGGCGGCCTGCCGGCGCCCCGCCGCGCGCGCGGCGGCCCGGGTCACGCGCGGCACGACGACGCCGGCGGTGAGCAGCCCCGCGGCCAGGACGGCGCCGGCCGCCGGCGCCATGAGGAAGGCGACGAGCACGCTCGCGCCCCCGGCGACGATCGCCGTGGCCACCGGGGCGATCGCGCGCAGGTAGAGGTCCTGCAGGCGGTCGACGTCGGCGACGAAGCGGCTCAAGAGGTCCGCGCGCCCCACGCCGGGCAGCCCTCCCGGCACGAGCGGGACGAGGCGGTAAAAGAAGCGCCGGCGCAGGTCGGCAAGCGTGCGGAAGGCGAGATCGTGGGACACGAGGCGCTCGCCGTAGCGCAGCGCGGCGCGGGCGATCGCCAGCGAGCGAACGGCGGCGATGGCCACGCCGAGCGCGAGGATGTCCGGATGCTGCGCCGCCCGGCTGATGAGGTAGCCGGAGGTCGCGAGCAGGCCGACCCCGGCCAGCACGGTGCCCGAGGCCAGCAGCGTCGCGGCGCCGAGCAGCTTCCAGCGCGAGCGCGTGGCCGCGGCCATCCGCCAGAGCGCGGCGGTGCTCGCCGTCATGCCACCGCCTCCACCGCCCGCTCGCCGGTGGCCACGATGCGCCCGTCGCGCAGCTCCACGATGCGGTCGCAGCGCCCGGCCAGCTCGGCGCGATGGGTGATGAGCAGCACCGTGCGACCGCTGGCCAGGCGCGCGATCGCAGCCTCGATCGCCGCCGCCGACTCGGAGTCCAGGTGCGCGGTGGGCTCGTCGAGCACGACGAGCGGGGCGTCGTCGAGGAAGGCGCGCGCGAGGGTGACGCGCCGCGCCTGGCCGGCGGACAGCCGCCGCCCGCCATCGCCTACGCGCGTGCGCACGCCGTCGGGCAGCGACGCGACGAGCTCCTCCGCGCCCGCCGCACGCAGCGCCAGCGCCACGTCGTGCGCCGAGGCCCCGGGCCGGGCCAGGCGCACGTTGTCCTCGACCGTGCCCGCGAACAGCGTGCCCGGCTGCGCCACCCAGGCCACGCGCGCGCGCCAGGCGCGCGGTTCGACCTGGCGCAGGTCGACGCCGCCACACGTCACGGTCCCGCCCTGCGGGTCCGCCAGACGCGCGACGATCCGCGCCAACGTCGTCTTGCCCGCTCCGCTGGGACCGACGAGCGCGGTCGTTCGCCCCGGGGCGAGGGTGAGGCTGACGCCGTCGAGGACCGGGGCGCCGCGCCCGGCATACGAGAAGCACACGTCGGTCAGCGCCACCGCGGCGCCCGCCGGATCCGGGGCGTCGAGCACGGGCTCGCGCACGGCGACGCTGCCGGGACGGTCGAGCACCTCGAGGATCCGCTCGGCGCCGGCCAGCCCGTCGGCACCGGCGTGGTACTGCGCGCCGAGCTCGCGCAGCGGCGCGTAGAGCTCGGGAGCGAGGATCAGCACGGTCAGCCCGGCCTCCAGCCCGAGCGAGCCGGACGCGAGCTGGACGCCGACGGTGACCGCGACCAGAGCGGTGCCCAGCGTCGCCAGCAGCTCGAGCACCAGCGCGGAGAGAAAGCCAACCCGCAGCGTCGCCATCGTCTCGCGGCGGTAGCGCTCGCCCGCGTCGTCGATCGCGTCTGCGGCCGCACGCTCACGGCCGAACGCGCGCAGCGTCTCGAGGCCCGACACCAGATCCAGGAAGCGTGCGCCGAGGGTCGAGAGCGTGCGCCAGCGCCGGCGCGTGCGCTGCTCGGCCGCCAGCCCGATCAGGATCATGAAGACCGGGATCAGCGGCACGGTGACCGCCAGGATCGCCGCGGACTCCCAGTTGCGCGGCAGGACCCAGATGAGGATCAGCGACGGCGCCAGGGCCGAGAGGACCACCTGGGGCAGGTAGCGCGCGAAATAGGCCTCGAGCGAGTCGACGCCCTGGACGGCGGTCGCCGCGAGCTCGCCGGCGTGCTCGTCCTGCAGCTCGCCCGGTCGCGCCAGCAGCAGGTGGCGCACGAGTCGTTCGCGCAGGCCGGCCATGACGCGGGCCGCTCCGTAGCGCCCCGCGGCATCGAACCCCGCGGCGACCGCCCCGCGGGCGACGCTCACGGCAGCCAGCCACCACATCGAGGCGGCGACGTCTGCAACGGTCGCGTCGCCCAGGAAGACGCGCACCACGACATGCGCCAGCAGCGTCGCCTGCGCGACCACGAGCGCGGTGGAGAGCAGCCCGAGCGCCACCGTCGCCACCAGATGCGCCTGTGCCGCCCGGCTGACGCCGGCGAGCCGGCGCTGCGTCTCGCGCCGGCGGCTGCGCGGGGGCGCCTCAGGCGCCTGCGGATCCGCCACCACCGTGTTCCTGCGGGGTGCCGGAGAGGAGGTCCATCGGCGAGCGCACGGCGCCGAAGTCCTCGGCCGAGACGCGGCGCCGGAAGACCCAATAGGTCCAGCCCTGGTAGAGCAGCACGAAGGGCAGGAACAGCACCGCCACCACCGTCATGACCGACAGCGTGTAGTGCGACGACGAGGCCTCGTTGAGCGTGAGGCTGAAGGCGTCGCTGGTGCTGGAGACCATCGCGTGCGGGAACAGGTCGGTGAACAGGGTGCAGAAGACGAGCACGATCGCGCCGCACGTCGCGGCGAATGCCCGCGCGGGCTGCCGGCCGGCGAGGGCCGCGGCGGCGCCGAGGGCTACGACGGCGCCGGCGGCGCAGAGGGCCGAAGCGGCCTCGACGCCGTCCTGGTTGACGAGCGTCCACGCCAGGAAGGCGGTCACGACGACGGCCGCGATCGGCGCGGTCCGCGCGGCGATCGCCCGCGCGCGCTCCTCGATCGGGCCGGCGGTCTTGAGGCTGAGGAAGATCGCTCCGTGGGCGAGGAACAGCGTCAGGGTCGCCACGCCGCCGAGCAACGCGTAGGGCTTCAGGAGCGTGAACAGCGTCCCCGTGTACTCGCCGTGGGAGTCGATCGGCACGCCGTGGACGATGTTGGCCCAGCCGACGCCCCAGAGCAGGGCCGGCAGGAAGCTGCCGGCCATGATCGCCCACTCCCACCGCGTGCGCCATTGCTCCGTGGCTCCCTTCCCCCAGAGCTCGAAGCCGACGTTGCGCACGATCAGGCCGACCAGGATCAGGAAGAGCGCGAGGTAGAAGCCCGAGAAGAGGGTCGCGTACCACTGTGGGAACGCGGCGAAGGTGGCGCCGCCCGCGACGATCAGCCAGACCTCGTTGCCGTCCCAGAGCGGCCCGATCGAGTGCAGCACGGCGCGACGCTCAGCCTGGGTACGTCCGACGGCCCGCATCAGCATCCCGACCCCGAAGTCGAAGCCCTCGAGCACGAAGTAGCCCAGCCACAGGACCGAGATGAGCACGAACCAGATCGCCTGCA
>Ga0307502_10000508_pt1 | contig 10037 bp, 10 predicted proteins | sample 16_S_MG_FD_201364 | JGI IMG/M metagenome (GOLD analysis project Ga0307502, IMG submission 201364) | Soil microbial communities from Populus trichocarpa stands in riparian zone in the Pacific Northwest, United States - 16_S | ecosystem: Environmental > Terrestrial > Soil > Riparian zone > Trees... | reverse complement strand
ATGGTGTCGGTGCGGATGTTCGAGCTGCCGAAGTCGAACGGCATGATCGTGAACACGTCGATGTTCGCGTTCAGCGCCGCCGCCCGCTGGATGAGCCGGTTGCCGAAGAAGTTCGGCCCGGTGGTCGTCGTGCCGAACGTGACGATCGTCTGGATGCCCGGGTTGTTCTGCTTGACGATCTTCAGCGCGTCGACGATCCGGTTCCGGACGGTGTCGTTCTCGAACTCGTCGGAGTTCTCGATGTCGATGTCGATCGCCTTGAGGCCGTAGGCGTTGATCACCTGCTGGTAGGCGCCGGCCAGCGCGGCGGGCGTCGAGCAGTTCGGCCCGAGCTTGTTGCCCTGCCAACCGCCGAAGGACGGCACGACGTCACCACCGGCCGCGCGGATCGCGTTGATCGCCTGCTGGTCGACGCCGCCGGTCAGCGGACGCTGCGAGTCCCACGACGGCGTGCAGCCGCCGCCGGAGAGCACGAAGGCCATGGTGAACCACTTGATGCCCGTGTCGGACATGACCGTCGCAGGCGCCGGCGGGTCGCCCCAGCCCATGTACAGGTAGGGCGCGCCCTTGCCGCCGGTCGGCGTGGTGCAGCCGGTGGTCGTCGCGCTGACCGAGCCGCTCTTGCCGGACTCGCCCGCGCTGTTGTAGGCCGCGACCGTGTAGGAGTGCGAGGAGCAGGTACCGAGGCCGCTGATCGTGGCCGACGTGCCGGTCACGGTGGCCCGGACGGTCGTGCCCTCGTAGACGCGGTACCCGGTGACGGTGCCGGTGGACCCGCCCCAGGACAGCGAGATCGAGGAGTTGCTGGTCCCGGTGACGCTTGGCGTGCCAGGGGTGGACGGGGCGCCGGGGTTGCCGCCACCGCCGCCGTCGCAGCCGTCGCCGTTGAACCGGCAGTTCTGGATGCCGGGGAAGTTGCCGGGGCTGCCGTTGAACCCGAAGGTCGCGCTGGTGCCGGCGGCCAGGGTCGGGGCCCAGGACGGGTTGCGGAACGTGTGGTGCTGTCCGCTGACCGTGTGCTGGGCGTCCCAGAAGGTCGGGATCGAGTAGCCGCTGGGCAGGTCGAACTCGATGGTCCAGCCGTTGATCGCGGCGCTCGAGGCGTTGGTGACGGTGAACTTGCCTTCGAAGCCGGTGCCCCAGTCGGACACCTTGGTGAACGTGGCGGTCAGCCCGGCGGCGGCGTCAGCCGGGCCCGCCGTGACGAAACCGAGTAAAAGGGCGGCCGAAGCCAACCCGGTGAGCCATCTTCGCATCGCGGACTCCATCGTGCAGGGGACGAAGAGCAGCCGTGGATCTCCCTGAACCCCAGTGTGGTCTAGACCAGCCCACAACGGCAAGGTCTGGACCAATACAGACCCAAGAACCCGCGAGTCTCGCGTTCAGCACCCGCGAGTCGCGCGTTCAGCCACCCCGAGTTGCGGTTTCGTGCACATCCAAACCCGAGTCCGCATGCACGAAACCGCAACTCGGCATGCGCGAACGCGCGACTCGCGCTGTTTGAAAGCGCGACTCGCGAGTGCCCAACGCGGAACTCGCGGGTGCTGAACGCGAGACTCGCGCGGTTTGGGGGCGTCGTAGGGTGGGGGGGTGATCGCTTTGGTGCGGCGGCCGGGGCCGCGGGTTGCCGAGGGGCTTGTTTCGCACATTGAGCGGCGGGTGGTTGACGTCGCGTTGGCTGTGCGGCAGTGGGAGTCCTATGTGGATGCGCTCACGGGTGCCGGGTGGGAGGGTCGTCGAGGTGGCGCCGGCCGATGACTGTCCGGACGCCGTCTTTGTCGAGGATCCCGTTGTCGTTTACGGCCGTACGGCTGTCATCGCGCGGTCCGGGGCGGTTCAGCGGCGGGCGGAGACCGCCGGTGTTGAGGCCGCGCTGGCCGGGTACGACATCCGGCGTATCGAGGCGCCCGGCACGCTTGACGGCGGTGACGTGCTCAAGGTCGGCGACACGATCTACGTCGGGCGCGGTGGGCGTACCAACGATGACGGGATCCGGCAGCTCACGGACCATCTGCGAACCAATGTCATCCCCGTGCCGGTTACCAAGGTCCTCCACCTCAAGTCGGCCGTTACGGCCCTACCGGACGGAACGGTCATCGGTTATCCGCCGCTCTTGGACGACCCGGCCGTGTTCCCCAACTTCCTGCCAGTACCCGAAGAAGGCGGTTCGCACGTCGTGCTGCTCGGCGGCGACACCGTGCTCATGGCCGCCGGCGCGCCAGAGACCGCCGCGCTCCTGGCAGCCCGCGGCCTGCGTCCGGTGACCGTCGACATCAGCGAGTTCGAGAAGCTCGAAGGCTGCGTGACCTGCCTCTCCGTCCGCCTACGCGCACGCTAGCGCCGCCCGGACCGACGACGCCGGGTCGCCCCGGTGGTAGATCCGCTCGGACTCCTCGATCCCGTCGAGGAACTCCTGGTACCGCACCGCGTAGTACAGGTACGCCAGCGGTTCCGCCACGGCCAGCGCACGCGCCGGGTCGCTCCCCGGCCGCGCCGCCCGCCACGCCTCGACCCACACCGCGCGCACCGCGGGCTGCCGTTCCGGCGCGGTGAAGTCGGTGAGCCGCAGCCCGTCGAGCGCGGGACTGCCGAAGTGCGCGTCGGCGAAGTCCAGGATCACGGGCGGCCCGCCGCGGTCGCTGCGCCAGTTCCCGGAGTGGAAGTCGCCGTGCACGACGGTGTTCGGCAGGCCGCAGTCCGCCAGCTCCCGCCATCTCGGCAGCAACGCCAGCGCGGAAACCACCTCAGCGCGCGTGAGCCCGATGTCCCGGTCGAGCAGCGCCCGGACGTCGTCCGCCGGCTCGGACCGGTCCAGTAACCCCGGTACCGGCGAGTCGAGCACGGACTGCACGCCGACGAACCTGCGGACGCCGCTCCCCAGCACGTCCGCCGGCGCGTGCCAGCAGTCCTCGCCGGGCAGGTCCGCCAGCAGCAGCCGGCCGGACGCCGACGCGACGACCGTGGGCACCAGCGTCGGGTCCACGGCCCGGATCGCCGCCATGACCTGGGCCTCGTCGGCCGCGAACGGCGGCAGCGCCTTCAACCACACCGGCCCGTCGGCGGTGGGCAGCCGGAACAGGCCGGCCAGGTTCCACGTCTTGCGCTGCTCGATCGGACCGGTGAGCGTGCCCACGACGCCCCCGGCCCAGTCGAACAGGTCGAGCAGCCCCGAAGCGGTCGCCCAGTGTGCCCGCAGCGGGTCGTCCCCGGCGAACAGCGCGGCGGCCGGCAGCGACGCGGTCGTGCCGAACGCCTCGACGTGGTAGGTGACGTGCCCGTCCCGCATCCCGTAGCCGCCGTCGACTCCCAGCAGGCGCAGCACGTACGCCGGCACGCCGAGCACCTCGCGCAGGCGGTCGGCCACCTGCTCGACCTCGGCCCACCACGGCACCTCGACCGCGAACGGCCCGACGGTGCCAACACATCTGTCGCCGGACGTCACCACGGCACTCACGCGTCTCCCCACGTGAGCAGTGTCTTAATCGAGGGGCGGACAGCGCGACCGAGTTTTAGGTTGGCTGGCGTGCATGTCGAAACCGTGTGTGTCAGCGCCGGCCGGAACGAGCGGCCCGGCGAGCCGCTGAACATCCCGCCCGTGTTCGCGTCGAGCTTCCGTGCCGGCGGCGAGTACGACTACGCCCGCAACGAGGGCACTCCCACCTGGGCGGCGCTCGAGGACGCGGTCGGCAGGCTCGAGGGCGGGACCGCCACCGCGTACGCCTCGGGCATGGGTGCCGTGGCGGCCGTCGTGGACCTGCTGCCGCCGAGCTCGCGGGTGATCGTGCCCGCCGACTCCTACACCGCCGTCCGGCACCTGGTCGCCGCCCGAGGGCACACCGTCGACCTGCAGGACATCACGGACACCCCCGCGACACTCGCGGCCGCCGACGGCGCCGCACTGCTGTGGCTGGAGTCGCCGACGAACCCGCTCATGGACGTGGCCGACCTGCCTGCCCTGTGCGCGGCGAACACGCTGGTGGCGGTGGACAACACGTTCGCGACGCCCCTGCTCCAGCAACCGCTGGCGCTGGGAGCGGACGTGGTCATGCACAGCGGGTCCAAGTACCTCGGCGGGCACGCCGACCTGCTCATCGGCCTGACGGTCGCGGCCGATCCCGACCTCGCCGCGCGCCTGCGCCAGCACCGCGTCCTGGCCGGTGCCACACCCGGCGGCATGGAGGCGTTCCTGGCGACACGCGGACTGCGGACGCTGGCGTTGCGGGTCCGGCAGGCACAGGCGTCGGCCGGGGAGCTGGCCGAGCGGCTGGCGCGGCATCCGGGCGTGACCCGCGTCCGCTACCCGGGCCTGCCGAGCGACCCCGGTCACGCTCGCGCGGCGAAGCAGATGTCCGGTTTCGGCGCGATGATGTCGTTCGAGGTGGTGGGCGGTGCCGCGGAGGCGGACGCGGTGTGCGCGGCGCTGCGGGTGGTCAACGCGGCCACCAGCCTCGGCGGCGTGGAGTCGACGATCGAGCGGCGGGCCAGGTTGGCCGGGCAGGAGCACGTGCCGTCGTCGCTGCTGCGGTTCTCGGTGGGCTGCGAGCATGTCGAGGACCTGTGGGCGGACCTCGACGCCGCGCTCTTGACCCTCACGTGACGTGAGGCCGCACATTGGCACCCATGGACGACTACACGGTTGGGAAAGTCGCGGAGCTGGCCGGTGTCTCGGTGCGGACGCTGCACCACTACGACGAGATCGGGCTGCTGGAGCCGAGTGAGCGCAGCGCGTCGGGCTACCGGCTGTACTCCGCGGCGGACCTGCGGCGGCTGCAGCGCATCCTGTTCTACCGCGAGCTGGACTTCGACCTGGCGTTGATCGCGGACATGCTCGACGACCCGGACGCGTCGCACCTGGCGGACCAGCGGCGCCTGCTGATCGAGCGCATCGACCGCTACCAGGCGATGGTCGAGGTGATCGACAAGGAGCTGTCCGCCCGCGAGCTTGGGCTGTCCCTCACACCGGAGGAGCGGCTCGAGGTGTTCGGCAACACGCGCCTGGAGGACAACGCGCGGCGGGTCATCGAGCGGTGGGGTGACACGGAGAGGTTCCGCCAGCAACGCGAGCGGGCCGCGAACTACAAGCGCGAGGACTGGCTCGCGTTGCAGGCGGAGCAGGCCGACATCCACAAGCGCCTGGCCGCCGCCATGACCGCCGGCACGCCGGCCGACGCACCGGCGGTGATGGACCTCGCCGAGGAGCACCGGCGGCACCTGGACCGCTGGTTCCACGACTGCGACCACGAGACGCATCGTGAGCTGGCGCGTGCCTACCGGGCGAACGAGCGCGTGGGGCGGAACTACGACGACATGGTGCCTGGACTGTCCCAGTACATCCACGACGCGATCATGGCCAACGGGGCGCGATCAGGGCTCGCCGGCTAGGGCGCCGTCCATCTCCGCCAGGGCTTCGACGCCCAGCTCGACGAACGCGCGGAGCGCCTCCCGCTGCAGGACGAACTCGAAGGCGTCGGAGGGGAGGTGCCCGCAGACCACCTGGACCTGGTCGGGCGTGTCGACGCAGAAGGCGACCGGACAGCCCTCCTTGACGATGACGTACGAACTGACGATGAGATTCGCGCCGAGCACGGGCTGCGCCCTTTCATTCGATGGGGTGAACTTCGCGCCGCCCGGCCGAGCGGTGATGGTTTTCGTGGGGCCGGAACGAGGGCGTTGTCGCTGGTCAGGGCCAGGGACGCCACCGGGAGGTACGGGCGATGGCGGTGGCGTCCCTGGCGGCTAGGTTCACCTGCGTGGCATTGACCTAGCCCCTTTAGATTGGAACTGCTTGAATCAAGTACGTCAAGTTCAAGCGGTGGCCCGATCGGGTGGTTCATGTCCCGGGGCATTCAGTCGTGAGGTGAGCAGGGTGAACGAGTCAGGTCTTCCTCCGGCGCTGCGGAACGGCAGCCCGGCGCTGTTCAAGCGGATGATCGCGCTCTCGCTGCGGAAGTGGCGGCTGGAGACGGGGATGCCGCAGAAGACCGCGGCTGTACGGCTTGATCGCACGATCCAGCACATCAGCAATCTCGAGTCGGGGCAGCTGCCGACGGCTTCTGATCTCGAGATCCTGCTCAGCCACTACGGCAAGGACGACCGGATCGCCTTCATGCGGGAGTTGCTCTCCGCGGCCAAGAAGGCCAAGAACTGGTGGACCGCCATGTCAGGGGTGACGCCGAAATGGTTCGACTTGTTCCTGGGCCTCGAATCCGGCGCGGCCGAGCTGTACAGCTTCGACACGGTTGTGGTGCCGGGCCTCCTGCAGACTCCCGAGTACGCGATGGCGGTGCTGCGTGGCAATCCGGATCTCACGGATGAGCAGGTTGAGCAGCGAACCAAGCTCCGCCTCGGCCGGCAGCAAATCCTTGATCGCGAGAGCGAACCAGTCCACGTGTGGACCGTTCTCGATGAGTCGGTGCTGTATCGGCAGCGGGGAGACGCCGTCACGATGCGCACCCAGTTGAAGCATCTGCTTGAGATGTCTGAGCGTCCCCGGATCGATATCCAGGTTCTGCCGTTCGATGCGGGCTCAACGCCCGCGCAGGATGGCGGCAACTTCGTCGTGATGAAATTTCCGGTGGAGATGGAGGGAGATCCGGGGCTGGTCTATCTGGAGTTGCTGACCGGAGGGCGGTATGTCGAGTCGCCGGACGAAATCGCCGAGTATCAGCGAGCCCTGACCAGGCTGCACGCGATGGCTGCCGATCAGAAGGCCTCCCGTGGGATCATTGGGAGGGCGATGAAGGAGGTCACGTGATGTTCGGCAGCTCTCTCGACTCGTGGCGGGAAGCCGAGTTCCGGAAGTCAAGCTTCAGCGGAGCGAACGGCGGCAACTGTGTCGAGGTGGCTTGGCGCAAGTCGAGCTTCAGCGGCGGTGAGAGCGGTAGTTGTGTGGAGGTTGCGCGAGGCGAGGATCTGTTTGGCATCCGCGACTCCAAGAACGTGGTCGGGCCGGTGCTGACGCTCGGCACGGCTCCGGGCCTTGCCTTCCTGGCGGCGGTCAAGCGCTTCGGCTGCGTACCGCCGTTGCGCTGAGTACGGCTGTCCGCAGCTCATGGGTCTCGTCCGGGAGGCGGGCCTCGTAGTAGGCGCGGTGGGTGCCGTCGGGCATCCGCAGCACCTCCAGGTAGCGGAAGTCGAGCGGCTCCTCCTCCGTGGGGACCAGCTCCCGGGTCGCGAAACCCGTTCGCTCGAACCAGTTCTCCGCCGCGGTGGCGCGGCCGTCGTAGGTCGCTCGGCCGTCCGGCAGGAAGCCGGTCACGCGCGCACCCCGCGCGTCCCAGCGGCCTGGGCGTCCACTTAGGACAGCTACTGGTGGCGCCCAGGTCAGGCCATCCTCACTCGTCGTGTGAGCGGTGGTCATTCGATCCTCCTCGCCGTCGAAGTCGAGTGGGTGGCAGCAGATCCATGCGTGCCAACGGGTTCCGTCGAAGCGGACCACCGGGTCCTTGACGCCCAGCGATCCATCGCCCGGGAAGATCTTGTGGTGTGCCGAGTCCGGCAGTCCCTCCACTGTGGATGATTCCAACATGCCTATCCACCAGTGCTTCGTGCCGGGTGTCGAGCAGCTCGTGTACATGCGCCAGCCCTCCGCGACCCGGACCAGAGCCGGGCGTTCGACCATCCCCTCCGCCTCGAACGTCGCCACCGTGGTGAAGTGCACGCCGTCCGCCGAGCGGGCCAGGACATTCCGATCGCGGTCACCCCGTACCCGATAGGCCAGGACCACCGAACCGTCCGTGTCCAGCGCCGCGCTCGGCGCTCCCGCCCACTGTTGCGGGCCCCGGCCCGGTGCCGCCACTGCCACTTCCACATCGGTGAGGTTCATGGGGTCGAGCGTTCTGTACTCACCAAGACCACGACAGTGGCAGTAATGACCGGATGTCGGAACTTTCTGCCATCATGGCCGCATGGACGTCGTCGCGGTGGTCGGGGAGCGGGTCGCCGCGTTCGAACTCGGCATCGTCTGCCAGGTGTTCGGGCTCGACCGGTCCGATGACGGGCTTCCCACCCACGACTTCGCGGTCTGCGGGGTCCGAACAGGGCTTGTGCCGACCACCAGCGGCTTCTCTGTGGAGGTCACGCATGGGCTGGACCGGATCCGCACCGCCGACCTCGTCACCGTCCCCGCCTGGCCCACCCTCGACGCCCCCATCGCGCCCGCCGTCCTCGACGCCCTCCGGCACGCCACCGGCACGATCCTCTCCATCTGCTCCGGTGCCTTCGCGCTCGCCGCCGCCGGGCTGCTCGACGGCCGCCGCGCCACCACGCACTGGCAGTTCGCCGACCTCCTCAGACAGCGGTACCCGCAGGTCACCGTCGACCCCGGCGTCCTCTACGTCGCCGACGGGCCCATCCTCACCAGCGCCGGCGCCGCCGCGGGCATCGACGCCTGCCTGCACCTCGTCCGCGAACACCACGGCGCCGCCACCGCCAACGCCCTGGCGCGCCGCATGGTCGTCCCCGCCTACCGGGAGGGCGGGCAGGCGCAGTACGTCGACATGCCGGTGCCCGCGACCACCGGGTTCGCCGAGCTGCTCGACTGGATGCGCGAGCACCTCGACGAGCCGCTGACCGTCCCCGCGCTGGCCGCCAGGGCACACATGTCGTCACGCACCTTCGCCCGCCGCTTCAAGGAGACCACCGGCGCCACGCCCCATCGGTGGCTGCTCGACCAGCGGCTCCAGTACGCCGAGCACCTCCTGGAGACCACCGACCTGCCGGTCGACGCGGTGGCCGGGCGCGTGGGGTTCGGCAGCGGCGACACGCTGCGTCACCACTTCGCCGCCCGGCGGGGGGTGAGCCCGCACACCTACCGGCGGACGTTCGCCAGCAGTACAAACGGAGGGTGACCACCGTACGACCGATGCGCCCCGCGGAACGGGACGACGTCCGCGCGATGCTGGCCGAGGCCTACCAGCAGTACGCGAAGGTCATGCCGCCCGAGGTGTTCGGGCGGTACCTCGGGGGCGTCCTCGAGACCGGCGAGGGCCGGCAGCTCGTCGCGGTCGACGGCGACGAGATCCTCGGCGGCACGCGGCTGTACCTGCCCGGCTCGCCGACCGTCCGCCTGCCGCCGGACTGGGCGTGGGTGCGTGCGGTGGGCGTGGCGCCGTCGGCCCGGGGGACCGGCGTGGCACGGGAGATCATGGCCTACTGCGCGGAGAACGCCGGCGGCGCGACCGCGCTTGCCTTGCACACCTTGGACTTCATGCCCGCGGCGATCCGGCTGTACGAGCGGCTGGGCTACGAGCGCGCGCCGGAGTACGACTTCCCGGCCGGGCGCGGCAGCTTCACGGCAATCGCCTACCGGTTACCGCTCCGGTAACTGTGGAATCTGGTCTAGACCTTGACGGGACCACGCCGGATACTTCACGGTTGTCCGTGAGAGCGCTCTCACCTCTCAACCCTGCTGAGAAACGAGAGCAAACATGAAGAGAATTCGAATGCTCGCCGCCGTCGGGGCGTGTGCGCTCGCGTTGAGCTGTGCGTTCGCCGCCACGCCGGCCGCCGGTGCGCCGGCGCCGACCGTCTCCAGTGACCCGTACATCGCCGCCATGCAGCGGGACCTCGGGCTGACCGCGGCGCAGGCACAGACCCGCCTGCGTCAGGAAGCCGTCGCCATGGACCTCGATCCGGACGCCCGTGCGGCGGCCGGCGCGGCCTACGGCGGCTCGTGGTTCGACGCCGCCCGCGGCACGCTGGTCATCGGCCTGTCCAATCCAGACAACGCTAAAGCCGTGCGTGCCACCGGCGCCGAGGTCGTCCGCGTGCCGCGTCCACTGGCCGAGCTGGACGCGCTCAAGGCCAAGCTCGACAGTGTCCAGGCCCCGGCCGACGTCGCGAGCTGGCGGGTCGACCCCAAGTCCGGCAGCGTGGTCGTCACGGTCCGACGCGGCGGTGACGCGGCCGGTTTCCTTGCCGCGGCAAGGAAACTCGGACCGGTGACGGTCGAGGTGACCGACCGGATGCCGACGACGTTCGCGGCCGGCACGGTCGGCGGCGACCCGTACATCATCAACAACAGTGTGCGCTGCTCG
>Ga0307502_10000507_pt1 | contig 10044 bp, 9 predicted proteins | sample 16_S_MG_FD_201364 | JGI IMG/M metagenome (GOLD analysis project Ga0307502, IMG submission 201364) | Soil microbial communities from Populus trichocarpa stands in riparian zone in the Pacific Northwest, United States - 16_S | ecosystem: Environmental > Terrestrial > Soil > Riparian zone > Trees... | reverse complement strand
CCACAGGTCACGAACGCGCTGGACCAGGCTCCCCATGGCGCGACAGGCTAAGTCGCCCGCGGCCCGGGCGCAACGGCCGTCAGGCGGCTTCGAGCGCGGGCGGCGGGAGCTGCATGGGCTGCGCGACCGGGTTCCATGCGCCGCGGCTGCCGCGCTCGACCAGAAGCTCGGCCTCGAAGTCGGCGTCGTCACCGTGGCGGAAGGCCAGGTCCTCGACGGCCAGTACGTGCTCGACGAAGATCTCGACGAGGTCGCCGTCGAGCTGGGAGCCCGAGACGCGGCGCAGCTCCTCGATCGCCTCCGCCGAGCTGACGGGCTGGCGGTAGGAGTCACGGCCGGTCATCACGTCGTAGGTGTCGGCGATGGAGATCATCCGCGACAGGCGCGGGATGTCCTCGCCCGCGAGGCCGCGCGGATAGCCGCGGCCGTCGATGCGCTCGTGGTGGGCGAGGATGATCGCGGCCACGTCCTCGTGGTCGGGCAGGTGCCCGACGAGCTCCGCCCCGCGCTCGGGGTGGCGCTTGACGATCTCCCACTCCTCGTCCGTCAGCTTGCCGGCCTGGAACATCCGGTCGGCGAACATGACCTTGCCGACGTCGTGATAGAGCGCGGCGGTGTGGACCAGGCGCTGCTCGGAATCCGGGCACCCGGCGGCCTCGGCGATCCGGCGCGTGTAGCGGGCGACGGCCGCCGAATGGCGCGCGGTCATGTGGTCGCGGGCATCGAGGAAGTCGAGGATGATCCGCACGAGCCCGTCGCGCTGCCCCTGTGCGTCGGCGGCGAGCTGGCGGGCGTTCTCGGCGTGGCGCTCGGCTTGGAGCAGGTCGCGCTGCAGTCGCGAGTAGGCGATGAGGATGACGCCGGAGAGGGCCAGCACCGCTGCGCCGACGGTCGCCTCGAGGTACGCCAGCACCGCAGTCACGCACGCAAGAGCGATGTGCGCAGACAGCAGCGGGCGCCACGTGGCGGCAAGCTCGCGCTCGATCCTCCGCCCCTCGAGCCAGCGCATGTAGCCGGCGACGAGGACGACGTTCACCGCCCACGTGGCAAGGAACAGCCCGATCACCCCGAGAGCGAACCAGCCCGGGGAGTTATCCGCGTCGATGTGGTCCGTGACCAGGCGTGCGAGAAGCGACCCGCCAGTCAGGAACGTTCCGTAGATGGCCATGTTGCCGGCAATCCGGCCCTTCGTGGCGGCCGGGTTGGCGAGGACGACGAGCTCGCCGACGACCAGCATCGGCAGAGGCCCGAGCATGACCATGCCGAGGACGAACACCGGGTGCGTGGCGACCACCGTGGAGCCAGACGCGGTCTGGATCCCGTAACGGTCGGCCAGAAGGGCAAGGGCGCCCACCAATGCGATGAGGAGCGGCTGCCTCCAGTCCCCGGCGTGCGAGGTCGCAACCGCGACGACCGTCGCGGCCGCTGTGACCAGTAGTGCGCAGAAGGGCGCGAAGCGGGAAGCGCGCATCGCGCAGAGAATCGGCGTCAGGGAACCGAACTTGACGCCGACGAACGTCCACGTCGCATTCAAGTCTTAAACGAAGTCGGCCGAAGTCGGCATGCAATCCGGCTTGCTGAAGCGAAATAAACCCCAATGGACGGATGTATGATTGCTGGCGCAACCGGCAGGGGCTTCTATGTGGTCCCAGCGAAGCGTCCTAGGGGGGCGCTCGCCGGGGAAGGCAACGGGCAAGGGGGTAGGACATGAACGTCAAGTGCTAGCTGTCTGACGACGGCGCCGTCGCGGCGCCACAGGTCTCGCCACCCGGGCAATCGCCCGGGTGAGCGCGTTAAGGGGCCGGTAACCGCGGGGGTGTCGAGGTGTTAGACGGCCAACGGAGCATCAAGGCGCGTGCGCCGGACTCCGATAGCAATGTCGATGGTTCCCGTGCGCCCTCTTCGCCATCCAGGCTTCCGCCGCCTCGCGGCCTCGTACACGCTCAACGAGCTCGGTTGGGGCTTCGGGACCGTTGCGCTCGGCCTGCTGGTCTTCAACCACACGCACAGCGCCCTGGCCACGACTGCGCTGTGGCTGTGCAGCCTGCTCGTGCCGGCGCTCGTGGGCCCCGCGGCGACGGCTCGGCTCGACCGCGGCGGCGTGCGCCGCGTGCTGCCCGCGCTCTACCTTGCCGAGGCCGGCATCTTTGCCGCGCTGGCGCTGCTGTCGTCGGCTCCGTGGCTGCCGCTCATCCTTGCGCTCGCCGCGGTGGACGGCATCCTGGCGCTCGTCGGGCGCGCGCTGACGCGTGCGGCGGTCGCGGCGACGCTCAAGCCCGACGGCCAGCTCGAGGCGGGCAACACGCTGCTCAACGTGTCCTTCTCGGTCTGCTTCGCGGTCGGCCCCGCGCTCGGCGGCCTCGTGGTCGTCGCCTTCGGCATCAGCGCCGCGCTGTGGATCAGCGCCGCGATCTTCGCCGCAATGACCGTCACGTTGGCCACGAGCCGCTCGCTCCCACCGGCCCATGCCGACGCCGCCGACGGCTGGCTCGCGCGCCTGCGCGCCGGCCTGGGACACGCGAAGGGCAACCGTGCCGTGCGCACGCTCTTCCTCGCCCACGGGACCGCCCTCATCTTCGCCGCGATGATCTCGCCCGTCGAGGTCATCTGGGCCAAGGAGGTCATCGGCGGCGGCGGCGGTGCGTACGGCATCGTCCTCAGCGCCTGGGGCGCGGGCACCCTCGTCACCGGCCTGCTCCTCGTCTCGCTCTGGCGCCGTCTGCCCGTGGTGACGCGCATCCCGCTGGCCGCCGGGACCATGGGCGCCGGCTACGTCGTCATGGCACTGGCCACCTCGCTGCCGATCGGCGCGCTGGGCTGCTTCATCGGCGGCGTCGGCAACGGCTTCTACTTCGTCTCGCTCGTCCAGGCGATCCAGGAACGCACGGCCGACGAGTTCCAGGGCCGCGTCATGGGCCTGCTCGAGTCGACCACCGCCGGCTGCTACGGCATCGGCTTCCTGCTCGCCGGCGCCATCACCGCCCTGACCTCGGTGCGGGTGACCTTCGCCGCGACCGCGGTCGGCGTGATCCTGGCCACCCTCTGGATGGCCACGCTGCTGCGCGGCGCCGGCGCCGCCGAGGCAGCCGAGTCGCACGCCGCGAGCCTGGCGCTCGCTACCGAAACCTCTTAGAGCACCACGGCGAGCGCGAAGCCGTCGTAGCCCTTCTCGCCCACCGTCTGGATCGCAGTTGCCTTGACGCGCGGCTGGGTCGCGAGCAGGTCGAAAGAGGGCGAGCGCCCAGGTCAGGTACTGCGCGTTGCCCGCCTTGTCAGCGTCGATGAAGATCAGGTCGAACGGGCCGTCGCCGTCGGCCGCCAGCTGCGCCAGCGTCGTCTCCGCGAGGCCGACGTGGAGCTCGACCGCCTCCGCCAGCCCGGCCCGTGCGATGTTCGCGCGGGCGACCTCGGCGTAGTGCGGGTTGGCTTCCAGGGTGACGATCCGCCCGTCGGGCGCGAGGCCACGCCCGAGCCAGATCGTGCTGTAGCCGCCCAGCGTGCCGATCTCGAGGATGTTGTGCGCGCCCTGGATCCGCGCCAGCAGCTCGAGCAGCCTGCCCTGGGTGGCCGACACGGCGGCCCCCGGCAGGCCCGCGGCGGCGCTCGCCTCGAGCGCCGCGTCGAGCGCGGCGTCGGGCTCCAGCAGCCGGTCGGCGAGGTAGCGATCGACCGCGGTCCAGCGCTCCTGTTCAGCAGTCATCCCGCAGGAGGATGCGGGATCGTCATCGCGGACGACGACGCGCGGCTGCGCGACCCGCACACTGATGCGTCGCGAAGCCACCGAAGAGGAGTCCAGACTTGTCCGCAACGCAGGCCGCCGTCGCGACGCGCAGCTTCTACCACCCGATTCAGCGCGACCGCGCGACCTTCCTGGAGACCAGCGAGGAGAGCGGCGGAGAGCGCACCCTCGTGGAGATCGAGGTCGCGCCGGGCGGCGGCAACGTGCTGCATCGCCACCACGCCTTCTCGGAGCGCTTCGAGGTCGTCGACGGCGAGCTCACCGTGCACGTCGACGGCGAGGACGTGCAGCTTGCGCCCGGCGAGGCGGCGACCGCGCCGATCGGCAGCCTGCATCACTTCGCCAACCGGACCGACGCGCCGGTGACGGCCCGCATCGAGCTGCGCCCGGGCAGCCTGGGCTTCGAACGGGCCATCCAGATCTCCTACGGCCTGGCGCAGGACGGGCTCGCGGCCAAGAACGGCGCCCCGAAGAACCTGACGCAGCTCGGGCTCCTCGTCGAGATGGCCGACTCGCAGATGACCGGCGCGCTGCGGATCCTCGAGCCGGCGCTGCGCGCGCTGGCGCGTCGCGCCCGGCGCAAGGGCGTCGACCGCGAGCTCATCGCGCGCTACTGCGCGTGGTGACTCAGGTCACCTCGCGCAGGCGCCCGCTCTCGACCTCGTAGACGAAGCCCCGCACGGACTCCTTGCGCGGGATGAACGGGCTGGCCCTGATGCGGGCCAGCGACTGGCGGACGTCCTCGTCGAGGTCGTCGAACGCCTCCGCGGCCCACTCGGGCTTGATGCCGGTCTCGTCCTGGATCGAGCGCTTGAACGCGTCGTCGGTGAAGGTCCGCATCCCGCAGTCGGTGTGGTGGATGAGGACGATCTCCTCGGTCCCGAGCAGCCGCTGGGAGATCGCAAGGGAGCGAATGCCGTCGTCGGTGACCACGCCACCGGCGTTGCGGATGATGTGGGCATCGCCCTCCTGCAGGCCCAGGAGGGCGTAGGGATTCAGGCGCGCGTCCATGCAGGCGAGGACGGCGAGCTTCCGCGCCGGCGGCAGCGGCAGGTCGCCCTTGTCGAAGCTCGCGGCGTAGGCCTCGGCGTTGCGCAGCAGCTCGTCGGTGGTGCTCACGAAGTCCCTTCTCTCCTCGGTCAGGCGGCCGAGGTCATCGGCCGCAGCTCTTCGTCCTTGGCCAGCGGGTGGCGCTCCAACGTGCCACCCGGCTGGACGAGGTAGGCGCCCATGCGCCGCAGCGGCGGAGAGTATGCATGGAGCGTCGTGGACGGCGTCGTACCCGCGTGGGTCACGCGATGGATGTCCACCGGCGAGAAGTCGAAGACGTCGCCCGGCCCGTAGCGACGGACCTCGGGCGGGGCGCCGAGCCGCAGCCGCTCCTCCACGACGGCGCCCTGGGCGACGACGACGGCACCAGACGAGAGGTCGTGGTCGTGGAAGCCGGTGTCGTGGCCGGGCAGCCAGCAGATGAGCCAGATCTCGACCTGGTCGTCGAGGCGCAGGCACTCGAAGACGCGCTGGGCGGGGTCGTGGCGGACCAGATGGCTCCACGGCCGCGGATCGCCCGACAGGCCCGTGACGATCTCGCGCAGCTCCGTGCGCCCGAGGACGGGGGGATGGGTCAATGGCGGGAACAAAGTACTGAATGTCTACCGGATTTGTGCAGTATTGCCAACGTGGATCCACCGAGTGTCCGATCGGGCACCTCTTCGGGGCGCCCAAAACGGCTCAGAGGATGCGCGCGCCGAACGCGCTCGCGGCCAGCTCGACCGCCAGCGCCGCGGTCGCGTTCTCGCGGTCGAGGATCGGGTTGACCTCGACGATCTCGAAGGAGCCCAGCAGGCCGGACTCCGCGACGAGCTCCATCGCCAGGTGCGCCTCGCGGTAGGACAGGCCGCCGCGCACCGCCGTCCCCACGCCAGGCGCGACCTCGGGATCGAGCGCGTCCATGTCCAGCGACACGTGGACGAAGGCGGCGCCGGCGGCGCGCTGCAGGGCGTCGGCGACGAGCGGCTCTATGCCGCGCCGGTCCACCGCGCTCATCGTGTGCACCGCGACGTCGAGCTCGCCCAGGAGCGCGCGCTCGCCGTCGTCGAGGGAGCGCACGCCGATGAGCGTCGTGCGCGCCGGCTCGAGCGCCGGCAGCGGCCACGCCTCGCTCTCGAAGGCCGCCCCGCCGTGGCCGAGCGCGGCGGCCAGCGGCATCCCGTGCACGTTGCCGCTGGGCGTGGTCTGCGGCGTGTTGAGGTCGCCATGGGCGTCGATCCACAGCACGGCGCCGGGGCCGCCCGCGGCGGCCGCCAGCCCGCCGAGGGTCCCCAGGGCGATCGAGTGATCGCCGCCGAGCACGATCGGCAGGCGGCCCTCCCCCACCGCATCGCCGACGCGCCGTGCGATGCGCTCGCACGTGCTGCGGATCTCCGACAGGAAGCGCGCGCGCGGATCGCCGCTCGCGGTCGCCTCGGCCACGGCGGTCGCGACGTTGCCCCAGTCCGCGCAGTCGAGGCCCAGCGAGGTCAGGCGCTCCTCGAGCCCCGCGTAGCGGATCGCCGATGGTCCCATGTCGACCCCGCGGCGCCCGGCACCGAGATCGAGCGCTGCACCGATGATCGCTATCCCACGGTCGGCCATGTGCGAAGGCCGATCCTGCCATGCCCGCGCGCTGCGCGGGCGACCGTTGGTCAGGCGGCGCGACGGTCGTGGCGCTGGAGCACCTCGGCCGTCCAGGCCGCGAGGCGACCCTCGAACTGCGGGTGGTCCTGGGCGACACCGTTGAAGGCCCAGCTCGTCAGGTCCATCAGGGCTTCGACCTGGGCTTCGTTGAGCGCCGGTCCGTTGCCGCTGTCATGCAGCTCGCCGGCCCGCACGGCCTCCTGGATGTGCTCGGGCATGCGATCCATCGGCGGCCAGTCGACCTTGAGCTTGCGGTTCTCGGGCATCGTGCAGGCTGTATCGCCGCGAACGGTCCGCAGCTTGAGCAATTCAGCAGAATTCGCATGGGTTAGGGGTCGTACCCGGGAAAGAAGCGAACCACGGCGCCGTGGCCGAATAGCGTGACGTACAGCGCGCCGCCCGGACCGATCGCGGTACCCAGCGGATCCTGCTCGCCGAAGCCGGTGGCGAAGACCGAGGCGCTCGCGTCGTAGCCGCCCCCCGCGCGCCGGCGCAGCTCGATGCGCCGCAGCTCTCGGCCGGCGTCCACGCCCGGCAGGACCGAGCCGTTCTCGGCCACGAAGGCGGTCAGGCCCCGCCCTCCCCAGTCACGCGTGACGGCGACGCCGCCCACACCCGCGTGGGCGGGCAGGAGGGCGAGCGGCGCGGCCGTCCCCGCGCAGGCCCGGCCGCCCTGGTCGTAGCAGTCGGGGAAGCCGAAGTCCGGCGCGGCGCGCGTCACGTCGCGCACGAGGTTGAGCTCGTCGGGCGGCCGGTGCACGCCGAGGTCGTCACGCCCGTTGTCGGTGACCAGCAGCGACACGGTGCCCGGGATGAAGGCCAGCCCGAACGGCCCGCGCACGCCCCTGGCCTCGATGCGCAGGTCGCTCCCGTCGCCCTTGAACGACACGACGGTGCCCGAGGTCACGTGACCGCCCGCCAGCGCGTCCTGCTCGGCGCCGGCGCCCAGGTACAGCCGGCCGTTGGGACCGGGCGCGATGGTGGCGATCCCGTGCAGCCCGACCGAGATCGCCGGGATCACGACGCGGCGATGGGCGAAGGCGTGCCCGTCGAAGCCCGAGTAGCGCGCCACGATCCCCGTGACCCGGCTCAGGGTCGAGGCGACGTAGAGCTTGCCGCGAAACCACGTGAGACCTAGTGCGGTCAGCGTCCCGCGGATGACGTGCAACGGCCGCGCGCCGGCGTGGGCGACGTACCACACGCCGTCGCCCTTCTGGGAGAACGGGGCGCCCGAGGTGACCCACATGCCGCCGCGGCGGTCGAAGGTCACGTTCGTGGCGTACGGGATCCCGGACGCCACGAGCTGGCCTGGCGGCGGCTGCGCGGGAGCAGGCGGCGCTGCCGCGGCCGCGGACTGCGCAGCGGCGACGACGGCGGCAAGGACGGCGATGTACGCGAGGCTGGGCCTCACCCGCCGACCTTACCGCCGTCGATCGACTCACCGGTGGCGGTGGCGCGCCAGCGCGTCGCGCAGCGCGAAGTACGCTGGCTTGGGCCGGTAGCTCTCGTCGAACGGCGTCGCGGCACCCTCCCCGGCGAACACGCCCGGCACCCACGAATGGCCGTCGTCGAAGCCCCAGACGGTGTAGGAGACGCAGCGGCGCACCGCCTGGCAGCTGTTGAGCATGCCCTTGAACTGGTCGGCCTGGGTGGCCAGCTTCTCGGCGGTCACCGGCAGGATCATGCGCACGTCGACCTCGGTCAGCGCCACGTCGACGCCGAGCGCCGCGAAGCGCTCGAGGTTGTCGCCGAGCGTGTCGGGATAGGGGTACTGGATCCCGAGATGGCCCTGGAAGCCGACGCCATCGATCCGCACGCCCTGGCGGCGCAGGTCCTGCACCAGCGCGTACGCCGCGTCGCTCTTGGGCCCGATCGACTCGAGGTTGTAGTCGTTGTAATAGAGCTTGGCGTGCGGGTCGGCCTGGTGGGCCCAGCGGAACGCCTTGGCGATGTAGCCGGGGCCGAGCTGGCGCAGCCAGATGGTGTCGCGCAACGTGCCGTCCTCGTTGAACGCCTCGTTGACGACGTCCCAGGCGTAGATGCGCCCGCGGAAGTGCGAGGCCTCGTCGACGATGTGCTTGCGCAGGATCGCCTCGAGCTCCGCGTTGGTGAAGCTGCCCGAGGTCAGCCACGCGGGCAGCTGGTTGTGCCACACGAGCGTGTGGCCGCGCACGATCTGGTGATGAGCACGCGCGTGGGCGACGAGCCGGTCGGCGGCCGAGAAGTCGAGCACGCCGCGCTCGCGCTCGACGCTCTCCCACTTCATCGCGTTCTCGGGCGTGACGCTGTTGAACTCGCGGTCGAGGATGCTCGTGTAGGTCGCGTCCGAGCCCAGCAGGTCGGTGTTGACCGCGGTGCCGATCAGGGGGCGTGGAGCGAGGTCGCGCAGTCCGCGCGCGTGATGGTGGGCCTGCGCCGCCGGACCCGTGGCGAGCGCGATGAGGACGACGGCGACGACGCTCCCGCACGTCGACGCTCGTCGGGGGAGCTTGGACCGGGACATGAGGTCTCCCTTCGTGGTGTGTGGTCAGGCCTGCCCGGCCGCCGTGCCGGTGCGCGAGGCCAACAGCTCGCACAGCCGCGTGCGGGCCACGCACTGCGCGAGGGCGAACGAGTCCGCAAGCTCGTCGAGGTCGTCGTCGCCGAGGTCGCGGAAGCGCTCGGCGTATTCGGTGAGCATCGCCTGGGCGAAGAGGACGTGGCGCACGAGGTCGTCGGTCGTCCCCCGCGGGCTCCACGGGTAGGGCGACCAGCCGGGGAACTCGCGGGCGACGAACGCGTGGATGGGCCCGACGACCTCAGGGACCTCCTGGTCGGTCGAGCCCCACGAGTCGATGCCCAGGCGCGCCTTCTTGTCGATCACGGGACCGAAGCGCTGCAGGTACGCGCTCTCGGGCGCGGCATGGACGAGCCCCTGGAGCCCGACGTCCTTGTAGGTCCAGATCGACCATCCCGCCGCGTAGCGGTCGTAGATGTCGAGCTGGTCGGACAGGATCTGGTAGCGCTGCTCGTCGCGCTCGGGGTCGCCGGTGTAGACAGGGCCGAACTCGCCGACCCAGGTCGGCGTCCCCGTCTCGCGCTGGTAGCACGAGCGCTCGAGGAACTTCTCCTCGAGGAAGTCGCGGTCGATCCACTGCCCCTCGGTCTCGCCGGGGTAGGGCCCGCCGAACGCCATGCCCGCGCGCGCGTAGTCGTGGCACGCGTAGACCGCGTTGTCGTAGGGCTCGGCGAACATCGAGAAGTCCGTCGAGTAGGTGTTGCCGTCGACGAAGACGATGTGGCCGCGGTCGATCTCGCGTATGGCGCCCACGAGCCGGTCGTGGAACGGCCCGACGACCGCGCCGGTGGGGTCGGCCGGCTCGTTGAGCAGGTTGTAGCCCGCGACCCACGGGTCGTCGCGATAGCGCGCGGCGAAGGCCTGCCACAGGTTCACCACGCGGTCCTGGAAGTGCGGGTGCTGCCAGAAGGCGGCGATGTGCGTCGGGTTGTCGGAGTGCCAGTGCTGGTTCTGGCTGCCCGGCGCCGCGTGGAGGTCGATGACGCTGTAGATGCCGTGCTCGGCGCACAGGCGCACGACCCCGTCGAGGCGCTCGAAGCCCTCCTCGCGCAGCTCGAACGGGCGCTCGTCG
>Ga0307502_10000505_pt1 | contig 10048 bp, 8 predicted proteins | sample 16_S_MG_FD_201364 | JGI IMG/M metagenome (GOLD analysis project Ga0307502, IMG submission 201364) | Soil microbial communities from Populus trichocarpa stands in riparian zone in the Pacific Northwest, United States - 16_S | ecosystem: Environmental > Terrestrial > Soil > Riparian zone > Trees... | reverse complement strand
TCACCGACCTCGAAACGCTTCTCCTGGGGAACAACAAGCTGTCCACGCTTCCGCCGGAGATCGGCGGGCTGACCAACCTCAAGGTGCTCGACCTCCAGGGCAACCAGCTCACGAACCTGCCGCCCGAGATCGGTCGGCTCACCAACCTCGAAACAATTGACCTGTCGAACAACCAGCTGTCCGGCCTACCCGTGGAGTTCGGGCGGCTCACCCGGCTGGAGAGCCTGAACCTCCAGAACAACCCGCTTGACACCGTCCCCGCCGAGGTCACTCGACTCACCTCTCTCGAGGCCCTCCACCTGCAGAGCACCCAGCTCACCGAGATCCCCGGTGAGCTCAGCGACCTCACGAACCTTCAGCTGCTCGGTCTCCAGAACAACGAGATCAAGGTGCTGCCCAGTGAGCTCGGCGACCGGGTCGCGGCCGGACTGCTCATCAGGCTGGAGAACAACCCGCTCACCGAACCACTCCCGGAGCTGCTCGAACGGGGTTCCGACGCGCTCGCCACCTACCTGCGCAGTCTCGACGGCGCCATCGCGCACTACGAGGCGAAGGTCCTCCTCGTGGGTGAGGGCAACGTGGGCAAGACCTCACTCGTCGCCGCGATCCTCGACAGGCCGTTCGTGGAGAACCGGCCGACGACGCACGGCATCGAGATCCGGTCGCTCACCATGACCCATCCGGACGACGACGAGCTGGACATGACCGTCCGCACGTGGGACTTCGGCGGCCAGGAGGTCTACCGCATCACCCACCAGTTCTTCTTCAGCCACCGCGCGCTCTACTTCGTCGTCTGGAACGCCCGTCAGGGCCATGAACAGGACGAGGTCGACGGCTGGCTCCGCCGCATCCGCCTGCGGGTCGGCCCGAAGGCCAAGACACTCGTCGTCGCCACCCACTGCGACGAGCGCCGCCCCGAGCTCGACTACCCACACCTGCGCCGCGAGTTCCCGGACATGCTCAACGGCCAGTTCGAGATCGACAGCCGCTCCGGCACCGGCATCACCGCACTCCGCGCGGCACTCGCCGAGCAGGTGGCGCGGCTGCCGCACATGGGTCAGCTCCTGAACCGCCAGTGGATCAGCGCGCGGGACGAGATCCTCGAGCACGCCGAACCACAGATCCCCCACGAGGAGTTCGCCGCGATCTGCCGGCGGCACCGGTTGGCCGACGACGAGATCAGCACGCTCGCCGAGCTGCTGCACGACCTCGGCCAGATCGTCTACTACGGCGACGACGACGGCCTGCGTGACATCGTGGTGCTCAACCCGGAATGGCTCACCAAGGCCATCGGCTACGTCCTCGAGGACCAGCCGACCCGCGACGCCGGCGGCGTGCTCGACCACGCCCGCCTCACCGACATCTGGCAGCACACGCCCGACGGGTCCGGCTATCCCACCAAGCACCACCCGTTCTTCCTCCGGCTGATGGAGAAGTTCGACGTCTCATACCGGCTCGACGACGAGCGGCACAGCCTGGTCGCGCAGCTGGTGTCCCACGACCGGCCCGCGCTGCCGTGGGACTCGGACGTCCAGCCACCGGAAGGGGTCCGCTCGCTCGCGTTCACCTGCCAGCTCAGCGAGCCGGCGCCGGGGCTCATCGCGTGGCTGACCGTCCGGCACCACCGCTCGACGACCGGGAACCACTGGCGGCGCGGCGTGTTCCTCCGCCACCCGATCGCCACCTACGCGTCCGAGGCACTGCTGGAGCTGCGGTCCGACCGGGAGCTGTCCGTCGAGGTCCGCGCGCCCTCCCCGGACATGTACTTCAACGTGCTCCGCGACAGCGCGGAGGACCTCCTCCGGCGCCGCTGGCCGGGACTGGCCTACGTGCTGTCGATCCCCTGCCCCACCCGCGACCGGCGCGGCACGCCGTGCGAGGGACGCTTCCCGCTGGACGGGCTCCTGCGTCTCCGCGAGAACGGCGGCATCAGCCACACGTGCCTCGTGTGCGTCCGCACGCACGACGTGCCGGAACTGTTGACCGGCTTCTCCCTGCCGACGCCGAAGCTCCAGCCCGCGTTGGAGCGCCTGGAACGGCGTGTGAGCGACGTGTCGAACCAGCTCGAGCGCTATGCCGCCGACGTGGCCAACTCGCTCAACCGGGTGCTCAAGGCGATCGCCGTCGAGGTCAACGACTGCCCGCGCCTGTTCACACTGACCCAGGAGAAGGCGGCGGGCTTGCAGCGGCTGAGACTCGGCCAACGCGCCTACCGGCTCGTGCTGTGGTGCGAGCACCCTGGTGAGCTGCACGCCTGTTCGGCGGCGACGTACGACCTCCGACCGCCGAGGGACTGGCTGGTGAGGGTCGCGCCGTATGTAAGTCTGGTCGTCAAGACACTGCGGCTGGTCGTCCCCATCGCGAAGGACGTCGCGGGCGTCGCCATCGACGTGGACCGGCTCGAGAGCGCCAAGGCCGAGCTGGAACTGATGAAGACCCTCGTCGAGAAACTTCCCGTGCCGGCCGCGCAGGAAACCAAGCCAGAACTCGCCGTCGCCAGCAGGCTGACTGCCGCGGAAGGCGCGGCCTTCCGGGAGCTTCGGATGCTGCTGTTCGAGCACGACCACCTCAGGGCCTTCGGCGGGCTGCGCCGGGTCCACGCGCCGGCCGGCGACTTCCTCTGGGTGTGCGCCGACCACTATCGCGACTACGACCCGGGGCTCCCCGACCTGTCGGCTAGGCGGCTCGGGCCGTCTGCCGGGTGAGCAGCGCCGGGTACGTGATGGGGACGGCGTCGTGGTGTAGGGCGATGTCCACCGCGTCCAGGAGGGCCTGGCGGGGGCCGGAGCGGGACAGGTCCTCGGTGTCGACGGCCAGGCGGATCAGGTGGCCCTTGCGGGCCGCCCTGGCCGTGCCCATCACCAGGGCGAAGCACCACCACGGCTCGGTCCGCTCACCGAAGCCGAAGCCCTGCACGCGTCCTCTGTGGACGGTACCGGTGCGCAGGTCGCGGATGCCCATCAGGTCCGCGCATATCGTGAAACCCTTGTGCCGCAACGCGAGTATCGTGCCCGGGGACGCTACCCACCGCGGCGGCACGAAGGCGTCCGTCGTCAGGTTGAGGCGTTCCATCGTGGTGGCGGACGCCGTCAGGCGCAACTTCGCCTCGTGGGCCGGCAGTGACGCGAACTCCGCACGCCGGCGGATCGTGCGGGTTCTCGTGTCGGCCGGGTGGTCGTAGCCGTGCTGCAGCAGCGCGTTGCCCGCGGCCCGCTGCTCGCGCACCCAGCTCAGCACCATTCCCGGCTGGTCGGCGCCCGAGATCCGCGGGGCGAACAGCATCGAGAACGGCACGCCTCGGGAGGCCAGTTCCTTGCTCAGATCGCCGGCGCGATCCAGTGTCCAGGCGTTGATCCCGGACAGCGACACCATCAGTCGAGGGGACACGTCACCCATGACGACATGCATGGATGACACATACCTGACGCGAAGGTGACGTGTCGCCGAACTACCCCCTGGTTTCACCCGGAATTCATGCCTTCCACGAGTGGGTGGCATTATCCAATTCGCCTGCTCGTAGAGTTTCACGATGAGCTACGACTGGATCTCGTTCACGACCGACTACGGAATCGATGACGGGTTCGTCGGTGTCTGCGAGGGAGTCGTCGCGCGGATCGCGGCCGGGCCGCGGGTCATCCACATCAGCCACACGGTGCCGCCGCAGGACGTGCGGCGCGGGGCCGCGGTTCTCGCCCAGTCCGTACCCTACCTCCCGCCGGCGGTGCATCTCGCGGTGGTCGACCCCGGTGTCGGGACCGACCGGAAGGGTGTCGCGGTCGTGACTTCGCATGGTGTGCTCGTCGGGCCGGACAACGGGCTACTGATGTCGGCCGCCGAGCTGCTCGGCGGCGTGCGTGCCGCCTACGAGCTGACCGAGCCGGCCTACCGGCTGTCGACGGTGTCGGCCACCTTCCACGGGCGCGACGTGTTCGCGCCGGCCGCCGCGCACCTGGCCACCGGGGTGCCGGCCGAGCGCCTCGGACCGCCGGTGGACCCGGCCACGCTCGTGCGGCTGCCCGAGCCGGAGACGTCCGTCGAGGCGGGGAAGCTGTCCACGGAGATCCGGTACATCGACACGTTCGGCAACATCCAGCTCGCCGCGACGGGCGCCGACCTGGACGCCAGCGGGGCGGTCCTCGGCACCACCGCGCACGCCAACCTCAACGGCCGCTCGGTGAAGGCAACCGTCGGCCGCACCTTCGCCGACACGATCCGCGACGGGCTGATCGTCTACGTGGACTCGGGCGGCCGCGTGGCACTCGCGGTCAACGGCGGCTCAGCGGCCGGCGACTTCGGCGGCAGGATCGGCGACCCGGTGCGCCTCCTGTTCGAGCGGGGCTAGATCAAGGCACGCCAGTCGCGACTGTGTGGGATGTCCTTCAGCAGCGCCAGGTAACCGTCGTGTAGCACGCCGTTGGTGGCCAGGGCGCTGCCGTCGCCGGGCAGTACTGGGCCGCCCGTGAGCGTCGTGACCACGCCGCCCGCCTCGGCCACGATCACCGGCAGCGGCGCGAGGTCCTCGTAGCCCATGACCCCGCCGGCGATGACCACCGCGTCGACCCGGCCGGTGACCAGCCCGACGATGTCGCCGGTCGTCTGCAGGAACACGGTGCGGTGCAACGTGGTTAGCAGCTCCTCGGACCACGTGCCCGGGTTGATCATGGCGGTGCGGGCGCCGCTGAGCTTGGCGCGGGCGCCGACCCGCGTCGGCGCGATGGCCGGGCCGGTCGACCGCCAGCAGCCGCGGCCCCGGCCCGCGTAGATCGTCTGCCGCGCGACCGGCTCGTGGATGACGCCGATGGCCGGCCCGTGCTCGTCCTCGAAGGCGATCTGTGTCGAGAAGACCGGGATCCGGTGGGCGAAGTAGTACGTCCCGTCGATCGGGTCGACCACCCAGCGGCGGCCGGAGGTGCCGGCGGACGTGCCCAGTTCCTCGCCGTAGACCTCGTCATCGGGAAACCGGTCGGCCAGCTCCGTGCGGACCAGCTCCTCGACGGCGACGTCCGCCTCGGTGACCTCGGTGCCGTCGGGCTTGAAGGACACCCGCGTGCCCGCGAAGAACCGCTCGGTGGCCAGGTCGCCGGCGCGCCGGGCCAGGCCGACGGCGAAGTCGATCAGGTCCTGGGCGACCGGTGGGGTCAATGGACGACGACCTCGTCGCTGGGGCTGATCTCGCCCGGGGTCGTCACGGCGACCTTGATGCCGAAGCTCACGCCGCCCTCCGGCTCCCTGCGGTAGTCGGCCAGCGTGCGCAGTGGCTCCGGGCCCGCGGACGTGCCGGTCGGCTGGTCGACCATCGTCACCTTGCAGCGGACGTCCGGCTTCACCCAGCGCAGGCGCGCGGTCCCGATGGTGAACTCGCGGATCCCGTCCTCGGTGTACGGCACCTCCCAGCCGGTGACCACGATGTTGGGCCGGAACCGTGCCATCGGCACCGGCTCAGCGCCCTTCTCGAGGATCCGGCCGTTGAGGTCGTCCAGGGACGACAGCGACGTCAGGTGCAACGGCGTCGAGTCGGTGAACGTGATGTCGCCGTGCCGGTCGTCCACCGCCCGCTGGTGGTCCGGGGCCACCCGGACCAGGCGCACGGGCTCACCCAGCAGCCCACTCGCCCACTCGGCCGCCTCGTCGCCCTGGTCGACCGCCTCGCCTTCCCAGACGCCATGGATCCCCACCGTCAGCCGGGGGCCGTCCGGGCGGACGTCCACCACCACCGACGGGTGGTCCGGGGCGGACAGGGTCAGCTTGTCGGCCTCGGCGGTCAGCTCCGGCCGGATGACGGCCAGCTTCGACGTGCTGCGCTGGCTGCGGAACAGCCCGTCCGGACGGACGAACATGAACGTGCGGTCGTGCAGTACGCCGGTGGGGAGTACCTGCGCCCTGGCCAGGGGCGCGCCGGCGCAGCCCTTGACCGGGTAGAGCATGAGCCGCGAGACAGTTGCCACCCCACCGAGCCTAACGGCGCCGGCCCGCCAGAGCCCCCGGGTTTCTAGAGGATCGCCCCCGGCACGTACGCGGCACCCTCCGGGAAGCGGGCCACGACGTCCGACACCCGCTTCACCACCGCCGCCACCTGGGCGTTCGCCACGCCGGTGAACGGGAGCCGGTCGGCCAGCAGGTCGTCAAGCCGCGCCCGGGACAGCGGGATCCGGTCGTCCGCGGCCAGCCGGTCCAGCAGGTCGTTGCGCTCGACGCCCTGCTCACGCATGGCCAGCGCCACCGCGACCGCGTGTTCCTTGATCGCCTCGTGGGCGGTCTCCCGGCCGACGCCGGCCTGTACCGACGCCATCAGGACCTTCGTCGTCGCCAGGAACGGCAGGTAGCGGTCCAGCTCGCGACCGATCACCGCGGGGTACGCGCCGAACGAGTCGAGCACGGTCAGGAACGTCTCGATCAGGCCGTCCAGCGCGAAGAACGCGTCCGGCAGCGCGACCCGGCGCACGACCGAGCACGACACGTCGCCCTCGTTCCACTGGTCGCCGGCCAGCTCGCCGACCATCGACGCGTAGCCACGGAGGATCACCGCGAAGCCGTTGACGCGTTCACTCGACCGGGTGTTCATCTTGTGCGGCATGGCCGACGAGCCCACCTGGCCGGGGCGGAAACCCTCGGTCGCCAGCTCGTGGCCCACCATCAGGCGAATGGTCTTCGCGAGGCTCGACGGCGCGGCGGCGACCTGCACCAGCGCGGTCACCACGTCGTAGTCCAGCGACCTCGGGTACACCTGGCCGACGCTGTCGAAGACGTGCGCGAAGCCCAGGTGACCCGCGATGGTCCGCTGCAGCGTGTCCAGCTTGGACGCGTCACCGCCCAGCAGGTCCAGCATGTCCTGCGCGGTGCCGACCGGCCCCTGGATGCCACGCAGCGGGTAGCGCTCCACCAGCGAGTCGAGGCGCTCGAACGCGACCAGCAGCTCGTCGGCCGCGGACGCGAACCGCTTGCCCAGCGTCGTGGCCTGGGCGGCCACGTTGTGCGACCGGCCGGCGATCACCAGCTCGCCGTGCTCGGTCGCCAGCGTCGCCAGCCGCGCCAGCACGGCCACCGTCCGGCCCCGGATGTGCTCCAGCGACCGGCGGATCTGCAGCTGCTCGACGTTCTCCGTGAGGTCGCGGGACGTCATGCCCTTGTGCACGTGCTCGTGCCCGGCGAGCTCGTTGAACTCCTCGATCCGGGCCTTGACGTCGTGCAGCGTCACCCGTTCGCGGGCCGCGATCGACGCGAGGTCGACCTCGTCGATCACCCGTTCGTAGTCGGCGATCACCCCGTCGGGCACGTCGATGCCCAGTTCGGCCTGTGCGTGCAGCACGGCGAGCCACAGGCGGCGCTCCAGCACGATCTTGTGCTCGGGCGACCACAGCTCGGCCAGCTCCACGGAGGCGTAGCGGTTGGCGAGGACGTTCGGGATGCGTGGCTTTGACGTCACGCACCCCAGCCTAGAGTCCCAGCTCAGGATCGGTCGCGAGGCTGCGCAGCTGCTCGACGGACACCGGGATGGTGGCCGTGGTGACCTTCGGGCCGCCGGCCAGCTCGTAGTTGTACGCGGCGACCTCGACCGCGCCGCCGTCGTGGCGGAGGTGGTAGACGGACGAGATCTTCCCGTCGGCCACGAACCCGCCCAGATCCTGGTCGACGGCCATGAGCACGCCGCCGTCCTGCTCGCCGATCTTCTGGCAGCTGCCCTCCGAGCACGCCGTGTCGACCAGGTCGTTCGCGCCGCCGGGCACCCACGCCTGGACCACGATCGAGTACCGCACGCCGTCGACCGTGAAGTTGACGGTGCCGTTCACGTTCGTCTGGCCCTCGTAGTACTGACCGGTGGCCTCGCCACCGAACTCGGTGACCTCGATCTCCGACGCGTTCGGCAGCACGGCCGGCAGGACCTCCCGCAGGTGCGCGGCCATGTCCACACCGCGGGTGCGCAGCTTGTCGGTCGGCCACTGTGCCGGCTGGAAGTCCTTGGTCGGCCACTGGATCCGCGACGGGGTCGGCGTCGTCGTGGTGGACCCGATGGTCGTGGTGGGCGCCTGGCCCGCCTCCACCTGCGTCGACTGCCGGCCAAGCGCGACCGGCAGCGCCACGGCGGCCACCGCGACCGCGACGGTCGCCGCGCCGGCCGCCATCAGCGCGCGGCGCCGCCTGACCTGCTGACGCGCGGCCGCGACCAGCGCGTCCGGGTCGAAGTCGAGCGGCGGCTCCTCGGCGACGGCGTCCCGCAGACCGCCGCGCACGTCTTCCTCACTCATGACGCGACCCTCCCCATCAGGTCCGACACACTGGTCCGCAGCGATTCGAGGCCGCGGGCCGTCTGGCTCTTGACCGTGCCCTCAGAGCAGGCCATGACCGTGGCCGTCTCGGCGACGGACAGGTCGTCGAAGTAGCGAAGGACCAGCACGGCGCGTTGCCGGGGCGGCAGGCGCAGCAGGCCCTGGTGGACGAGGTCGCTTGCCCACAGCCGCTCCGGGCTGTCCGCGGGGCCGCGTGCCTCGTCATGGCGTTCCGGGACCTCGGCGGCCGACTGCTCGGACCGCCGCCACGGCCGGCGTTTCTCGTCCAACCAGGTGCGCAACAGGACCGTGCGGCTGTAGTTCGAGAGGCTCTCGTCCTTCTCGACCCGCGTCCACGACCGGTAGATCTTGATCAATGTGCTCTGCATCAGGTCCTCCGCGAGGTGCCAGTCGCCGCAGTACAGGTACGCCGACCTGCGCAGTCGAGCGGCGTGCTCGACCGCGAACCGGCGAAAGCTCTCCTCGTCGGACTGTCGCATGGGCCCCCTTTCGCCCATTACCCACGACGCGAGGCCCATCAGGGTTGCAAGGACTCGCGGAGCATCCGTTTCGCGACCGCGCGGGGGTCCGGGTTCACCTCGATCAGCGCGTTGACCACGGCGCCGTCGACGAGCGCGATGAGGTGCTCGATGCGGCGCTCGTCGACCGGGACGCCGGAGCGGGCGAGGATCTCGGCGAGCAGCGCCCGCAGCTCGGCGCCGAGCGTGCGCATCAGGGGGCGCAGGTAGGGGCGGCGGAAGGTGGCGACCAGGCGTTCGTACCGCAGCAGCACCAGCTCGGCGTCCCGTTCGCCGGCCGGTGAGCCGAGGAGCTGGTCGAGCACGAGGTCGATGACGGAGTCGAGGTCGCGCCGCTCGGCCGGCAGCGCCTCGAGCAGCTCACGGCCGCGGACCAGCTCGGCCCTGGCGTGGTGCTCGACCGCGGCGGTCATCAGCTCGTCGAGCGAGTCGAAGTAGTACGTGGTGGACGCCAGCGGCAGGCCGGCGCGCTCGGCGACGGCCCGGTGCCGGACGGCGTCGAAGCCGCCCTCGACCAGCAGCGCCGCCGCGGCCGCAACGAGCGACTGGCGACGCCGCTCGCCTTTGGGAGTGCTGGCGGCCGTCATGCCGAGAAATCGTACGGCCAGCGTTGGATTGCCTCGCTCCGCTCGGCGCTTCGCGGGCCTGTACCCGGCGGCCCGCTCAGTAGATTTTGGCGACGTCCCTGGCGAAGCGGGACAGGTCCGCCTCGTACGGGACGGTGTCGCCCTGGGTCGCCGGCTCGCTCACCACGAGCACCTGCCGGCCGTCACTCGTCGGTGCGAGGGCCTGGGCGCTGCCGGAGCTCGTTGCGGTGAAGGCCATGTCGCTGGCGGGCACGAGAAGTACGTTGAGCCGGCCGTCGGGGAGGTCGAAGGCGGCGCCCGTGGTGGCGCTGCCGCAGCTCAGAGAGACCGGCACGGCTTCGTCCGCCTTGATATTGGCGGCGGCCGGGAGCTCGCCCGCGAGGGCAGCAGCGAGCTCCCGGTCCACCTGTTCGCACCCACTAGGAGTGCCGGTGGGCCCCGCAGGCCCACCATTCCCATCCGGAGTGCCCCCCTGCTTGGGCGACCCCGGCGGGAAGTCTTCCGCACGCTGACTCTCCGTCGGTGCGGCAGCTTTACCGTCCTCGTTTGGTAACTCGTCTGGAGCAGCGAGTTCGTTACCGGTTGAAGCGGAACTGCCCGCACTCGCTGAGTCCGAGTACGAATCCTGCCCTGTCCACAATGCCACGCCGAGCGCCGT
>Ga0307502_10000504_pt1 | contig 10083 bp, 6 predicted proteins | sample 16_S_MG_FD_201364 | JGI IMG/M metagenome (GOLD analysis project Ga0307502, IMG submission 201364) | Soil microbial communities from Populus trichocarpa stands in riparian zone in the Pacific Northwest, United States - 16_S | ecosystem: Environmental > Terrestrial > Soil > Riparian zone > Trees... | reverse complement strand
GGGGTGATGTCGAGGGTGACCTCGAGGTCGGCGGTGACCGCGTGTCCCGCGAGGCGGACGGCGTCGTCGAGCAGCACCTCGTGAGTTCCGGCCTGGATGATCAGGGGCGGCAGGCCGGACAGGTCGGCGAAGAGAGGGCTGATGAGGCCAAGCGCGGCGTCGTGTCCGGCGATGTAGTCGGTGACCCGGGGTTGGAGGAGCTCCCGGCTGAGCAGCGGGTCGACCGCGGCCCGGGTTTCCATGGTCGTCCCGGCCAGGGTGAGATCGACGTACGGCGACATGACGTAGGCCGCGGCCGGCAGGGGCAGCCCGTGATCGCGGGCGTTGACCAGGGTGGCGACGACGAGGCCGCCGCCGGCGGACTCGCCCGCGAAGACGATGTCCGAAGGGGCGACGCCGTCCTGCAGGAGGGCTTGGTAGGCCGCCAGGGCGTCGTCGACCGCAGCGGGATACGGGTGCTCGGGGGCGAGCCGGTAGTCGACGGAGATGACCTTGGCGTCCGTCAGCCGACCGACCTGCGAGGCCAGATCGGCGCCGAGGAAGGCATCCCCCATCACGTACACGCCGCCATGGAAGTAGAGAACGACGTGGCGAGGTTCGATGCCGTCGACCGTGATCTCGGCGGTCGGGACGCCGCCCAGCGCGGCTGCGGTCACCGTGATCTCGGCGGACAGCGGCTGCGCGGACAGCGCCGCTTTGAGCAGTTGCCGTTGCTCGTTGACATCGCTGTCGACGGGGAAGGCTGCGTGTCGCAGGATTGCGTCCACCATCGCTTGCTGCTCGATGCTCACGGAGGAACTCCCTTCAGTCGGTTGGCCGGCCACGACCAGCCTTGTCGCCAGGCAGGTGAGGGGGCGTCGCCGGATCACGGTGATTCGCCGGGGCCGGGCTACGGGCGCGCGCGGGCCGCCGCGACGCGCATGCGGTGGCCCCACGCGGCGACGCGCACCAGGTGGCCGCAGTACGGGGCGCCCGGGCAGCGCGCGGACGACATCGCGACGGTCTCGGCATCGACGTCCTCCAGCTCGCGACGGCGCCCCGGGAGCACGACCAAGGCCAGGACCGCGGCGGCGCCGCACAGGATCGCGGACAGGATGAAGGCTCCGGTGAAGCCGTGCGTCAACGCCGCGGCCTGCGTCGATCCGCCCTCCAGCGAGCTCGTGATCCGCGACGTCGAGACTGCCGACAGGACGGCCAGGCCCAGCGACCCACCGACCTGCTGGGTCGTGTTGAGCAGACCCGAGGCGAGCCCGGAGTCCTCGGCGGCGACGCCGCTCGTCGCGGCGATCGTGATCGGCACGAAGGACATCCCGAGCCCGACGCCCATGACGAGCATCGCGGGCAGCACGGTGCCGGCGTAGTCGCCGTGGGCCTGCAGGCGGGTGAACAGCGCGAAGCCCACCGCCGCGACGAGCAGCCCACCTACGAGCACCGGCTTGGGCCCGATGCGGTCGGCCACGCGCGAGGCGACCCCGGAAATGCTGATGATCGCGAAGCTGAACGGCAGATAGGCGACGCCGGTCTTCAGCGCGCTGTAGCCGAGCACCTGCTGCAGGTACAGCGTGCAGAAGTAGAACAGGCCGAAGAGCGCCGCGGCGAGGAGCAGCATCGTGACGTCCGAGGCCGCGAGGCTGCGGTTGGTGAAGATGCGCAGCGGGACCAGGGGGTTCTCGTGCCGGTGCTCGATCCACACGAAGCCGACGAGCAGCACGGCGGCCACCGCGAGGCCCGCGAGGGTCCGCGCCGACCCCCAGCCCCATTCGTTGGCCTTGATCAGCGTGAAGACGAGAGCCATCGTGCCCAGCGTGATGGCCGTCGCGCCCTCGAGGTCGTAGCCGCTGCGGACGCCCTCGGCCCGGCTCTCGGAGAGGATCCGCGGCGCCAGCAGGAGGACCGCAGCGCCGATCGGCACGTTGACGAAGAAGACCCAGCGCCAGCTGAGCGCCTCGACGATCGCGCCCCCGAGCAGGAGGCCCACCGCGCCGCCGGCGCCGGCGATCGCGCCCCAGATGGCGAGTGCCCGGTTGCGCTCGCTCCCCTCCGCGAACGTCGTGAGGATGATCGACAGCGCCGCGGGCGAGACCAGCGCGCCGCCGAGGCCTTGCGCGCCGCGGGCGATCAGCAGCGTCGCCTCCGACTGCGCCAGCCCGCAGGTGAGCGACGCGCCCGTGAACAGCGCAATGCCGGCCATGAACAGGCGACGACGACCGAGTCGGTCGGCCGCGCGCCCGCCGAGCAGCAGGAACCCTCCGAAGAGCAGCGTGTAGGCGTTGAGCACCCACGACAGGCTCTGCTCGGAGAAGCCGACGTCGCGCTGGATGCTTGGCAGCGCGACGTTCACGACGCTCGCGTCGAGCACCACCATGAACTGGATCACCGCGACGATCCCGAGCACCGCGTTGGCGCTCGTCCGGACCTGCCGGACTGCTTCGCTAGGGGTGATGGTGACGTCGGACATGGCGGTGACCTTTCTCGCTCAGACTGCCGGAGCGAGGTGCGCTCCGCGGTGGTTTGGGCCCCGGCTCACCGGCGTAGGCCAGCTTCGCGATCCGCTCGGCGGGCTTGACGACGGACACGCTGAGCACGATCGCCCGCCGGTCGGGCTGAGCTGGGAGGCAAGAGGTGCGTGACCGCGATGTGCATGTCGAGCTCATCGCCGCGCCCTTCGCTGGTCTGCCTGCAAAGGAGGGCGCCGACCGCCGGCCGCATCTCCAGCATCTCTGGCTTCAGGGCGTACGCGTTGTAGTAGAAGGGTTGGTCGTGCAGGCGCCGGCCCACCGGCAGGTCAGCGACGACGTCGATCCCGAGCGCCGCGAGGTCCGCCGCCGGCCCGACGCCGGACCGCAGCAGGATCGCCGGGCTCGTGAAGGAGCCGTCGTCGGGATAGCCATCCACGCCGTAGGCCGTGCCTGCCTCGAGCAACAGAACCGAGCGGGTCGGATCCTCGCTGAGGCGGCTCGCAAGGACGCAGCCCGCGGAACCTCCTCCCACAATGACTACGTCAGCGCGACTGGCGCCAGGGCTGCCGACATCCGACATGAATCTGTCTCCTCGGGTCGATGACTCTCGACCGCATCGTCGACAGCGTGCGGGTGACGCGTCATCGCCAGATCCCGGCGATCAGCCCTCAGCACTGGTTGAAACCGGTTCCTCCTGCGGAGCCGGTCGAACACATCGCGCTCGCGTTGCCGACCTACCAGGCGCGCTCCTGCTGAGAGAACGCGTGACGATGCCCCGGTCACAAGGATTCGAACAGCGAGCGGGAGCGCGACACTCTCGTGTCGGTGGGCGGCAGGCGGCGACGAGGGTTTGGCGATCGTCCGAAGCCCTACACTGATCCAACCATTCGACCGCGGCGCTGGGTGATGAGCTCGGCGAGATGAGCGGCTGGGGGACGACGCAGCGCGGGAGCACCTGTAGTAGATGAGCTCAACAGACGTTTCGGTTGCCCGGGGCCTGCTCGACCGCGAGGACCTCATCAGGGTGCTGGATCGCGCTGTGACGAAACGGGTGGCGATCATTTCGGCGCCCCCGGGCAGCGGGAAGACCTCGCTGTTGCGTGCGTGGGCGGATCGCTCGACGGACCTTCGCCGCGTCGCGTTCGTCTCCGTCGAGCGCGACGAACAGAATGCACAGCGGTTCTGGCGCGCCATCCTCGACGCGATCTGCAGCCCGGAGCGATCGATTGATCCCGAGTGGCTACCTGCCGCGACCGCGCTCGATGCTGATGAGGTGGTCGACAGCGTCGTGTCGGCGGTCGCCGAGCAAGCCGAGCCTGTCGTGCTGATCATCGACGACCTTCACGAGCTGCGGTCAACTGACGCCCATACGCAGCTCGCGCATCTGCTCGTGATGCTGCCGAGCTCTGCGCGCGTGGTGCTGTCGTCTCGCCGGGATCCGCCGATCCGCCTGCATCAACTCAGGCTCGCCGACGAGATCGCCGAGATCCGGGCCAGCGATCTGCGGTTCACCGAGCTGGAGGCGCGCGAGCTGCTGGCGGCGTCGGAGATCAGTTTGTCCGACGCCGGGGTGGCCGCGTTGTACGAGCGCACGGAAGGCTGGGCGGCTGGGTTGCGCCTTGCGGTGATTTCGCTCAGCGCTCACCCTGACCCGGAGCGCTTCGTGGCTGAGTTCTCAGGCACGGACAGGTCGATCGGGGAATACCTCATGGCGGAGATGCTCGAACGGCAGCCGAGCGACGTACAGAGGATGCTGCTGCGCACGTCGCTGGTCGACCGGATGAACGGTGAGCTCGCCGACCTGCTCGCAGGCCGCGTGGGCTCCGAGCAGATCCTGCTGGAACTCGAGGAAGCAAACGCGTTCGTCGTGTCGCTCGACGCTCAGCGCACCTGGTTTCGGTATCACCACCTTCTGGCGGACTTCCTGCGGCTGGAGATCCGCCGTACGTGCGCCGATGAGGTTCCTGACCTCCATCGAACGGCCGCACGTTGGTTCGCCGAGCAGGGCGACGTCGTCGCGGCAGTGCGACACACGCTCGCCGCCGGCGATTGGCCGGACGCGGCCCGGTTGCTCGCAGACCACTCGTTCAGCTTGACGCTGGACGGGCAGGAGGGCGCGATCAGCGAGCTGCTGCGGTCATTCCCCGGAGGCGCATCAGCTGATCACCCTGACCTGGCGCTGGCCCACGCGGCAACGCAGCTTGCGCACGGACGCTTGGAGGACGCGGCCGCCCAGCTGGCGCTGGCTGAGGCCCACGTCCAGAGTGCCCCGCCCGCGCGCCGCCGCCGCCTGGCGGTGGCCATCGCATCCTTGCGGCTGGCGCTGGCACGGCGGAGCGGTCAGTTCATGGAGGTCATCGAGCAGGTGAACCTGCTCGATGCTTCGATCGCAGACGAGTCCAGCGAGCCGGTCGCGATGGGTTGCGAGTTGCGCGGAGTCGCGCTCATGAACCTGGGGATCGTCGAGACCTGGGCGGGACGGCTCGCCGACGCCGAGCGGCACCTCTCCGAGGGGGCGGCCCTCGCCCAGAGGCTCGGCCGGCCCTACCTCGAGGTCGCGTGTCGCGCGCATCAGGTGTTCCCGTCGAAGCTCGTGCCCGTCGCGACCGCGCGGGAACGCGGCCGTCAATCGGTCGCCCTGGCCGAGCGGCATGGCCTTCACGATCGGCCGATACTCGCGCCCGCGTTCGGGTCGGTTGCCGGCATGGCGATCTGGATGGGCGAGTTCGACGAGGGAGAGCGCTGGCTGGGCCGCGCGTGGGACGTCGCCGAGGTACACGTCGACCCGGCCGCCGCAGTGCTTCTGCACGTGGCCACCGGCATGTTGCACGCCGGTCGTGGGCAACATCAAGCGGCGTTCGAGGCATTCGTGGCGGCAGCGCACACGCAGTCGCTGCTCACAGGTGTGCACGCTCTCGCGCCGCGGATCACCGGTTGGCTCGCGGCCACGCAGGCACGCCTTGGGATGCCAGATGAGGCGCGCGTGACGCTTGCCGGCTTCTCCGCCGGACCCGGGGACACTGGCGCCATCGACAACGCGCGTGCCGTGATCTGCCTGGCGGACGCAGACCCCGCATCAGCGATCGACGCGGTCCGAGATGTGCGGGACATCACCAAGCAGGTCGGACCTGCGTTTGCACGCGTCGAAGCGCATCTGCTCGCTGGCGCCGCGCACCTGCAGCTGGGGGATCGCAACGCCGCCGCTGCCGCAGCCGAGGCAGCGCTTGCGGCCGCGGAGCCAGACCGGTTGATCTTCCCCTTTGCGATGACCGCGGCCGCCGAACTGCTCGACGTGCTCCCGCGTCACGAAACGGCTCACGGCGCCCTGCTCGCTGACATCGTCGAGGTGCTGCGCGGCGCATCGGTGGCAAGCACGGATCGGGAGCGCCTATCGCGACCGGAGGCGCTCAGCCCAAGCGAGCTGCGCGTCCTGCGATACCTGCCGACGAACCTGACGCGGCCCGAGATCGCGCGAGTGCTCTACGTCTCCATCAACACGGTCAACACGCACATCCGCAACATCTACTCGAAGCTCGGTGCCCGTGATCGTTCTTCGGCGGTTCAACGCGCACGGGACTTGCGGCTTCTCTCGACCGGGCGCTCGTAAACGTCGCTGAGCCAGTGCTCGCAGGGCGTACCCACACGATCGATCACCAGATTCCGGCGTCGCCGGCTCACTAGGCCGTGATCGAGAATGGGTCCGTGGCTACGACGCCGGACTTGTACACCATCCGGATAGGGGGCCGCCTCGGAGCTACCGCCCTGTCTGCCTTTCCCTCGATGGTGCCTGCTCTCGAAGGCGGCGAGACGGTGCTCACCGGCTTGCTCAAAGATCGGTCGGCGCTGTTCGGCGTCCTCGCGCAGATCGAGGCGCTCGACCTCGAGCTGCTCGAAGTCCGACAAATCCGGCCGAGACCGAAGGGGGCGCGATGACCACGGCTGCCCGACGTATTCGGCCCGCGCAGATCGCCTGATTCTGGCGACGGGGGTTCACCGGATCATGCGCCAAGGTTCGCTCGCACGGCGCCGCCGCCGCGCGCCGACCTCGCGGCGGTCCGCGCGACCGGCCGCCGGAAGCTGATCCTGTGTGCACTCTGGACCGAGGTCTGCATGGCCTTCCCAGCGCTCGACGCGATCCGCGATGGGTACGAGGTCTATCCTGTCGCCGACGCGATCGGCGGCACCTCCAGCGAGGCTCACCTCGCAGGCATTCAAAGGACCGTTCAGGCTGGAGCACAGCCGATCGGTTGGGTATCGCTCGCCTGCGAACTGCAGCGCGACTGGGCGCGCTTGGAGACGGTCCCCCAGATCGTCGAGATCGTCATCAACGAGCGGCTGGCAAAGGGCTGACACACCGCGTCGCGGAATCGCCACCATCCGGTGACGACAGCTCACCTGGGTCGAGTCGATCGTGCGGCCCGATGAAGGTTGTCGTCAACGGGGCCGACGTCGAGGTTGACGACCGGCACGCGAAGACCCACTCCTGTGGGTGCTCAGGGACGTTGCTCGGTCTGCACGGCACCAGTTCGGCTGCGGCGCCGGCTTCTGCGCGGCCTGCACCGTGCCTGATCGACGGGCACCGAGGTCTCTCGCGGGTTTGTCAGCTGCAGGCGGGCGAGAGGAACGTGTAGGCCGAGCCGGAGTCGGTGCGGCTGTTGTTGTCGGTGGTGGGGCTACCGAACAGGATGTCGGGGCGCCCGTCGCCGTCGACGTCACCGGCGCCTGCCAGCGCAGCGCCCGACTGGTCCTGTGCCCCGGCGCCGTCGATGCGGTAGCCCTGGATGCCGAGTGCGTTGAGGTCGATCGTCGCCGTCGTCGTCTTTCCGAACACCACGTACGACGACCCGGAGTTCGTGCGCCCGTTGTAGTCGGCGGTGGGGGCACCGACAAGCGCGTCGGGGCGCCCGTCGCCGTTGACGTCGCCCGCACTCGCCACGGCGTAGCCGGACGTGTGGCCGGCGCCGGCGCCGTCGACGCGGTAGCCCTGGATGCCGAGCGCGTTGAGGTCGATCGCCGTCGTCGTCGCCTTGCCGAACACGACGTAGGTCGAACCCGAGTCGGCACGCGCGTTGTTGTCGGCCTGGTAGGCGCCGACGAGCGCGTCGGGGCGCCCGTCGCCGTTGACGTCGCCCGCGCTCGCCGCCGAGAAGCCGGCGTAGTCGTCGGCGCCGGCGGCGTCGATGCGGTAGCCCTGGGCGCCGAGCGCGTTGAGGTCGATCGCCGTGGTCGTCGCCTTGCCGAACACCACGTAGACCGAGCCCGAGTCGGCACGCCCGTTGTTGTCGGTGGCGTTGGCGGCGACGAGCGCGTCGGGGCGCCCGTCGCCGTTGACGTCGCCCGCGCTCCCGGCGCGGACGCCGGCCTGGTCTTGGGCCCCGGCGCCGTCGATGCGATAGCCCTGGGCGCCGAGCGCGGCCAGGTCGATCGCCGTCGTCGTCGCCTTGCCGAATACCACGTAGACCGTGCCGGAGTACGTGCGCCCGTTGTTGTCGACTCCGGGGCCACCGACAAGCGCGTCGGGGCGCCCGTCGCCGTTGACGTCGCCCGCGTTCGCCACGACGTAGCCGGCCTCGTCGTCGGCGGCGGCGCCGTCGATGCGGTAGCCCTGGGCGCCGAGCGCGGCCAGGTCGATCGCCGTGGGCGCCGCCTGCCCGAACACGACGTAGGCCGAACCCGAGTCCGAGCGCCCGTTCTGATTGCCGAGGGGGGCGCCGACGAGCGCGTCGAGGCGCCCGTCGCCGTTGACGTCGCCCGCATTCGCCACCGAGAGGCCGGCCGTGTCTGCCGCGGTGACGCCGTCGATGCGGACGTGGTACGCGTTCAGCAGGTCGCGGTCGACCATCACTTTGCTGGCGTTGTCGGTGCCGCTGTTGCCGGCGACGTCGGTCGACGTGATCGTCGGCGTGTAGCTGCACGCCGACAAGGTCGCGTCCGCCGTCAGCGCGGCGGTGCGGCGGTTGTACCCGATGCCGCCGAACGAGAATGCCCCGAAGGGCATCACCGCGGCGGTCTCGCCGCTCGAGAGCGCGCTCAGGTTCGCGGTCACGCTCGCGACGCCGCTGGCCGGATTGCCCGAGTCGCTCAGCTCGCCGTAGAGGTGATAGCTCGCCCCGGGGTGGATGTGCTGCGCCACGCCCCCGCCGGCCTCCGCGGCCGTGGAGCGGCTCACGGTCGGAGCCACGAAGTCCGGCGCCGCACTGAAGGTGTTGGCGCTGCTGGCCGTGGTGGCGCTGAAGGCGGCGTAGGCGACCCCGCCGCCGCCGGCGAGCACGCCGAGGCAGACCAGGACCACGCCCCACCGGCCCCGCGGCCGGTGCGCTGGATCAGACATCCACGCCTTCCACAGGCGCCGCGCGCCGTTCGTCACGGCAGACCGTCGCCCGGTCGCGTCCCGAGCGCTTGGACTCGTACAGCGCCTGGTCGGCGGCCTCGATCAGCGCGCTCGCGTCGTCGGCGTGCCGCAGATACGTCGCAACCCCGATGCTCACCGTCACCGGCACGTCGAGCGTCGTGAGGGCTTGGCGGATGCGGCCGGCGACGACCACGGCGTCCTCGGTCTGGGCGTCGGGCATGACGATCGCGAATTCCTCGCCGCCGTAGCGCGCGACCACGTCGCTGGTTCGCATGGTTTCGCTGAGCCTTCTCCCGACGGCGCGCAGCACGGCGTCGCCGGCCTGGTGTCCGCGCGTGTCGTTGATCTGCTTGAAGTGGTCGATGTCGAGCATCAGCAGGCTGACCGGCTGATCGGTTCGCCGCGAGCGTGCGAGCTCGCGGCCGAGCGTCTCCTCGAAGTGCCGGCGGTTCGGCAGGCCGGTCAGCGCGTCGGACCCGGCGAGGCGCTGCACCTGCTCGAGCAGCCAGGCGTTGTTGAGCGCCAGCGCCGACTGGGAGGTGAAGCGCTCGACGGTCGCCACGACGCGCCGTTCGACCCGTGACCCGCGGCTCAGGCCGTGCTCGACGACGAGGTGGCCGATCGTGCGGCCCTCCGCATGCATCGGCACGATCAGGAGGTTGTGGCCGCGCGGGAACAGCGCCGTCAGGAAGCGATCCCGTTCGGGATCGGGCCGGGTGATGCGCAGGCTCTCGCTGCTGATCGCCGCGCGGCCCAGCGTCGAGTCCGGTGCAGGGATGTCGCTCACGAGCGAGGGAGACTCGAGTCCGCGGTGGGCGAGCAGGCTGAGGCCGTCTCCCGTCGTCACGATGAGCGCCGCGCGCTCGAAGCCGAAGTCGTCGACGATCGCCTCGAGCAGGCGCTCTCCGACCGCAAGCGGCTCGGTCGTCGTCTCCAGGCCGAACGCCAGGCGCGCCAGCGCCTCGAGGTCATAGCGGCGGCGGCGCAGCTCGCGCTCGTTGACGGCGGCGTACGTCGAGGTCGCGATCGCCACCGCCCAGACGATCACGATGTCCATCGCCAGCACCCGGTACTCCACGCTTCCCATCGTCACGGGATGGTCTGAGATGATCCCCGCCTCCTGCGCGTGGAAGGCCATGACCGCCAGCAGCGAGTGCCACAGGGCGATCTTCATCCCCGTCCTGAACGAGGCCAGCAGCGCCACCGCGATGACGTGGAGCAGGATGAGCGCGCGCACGGGACTTGGACCGCTGCCGACCATGTAGGCCAGCC
>Ga0307502_10000503_pt1 | contig 10094 bp, 6 predicted proteins | sample 16_S_MG_FD_201364 | JGI IMG/M metagenome (GOLD analysis project Ga0307502, IMG submission 201364) | Soil microbial communities from Populus trichocarpa stands in riparian zone in the Pacific Northwest, United States - 16_S | ecosystem: Environmental > Terrestrial > Soil > Riparian zone > Trees... | reverse complement strand
CCGAGCGCTGTCCAGCCCGTCGTGCCGAGGGCGATGACCACCCCGGTCATGAGCAATGGACCCGCCACGCGGTTGGCCGTGGTGCGCCCCAGGTTGAACAGCACCAGGTAGGCACTGCGCGCGTTGTCCGGGGCGAATTCGTACGACAGGGTCCACGAGGCACCTACTTGCAACACCTCGGCGAGAGTCATCACGACGATGGCGCCGACGAGGATCGCTATCGCACCGGTGGTCGGGAACGCGGGCGCCGCGGCGAACCCGACGCACGAGACGGCAAGCAGTCCGCCGGCGATGCCGCAGGCCCGCCAAGAACGCCGGACGGTGCCGTACAAACCGTTCAGCGGGTACTGCAGAGCGATACAGCCGACGGTGTTCACGGCATAGAGGAAGCCCACGAAGCGCTCGGACACGTCCGTACGGGTCACCAGCCAGAGCGGGAACGCGACGTTGAGAATGGGCGCCCACATGGACAGAACGGCGTGATAGACGGTCAGGGCCAGCAAGCGGCGATCCTTGAGCAGAGCACCGATACTCGGCCGGGATCCCGTTTTCCCGCCGTCGCGCATACCAAGCAGGAGAAGGGCGACAGCCAGGTAGGCCACCGCGCCGCCGACCAGCAACCAGTGAAAGGCGGAGCGGCTGTCGGCGCCGAGCACCACTCCCGCGATCAGACCGCCGGAGCTGATGCCCACGTTGACGACGGTGCGTTGCATGGCCATCACCCTGCTGCGCAGATCTTGCCGGGCACGGCTGCCGACGTACGCCTGGACAAGCGGCGGCAGCGACTGCTCCGTCACCGCGATCACGATCGCGACGAACAGGAAGCCGCCCCAACCGTCGACCCGGAGGTACGCGATGGTCGCTACGGCGCGCAACAGGTTGAGCGCGATCAGCATCGTGCGGGGGCCGAAGCGCTCCGAGAGCCGGGCGATCGGCACCGCTGCGAGCATGGCCAGCCCGCCCGCGACGCTCATCCCGGCACCCACCGAAACGGCGCTCAACCCGACGACCTTCACGAAGTAGATGGTTGACACGGCCAGGAAGAGGCCCGTGCCCGTCCACTCGACAAGCGTCAGCAACTGAATCGCCGGCAGATACGAATTGAGCCGAGTCCGCGCGGCAACCGTTCGAGGTGTGATCACCCTGGGACCCTGAAAGCCAGCCCGCCCGCGCGCCATCGACTCACCGCGTCACTGACGTCCGCGTGGATTCCCTGTTCCTTCGTCCAGTCGTCGGAGAAAATGGTGTCGATGTATTTCGCTCCACCGTCCGCGGCCAGGCAAACGGGAAAACCGGCGACCAAACCCGCGATGACGTCGTTGAGTAGTGCGCGCAAGACACAACCGGTGGATCCGCCGACCGCTAGGCCGAGGTCTTCCCGAACCATGCGACAGACTGCTATCGCCTCGACATCGTCTACGTGCACCATGTGGTCGTATTCGTCGCCTCGCAGGAAAAAGGAGCGCCTACTCGCGCCGATCCCAGGAATGAGGCGCCTGCCGGCAACGCCGCCCAGGGCCACGGAACCGGTGACGTCGACGGCAACACACATGACGTCCGGACGGTGGTCGCGCATGTGGGCCGCGATTCCCGCCAATGTTCCCCCGGTAGATACGGGAGCATAAACGGCACCCAGCGCCGCACCGGCCTGGTCGGCGATCTCGGGCCCTGTACTGCTCCGATGCGCCTCGGGACTCGCCGGGTTCTCGTATTGTTTCGGCCAGCGGTAGTCCGGGTGCTCGTCGAGAATTCGACGCACGACTTCGAGTCTGCGCAACAGGTAGCCACCCTGCCCGTCGGGCTCGTCCACGACGACGAGCCGCGCATCCTGCTCGAGCAGTGCATGCCGGGTGGACTGTGGAGTCTTGAGGTCCACGACGGCCAGAAAGGTGCAGCCGATACCTGCGAGGATGCGAACCATCGCCAGGCCAAGATTTCCAGAGGTTGACTCGACAACCACGGTGCCCGGCACGAGAGGGCATTCGTGATGCAGGTCCCTCAACAGGCCCACAGCGGTACGGGTCTTGACGGACCCGGCGGCACCGCATTCTTCCAACTTGAATCCGAAGCTGACCGTACGACCCCGTAGCGACATCTCGATTCGACGCAGCGGAGTACGACGCAGGACCCCTTCGAAAGTTTGTTCAACCCGTGACAAAGATCTCCCCCATCATGTTCACCAGCTACCTGACGGCACCGCTATGAACACGAGCCCCCCAGATCGCACGCGAAAGGCGATTGTTGAACCGTAAAACACATATGCGCAATTATTGGCATATTTCACGGCGCGCAAAGCCTTGCGAGTTCGACACTGAAACGAAAGAACAAGCCGGCTCGATCCGAAGCCTGATCAAGCTTGATCGAACCAGAGTGCCCTTGCCATCGCGAAGTGCACCTTCCCCAGGTTTCAAGCTACTACACCCTGCATCTTGCCAGCGGCACGGAGGCGGCGCAAGGAACCGAAGGCGCTGACGCAGCGTCGACAAGCGGCAAGGCCAGGAACCTGGCATCATCCACTGTGGGCATCATTCGGCAATCCATGCAGCATGTGTGGGGTATTCGCCGAATCTTTTTGTATCGATATGATCAGCTGGCGGCCCGCGGTGAGGATGTGGAGTTCGCGGAGGCGAGGCCGACCGCCGACAACCGGACCTGGATCCCGCCGCATCCCAAGATCTTCTTCGACGTGGGTCGAATCATTGGCCGCCCGGCGGCTCCGCTGGTGTGCTACCAGGCGTACGCACCGGCAGCCTGGCGCCGGCTGTCGAATTGACGGCGACTCGCGGTGCCGGATGGAGCAAACGTCATAGGCCGGTGTCCATGCGTCGACTCGCCGCGTTCCTCGCGCTACTTCGGCTTCAGCTGGGGTCTGTGGGCCGTCGCGCTCACTCTCGGCGGTCGTCCCGGTACCAGGAGGCCCGGCTGGCCACGATGTCGCGGTGGCTTCCCGCGGCGTCGCGGTCGCTGCTGCGCCGGACAATGTCAGCCGGACGCACCACGCTCGTGCTTGGCCTGATCTGGGGGCTCTGGCACGTTCCGCTGTCCTTGCCCGTCGGCACCAGCCATCACGCGATGGGGGTGTTCATGGACTCGCCGTCGGTATTTGTGCTTCGGCGAAGTTGGGTCGGCCGCCAAGCGGACGCGGTGAGGCCCCGTTGGGCGGCCTGGGATGGGCCGCCCAACGGGTTCCTTGTTCAGCAGCCGAGCCAGCGCGTGGCCTGGCCGTTGAATGGTTGGGTGGTGCCCGCGGCCTCGCCGGTGGCGGCGATCGTGGTCACGAGTGACCCGTTGGCGAGTGGGGACACTCGGCCGTCGGCGTGCACGATCGCGCCGGCGGTGCCGATGGTTCCGTTGCGGTTGACCGAGAGGGCGCCGCTATGCACGCTGGTGTGCCTCGTGGTGGCGCCGGTGCGGAGGTTCCACAACGTCATCACGGTCGAGTTCGTCGCCGGGTCGTACACGTTGCCGGCGACCATGCCGTTCTGGATGGCTGTCGTCTCGCCGCCGATGCTGCCGGCGGGTACCGGCAGTGCACGCGGGTTCCCGTGGGCGGGCCACAGGTAGGGCGTGCCGGGCGGGTAGGGCGACACGACGCCGACGACGGCGCCGTCCTCGTCGATGCCGCGGGCCAGGGCACCGTTGGTGTTCCCGGCCGGAAGGGGCAGTCCGCGTACGGTGCCGGGCTTGTCGGCCGGCCACACGACCGGAGCCCAGCCGCCGCGGGTGTCGCTGACGCTGGTGCCGACGACATCGCCACGGGAGTTGATCCCCAGCGCGTCTGTCGTGTCACCCGGGTTCAGGGCGGGCAGGAAGGTGAACTTCCCGTCGCGGTAGGTGAAGGCGTCGGTGTGGAAGCTGCTGTAGTCGGTCATGCGCTCGCCGACCACCACGCCGTTCCGGTTGACGTCGTGGAGATCGACCTGGACGTTCGGGATCGACGAGGCGTCGATCTCGGTGTACTGGCCGTCGCGCCACAGCGCGCCGGCGGTGTGGTCCGGGTAGCTGACGCGACCGACGAGGTACCGGCCGGTCACGTCACCGCCGGTCACCTCCGAGGACGTGCCGGCCGGTGCGGGTAGCGCGACCGCGGTACAGGCCGGCGCGCCGTGAGCCGTGGCCTGTGCCGTGGTCGGTGCCAGCAGCCCGGCCGCCAAAGCGACCGCGACCAAAGCGGACCGCGTGTGTAGACGATTCATCGTGAAACCTTCCCCAGAAGAGCAATATGTTCGACAAGAACTGTCCATCGTCCGATGAGGACGGTGGTGAAAGTTGACTACCGCCGCGGTGGACGTTGTACCCCAGAAGAGTGGCGACTGCTGATGGCGCTGAGGCATCCACTGTGTTCCCGTACCAAGCCGTATCCGATCGGTCGGTGATCGAGTTCAAAGTCGCTGTCGCCATGCTGCAACCGTTATGTGGACGACGCGTCCTACGATGTTGTGTGAAGGGCGCCAGGGGGAACTGATGTCACGGCAGCCGATCAGGTCGAATGAGAGTGTCGGTTCGGTGCTGCGTGATCGCCGTTGCCGGGCGGGTCTGACACAGCAACAGCTGGCGTCGGCGGCGGGATTGTCGCTGGCCGCGGTGCGGGATCTGGAGCAGGGACGCTGCCGACGTCCACGGGCGACGTCGGTGGCGGCGCTTGCCGCGGCTTTGTCGATGAGCGATGGAGAACAGGACTTCCTGTCCACGCTGGCGAAGGGGGCAGACGACCTGCCGGGACGCGGCGGTGTACGCGTGTCGGTGCTCGGGCCACTGGCAGTCACCCGCGGCGGCCACACCGTGGCCGCGGGTGGCGAGCCGAGAAAGGCGCTGCTCGCCGTACTGGCCCTCACGGCCAACCGAGCTGTGATGCGCGAGGACCTCATCGATGTGCTGTGGCCAGGGGGTCCACCGGGCCATGCCGTCAGGTTGCTGCAGACACACGTCGCCAGACTGCGGCGCACACTGGAGGTTGACGGGTCGGACACGCTCCGGGTCACGTCGGTACCAGGCGGCTACCGTCTCGACGCGACCTCGGCCAACCTCGACGTGCTCGAGTTCCACGACCACGTTGCCCACGCGCGGCGAGCAGCGGCCACCGACCCGGGTGACGCCATCGCGGCTTGGGAACAGGCGCTGCTGCTCTGGCGCGGCGAACCGCTGACCAATGTTCAGGTCATGGCCGACCGCCCCGAACTCGCCTCCCTGACCGCCGAAAGGATCGCGGCGACCGTGCGGTACGCAGATCTCACCATCTCGGTCGGCGCACCCGAGCGCGCACTTCTCATGCTTCGAGAACAAGCCGGGCGGCATCCGCTCCACGAGGCACTGCACGCCCGCCTCATCCGAGCCATCGCGTTGAGCGGAGACCAGGCCGGCGCGCTGCTCTGGTACGAGAAGATCCGTACCGCCCTGGCAGACGAGTTGGGGATCGACCCCGGCGGCGAACTGCGGGATCTGCATCGGCGACTACTGCGCCAGGAAGCCCTTGGTCCGGCCCGGTCCGATGCCGACGTGAATGCGCCGCGTTCGGTCCGGCCGCTGTGTCTCCTACCCGCCGACACCACCGACTACGTCGGGCATGCCGACGAGCTCCGGATCGCCCGGGATGCGCTGGGTCATCCGGACCGTGTGACCCCGGTCATCGTCGTTGAAGGTCTCGCCGGCGTGGGCAAAACGACCTTCGTCGTCCATGTCGCCCACCAACTCCGGGACACCTATCCCGACGGGCAGCTGTTCCTGGACCTCGGCGGTGGTCGCGCCGGTCCGGTCGATCCCGCGGATGCGTTGAGCCGGCTGCTTCGCGTGGTCGGTGCCGGTGACCACGCCAGGTTCGGCAGAGCGGAGCTGGCGGAGCTGACGACTCGGTACCGCATGATGCTGGAAGGACGCCGGTTCCTGGTGGTTCTGGATGACGCGGCCAGCGCGCAACAGGTGCGGCCGTTCTTGACCGGGCGGCCCGGTTGCGCCGTGCTCGTCTCCACCCGGGCCAGGCTGACCGTCCTGCCTGGCGTTCGCCGCATCGAACTGAACATGCTGAACACCGCCGAGGCGACCGACCTGATCGCCGCGGCGATCGGTGCTGACCGGGTGGCCGCGGAACGCGACGCCGGCGCGGCCCTTGTCGAGGCCTGTGCCGGCCTCCCGCTGGCCCTGCGCATAGTCGGTGCTCGGCTGGCCGCACGACCACATTGGCGGCTGTCGACCCTCGTCGACCGGCTCGCCGACGAGCGACGACACCTGGACGAGCTGGCAGTCGACGACCTCGAGGTCCGGGCGAGTCTCGCGATCAGCTACCACGGACTCGACCCGGACACCCAACGGTGCTTCCGCACGATCGGGTTCTACGATCCGGCCGATTTCGCCACCTGGACCGTCGCGGCACTCCTCGGGATGGGTGCCGATGTGGCCGACGAGCTGATCGACAACCTTGTCGAAGCCCGTCTCGTGGATGTCGTCGACTCAGCGACAGCCACCTCGCGCTATCGCATGCACAGACTCGTACGGCTGTATGGACGAGAACTCGCGGCCACAGTCGACGACGCCGCCGATCTCGGTGCGGCGGTCGGGCGCGCCCTGACCACGACATCGCAGTTGGTCGAACAGTTGAGTGAACAGGTCCTGTATGCCATGCCGGGGCTGGCCCGGCATGGCGCGACCGGCCGAGCGCTGCCACGGGGCGTGACCGTTCCCATGATCGGTGATCGAAAGGAATGGCTGGCCACCGAGGAAGCGGCCCTCATCGCCGCTGTCGAACGAGCCTCTGCGCTCGGGCTGGCGGACATGGCGTGCCAACTCGCGGACGGACTCGTGTTCGCCTGTTTCGCGTTGTCCAACAACTTCACCGGATGGGGACGCTCCCACATGGCCGCCCTCACCGTCGCCCGCGCCAGCGGCGATCGAGCCGCGGAGGCTGTCCTGGTGTGCGGACTTGGCCATCTCCGTTTCAACCAGGACCGCTTCAGCGATGCGATCACCCAGTTCACGATCGCCCTCGGACTGTTCGGGCAGGCCGGCTACCACCGCGGCGAGGCCGCGGCACTGTTCGGCCTCGGCACCGCCCACCGCGAGATCGGCAACCACCACCTCGCCATTCCTGCGCTCGAACGAGCACGGGAGGTGTTCGACCAGCTCGGTGACCAGGAAGGCATCGCCCACACATCCTATGGACTCGGCTACTGCTTCCGTGAACTCGGCGACGACGACAAAGCACTGGAACTCCTGAACTCCGCAGCGAGCCAGTACCACGAACTGGACCACTTCCGCGGCCTGGCCACCGCCATACGCGGCCTCGGCCTCGTCCATCGCGCCACCGGTGAACTCGTTGACGCGGAACGGTACTGCGCACGAGCGCACCAACTCGCCCTCGACCTCGGCGATCGACACCTCCAGTGCTACACCGCCCAAGCACTGGCCAAAACCTGGATCCGCGGACCCGACCCGCACCGAGCCCACGAACCACTAACCAAGGCACTCCGAATCTGCTGCGAAATCGACGACAGGTTCGGCGCCGCACTCATCGAACGCACCATCGGCGAGCTACACCTGGCCCTGGGAAACTGCCACGACGCCATTCGGCACCTTCGTGAGGCACAAACCCGCTGGGAGAACATCGACCACCCACTCGCCCGCGCCCGCACACTCCGCGACCTCGGCGCCGCCAACCTCCAACTCGACGACCACCCCACCGCACACCAAGCGTGGCGGGACGCCCTCACCACCTTCCAGCACCTCGGCACCCGAGAAGCCAGCGAACTCACCACGTGGCGCGCCCAACGGGGCTGCCGCTGCGCGACCCTCACCTGAGCAGGTCACCCGCGTGCTGCCGCCGTTCTCATCGGTCGGCCTGGGTCACTGAGCTTCCGGATCGTGGATTTCCAGATGGCCATGATTCTCCGGGCTGGTACTCCGCGAGTGGTCACCGAGCGACTGGTCGGCCGGCACCGGTAAGGTTGGTCGGCCAGCGTGCTCGGTGCCGCCGCAGTCTGGTATGCCGATCTACCAGGCCGGGAGGTTGTGGCCGATGTACCTGGGTGATGAGGCGATCGTCGACGGTGCTGGCAGGGGTACGCCCTCCACCGGCTTGGCGCCGACGCAGGGTGTTCCGTGGTGACCGTTGCTCCTGCGGTGGCGTTGGGATTCGCGGTGGCCGGGGCGGTTGGCTACGGCGCTGGCTCGGTGTCTCAGGCCCTCGCCGCCCGACGCAGTACCGGCACCTTGCATACCCTGCGTCAGCCGCTGTACATAGTCGGTCTCGGGTGTGACCTGCTGGCGTGGCTGGCCTCGGTCGTGGCGCTACAGACCTTGGCGGTCTACCAGGTCCAGGCCGTCCTTGCGGGGTCTCTTGCGGTCACTGTCCTGGGTGCCCGCGTTGTGCTGGCCGCTCGGCTCCGTCGCCGCGACGGTGCTGCCGTCGTCGTCACGGTTCTCGCGCTTGTCGTTCTGGCGTTGTCGGCGGGTCCGCAGGAGCAGATCCAGCCTTCGGGCGCTGTGCGGTTCGGTCTGGTGACGGCGGCGGTCCTGGTCGCGGTCTGTGGATGGGTCGCCGCGCGGGCCGGTTCACCCGGTGCGAGCGCGGCCCTGGCCGGTCTGGCGTTCGGTGGGGCGGCGCTGTGTGCCCGCGCACTGCCGTTGTCCGTACCGGCGACGCGGGACGCGCCTGCCGTTCTGGGTGTGCTGGCCGCCGACTCCCTTACCTGGGGGCTGGTCGGTTTCGGGGTGACCGGGATGCTGCTCTACACCCACGCGCTCCAGCACGGGCAGGTCGGCCCGGTCACCGCTGTGCTGTGGATCGTCGAGGTCATCGCGCCGTCGGTGATCGGGGTCGCGGTCCTGCACGACGCCGTCCGGGGCGGATGGGCGCCCTATGCGGTGGTCGCGGTCCTGGCCACCACCGCGGCGGCCACGGTCCTGGCCACCGCACCCGCGACCGCCGCCGCGACACAACCTTGACGCTGGCCGGGACGGCTGTCGCGGGACGTCACCGTTGCCCTGCTCTCGTCCGCTGGCAGGTTCGTGCCCGGGGCGATCTACGGGCTGGAGTCGTTGCGCCGCAGGGCACGCAGTGCCGCCGCCTGCTCGACGGTGACCCCGCTCGCGCGCTGGGCGGCTGCCTCCTCGGCGGTGAGGCCCGCGCCGAGCCAGTCGCCGACCTCCTCGAACGGGATGCCCGTTCGCCACCACTCACGGACGACACGTACCGGGTCCAGGTCTTCGCGGGCCAGGTGGGCCGCCTCGGCGGCGGTGATGCCGAGTGCCGCCCACAGCCGCGCGTCGTGGGCCTCGATCCCTGCCTTGGCCCAGCCGAGTGCCTCGGCGTCGAGCCACTGGGTCCGCAGGTAGCCGTGTATCAGCTCGCCGCCGACCCCGGCCGCCAGGAACTTCTCGACCATCTCACGCGTCGGTCCGGCCGTGGCCGACGCCGCCAGCCCCCAGGACAGCCGGGTCGACGGCAGTGCCATCTTCGCCTGCGTGCTGCTCTGGCCGTGCTGGAACGCGGTGTCGGGGGTGCGGCCCTGTGCCTTGTGTGCCTTGGCCTGGTCGAGGGTGAAACCCGTTTCGTGCCAGTGGACGGCCTCCGTCACGGTGATCCCGGCCTCGCGCCACCCCGACACAGTCGCCGGGGTGACGCCGGCGGTCCGCCACTGCGCGGCGGCGAGGGCCTCGGTCACCCTGACCTTCCGCCAGGCGGTGGCCTGTTCCGGGGTGAACCCCCACCGCCGCCATGCCAACGCGTCCGGCCGGCGGATCCCGGCTCGCAGCCAGTCGGTGAGGTCCTCGGGTGGCTCGTCCGGCTCGTTGGCATACCTCATCGCGGTTCCGCCTCGATCCGTACGGTCACGGCCCAGTCCGGGCTGGTCCCGGTCTCGTCCACGAGCCCCACCACCACCCTCGCGCGTGCCGGCCGGGTGGCTGGCCACGGCGTGTGCCCGTCGGTGAGCACGATGACGAGATCGGGCCGCGGTCGGGTCTCCGTCGCGGCCGCGAGCCCGACGCGCAGGTCCGTGCCACCCCCGCCGAGCAGCCGGACCTCGTGCGCGTCCAGCACCCGCTGCGCCTCGTAGGCTTTGGCGTCGCAGCACACCACGTGCAGGTGCCGGCGGCCGATCCCC
>Ga0307502_10000502_pt1 | contig 10107 bp, 9 predicted proteins | sample 16_S_MG_FD_201364 | JGI IMG/M metagenome (GOLD analysis project Ga0307502, IMG submission 201364) | Soil microbial communities from Populus trichocarpa stands in riparian zone in the Pacific Northwest, United States - 16_S | ecosystem: Environmental > Terrestrial > Soil > Riparian zone > Trees... | reverse complement strand
GCCGGTCGACGTGACGGGTTTGCCGCACCATGCCCGCCGGGCACGGCAGCTAGGATGAACGCGATGCGGATCGCCCTCGTGTCTCCGTACTCGTGGAGCTACCCAGGCGGCGTGACCCGCCACATCGAGGCCCTGGCCGAGCAGTTCCTGGCCAGTGGCCACCACGTGCGCGTGCTTGCCCCCTATGACCCGCCCGACCGACTGTCGGCGCGGATGCATCGTGGTGCCCGCCCCGAGGCGCGCGAGCTGCCCGACTGGGTCATCCCGCTGGGGCGCACGATCGGCGTCAAGTCCAACGGCGCCGTCTCCAACCTGCCGCACACCCCGTACGCGATCACGACGCTGCGCCGCGAGCTGCGCGCGGGCCGCTTCGACGTCATCCACGCGCACGAGCCGGTTGCCCCGGTGGTGGGCTACGACGTCCTCGACACGACGATCGCCCCGCTGGTGGGGACCTTCCACTGCTACTCCGAGAACGTCGTCTCCAACACGATCGGCAACGGCTTCGGCGCCAAGCGCAAGCTCCAGCGCCTGCACGTGCGCATCGCCGTCTCCGAGGCCGCCGCCTGGACCGGCCGGCGCTTCTACGGCGGCACCTACCGGATCATCCCCAACGGGGTCGACGTGCCCGCCGAGCTGCCCGCGCTCGCGCCGCGACCGCAGGGCGCACCCCTGCGCCTGGCCTTCGTCGGCCAGGCGGTCGAGCGCAAGGGACTTCCCGTGCTGCTGCGCGCCTTCGAGGCGCTGCGCGACCACGTCGGGGTCGAGCTCATCGTGGTCGGCGCCGATCGCGACGAGGTCGAGCCGCTCATGCTCGACGGCACGCACGGCGTGACCGTGCTGGGCAAGGTCTCCGACGCCGAGAAGGCCGCGGCCCTGGCCTCGGCCGACCTGCTCGTCGCGCCGTCGCTGGGCGGCGAGAGCTTCGGCATGGTGCTGACCGAGGCCTTCGCGGCCGGCACGCCGGTCGTCGCGTCCGACATCCCCGGCTATCGCGACGTCGTGCGCGACGGGGTCGACGGCGTGCTCTTCCCGCGCGGCGACGCCACCGCCCTCGCCGAGACCCTGCGCGACCTCGCCGTCGCGCCCGACCGGCGCGCGGCCATGGCCGTCGAGGCGCGCGCGCACGCGCCGCGCTACGCCTGGCCGACGGTCGCGGGCGAGGTCCTCGAGGCCTACAGCGACGCCGTCGCGATGCCGCGTGCGGCCACCGCCCGCGAGCGCACCGGCGTGTTCCTCGGTGTCATGCCGGCCGATCTCGGGCCGCGCCAGCGGGCCGAGCGCCGCCTGCCCAGCCTCGAGGCCTCCAAGCGCGAGGGCCGCGATCGGCGCCGCGCGGCTGTGCGCAAGGCCGGGATCGGCCTCGCGGCGCTCGCCGCCGCGCTCCTGGCGCTCCTCGCCCTGCAACGGATCGGGCTCGACCAGATCGGCGACAGCCTGCTGCGGGCCACGCCGACGTGGGTGCTGCTCGGCCTCGGGCTGATGTGCAGCTCGATGGTGCTGCGCGGCGTCGCGTGGCACGCGATCCTGACCGCGGCCCTGCCCGAGGCGCGCCTGCGGCGCTCCGATGCCCTGCAGGGCACGTTCATCGGCGTGCTCATGTCGGCCACGCTGCCCGCACGACTCGGCGAGCCCTCGCGCGCGCTGATCGTGGCCCGGCGCACCGGGCGCCCACGCGACCACCTGCCGACGGTCGTGGGCTCGATCGTCTCGCAGACGCTGCTCAACGTCGTCGCCCTGGTCGGGCTCGGGATCGTCATGTTCTCGACCGTCGACCTCTTCAGCCAGCGCCAGCGCGGCCTGGTCGCCTTCGCGATGGCGCCGATGGTCGTGCTCGTCGCCGTCCTCGTCCTGCCCGCGCTGCTGCGCGGCGGCGTGCCCTCGCGCTCGCGCCGCGTCCAGGCGGCAGTGGCCAGGGTCCGCGCCGCGCTCGCCCAGGTCCGCGCCGGCCTTCGCGTCTTCCGCTCGCCGAAGCTCGGCGCCGAGGCCACCGCCCTGCAGCTCACCGCCTGGGTCATCCAGTGGCTGTCGTGCTACGTGCTGCTCGTCGCGCTCGGGCTCGACGACCGCGCCGGGCTCGGCGCCGCCGCGGCCGTGCTCTTCGCCGTCAACGTGACCGCGGTGCTGCCCATCACGCCGTCGAACCTGGGCGTCTTCCAGTTCGCCTGCGTCGCGGTGCTGGCCGGCGCCTACGGGGTGGGGAAGGCCGACGCGCTGGCCTACGGGATCATCCTGCAGGCCGTCGAGATCGCGACGGCCGTCGTCATGGGCGCACCCGCCCTGGTCAAGGAGGGCATGAGCTGGCGTGACGTGCGCCTGCGCGCCCTGCACGCCAGCCCGGTGCAGCTCGACCCGCTCCCGGCGGCGACGCACCCGGCCGAAGCGACGGCCGAGGCCTAGTAGGGATCGCGGCGCCCACGGCGAAGCCGTTGGCCGTGGCCGACGCCTGGGTCTACCTGCTGCGCTGCGCCGACGGCTCGCTCTACACGGGCTGGACGGTCGATCTCGACGCGCGCCTGCGCCGCCATGGCGCGGGTACGGCGAGCGCGTACACGCGCAGCCGCCTCCCGGTGGAGCTCGCGCTGGCCCTGCCGATGCCCGACCGCTCGGCGGCGCGGCGCGAGGAGGCGCGGATCAAGGGCCTCGATCGCCGGGCCAAGCTCGCGCTGATCGCCCACAGCTCCGCCTGAGTATCCGGCTTCCGAAGACGATCCGCCGATGTTGGTAGCGTAAGTCGTTGCCGTAGCAACGGCGCACCTTCCGCTTCCAGGCCCCGGACGAGCCCACCCACGACATGCCCACAACGGAGTTCCCCGCGGTCACCGAGGACCAGCAGGCCAGGAACGGCCATGTGAAGGTCGAACGCCGCGAACGCGTCATCGTGCGCTTCGCCGGCGACTCGGGCGACGGGATGCAGCTCGCCGGCGGCCGCTTCACCGACGCCACGGCAGTGTTCGGCAACGACCTGGCCACCCTGCCGAGCTTCCCGGCCGAGATCCGCGCGCCCGCCGGCAGCCTCGCGGGCGTCTCGAGCTTCCAGATCCACTTCGCCGAGCGCGACATCGCCACGCCGGGCGACAGGCCCAACGTGCTCGTGGCCATGAACCCCGCGGCCCTGCGCGCCAACGTCGCGCAGATCGAGCGCGGGGCGACGATCATCGTCAACGAGGACGCGTTCACCACGCGCAACCTGCAGAAGGCGGCCTACGACTCGAGTCCGCTCGAGGACGACTCGCTCGATGCCTTCACGGTCAAGCGCGTGCCGATGACGACGCTCGTCAGCCGCGCCGTCGAGGCGCTCGAGGGCGCCACCACGCGCGACGCCCAGCGGGCGCGCAACCTCTTCGCGCTCGGGCTCGTCTCGTGGCTCTACGACCGCCCGACCGAGGTCACCGAGCGCTGGATCGAGGCGAAGTTCGCCGACAAGCCCACGGTGCGCGACGTCAACCTCGTCGCCTTCAAGGCGGGCTGGAGCTTCGGCGAGACGTCCGAGCTCATCGACGTGCGCTACGAGGTACTGCCGGCGCGCGACGTGCCGCCGGGCGTCTACCGCAACGTCAACGGCACGACGACGACCGCGCTGGGCCTGCTGGCCGCGAGCGTCCGCAGCGGGCTGCCGCTCGTCCTCAGCGCCTATCCGATCACGCCGGCCTCCGAGCTGCTGCACGACCTCTCCACGCGCCAGTCCGTCGGGGTGCGCACCATCCAGGCCGAGGACGAGATCGCCGCCGCCGGCATGGCCCTCGGCGCCGCCTTCGGGGGCGCGCTGGGCGTCACCGCGACCAGTGGCCCCGGGCTCGACCTCAAGACGGAGACGATCGGGCTGGCGGTGGCGCTCGAGCTGCCGATGGTCATCGTCGACGTCCAGCGCGCCGGTCCCTCGACCGGCATGCCGACCAAGACCGAGCAGTCCGATCTGCTCGCGGCCCTCTATGGGCGCCACGGCGAGTCGCCCGTGCCGATCGTCGCGGCCTCGACGCCCGGGCAGTGCTTCGACGCCGCCTACGAGGCCGTGCGCATCGCCGTGCGCTACCGCACGCCGGTCATCCTGCTCACCGACCTCTTCCTGGCCAACGGCTCGGAGCCATGGCGGATTCCGCAGGCGGCGTCGCTGCCGGCCATCGAGCCCGCCTTCGCGCGGACGCCGAGCAACGGCGCGGCCTTCATGCCCTACGGACGCAACGCCGACGGCGCGCGTCCGTGGGCGATCCCCGGCACGCCGGGGCTGGCGCACCGCATCGGCGGCCTGGAGAAGCAGGACATCACGGGCGAGATCAGCTACGACGCGGCCAACCACGCGCGCATGACCGCCCTGCGCGCCGCCAAGGTGGCGGGCATCGAGGTTCCCGACGTCGAGGTCGACCACGAGGACGGGGCGCAGCTGCTCGTCATCGGCTGGGGCTCGAGCGAGGGCGCGCTGCGCGCCGGCGTGCGCCGCGTGCGCCAGCGCGGGCTCAAGGTCGCCCGCGCGCACCTGCATCACCTCAACCCGCTGCCGGCCAACCTGGGCGAGGTGCTGCGCGCCTATCCGCGCGTCCTGCTGCCCGAGATGAACAGCGGCCAGCTCGTGCGCGTGCTGCGCGCCGAGTACCTCGTCGACGTGCAGGGCTACTCGCGCGTCGAGGGCAGGCCGCTCTTCGCGGCCGAGATCGAAGACGCGATCCTGGAGATGGCGCCGGCGTGACGACCCTGCCTCTGGCCCTCACGAAGGCCGACTTCCAGTCAGACCAGGAGACGCGGTGGTGCCCCGGGTGCGGCGACTACTCGGTGCTGGCGGCCATCCAGGGCTTCATGCCCGAGCTCGGCATCCCGCCGGAGCGCATCGTCTTCGTCACCGGCATCGGCTGCGCGGGGCGCTTCGCCTACTACATGGACACCTACGGGATGCATGCCATCCACGGCCGCGCCCCGACCATCGCGACCGGCCTGGCCGCCGTGCGCGACGACCTCTCGGTGTGGATCGTCAGCGGCGACGGCGACGCGCTGTCGATCGGCGCCAACCATCTCGTCCACGCGCTGCGCCGCAACGTCCCGGTCAAGATCCTGCTCTTCAACAACCGCATCTACGGCCTGACCAAGGGCCAGGCGTCGCCGACGAGCGAGTTCGGCAAGGTCACCAAGTCGACGCCGGGCGGCTCGATCGATCCGCCGCTGGATGCGCTGTCGCTCGCCCTCGGCGCGGGCGCCACCTTCGTCGCGAGGACCGTCGATCGCGACAAGCAGGGGCTCGTCGAGGTCCTGCGCGCAGCCGCCGAGCACCGCGGCACGGCCTTCGTCGAGGTCCTGCAGGACTGCCCGGTGTTCAACGACGGCGCCTTCGACCACCTCACCGACAAGGACGCCGCGGCCGTCAACCGGATCCCGCTCATCGACGGCCAGCCGATCCGCTTCGGCCTGGACCACGAGCTCGGTGTGATCCGCGACGACGACGGGACGCTGGCGGTCGCGCGGGTCCACGAGGTCGGCGCCGATCGCCTCATCGTCCACGACGCGACCTGCGAGGACCCGTCGCTGGCCTTCGCCCTCGCCCGGCTCGGCGTGCTGGGCGCCGGCCCGCTGCCCCTGGGCGTCTTCCGGGCCGTCGACGCGCCGCCGTGGGGCGGCGACCTCGTGGCGCAGCTGCGCGCCGCACGCGAGGGCCTGGGCGACGACGACATCGACGCCCTGCTGCACGCGGGCGACACCTGGACCATCGCCTGACGAGCCCTCGCCGCCGCTGCCCGCGTCCTCGGCCCCTCGCGTGCGGAGCACGCCACGGGGCCTGCGTCCTTGGCAGCGACGACGATGGCTCGTCAGGCGCGCTCGCTCGGGTCGGTCCGCGGCGTCGCGAGCATCTCCTCGGTGGGGAGCTCGTCGGCCGGGTGGGGCACGCCGGCGATCACCTCGGCGGCGCGCATCACGTCGACGGCCGCCGAGCGGACCTGGCTGATGATCTCGGTGAGGGCGAGGTCGGGCTCCTGCTCGAAGGCCTCGCGCGCCTGGGCGGCGGCGCTGCGCGCGCGGTCGCGCGCCTCGGCCGCGCGCTGCGGGTCGTCGTGAGCAGCGGCCAGGGTCCACACCGCCTGGGCGAGCTCGCGCACCGCGTCGATGAGGCGGTCGGGGGCGACGAGCCGGGCGCGCGTGTAGCGCAGGGCATGGCGGGCCAGCACGCGCGTGTTGCGCACCGCGAAGTCCAGGTGGGGGAGCGTGCGCGCGTAGCGCTCGAGTAACCCGCGCGCGCCGCGGCGCGGAGGCGCGAAGCGGATCATCTCCCGCGCGGTGGTGAGGGCCTCCTCGAGCGCGCTCAGGTCGCCGTCGATGGCGCGCGCCTTCTCCAGCGCCCTCTCGGCCCGCTCGGAGTCGGCCTCCGCGAGGGCGTTCGCCACCCCTTCGAGCGTCTCGCCGAGGTCGCGGAAGACCGATTGGGCCGCGCGTCCCACCAGCAGCGTGGGATCCGGCGGGAAGAAGAGGATGCCGACGGCCATCGCCACGGCGCCGCCGGTCAGCGCCTCCAGGAAGCGGTCGGGCGAGTAGCCCGAGTTCGTCGGCTCGATCGAGGCCAGCAGCAGGGCCGAGACCGCCGCCTCTGAGACGAGCAGCTCGCCGCCGCCGAGGATCACCGCCGCGCTCATGGCGAGGATGATCATGAGCCCGATCTGCAGCGGCCCGTTGCCGATCGCGTTGAGGATGAGGTCGGCGACGGTCAGGCCGACCACGACGCCGCTGATGAGCTCGGCGGCGCGCCGTCCGCGCTGCTGGTAGCTCGCGCCGAGCGAGATGACCGCCGCGATCGAGGCGAACACCGGCCGGTTGTCCTTGAGCGGCAGCAGCTGCGCGAGGTAGTAGGCGGCCACTGCGGCCGCGGCCGTCTGGAGGATCGGCAGCAGTCGCGGGCGCAGGCGCCCGGCGGCCCAACTCGGAGCTGATCGAAGGCGGCGCAGGGTCAGCCACCCATTGCGTCAGAGCTTGGTCACGCGCACGGCCGTGCCGTACGCGCAGATCTCCGTCCACGTCGTGCCGAGCTCAGACGTGTCGAAGCGAAAGGCGATGATGGCGTTGGCGCCCTTGCCCTCGGCGGCCTCGACGAGCCGCTCGGTGGCGTCGTCGCGCCCGCTGGCCAGCATCTTGGTCATGCCCTTCAGCTCGCCGCCGACGAGCGACTTCAGCGAGGCGCCGATCTGCGAGCCCACGTTGCGCGAGCGCACGGTGAGGCCGAAGACCTCGCCCATGACCTCGTCGATCGAGTAGCCGGGGAGGTCGTTCATGGTCGAGATGATCATGCGGCCGGAGGGTACGCCCTGCGCTCGCGACACCTGGGCTCGCGACGGCGCCCGCGCCGGCTCTCCACGCCGGGACTTGCATAACCGGACCGTAGTCCGCTAAGCTGCACGACATAAGCGGACTACGGTCCGAATCAATTGCCCCCCAGGAGCGTTTCAAGTGAGCATCACCCTCCAGCAGGTCCCGACCGACACCTACACCGCCGATCCCGTCCACTCGAGCTTCGGCTTCGGCGTCAGGTACAACGGCGTCGCGACCTTCCGCAGCAGCTTCGACAAGGTCGACGCGCAGCTCGCAGACCGCGTGCTGACCGGCTCGGCCGACGTGCGCTCGATCGTCATCGACGAGCCGCGGTTCAAGGGTCACCTCCTCGCCGATGACTTCTTCGACGTCGAGAACACGCCGACGATCACCTTCCGCTCGACCGACATCCGGCTCGCCGAGGACGGCACGGCGGAGCTCGACGGCGATCTGACCATCCGCGGCGTGACGAAGCCGGTGACCGCCAAGGGGACCTTCGCCGTCGGCGGCGACGCCTTCGGGAACGACCGCATCGGCCTCGAGGTTCAGACCACGGTCGACCGCCGCGAGTTCGGCCTCAATTGGCAGATGACGAAGCCCGACGGCTCCGAGGCGCTGGCCTACGACGTGACCATCTCGGCCGAGCTGCAGCTCGTCAAGCAGGCCTGAGCGATGCGCATCCTCGGCATCTCGGGGAGCCTGCGTCGCGACTCGCACAACACGAGCCTGCTCCGGGCGGCGGCGATGTCGCTGCCGTCCGGCGTCGAGCTCGAGCTGTTCGACGGCCTGGGCGACCTCCCGCACTACAACGCCGACATCGACGAGGATCCGGCGCCCGAGGCGGTCGCCCGCCTGCGCGAGGCGATCGCGGGCGCCGACGGCGTGCTCGTCGCTACACCGGAGTTCAACGGCTCGATCCCCGGCGTGCTCAAGAACGCGCTCGACTGGGCCTCGCGGCCGTTCCCCGACAACGCGCTGCGCGGCATGCCCGTCGCCGTGGTCGGCGCCTCGACCGGCCTGTTCGGCGCGGTCTGGGCCCAGGCGGAGGTCCGCAAGGTCCTACAGACGATCGGCGCCGACGTGATCGACAGCGAGCTGCCGGTCGGGCAGGCGCACGTCGCCTTCGGCGACGACGGCCATCTGGCCGACGCCGGCATGCGCCACGCCCTCGAAGGGCTCGTCGCCGTGCTGGCCACCCGGGCGGGGGCCGCGGAGGCGATGGCGATTTAGAGTGGGATGCGTGAAGCCCCCATCTCCGCTGCCGCTCACGACGGCGCCGCTGCCGGTGCGCGAGCGGGCCGACGCGCGGCGCAACCGCGAGCTCATCCTGTGCGCGGCAGCGCGCTTGGTCGACGAGCACGGCATCGACGGCGTTTCCATGGACGACGTCGCGGCCGCCGCGGGCGTGGGCAAGGGGACGCTCTATCGACGCTTCGGCGATCGCTGGACGCTGCTGCGCGCGCTCATCGACGAGCCCGAGCGCGACTTTCAGGACGAGCTGATCCGCGGGGAGCCGCCGCTCGGGCCCGGTGCGCCGCCGATGGAGAGGCTGCGCGCCTTCGGCGCCGGTCAGCTGGCGCTGCTCGAGAACCACGCCCGCTTCATGTTCGTCGGCGACAAGATCCTCGGGGGCCGCCACGACCACCCGGTCTACGCCTTCCACCGCGTCCACGTGGCCTATCTGCTGCGCGAGATCCTCGGCGACGACGCGCGGACCGATTACCTCGTGGACGCCTTGCTCGCCGCGCTTGCCCCAGACCTGTTCCTCTACCAGCGCGAGGTCCGCGGCATGTCGCTCGAGGACCTGATCGACGGCTGGCAGAGCCTGGCCGACGCGGTCGTCGCGACGGCGACCACGCCCAGCCCCGCGAGCTGAGCACCGGCTCACCGCGCTCGGCAGTGCGACAGCCGGCGCAGAAGTAGGTGATCCTGCCGATCCCAAGCCCAGGCTGCGAACGTAGACTCGCGCCATGAAGGGCAGCGCGCTGATCGGGCGCGAGACGGAGCTGGCGTGGCTCGAGGAAGCGGTCGGCGATGCGCTCGAAGGACGGGGCGCGCTCGTGCTCCTGGCCGGCGAGGCCGGCATCGGCAAGACCCGCCTGGCCGAGGAGGTCGCCGCGGCGAGCGATGCGCTGGCGCTACGCGGCGCGGCGAGCCCGGCGGCCGCGCTGCCCTACGGCCCGGTGCTGGGCGCGCTGCGCGGCTACCTGCGCGCAGCGCCGGGCGGGCTGGCCTCGTGCGGCCCGCTGCGCGGGCACCTCGCGCTGCTGCTGCCGGAGCTCGGGCCGGCGGTTGCCGAGAGCGATCGCGCCACGCTGTTCGAGGCGCTGCGCTGCGCGCTGGCGACGATCGCCGCGGGCTCCCCGGCGGTGATCCTCCTCGACGACCTGCAGTGGTCCGACGACGCCACCCTGGAGCTGCTGGGGGCGCTCGCCGATCCCCTGCGCGAGCTCCCCATCCTCGTGGTCGGCGCCTATCGCTCCGATGAGGTCCCGCGCGCGCATCCGCTGCGCAGCCTGCGCAACGAGCTGCGCCGGGCTCGGGAGCTGCGCGAGCTCGCGCTCGAGCCGCTCGATGCCGACGGCACCGCGGCGCTGGCCGCCCAGGTCCTCGGCACGCCGCTGTCGCCCGCCGTCGCGCGCACGGTCTACGACCGCACCCAGGGCGTGCCGTTCTTCGTCGAGGAGCTGGCCGGCGCCCTGGACTCCGGCGGCCGGCTGACCGCCGGGCCGCGCGGCCTCGAGCTCGCGGGCAACGGCGAGATCCCGGTGCCCGAGACGATCCGCGACGCGGTCCTGCTGCGCGCGGCCGGGCTGTCGGACTCGG
>Ga0307502_10000501_pt1 | contig 10132 bp, 2 predicted proteins | sample 16_S_MG_FD_201364 | JGI IMG/M metagenome (GOLD analysis project Ga0307502, IMG submission 201364) | Soil microbial communities from Populus trichocarpa stands in riparian zone in the Pacific Northwest, United States - 16_S | ecosystem: Environmental > Terrestrial > Soil > Riparian zone > Trees... | reverse complement strand
CCACATGGTGCGTACTCGAGGGACGCCAGGTCTGTCGTGTCCGTGCTCTGCCAGTTGTCCTCGAACGCGCCCGAGAAGTTGTGCGTCCGGATGTCAGTGTTGGGACTGCCCTGGAAGTAGTAGGACGCCCGCTGCATACCGGTCGCACCCCTCGCGAGGGAGGCGAATCCGCGGTAGTCGACCTCGTTGACCGCGTACGTGAAGCCGGACGGAACGTGGACGAGCAGGTTGAGCTGGCAGTTCTTCCGGAAGTCGGTCGGCTTCGAGCCGACGCCGACCTGCGCCAGGTAGACACTGTAGGTGACGGTGAACGCCGTGTTGTCCGGCGAGACGGCCACAGCGGCCGACCCCGGCGGGCAGCCCGAGCCGTTCACGGTCACCACGTCGATGACGATGTGGTCGGTCGGTGGTGGAACCGGAAGGTCGAGAAAACCGGTCGCCGACGATGGCGAAATTAATAGGAATTGACTGATGAGGGTCAGCAAGATAGCGCCAGCGAACAATGGGATTTTACGCATGGGGCTCCCTTCGGGCATGAATTTTGGCCCGCAGTGCGAAGAATGTTAAGAGTGCGCCGGACTGGTGGTCAATCGCCTGATTGGTCTACAACTGCATCCAGTTAAGCAACTTGGGAGCGCGATCGAATAAAAACCCCTGGGGGTCTTGTCCTGATCCTTTGCCCGTTGCTACCTTCCGGGCGAAGGAATGCTTTTGCCTCATCAAATTCGACCACAAGGGAAGCCACATGTCAGTCAGGCTGACCACCGCGCGACTGCTGTCCCTCATAGCTCTCACCGGTGTGTTCGTGCTACCAGGGACGGCCGGTGCCGAGGCTCCGCCGGACCGGATCACGCTCGACGTCGTGAGCATAAACGGTTCCGGCTGCTCCCCCGGGACAGCAGACGTCACACCTCTCGCCGACAACACCGGCTTCCGGGTGACCTACCGGGACTTCCTCGCGCGGGCGGGCGGCAGTGTGGCCGCCACCGAATTCCGTAAGAACTGCCAGCTGAACGTTCTGGTGCACATTCCGCAAGGCTTCACTTTCGCCATCGCCTATGCCGACTACCACGGCCGGGCCCGCCTGGAGTCCGGCGCCAGCGGCCTGCAGCGGACGAACTACTACTTCCAGGGCTCGCCCGACAACAATTATGTCGACCATTCGTTCGCGGGCCCGCTTTCCGGCACGTGGTCGACCACCGACGCGACACCGGTCAGTGAGCTCGTGTCCCGCAACATCAACATCAACACGGAGCTGCGCGTCGACGAGGGCACGACCAACGCCAACAAGACCAGCGCGATGTCGATGCGTGTCTCCGACGGGAACGTCGACACCATCGTGCACTTCTCGTGGAAGCAGTGCTGACCGGCACCTGACGCGCCACACACGGCACAGCCGCGGCCCACACCCGGGCCGCGGCTCCGCTGTGTCCTATGCGGACTGCTCCCCCTGGTGGCCGAACACCTCCGTGTTCCGGCCCTTGCGTTCCATGTACGTGTCGTCCGGTTTCGCGAAGCCGAACCGCTCGTACAGGTCGTGCGCGTCGAGGGTGTGGAGCATCCACCGGAAGTAGGGGCCCGGCCCCTCCTCGATCATCGCGTGGACGAGTGCCTTGCCGACGCCCAGCCCTCGGGCCTGTTCGACCACGAACACGTCGGCCAGGTACGCCTGCGCCTCCCCGTCCGAGACGGCACGGGCGTAGCCGATCATCGTGCCGTCCGCGACGCGGTAGGCGGCGACCACCCGCCATGCGCCGTCCAGCTGCCGCATCACCTTCGCGCGGTCGCGGAACCGTCCCCAGTAGGCCTTGGTGGACAGGAACTCCCACAGGACGTCTCGATCCACTCTGGTCCGGTTGTCGTCGATCTCGAATTCCGCCATAGCCGCAATCTATTCCTGGTAGCGCCCCAAGATCAGCAGGTTTTAGCGGCTCGTAGGGGTTTGCTAGGGGATGTGTTCGCTCCGGCCGCTGATGAGACTCGGGACGAGGTCCAGGAGAGCATCTGCCCCAAGGAGCGAGTGAGACATGTCCGACTCCATCAGGCCGCTGGTCGAACTCCTCCGTGCCAACGCCACGCGGCTCGGTACGAAGACCGCCTTCGAGGACGGGGTGGTTTCGGTCGGTTACGCCGAGTTGGAGCGGCGCACGGCTCGCCTCGGGGGCCACCTGGCCGGGCGTGTCGAGCGCGGCGCACGGGCGATCCTGCTGCTCGGCAACTCGGTCCGGTTGGTGGAGGGCTACCTCGCGATATTACGGGCGGCCGCCGTCGCGGTGCCGGTGAACCCGCGCTCCACCGACGACGAGCTGGCCTACCTCATCGCCGACAGCGGCGCCACGCTGGTGATCACCGACGGCAACCACGTCGAGCAGGTGCGTGGGGTCGCGCCGGAGCTCCAGGTGCTCACCGACGCGGACCTGGCGCGCCTCGGCGAGGTCGAGCCCGGCCAGCCGGCACGCGACGACCTCGGGCTCGACGAGGTGGCCTGGCTGCTCTACACCTCCGGCACCACCGGGTCGCCGAAGGGCGTGCTCTCCACGCAGCGGTCCTGCCTGTGGTCGGTGGCGAACAGCTACGCCGGGGTGCTCGGGCTGAACGAGGACGACCGGCTGCTGTGGCCGCTGCCGCTGTTCCACAGCTTCTCGCACATCATGTGCGTGCTCGGCGCGACCGCGGTCGGGGCGGCGGTGCGGATCATGAACGGGTTCTCCGCGACCGAGGTGCTCGCCGCGATGCGGGCCGAGGACTTCACCGTCCTGGCCGGGGTGCCGGCCATGTACCACCACATCCTCGCCAGTGTCGACGGCCCGGCGGGGAAAGACGTGCGCACCGGCGCGCTGCGGCTGTGCGTGTCCACCGGCGCCGGCGCCTCGGTGGCGCTGCGCGCCGCGTTCACCGAGCGGTTCGGCACCCGGCTCGTCGACAGCTACGGCAGCACCGAGACCTGCGGCGCGATCACCGCGACCACACCGGACCGCGAGTGGCCGGTCGGCTCCTGCGGCGCGGTGGTGCCCGGCGTGTCCGTGCGGCTGGTCGACCCGAGGACCGGCGAGGACGGTAGCGAGGGCGAGGTCTGGGTGTCCGGCCCGAACCTCATGCTCGGCTACCACGGCAAGCCGGACGAGACCGCGAAGTCCGTTGTGGACGGCTGGTACCGGACCGGCGACCTCGCCAGCGTGGACGAGGCCGGCAACCACACGATCCGCGGGCGGGTCAAGGAGATCATCATCCGCGGCGGGGAGAACATCCACCCCGGCGAGATCGAGCAGGTGGTGGCCGGCGTCGCCAAGGTCGCCGACGTGGCCGCCGCGGGCAAGCCGGACGACGTGCTCGGCGAGGTGCCGGTCGTCTACGTCGTCGGCGAGGACATCGACCCAGACGCGGTGTTCACGGCGTGTCGGGCCGCGCTGAGCTACTTCAAGGTGCCGACCGAGATCCACCGGGTGGCCGAGATCCCACGCACCGCGTCCGGCAAGGTCACCCGGCACCGGCTCGCGACGCTCGAGTCCACCCTGCTCGGCGCCAGGAACGTGGGACACGACGGGCTGTTCCGGCCGGACTGGGTGCCGGTCCCGGTGTCGCAGAGCGGTACCGAGGTCGTGCTCGTCACCGATTTGGAGTCGGCCGGCGACGGTGACGGTGACGTCTACCTCGAACTGTCCACGCCGGACGACGTGGACAAGGCCGCGCGAGAGGCCGGCGCGCTGGTCGAGGCGTGGCTGACCAGGCCTGCCGGCCGGCTGGTCGTGGTCACCACGGGCGCGGTCGGGGTGGTCGGCGCCGAGGGCGCCGTCACGGCGAGTACGGCAGCGGCGTGGGGCATGCTGCGTGCCGCCGTGGGGATCCACCCCGACCGGTTCGTCCTGGTGGACATCGACGACGCGCCCGCGTCGCGGTCGGTGCTCGCCGCCGCGGTGGCGAGTGGCGAGCCGTGCCTCGGTGTCCGGGCGGGGCTGGTCCGGGCGCTGCGGCTGGAGCCGTTGCGTACCAACCGGGTCACCCCGCCCGACCTGTCCGGCACCGGCCTGCTGACCGGTTCCGGCGGCAAGGCCGGCGCCGCCCTGGCCCGGCACCTGGTCGCCGCCCACGGCGTGACCCGCCTGATCCTGGCCGGCACCACGCCGGACGCCGCCGGCCTTGCCGTCGAGCTGGGCGACGCCGGCGCCGAGGTCGTGCTGGCCGCCTGCGACGTGGCCAGCGCCGGCGCGCTGCGCGAGGTCCTCGACCAGATCCCGGACGACCGGCCGCTGTCCGCGGTGGTGCACGCCGCCGGCATGCCGGACCTCGCCGGCGGCGGTCAGGCCGACCGGGTGCTGCGCACCGCGACGGCCGGCGCCCGCAACCTGGTGGAGCTGACCGGGGACGACGTGCCGCTGGTGTTCGTCACGCCGGCCGCTGGCACCGGTGCCGCCGGTGCGGCGGGTGCCGTGCTCGTGGCGATCGCCGCCAGTGCGCGGGCCGCCGGCCGTCCGGTCGTCGCCATCGGTTGGACCGGCGAGGACCGCGGTCCGGCGTCGCTCGACGCGGCACTGGTCGCCGACGCCCCGGTCGTGCTGGCCGTCGACAACCCGGCCGGCACCGTGTTCGCCCCGCCGCCCACGATCACCGAGGCGGCGCGGACCACGTTGTCCCGCAAGGAGCTCCTGGACCTGGTCCGGGTGGAGGCGGCGGCCGTGCTCGGCGAGGCGAAGCGCCCGCCGGCCGAACGGTCGTTCGCGGACTACGGCTTCGACTCGCGCACCGCGGTCCTGCTGCGCAACCGCCTCGCGGCCGCGACCGGCCTGGACCTGCCGACCACCCTCGTCTTCGACTACCCGACCCCCAACCGGGTCGCCACGTTTCTGCACGGCCATGGCGAGCCGGCGACCACGACCAGCAGCCGGGTGGACCCGACCGAGCCGATCGCGATCGTCGCCATGGCCTGCCGGTACCCGGGTGGCGTGACCACGCCGGAGGACCTGTGGCAGCTGGTGCTGAACGAGCGGGACGCGGTCGGCGACTTCCCGACCGACCGCGGCTGGAACCTCGCCACCCTGTTCGACGACGACCCGGACCACGCCGGCACCTCCTACGTGCGCAAGGGTGGCTTCCTCCACGACGCGGCGAACTTCGACCCGGAGTTCTTCGGGATCAACCCGCGTGAGGCGCTGGCCATGGACCCCCAGCAGCGGCTGCTGCTGGAGACCTCGTGGGAGGTGTTCGAGCGGGCCGGGATCGGCATCGCCGGGCTGGGCGGCACCAAGACCGGTGTCTACGCCGGGATGATGTTCCACGACTACGCCAGCCGGCTGACCACCGTGCCGGACGGCCTCGAGGGCTACCTCGGCACCGGCAACGCCGGCAGCGTGGTGTCCGGCCGCATCGCGTACTCCCTTGGCCTGCAGGGCCCGGCGATCACCGTGGACACGGCGTGCTCGTCGTCGCTGGTGGCACTGCACCTGGCGGCGAACGCGCTGCGTGCCGGGGAGTGCTCGCTCGCGCTGGCGGGTGGCGTCGCGGTGCTGGCCACGCCGAGCGTGTTCGTCGAGTTCAGCCGGCAGCGCGGGCTCGCGCCGGACGGGCGGTGCAAGGCGTTCGCCGAGTCGGCCGACGGCACCGGCTGGGCCGAGGGCGCCGGCATGCTGCTGCTGGAGCGGCTTTCCGACGCACGCCGCAACGGGCACCCGGTGCTCGCGGTGCTGCGCGGCTCCGCGGTCAACTCCGACGGCGCGTCCAACGGGCTGACCGCGCCCAACGGTCCCGCGCAGGAGCAGGTGATCCGGGACGCGCTCGCCGCGGCCGGACTGTCCGGCTCGGACGTCGACGCGGTCGAGGCGCACGGCACCGGCACGAAGCTGGGTGACCCGATCGAGGCGCGGGCGCTGCTGGCCACCTACGGGCAGGGCCGGGACGTCCCGCTGCTGCTCGGGTCGATGAAGTCGAACATCGGGCACGCGCAGGCCGCCGCCGGTGTCGGTGGCGTGATCAAGATGGTCGAGGCGCTGCGCCACGGCGTGCTGCCGAGGACCCTGCACGTGGACACGCCGACGTCCCATGTCGACTGGTCGGCAGGCGCGGTCGAGCTGCTGACCGAGCGTCGGGACTGGCCGGCGGTGAACCGGCCGCGGCGCGCGGCGGTGTCGTCGTTCGGCGTCTCCGGCACCAACGCGCACGTGATCATCGAGGGGGTCGCGCCGGAGACCGAGGCGCCGTCCGCCGCGGCCATGGCAGCCGAGTCGGGCTGGCCGGTGCCGGTGGTGTTCTCCGGGCCGAGCGAGGACGCGGTCACCGCCCAGGTCGACCAGCTGCGGTCGGCCCCGGTCGACGGGGCGGTCGCGAGCGTCGGCCGCACCATGGCCACCCGGGCCAGGTTCTCCCACCGCGGGGTGGTCGTCGCCGCCGACCTCGACGAGCTGCGCACCGCGCCGGTCGTCGCCGGCGTGGCCGGCGAGCCGGGCGGGACCGTATTCGTCTTCCCGGGTCAGGGCGCGCAGTGGGTCGGCATGGGACTGGAGTTGGCCGAGACGTCCGCGGTGTTCTCGGCGCGGCTGGATGAGTGTGCCGCCGCGTTGGCGCCCTATGTGGACTGGTCGCTGCGTGACGTGCTCGGCGACCCGGAGGCCTTGCAGCGGGTCGACGTGGTGCAGCCGGCGTTGTGGGCGATGTACGTGTCCCTGGCCGCGCTGTGGGAGTCGTTCGGCATCGAGCCGGACGCGGTGATCGGGCACTCGCAGGGTGAGATCGCCGCCGCCGCGGTGTCCGGTGCCCTGTCGCTCGGGGACGCCGCGAAGGTCGTCGCGTTACGCAGCAGGACGATCCGGGCGATCACCGGGATCGGCGGCATGGTGTCGGTCGGGCTACCGGCCGACGAGGTCGAGGCGCGGCTGGCGCGGTGGGCCGGGCGGATCTCGCTGGCCGCGGTCAACGGCGCCGAGTCGGCAGTGGTGGCCGGCGACGCCGACGCCCTCGACGAGCTGGTCGAAGCCTTTTCCGCCGAGGAGATCCGGGTCAAGCGGATCCCGGTGGACTACGCCTCGCACTCCGCGCACGTCGAGCACGTCCAGGACGACATCCTGACCGCGCTGGCGGAGATCACGCCACGGACACCGCGGATCCCGTTCTACTCCACAGTGGACTCCCGCTGGCTCGACCGGCCGACCGACGCGGCCTACTGGTACCAGAACCTGCGCCAGACCGTCCGCTTCGCCGAGGGCGTCGCCGCGCTGCACGAGGACGGGCACAGCGTGTTCGTCGAGGTCAGCCCGCACCCCGTGGTGACCATGGCGGTGGCCGAGACGGCGCCGGAGGCGGTCGCCGCCGGCACGCTGCGCCGCGACGACGGCGGCCCGCGCCGGTTCGTCACCTCGCTCGCCGAGCTGGTCGCGGGCGGCGTCGAGCTGGACCTCGACCGGGTGTTCCCCGGCGCGCGCCAGCTCGAGCTGCCCACCTACGCCTTCCAGCGCGAGCGGTACTGGCTGACCGAGACCGCGGCACCGGCCGGGGACGTCACCGCCGCCGGGCTCGGCGCGGCCGGCCACCCGCTGCTCGGCGCCGCCGTCGAGCTGGCCGGGGACGCCGGCCACCTGTTCACCGGCATGCTCTCGCTGGCCACCCAGCCGTGGCTCGCCGACCACGCCGTGATGGGCACGGTGTTGCTGCCCGGCACCGCGTTCGTGGACATCGCCGTCCGCGCCGGCGACGAGGTCGGCGCCGACCAGCTCGCCGAGCTGACCCTCGAGGCGCCGCTGGTGCTGCCGGCCGAGGAGTCCGTCACCATCCAGGTGCACATCGGCGCGCCTGCCGAGGACGGCACCAGGACGTTCACCGTCCACTCGCGACAGCAGGGCATGACGACCTGGCTGCGCAACGCGTCCGGCAGCCTCGCCACCGCGGCGGAGTCGGCTCCGGTCGCGCTCACCGAGTGGCCGCCGAGCGGCGCCACACCCGTCGACTTCAGCGAGTTCTACGCCGGCACCGGCTACGGCCCGGCGTTCCAGGGCATGCGTGCGGCGTGGCGGCGCGGCAACGAGGTGTTCACTGAGGTCACGCTGCCGGCGGAGGCGGGCACCGCCGACGGGTTCGGTCTGCACCCGGCCCTGCTGGACGCCGCACTGCACGGCATGGACCTCGGCGCGATCGAGCACGCGGACGACACGTCCGCGGGATATCTCGCCTTCGCGTGGACCGGGATGCGGCTGCACGCCACCGGCGCGACCGCGCTGCGGGTGCGCCTGGCGCCGGCCGGTCCGGACGCCGTGTCGCTGACCCTCGCGGACGACTCCGGCGCGCCGGTCGCGGACGCCGAGTCGCTCGCCGTGCGGCCGGTCGACACCGCCAGGCTCACCGGCGCCGACGACTCACTGTACACAGTGGACTGGGTGGCGGGAGCCGTTGGCGCGCCGACGGAACACGGCGTAATCGAGGCGGCCGACCTCGACGGCCTTACCGAGGTGGCCGACCTGGTCATCCTCCGGTTCGCCGCGGAGCGTAAGAAGAAGGACCTGGCGAGGACGGTGTCCGCCGCGGCGCGGCGGGCGCTTTCCATGGTGCGGAGATGGCTCACCGACGAGCGCTTCGCGCGGTCCCGGCTGGTCGTGGTCACCGGCGACCGCGACCAGCCGGCGACCGCACCGGTCTGGGGCCTGGTGCGGGCCGCGCAGTCCGAGAACCCGGACCGGTTCGTCCTGGTCGACTCCGACGGCACGGCAGCGTCGAACGCGGTGCTGCCGGCCGCGCTGGCACTCGACGAGCCGCAGTTCGCGTTGCGTGCCGGCAAGGTGCTGTTGCCGCGCCTCGCCAAGGCCTCGACCGGCGCCGAGGAGCCGGCGCTGTCCGGCACGGTCCTCGTCACAGGAGGCACCGGCGGACTCGGTGCGCTGGTCGCCAGGCACCTGGCGGAGAAGCCCGGCGTGACCGGCCTGGTGCTGGTCAGCCGTCGCGGCGCGGACGCGGACGGTGCGGCCGAGCTGGCCGCCGAGATGCCCGTGCCGACCAGGATCGTCGCCTGCGACGTCGCCGACCGTGCCGCACTCGCCAAGGTCCTCAAGAGCATCCCCGACCTGACCGCCGTCGTGCACACCGCCGGTGTCGTGGCCGACGGGACCGTCGCGTCGATGACCGACGAGCAGCTCGACCAGGTGCTCGCGCCGAAGGTGGCCGGCACGCTCGCGCTGCACGAGCTGACCAAGGACCGCGACCTGGCCGCGTTCGCCCTGTACTCCAGCGCCGCCACCACGTTCGGTGCGGCGGGCCAGGCCAACTACGCCGCCGCCAACGCCTTCCTCGACGCGTTCGCGGCGCACCGCCGCTCGCTCGGCCTGCCGGCCACGTCGTTCGCCTGGGGTCTGTGGGCGGAGGAGCGCGGCATGGGCGGCCGCCTGACCGACACCGACCTGCGCCGCATGACCCGCAACGGCACCCGCGCACTGTCCACCCTGGACGGGTTGGCGCTGTTCGACGCCGGCCTCGGCGCCCCCGAGCCGAACCTGGTGCCGGTCCGGCTCGACCTGGCCGTGCTGCGCAACGCCACGCACGTGCCCGCGTTGCTGCGTGGCCTGGTGCGTGCGCCGGCCCGCCGGGTCGTCACCGAGCGGGTGTCCGCCGACTCGCTGGCCGACAAGCTGGCCGGACTGTCTGTCGCGGAGCGGGACCGCGCGCTCGTCGAGCTGGTCCGCGCCGCGGCCGCCGGTGTGCTCGGCCACCCGTCGCCGGCCGCCGTGGACGTGAAGAAGACGTTCAAGCAGCTGGGTTTCGACTCGCTCACCGCGGTCGAGCTACGCAACCGGCTGCACGCGGCCACCGGGCTGCGACTGCCGGCGACCCTGATCTTCAACTACCCCACCCCGGCCGAGCTGGCCGCGCACTTACGCGACGGGCTGCTCGGCAAGGACGCCACGCCGGTGCTGACCGCACCGGTGTCGTCCACTGTGGACGACGACCCGACCGTCATCGTCAGCATGGCCTGCCGGTTCCCCGGCGGCGCCAACAGCCCCGAGGCGTTGTGGGAGCTGCTGGCCGCCGGCGGTGACGCGGTCGGCCCGCTGCCGGACGACCGCGGTTGGGACCTGGCCGAGCTGTACCACCCGGACCCGGACGAGCCGGGCCGCTCCTACGTGCGCGAGGGCGGCTTCATCTACGACGCGGCCGAGTTCGA
>Ga0307502_10000500_pt1 | contig 10132 bp, 10 predicted proteins | sample 16_S_MG_FD_201364 | JGI IMG/M metagenome (GOLD analysis project Ga0307502, IMG submission 201364) | Soil microbial communities from Populus trichocarpa stands in riparian zone in the Pacific Northwest, United States - 16_S | ecosystem: Environmental > Terrestrial > Soil > Riparian zone > Trees... | reverse complement strand
GCCGATCTCCGTCTCGCCGGCTCGTCGGGGGTGTTCCGTGTTTGTCGCTGTATGAGCAACTAACCCGGAACACCCCATGTGCCGCCGCTTCCTACGCGGCGATCGGCATCGCCGGTGCGCCGGCGGCGGCGAGGAACGCGGCGGCGCGGTCGGGCGTGGCGATCGCGCGCCACATGTCGGCCGGGGTGAGCCCACTTGTCACAGAACGCGTCGGCGACCGACTGGTGCTGGCTGGCTGCCCCGAGGATCGCCTCGACGTGACGCGATCAGCCAGGACGTCGCGTTCGACGAATGGTTCTGCCGCAGCGTCGCACGCGACATGTGGGCGGTCGCCGAGCCGGTGACGAACTTCAACAACAGCCTCCTGCTGCCCCCAGAGCCCCACGTGGCGGTTCGCAGCGTCGGCCCTGTCGCCATGGAGCTCGGCGATCGTGCGGATGATCGCCAGTTCCAGTTCCAGTTCCAGTCCCAGTCCGGCGCCGTCGTCGGTGCGGGCGCCGTCTGCGCGCGAGAAACGCTCCCACGCGGGCGGGAGGAACGCGGGTGGAAGCCGGCGCCGTCGTCCAGCACGTGGATCTCGACGCTCGACCCAGCGAGCCGGGTCGTGATCTCGACCTCGCCCGCGGCGTAGCGCAGCGCGTTGTCGAGCATGTTGTCGAGCGCCTACCCGGCACGGTCGGGGGTCAGCGAGCACGAGCGGAGGGTCCGCGACGGCTGGGACGTCGATCCGTATGCCTTGGGCCGACGGACGGCGCCGCGCGCGCTCAACGGCGTCGCGGGCGAGCGCCCCGGCGGATAGCCGGTATGACGCGCCGCCGCTGTCGGTCCTGCCGCGAGCGCGAGGCCGGTGGCGGTCGCCAGCCGGCGTGTCGCGAGCGCGGCGGCGCCACCGAGCTATGCCGGGCTGAGCTGCGCGCTCACTCAGGTGCGCATCACGTTTCGCGCCTGCGCGTTGGTCCCCATGTTGATGTCGAACGCCACGCGGTCGCCCTTGTACAACGCTTCCACGCCAAGCGCGAGACCGCTGGATCGCACGAGGATCTCGTGGCGGTCGGGCTCACGCACGATGTAGCCGACGCCCTCGTCTGCGTCGTAGGACTTCACGATCCCGGTGAACTGCACGCTGCTCCCCTCCGTCGTCAGGACCGCAGCCACGGTAGCGGTACGCAGGGTGACACGGGTCGTCGAGCGGAAGACTGCCGACGCTCCGCATCGGCCGACTGCGACACGAACACGCACGTCTTGGTCCAGCGTGAGATGCGACCCTCACGACGGCGATGTTGCGCTGCCGGTGTGCTGCGCTACAACACTCGTGTGTACGGTCGCAACCGGGATCGATGATGCCGTCCGCCGGTTCGTTCGACGCCGAGGATCTGGCCCGCTTCGGGTATCGCCAACAGCTTCGGCGCAGCCTCGGCGCGTATGCCTCGTTCGCTGCGGGCTTCTCCTTCATCTCCGTTCTCACGACTGTCTTCCAGCTGTTTTTCATCGGCTTCTCATTCGGCGGGTCGGCGTTCTTCTGGACCTGGCCGATGGTGGCGGTCGGCCAGTTGGCGGTCGCAGCCTGCTTCGCCGAGCTTGCAGCGCGTTATCCGATCTCGGGATGCATCTATCAGTGGTCGCGGCGACTCTCGACGCCGACGGTGGGGTGGTTTACCGGATGGACCATGTTGGTTGGGCAGATCGTCACCGTCGCAGCAAGCGCCATCGCGCTGCAAGTTGTATTGCCGACGCTGTGGTCGGGCTTTCAGATCACCGGTGAGAATCGGTCGCTGACGTCCACGACCGGCGCGACGAACGCTGTCTTACTGGGCTCGATCCTCATCGTGACGACGACCGTGGTCAATGCCCTCGGCGTGCGAATCATGGCGATGATCAACAGCGTCGGCGTTACCTTCGAGCTGGTCGGGGTCGTGGCCTTGATCGTGTTGTTGTTGACTCACAGTGAGCGCGGACCTGCTGTGGTCCTGCATCAGACCGGCGCGCCTGACGACGGCAGATATCTGGGGTTGTTTCTCATCTCGTCGCTCATGGCGGCGACGGTCATGCTCGGCTTTGACAGCGCTGGAGAGCTGGCCGAGGAGACAAGCGATCCACGGCGTACCGCGCCCAAAGCCATCATGCGTGCGTTGCTGACGTCATCCTTTGTCGGCGGGCTGCTGCTGATCGCGGCACTCATGGCGGCGCCAAGCTTGACGGATGGTCAACTGGCCACCAGCGGGCTCCCGTACGTGTTGACGAGCAGCCTGGGGGAGACGGTCGGCAAGATCTTCCTCGCTGACGTCGCCGTCGCGATCTGCGTATGTACGCTGGCGATCCAGTCGGCGGCGATGAGGATGATGTTCTCGATGTCGCGCGATGGCGCGCTTCCGTTTTCTGAGCAGCTCAGCGCCGTGTCGTCGAGGGGCACTCCGGTGCTGCCCGCGATCATCGTCGGCGTACTGGCGGTGACGATCCTCGTCATGAACCTCGGGCAGTCGGCGATCTTTGCCGCACTGGTCAGCGTCGAGGTGGTGCTGATCTACTTGGCATACCTCATGGTCACGCTGCCGATGCTAGTGCGCCGCCTTAGCGGTGGGGCTCCCGAAGCTCGATCAGGGTTGTTCTCGCTGGGTCGATGGGGCCTGCTGGTGAACATCGTGGCGGTCGCGTTCGGCCTTCTTATCGCCGTCAACGTCGCGTGGCCTCGCGCCGCGGTCTACGACCCGGCCGCCGCTCACTGGTATCTGCAGTACTTCGCTCCACTGTTCATCGCGGGCAGCTTCCTTGGCGGGGCCCTGGCATGGCGGCGCCGGCGTCGCAGCAGCCTGTACCCCCAGCAAACGTGATGGCCTGCGTGCGCGCGGCGGAAGGCGACACCCTGATCTTTGGCGACCCGATCGTCGTCCTGGGCCGCATGGGCTGCATGCCCGATGCGGCCATGGTCCTTCGTCAGGGAATGGTCGTATGGGTCGGGCCGCGGTCGGAGGCACCGCCCGCCGACGCGTTTGACCGAGTGCTCGGGTCCGCAGAGCACGCGGTGCTGCCGGGTTTCATCAACGGTCACTACCACTCAGAGGCGACGCTGGACCGGATCCTGTTTGAGACCGGCATCGACCGCTACAGCACCGCGTGGCACGTGCAGTCTGCGATGCCGATCGACGAGCAGGCGCTCTACGATGCAGTCCTGACCGGGCTGATCGCGTGCGTGCGCGGGGGGCAGACGAGCATCGTCGACATGTTCTACGGCAACCCGGGGCTGCCGGATTTCGGCGTCGACGCCGCCCTTCAGGCCTATCGGGACCTCGGCGTTCGCGTCGGCTTTGGCCTGTGCAGCCGCGACCAGAACATCTACGTCCATGCTCCCGACGAATCCTTCCTCTGCCGGCTGTCGCGACAGATCGCCGACGAGGTACGCGAGAGCGCAATCGGCTACGCGTGGCCGGCCGCCGACGTGCTCCGCGCCTACCGCCGCCTCGTCGAACGCTGGGACGAGCCGGAAGGCCGCATCCGGGTCATCCCGGCGCCTGACTGGACGCCCGCATGCTCCGACGAGCTGTACGGCACCTGCACCGACTTGGCGAGCGAGTTCGCGGTGCCGCTGACGAGCCATGTTCTCGAGTCCCGCTACGAGATGGCGGCCAGTCACAAGCTCTACGGCAAGAGCGCGGTCCGTCGTCTCGGCGATCTGGGTGTGCTCGACGCCGGCCTCACCTGCGCCCACGTGGTGTGGGCCACGCGCGAGGATCTCGAGATCCTCGCCAACTCCCACGCCGTCGTCGCTCACAACCCGTCCTCCAACCTGCGCACGGCCCAGGGGATCGCGCCCGTCCGTGAGCTCATGGATCTCGGCGGTCGCTTCGTCGTCGGGACCGACGCGCTGTCGTTCTCCGACAGTGAGGACTACCTGCTCGATCTCCGGCTCGCGGCATACCTGCAGCGGCGCCCACGCAATCTCACCGACGGGCGCGTCGATAGCCTGCGCCTACTGAGCATGATGGCGGCTGCCGGCGCCCAGGCCACCGGCCAAGAAGGCCGGCTCGGCAGCCTGGAGCCGGGTCGCCGGGCAGACCTCGTGCTTCTGCGCACCGCACGCGTCTTCGCCCCGCGAAGCCGCTCGTCGAACTGGGATCCCCTCGACGTCATCCTGGATAAGGCGGACGCCCGTGACATCGAAACAGTGCTCGTCGACGGGCGCATCCTCGTGCATGACGGACACATCCAGACTGTCGATGCCGACCGCGTGCTGGATCGCCATCATGAGGAAATCGATCGTCGTGAGCGCCGCCTGCGAGATGACCCGGCAATTCGCCGCGAGTTCGTGGAACTGCCGGCGATGCTCGACGAGCACGTGACGGCGATGTACCACAAAGAGCTTCTGAATCACGTGGTAGGCGGGGAGCCCTACAACCTCGTGGGACCCGAGGGCTGAACGACGAATGATCGAGGTGAGACCCGACGCGCTCAGCCACACACTGCTTGTCGATCGCGACGCCCGCCACGAAATGACCGCCGGCTCGCGACGATCGCGATGACCACACAGCGAGCGATCCGCAACGTGCGCAAGACGACCAGACTATGCCGGCCCCCGCGTCGCCGGCGCGGACCAAGTGAATCACGACTAGACGGATTCGCGCTCGCAGCGCAACCGGGCACGTCGCAGGCGCGGCCACCGAAAAGTCGGGCTCACAGCCCATCGCGCAAGAACCGGCCTGCCCAATCTGCGTTCTCCCAGAAGGCCCCTGTCCCAGTCCGGCGACCGTAGCCGCCGGCCCGGACGCAGCCCTCAGAGCAGTTTCATGCCCCGAGAAGGGGCGCTCTCTCGATCTGTCGCGCGACCGCACATCCATTATTCACTGCCGCCATCGGCACTCTCGGCGGACCGCACCGATTCGCCGGTCACCACATCGGTCCGATGGACTTATCCGTGCGCGTCGGGGTTGCATCGGCAGTACCAGTTGACTCCCGAACACCATTCGGCCTGCGGCGAACAGTCGTCTGAGCTGTTGCCGCACGGGGCGCTCAGGACGATCGCTCCTGCCGGATTGTGCGGCTTAAGTCGCCGCACCAGCTCCAGCGGTATGTCGTCATCCTTCTTGTGCGGAAACCTGGCGCCTGAGTAGCTCCGATCATCGTTGAGCCGCATGTAGTTGATGCCCTGTACAGCGAGGTCCACGACGTATGCGAGACCCCCGTCCTCAAGGGTGACGATGTCGCCAACGTGCTTCGGTGCTCGTAGCCCCCACCACAAGGCGGTTAACGCACCGTTCTGGTATCGGTAGAAGACCGCACCGACAAGACCAATGGCGCCGATCCATGCCAAGCGCTCTGAGCCGACATCCTCCGACGTTGCGGCCATGAAGGAGAACACGCCGAGGATGCAGACTGGCACGAGAATCGTTGCGAATCCGCGGTGAAAGAACCACAGTTTGGAGACCCTTGCCCATCGTTCCTTGCCGGGCGTCTGACACGGCGCTGGCCGAACGAGCCCCGAGACGCCGGGCATGATGACGTACCAGTCCACGGTCGCCGACACGTAAACGCCGAGCCCTGCGACGACGCTTGCGATCGCAGCGGCGTCCAAGAACCGCCCAGCGTGACGCAAGAGTGCGAGATCGAGGAGCAGCGAGGCAAGTACGATGATCGTGGGCGCGATCGTCCACTGGGCGACCACCCAGCGATCGAGGTCGCGCCGGTGGGTCGGACGATTCCTTTTCGAACGGCGCAACCGTACGAGGTAGATCGCTGCGAGCGATCCGCACACAGTCGCCCAGCCCAGCGCCGCCAGGAGCGCAGCATCCTCTCTACCGGTTGCGGCCAGCAGCAACAGAAATGCGCAATCGAGGACCGCGTACGTGGTCATTGACACCTTAGGTTCCAGTGGATCCCCCGTCGTGGTGGTGGCAATCGGGGCCCAAGACTAGCGACGGAGGTGATCTCCTCGCCCCCTATGGGACGCATTGGCGCGACTGATCGCGACAAGGAACGCCGCTTGCCAGCCACAAGCGATGAGTACCAGGAGCCGCTGGCGGAGCCCGCCGACCTCCGGGCCGAGCTGGAGCAGCGCGAGGTTGATGGCGACCGCAGTAACGGCCGAGACAGCAGTCATCAGTCTGAAACGTCCCGGGCCCCAGGTCCATGCTGACAGGAGCGCGGCGGACAGAAGGGCGAGAGTGCTGACGCCCGAGCCGATGTTGTGGAGGTGCCCGGTCAGTGTGATGTGCGCGCCCCGCGGTACCACCCCCGCCACGGTTTGGGTCTCGAAGCATGCCACCGTCGCCATCCCGACTGCAGCCAGCGCGAACAGGATCGCCAGTGCATTGCGCCGCATACACCAAACAAGCCGGCTGGTGGCTCCTAGCGAGAGCGACCAAGCAGCGAAGCCAGCAGCCGCTAGTGCACCGCCGCCCCCCGTCGCATATTCCGAGATCTGGTGAGTAAGAGGGCTCAGCGCAGGCCGGAGACAGTGCTCGGCGACAATCGTTACGGCGAAGGTCACCAGCCCGAGCCAGGCGGCGCGGCGGGTTGTCACGAGGCGGCCGGGACACATCGTCCTAGGATTGCCTATTCCCGAGCGGCTGTCGGACTTGATCGAGCGGCGGCTCCGATGGGTTAGGGCGATCGTCCGTGGTGTCCGGCGCGCTCCTTCCCGGCATCGCTTTCCGACGGTTCGAGGTGCGGTTGGGAGGGTCGCAGTGTCATCGATGCTGGGAGGGATCATAAATCCGGTCGTGTGGTTGGATGCTGCTGGTCGTCGTCGGCGACGATGCCCGTCATCGCGGTGGTCTGGCGCGCATCAAGGGATGCGCTATCTCGCCAGATCCGCCGAGCGTCGACGAGATCGTCTAGTCATGCGCCATGCAGGTGAGAGCACGCACGGGCTGCGGTTGGGCGGGCCGATGGTCTCCTTTGGCGCGAGACCGGGCAAGTGTCGTTGGTGGGCGAAGCAGCGCCCGCGCCGGCGTAGCGATCTGCAAACGCCGACGAACCGGGCGTCTCGGCCCCAAAGACGAGCCGGGCCCGAAGGACACGGGACCGAGGTTGGGGCCGCCTGCCTCGGGTAGCGTTGCGATATGGCTCAGTGGCTCTCATTCTGGAAAAAGGCAACGCGACGCCGAAACGAGCCGCTGCTTCAGGGCGACGCCGTCTCGGCGATCTACATCCCGTACGGCATGGGGCGCATCGCTCGAGGCGACGTCATCTATTGCGTCGGCCTTGAGGCTAGTGGGCTCCGGCTCATCACCCGGCTGTACGCGGAGGCTCTCGATGATGATCCGCACGACGACGAAACTGTCTGGGTTGATGATGTCGAGGCCGAGGCCGTCGATGCGGATTTCCATCGCGTGGTGCCCGATGAGGTCATTGACGCAGTCAGGTACTTGCATGTGGACGGCACCGAGCATCGGGTCCGTCGTGATGCTGGAGGTGGAGTCCTTCCGCACGCTTTCGCGGGGCGTTCGAGCATCCGCGAACTAACAGCGGGCTGCGATGCGCTCGACGCTCTCCTGTAGATGTGATGCGAATGCAGTGACGCAGAACGCTCCCATGCGCTGAAGGGAGACGCCACCCCTTACGGCCGCCGAGCTCAGCGTGCTCCCGCGGAGTTGCCTCCGCCGCGCGAGAAGCGGCGCTCTGCACCGAATGCAGCAATCACGCGAAAGCAGAACTCCGCCGCTCGGCCGCCCGGCTGGTCCGTTGCATCCGATGCGGAAACGGGGTACGGCGGCCGACGCGCGCGACCGATGCCGTGGAGGGCGACATGCGCCCGGAGCCGCGGGCTATGGTCCGCGGCGTGATATCGCCATCAGTGTTCGCGTCCTGGGCCCATCGCGATCCCGGGTGGTCAGACGAGCGCGCCCACGCTTGGCGACAGGAGGTCTTGTCCTTCGTCACCGTGTTGCGGTCGCTCGGCATCGACGTCGACATCGATCTCTACCACCTGCACGACCGGAGGGTGGATTGGACTCGGTGGGGTCCCGCAAGGGTGCAGACCTCGGACATCGTGCTAGGCATCGTCAGCCCAGGCTGGCGCGGACGAGTCGAGGGAAGCAACGCCGCTACCCAAGGCGCCGGGTCCGCCGCCGAGGCTGACGTTCTCCTCGGTACCTTTGGGCGGGATCAGGATGCGCTGCGTCGGAAGCTTGTTCTTGTCGTGCTGCCATCAATGCGCGACACAGATGCGATTCCTGACCGATTCCAGGGCATTGCCCGCGTCACGCTGGATGAGCTTTCGCCAGCAAGCCTCAACCCCGTCCTGCACGTGCTGCTCGATGTCCCCCTGCACGAGATGCCGCCGCTCGGCAACCTTCCCGACCTTGTTCCCTTTACTGGCTCAGCTCCCGCGCGCGGGAGCGCAAATCAGGCGGATGAAGACACCACCATCCGCGCTCGGCGGCGGTTGCTCGGCGAGCGCATCGGCGTGCTGCGCGAGGCCCTTTCGCATCTTGAGGAGCCCGTAGCGCCCGTCGACCGAGAGCTACCGTGGCATGACGCGTGGATTCAGCTAAGCCGTCAGCTCGCCGAACTCGAGGAGGAGCGCCGACACCTAGCCGACGGTCCCGAGGATTCGTCCGTGGCCGCCGCGGCGGACACGCGAGACGCGAGAAGTGTGTCCGGGGCAGCGCCGCCGCGCACGACACGCCAGATTCTTGACCTCGCCTCCAAGACGCCAGGTGGACCTGACCACTGGATGCTTTACGACGGGATGCTGCTACTCCACGTGGTTGTCGTGCCGGTGCCAGGCCTCATTCGCCATCCAGCCGCCGCCGACCCGAGTGGCGAGCTTGAGGCCGCCGTGCGACGAGGCGCTCAGGTTGCTCACGGCTGGCCCGATGGCGTCAGCCTGCTGCTGAGCCGCCTGCGTCGGGGCTGGAGCGCGATTACTCCGCATGTTTGGGGCGCCGGACGTTCCTCGACCGACGCGGTGTCGCTAGCCATGCGGCCGACAGCAGCGGCAACCTTCTCGACCCGGACAGGCGTGCTCACCATCGACCGTACCTGGCCAACCGCAGTTGTCGACGACCGCGGTCGGCTTGTCTACCACGCGGCTCGTGAACCGGAGGTGGCCGCGGAACTTCTCATCTCGTTGCGCATGGGCGCCTCGCTCGTGTCGGTGCTGCCCGGCTTGGCCGCCGTCGATGTCGCCATTGTCATCGAAGCAGCACCCAAAGGTCGTCTCGTTTCTTCGGAGCGAGCGGTGGATGGCGGACGGTTCGGCGAACCACACGACGGCATCAAGCCCACCGCGGAGGTGCCATCACATCACACCGACGGCGATCGGTTTGAACTCAACGATCTGCGAGACCCATATCGAGCTGTCAGCTCGCTGGTCGGACCTTGGTTGAGCACCTTTCGTGGCGACAAGCTGCTTGAGCGCCTGCGCGATGAGTAGCCGTCCGATCCGCGTGACGTGTTCATGCATTGTGTCCGTGCCCGGGCCGCATGCGTGCTGCCCCCTCGCGCGAACACCGGCGCTCTGCGATGAGCCGGTGGGCAACTGGCCTCCGTAGGCATTGCTTCGCGTATGGCATAATGTATGGCATACGACGCACGACGATCTATCTCCCGGATGAACTCAAGCGCGCGCTCGAGCGCACCGCAGCGGCGCAAGGCACCAGCGAGGCCGAAGTCGTGCGCCACGCCCTGATCGCAGCAACTGCCGAGTCGTCCGCCCCGACGCTGCGTATCCCGCTGTTTGATAGCGGCGATGCGACCTTGGCCGAGCGCGTCGACGACGAGCTCGCCGCCGGCTTCGGCGAGTGATCCTCGTCGACACGAGCGGGCTGCTCGCCGCGCTGGATGCCGCGCAGCGACTGCACCGCGAGGCCGCGGTGAGCCTGGCAGCGGCCTCGCCGCCGCTGCTGTTGTCCCCGTTCGTGTTGGCGGAGCTTGACTACCTCCTCGCGACGCGCGTGGGCCTCGCGGCACGCATGAGTCTGCTGGGCGAGGTGCAGCGCGGAGCGCTGCAACTCGAAACGTTCTCGGCGACCGACGTACGAGCCGCGGTCGCGATCATCGAACGCCACGCTGATCTAACCGGAAGTTTTCGTGGTTGGGCTGCTGAGTCGCCTGGATCGGCGGGCGTTTTGGCCATCTTAGGGCGGCGGGTTCTGTCTACGTGGTGAGTTTGATGTCGAGCAGCTGTAGGGCGGTG
>Ga0307502_10000499_pt1 | contig 10145 bp, 11 predicted proteins | sample 16_S_MG_FD_201364 | JGI IMG/M metagenome (GOLD analysis project Ga0307502, IMG submission 201364) | Soil microbial communities from Populus trichocarpa stands in riparian zone in the Pacific Northwest, United States - 16_S | ecosystem: Environmental > Terrestrial > Soil > Riparian zone > Trees... | reverse complement strand
TGCCGAGCTTGCTGTTCGGCCGGACGGTGCGCGGCATCATCGAGGGCGACAGCGTTCCTCAGCTGTTCATTCCGGCGCTCGTCAATCTCCACCGGCAGGGGCGTTTTCCGCTCGACAAGCTGATCACCACCTACCCCTTCGAGGACATCAACCCGGCCGTCGAGGGACGCGGAGAGGGGCCTCATCGTCAAACCCGTCCTCACCTACGCCTGACGCACGCCCAGTCTGCGCGACGGCAACCGAGTGCAGGCAACGATCGCCTGCTGCTGAACGGTCCTACGAGTCGCGCGACATATATTCGGTCCAGCCGCGCGTGGCCCGCAGCAACTCTTCGTGGGAGGCGTCGTCGAAGGCGCGCAACTTCAGGAAGTGTTGCGTGATCGTCAGGCCGAGGATGCCGCTCACGGTGATCAGGGCGCGCAGGTGTGCGTCGTCGCTCTCCAATGACCGGGCGAGGTTGTCGACGCGTTCGTCGAGATAGGACCGCATCGTGTCGGCGGCTTCCGGCACCGTGAGCATGGACCGGACGAGTGCGCTCGTCTCCGGGGGCAGTTCGCGCAGCCGGTTGGCGAGGACCTCCAGGAGGTGCTCGGCGGCGTTCTCGGCATCGTCGCTGGGCAGCTGAACGGCGGCGGTGAACAGGACCGCCTTCGAGCCGTAGTGCTGCATCACCAGCGAGGCGTCCACTCCCGCCGCGGCGGCGATGCCCCGGATCGTCGTGCCCTCGAAGCCTCGGGTCGCGAATTCCTGTCTGGCGGCGTCGAGAATCCGCTGTGCGGTACGGGCGCGTTTGGCGGCGCGAGAAGTCTCGGTCACGAACTCACTCTACAGCCGTTGAGTGATTCGTGTACCGTCTCACTCAACGGCAGTTGAGCGAGCTGCTCGCATCGGATCGGGAGACCTGGCGTGGCACTCATCGCGATCGAAGAACACTGGAACCTGCCCGAGCTCACCTCGGCAGTGAAGGCGCTCCCGGAAGACCGCGGTGACCCGAGCGTCGTGTTAGACGAGCTGAGCGACAACCTCGAGCGCCTCCGCGACATCGGCGACGCCCGGATCGCGGCGATGGACGCCCAGGGCGTCGACCTGCAGATCCTCTCGCTGGCGCCACCCGGGACACAGCCGCTGGAGCCGGCGGACGCACGTACCCTGAGCAGGCGGGCCAATGACATCGCGGCCGAGGCCGTCGGCCGGTACCCGGCGCGGCTGCGGGCCTTCGCCACGCTGCCGATGGCGGACCCGTAGGCCGCCGCCGCGGAGCTCGAACGCGCGGCCGGTCTCGGGTTCGTCGGGGCGATGGTCTACGGGCGGACGGCCGAGACGCCGTTGGACGACTCGCGCTACGACGACCTGTTCGCCGCCGCCGCGGCCCTGCGGCAGCCGATCTTCATCCACCCGCAGATTCCCTCGCGCACGGTCCGTGAAGCCGTCTACGGCGGCTTCGACCCGTTGACCGATCTGGCCTTGGCGACTTTCGGCTTGGGGTGGCACTTGGAGGCCGCGGTCGCCGCCTTGGTCCACATCACCAGTTCCGGGATGTTCGATCCCGCGCTGCTGCGTCATGTCCTGGAGGTCACGACGCCCGACCGGCTGCTGTTCTCGAGCGACTACCCCTTCCAGCGGCCGGACAAGACGGACATCGAGAAGTTCCTCATCGAGTTCCCGACCGACGAAGACCGCGACAAGTTCACCGCAGGCAACGCCTGCTCCCTTTCGGTATCGACATCACATCACGGAAGGAAAAGCAATGACTCTTCAAGGAAATGGCTCACCCACCCGCGCGGTCGTTCTCGGCGGCGGCGGAACCGTTGGCGTCGCTTGGCAGACGGGTCTGCTCGCCGGACTGCGTGAAGCCGGCGTCGACTTGACGGAAGCACCGGCGATCGTGGGAACGTCGGCGGGATCCCTGGTCGGTGCGATGCTGGCCGGCGGCCGTGACGTCACCGACGCGCTCGCCATCTTGGCGGAGGTGGGGAAGAAGCTCGACTTCGACAGCTTGGGGGCGGGCTCGCAAAGCTTCCTGGACGCGTCGCGCCAAGCCGTCTTCGCTGCCGACCCGCGGCAAGCGCTGCGGGCGATCGGCTCTGCAGCACAGGAAGCGTCGACCACGCTCACCGAAGAGGACTACCTCGGCCTGCTCGGAACACTCGACGGTGTCGCCTGGCCCGCCGGGTTCCGCTGCACGGCGATCGACACCGGCACCGGCGAGCTTGTCGTGTGGGGCGAAGAATCCGGTGTGCCGCTGCTGCACGCGGTTGCGGCCAGTTGCGTCGTGCCGATGTTGTTCCCCACCGTCACCATCAACGGAAACCGCTACATGGACGGCGGAATCGTGAACCACCTGAACGCCGCGGCGGCGCCACCGAGCGACGTTCTCGTGGTCGTGTCCTGCCTGCCGCTCGAGGCCCCGAGTGGCGCACCCGGCAGCGATCGATCCCCTTCGACGATCAAGGCGGACGCCGAAGTGGCCCAGTTGCGCGGAAAAACCCGGCTGGTGGCCGTCGACCCCGACTTCGGCGACCTCGAAGCGCCGGTGAAGATGATGGACCCGGAGACCGCCGGCCGGGCGTTCCACATCGGCAGGCGCCAGGCCGAACGCGAGGCGGCAGCGATCCGGGCCGTCTGGGACTTCTGATCGTCAGCGGGATCCTGATATTGGCGGGTTGCCTCCGGAGGTAGATCTCGTCGCCGCTTACTGGGCGCCGACGCTCAGCTCCGCTTCACTGTTGAACCCGGGCCGCTCGACGCGGACATTCTGGCCGGCGTCCGTACTCGTTCGTGAACTGGCTTCAGGCTGGTCCGATCCGGGATTCGTGACTGCGTACGCCCGGACGGTCGCGCTGCGAACTCGCCAAATCTCTGGCGTCACCGGGCATCCTCCGTCATGACTCGGCCCGGCCCGCCGGAGAATCTACTGCGGTGCCGGTGGTCACGAGAGGCTGAGCAGCGGTCGAGTTCGTCGAGAACATTCTCCACCATCGGGCGCAGTTCGTAGGCGATCTCTGCCTGGCTCTGGCCTTCGCTGGTGCGGCGGCCGGCATCGCCGATGATGATCTGGAACACCGCGGCGAGCGCGATGGGTTGCCGCGTAATAAATGTGGAGCGCGTGCACGTCGATGTCGCGGGTGCTGGGGTCGTACCCGCACAGCAGCACGTCGTCGGTTCGCAGCGCGGGGCACAGCGCCGAGGCTTGCTCGGCGGTCAGGGCCGTCATCGCCGGTTGAGCCGCGATCATGGCCTCCAGCACGGCGGCGCCCGGCTCGTCCCACGCGGTCAGCAAGCCGCCGCGCGGGGGCCAGCAAGGCGGGCATGTCCGGGAGCGCCGACAGCCGGGCGAACTCCGCCTCGCTGCGCCGCGTCAGCTCCCGCACGGGAGCCGGACCGTAGCCGGTCATGAACAAGGCGGCCGACCTCCCCCTGCTGTGCACGCCGAGCGAGGACTCCGCCTCGAGCAAGATCACGTCGTGGTCAAGGGCGAGTTCCGGCTGGCGGCCCGCTTCAAAAGTGCCTAAAAGACTGCCACCGTAGCGAGCCCCTGGCAACGAATGGATCGACGACGCCGGTCGCTTGGCCTGCGACCAGCTGCGAGCCCGGGTGCGCCGAAACGATCGGTCCGCGCAGTGGGTCACGCGCACCTCGTCCGCAAAATCGGCGCCGCAACACCTTCTCGTGCCGAACGTCCACTCGGGACGGTGTGACCACGTTTGCCGCCGGCAGGACCATCTCCCGGTGCGCGCGGGCTTCCCGGAGCTGGGATCGACAGTCAGCGAAAGAGGCGGAAGAATCCGCGCACCTGCTCGACCAGCGACTCCGGCTGCTCCAGCGCGGCGAAGTGGCCTCCTCGCGGCAGTTCCTCGAACCAGCGCAGGTCGGTGAACCGCAGCTCGGCCTCCCGCCGCGACGGACGGGTGATGTCGCGCGGGTAGACCGACAACCCGGACGGCGCGGTGACCTTGTCCCGGAAATTGGCGAAACTCTCCCAGTACAGGCGCGCCGACGACGTGGCCGAGGCGGTGAACCAGTAGACCGAGATCTCGTCGAGGATCGCCTGCCGCGACACCGCGTCCTCGGGGTGGCCGTTGTTGTCCGTCCAGGCCCAGAACTTCTCGGCGATCCAGGCGGCCTGGCCCGCCGGCGAGTCGGTGAGGCCGTAGCCGAGCGTCTGCGGCCGGCTCGCCTGCTGCGCCGAGTACCCCCGGCCGGTGCGCTGGAACTCCTTCGCGGCCTCGAGGTTCGCCAGCTCCGCGGGCGTCGGGTCGTCGAACGTGCCCGCCGCCACGGACCCCAGGTTCAGGTGCACGGCCGCGACCCGCTCGGGCGCCACCTCGCCCAGCGCGCCGGACACCGCCGAACCCCAGTCACCGCCCTGCGCGCCGTACCGCTCGTAACCCAGGGAGACCATCAAGGTGTCCCAGGCGCGCGCGATGCGCGTGACGCCCCACCCGGTCGTCGACGGCTTGTCGCTCCAGCCGTAGCCGGGCACCGACGGCGCGACCACGTGGAACGCGTCCGCCGGATCGGCGCCGTGCGCGCGTGGGTCGGCCAGCGGGCCGAGGACCTCCAGGAACTCGAGCACCGAACCCGGCCACCCGTGCGTGAGCACGAGCGGGAACGCGTCCGGCTCCGGCGAGCGGACGTGCAGGAAGTGGATGCCCAGCCCGTCGATGGTGTCGCGGTACTGCGGGAAAGCGTTCAGCCGCTTGGCGAACCCGAAGTCGTAGTCCTCGGCCCAACTGCGGCACAGTTCCTTCGCGTAGGCCAGCGGCACCCCCTGAGACCAGTCGTCCACCGGCTCGGGCTCGGGCCATCGCGTCCGGCGCAACCGTGCGCGCAGATCCGCGATCTCGGCTTCGGTGACGCTGACCTCGAACGGCTTGGCGGCCATGGCTTCCTTCCTCGGTGAGGTTTTGCCGGATCAGGCGCCGGGGCGCCGGGTCAGGCTGACGATGAGTCCGCACAGGGGGAGTGCTGCGAGCAGGGCGAGGGCCACTGGCACCGGCACGATGCCGGACAGGCCCGCGACGGCGGCCGGGCCGATTCCGCCGCCCAGGGCGTTCATGAAGTTGAGCAGGCTCTGTGCCGTGTCGCGGTCGCCCGTGGCGACGAGGTCCGTTGCGAGGCCCACCAGTACGGCCTGGGCGCCGGCGAAGCCGCACACGGTCAGCGCCGTGCCGAGGATGACCGGGACCGGCCCGGTGAAGACCGCGACCACGAGCACGCCGGCGACGGTGAGAGCTGCGAGCCCGGCCGACACCTGCCAGCCGGTGAACCGGCCGGCCAAGGTGCCGGCCAGCCGTCCGGCCAGTACCGAGCAGGCGGCGGCCGGGACCAGGAGCGCGCCGGCTTCGAGGGCGCCGCCGCCCGTGGCGTGCTCGATCATGGACGGGGCGAGGAACAGCACCCCGTAGTAGCCGGCGAAGATCGTCCCGCCGACGAGCCCGGCCGCCGGGAAACCGCGGGCCGTGAACACTCGCCGGGGCACGAACCCGTCGGGCGTGCTTCGCACGCGCCACCACAGTCCCACGGCGGCCAGCACTCCGGCGGCGGCCACGACGAGCGTGACCGGGGCGGGCAGGCCGACGGAGTGTGCCTGCAGCAAGGTGATCACCGAGCCGGCGAGCACCGAGAGCACGGCCGCGCCGACGACGTCGAATCGCCCGGCCGGGCCGCCGCTCTTCCGCGTCAACGCGCGCCTGCTCGGCAGGGCGGCCAGCAGGAGGGGCAGTGCGAGGACCGGGATCGCGAGCACGGCGCGCCAGCCCAGCCAGTCGGTGACCGCTCCGCCCAGCAGGGTGCCGGACCCCGACGCGGTCGCGCTGGCGGCGGCGATGATCCCCAGCGCGCGGATCCGGTCCCGCCGGGGAAGGGCGGTGGCGGCGGCGAAGACGGCGATCACGGTCGCGCCCGCCCCGGCGCCGCCGATCAGCCGGCCGGCGATCACGACGGGCAGCGTCGGGCCGAATCCGGCAAGCGCGGAGCCCGCGGCGAGGGTCACGACCCCGGCGACGAGAACCTGGAAGGGGTTCCACCGGGCCAGCAGCCGGCCCGCGACCGGCATCGCGAGCGCGGAGGTCAGCGACCACGCGGCGAGGATCCACGCCGTGGCCCCGAACGGCACCGCCAGCCCGCGGCCGATGGCCGGCAGCGCCACCGACGGTGCTCCCAGTGCCACGTACATCGGCAGCACCAGCAGCCCCAGGGTCAGCCCCAGCCGTCGTCCGTCCGGTGTCGGGTTCGACTCCTCGCCGGGGGCCTCTTTGGACGAGATCGTCTGCGGCATCATCGCCTCCTCTCACGTATGGTTGTGACATGTGATGGCTGGTTTGAGTGTCACGCTACGGAGCTCGAGGAGACACGTCAAATGCTGGATGCGTGTAACTGGCCGTCGTTGGTCCAGACGGCCGTCGATTTCGCCAACACCTTGCGGCCGGTCAGGGGAGAGGACGCGCTCGAGACCGTGGAGCAGCTCCGGGCCTTCCTCGACGACCATCCCGCGGCCGAAGGGGCTGGTCCGCGGCGGCGTCTCACCCGCGCTGACCTGGCGGAGGTCCGCGAGGTGCGCGAGACGGTGCGCGCCGTGCTCGAACGAGCGAGCACCGACGCAGCCGGAGCCGCGGCCCTGATCAACGACGGTCTGCGGCGCGGCCGCGCCACCCCGGCGCTGCGCCACGATCACGACCGCTGGTGGACCGAGGTCACCTCCGACACCGACAACTGCTCGGCGCACCTCGCCGCGACCACGCTCAGCGCACTGGCCTCCGTGATCACCACGCTCGGTCCCGCTCGTCTCGGCGTCTGCGCCGGGCCGACCTGCCGGGCCACCTTCGCGGACCTCTCGCGCAACGGCTCGAAGCAGTACTGCACCCGAACCTGCGCGCACCGGGCCAGCGTCGCGGCCTACCGGAGCCGGAACCCTCGTTGAGGGTCGGCACCTGCCCCGCCGGGCCGGTCCCGGGGCCCCGTCCGGGCAGCTGATCCGAGGCCGGGTGCAGCCGGCGGTCGTGAGCCGTGGCGAAGTCCGTCAGGGCCGCGAGGCCGGTCGCTGATCATGCCGGCTGACGCTCGTCGCCGCCGCGTGCCCGGCACCGTTCCGCGTGCCGGAACATGCCGGACTGACGGACCCGACTTGGTGGCAGCGTCGGTCCTCGGCCCACGTTGTTTCGGCCGTCCGAAGACCGACCACAGAGGGAGAGGGACTATGCCACAGCTGACCGCCGAATGCCGGTCCATGATCGAAGGCTGCAACTTCGCTTACCTGGGCACGATTCGCTCCGACGGCAGCGCCGCGGCGACCCCGGTCTGGGTGGACCTCGCCGACGACCTCGTCGTCGTCAACGGTGTCACCGGCCGGGCATGGGCGAAGCACCTGCTCGCGGACCCTCGCGTCACGGTGTGCGTCACCTCGCTGCTGAACCCGTACCAGTGCGTGACCATCACCGGTCGCGTCGTCGCCCACGAGGCCGATGACAACGCCCAGCACTTCGCCAAGCTGGTGACCAAGTACCGCGGCGGCAGGCATTTGTGCCACACTCAATCGATCGTTGCCCAGAAGTCGGTCAGGACCGCAGCGCCACGAGCCGGGTCTTCGGTCGTCCACCAGTGGCCCAAGCCTTCGAGAATCACCACCTGGGCACCGGCACGGGCGGCGGCTCGCCGACGTTGTTCTTCGGTGCCGACGGCCTGGTCTGCCGTGGCCAGGATCGCCAGACCCGTACGCGCCGCCGCACGCTCCAAATCCAGCCCGAGCCCGAGCGCGCGCGGTTCGGCGGCCGAGCGGTACAGCGCGAGGATCGCTCGGCCCATCGCAGCGTCCTGCCCGGCCGCGACGCGAGCCGCGACCTGCCGGCTCATTCCCCGCTCCGCCAACACCCTCGCACGCTCCTCGGCCGTACGGTCGAACCGCGCTACGACATCGGCTTCGCCGACATCCGGTGTCTGCCAAAGGCGGGCCAGCTCGTGCCACCGGTAGCCGGGGTCGTAGATCCCGAGCACGTCGCTGATCCAGCTGCGCACGAGGTCCGGACGACTCAGCACGACGTTCACCACGTGGCCACCGCCCCAGTCGTGACCCACCAGGTCCACCGGCTCGCCCAACGCCGTCAGCTCCTCGACGAGCCAGTCCCGGTAATCCGCCTGGGTGGCGCCGAACCCGGCGGGCAGCGGCGCGCCGAAACCGGGCGGTGACAGGCAGATCAGGTCGGACCGGACGCCCGCGAGCTCGGCCAGCAACGGCTCCCAGACCGCCGACGTCTCCGGGTTTCCGTGGACGAAGACCGCGGGCATCAGACGGCGACGGGCGTCGTCGGCTGCAACACCGACTCCACCAACGCTTCACTGCGCAAGTGAGCCACCGCCTGATAGTCCGGGTCGCCGATCATCGCCGCGAACGCCCGCCGGTCCGGGTAGCGGACGAGCACCACCATGTCCCAGGCCTGTCCGTCCTCGGCGACCAGCGCTCGCCCGCCGTCGCCCAGGTACTCCAGGCTCAGGCCGTAGCGGGCGTTGATCGACTGGCCGAGCGCCTCCGCGTAGCGCTGGTAGCTCTCGCGGCCGCCGTCCGGGCGGAAACGCAACAGGTTGAGCATCACCACCGGGCCACCCGGGTCGTCGGCCAGCAGGGCGTCGAGTTCGCGGTCGTCGATTTCGATCATCAGAAGCCTCCTGTAGCGGGGTACTGGATACTCACCCACCTTACACATACTTGTTGGGTAACACGCAAGTTATTGCTAGACTCCAGGCATGGTCACCGCCCGCCGCACCCAGCAGGAACGCCGAGACCAGGCCGAAACCGCACTGCTGGCGGCTGCCGCCGAGCTGGTCGTCGAGCAGGGGGTTCGTTCGCTGACGCTGGCGCGAGTCGGGCAACGTGCCGGCTACAGCCGCGGCATCGTCACCCATCATTTCGGCGGTAAGCAGGCGCTGGTGGAACGGCTTGCCCGGGCGACGCAGGCCGGGTTCGTGCCGGGCCTTGACGACGTGCCGCCGGGGCTGGACCGTCTCCTGCGGCTGATCGACGGTTACCTCGGTGAACTCGCCCGCCTCGGAGTGTTCAACCAAGCTTTTCTGCTGTTGTGGGCCGAGGCTGCCACGCAATCCGACTTGGCGGCGATCTTCCGCGAGCGCGACGACGCCTTCCGCGCCGACCTGCGCGTCGACGTCGAGGCCGGCATCGCGGGCGGTGACATCGACCCCGGTCTGAGGCCCGACGATGTCGCGGTCGCCATCGTCGGGCAGCTACGCGGGATCGCCCTGCAGCGATTGTTGGACCCGCGCGGTGTCGACGTCGAGGAGGTGCGCCGCAGCGTCACCGGCTACTGGCGCCGCGCACTCGCCCCGGCATAGCGACCGCCACCATTGGACGACTGCGCAAACCTGCCCGGCTCGGCGTTCCGCAGCGAGTTCTCGGGGCGCATGTACTGCTTCCACAGTGGACCGATGAGCAGGCGCACCAACGTTCCGCGGCCCGGCTTCGCTGTGAAGTGGTAGGACCAGCGCACGGCCACGCCGCCGTCCAGGTCCGGGGTGAAGGTCCATTCGCCCCTGGCGCGCTCCACGACCAACCGCAGGGCGTTGGTGAAGGCGATGACCTCGTAGGCGAGGTAACCGGGCCGCAGGTAGTGCGTCATCCTCTCCATCGCGGACCCGCCGTCGGCGAACTGCGGCCTGCGGTGCACGCCCACGTGGTCCCACGGGCCGGACTACTCCTCGACGTGTGTGATGGCGGGCAGCAGTCCCCAGCCGGTGAAGATCAGTGACAGGTCGATCGGCGTCTTGTCGCTCCAATGTCAAGATCGTTGTGCGTCTTGGTGGCGGTGGACGGATCGGCGGTGGGCTGACTCCTTCCCGTGTTGTCGCCTGGCGATGATCAATTCGGTGGTCAGCTCGCAGTCGTTGTGATGAGGTATCGCACGGCGGTGGGTTGACTCATTTCCGTGTTGTCGCCGCGAGGTTGACGAGGTCTTGTCATGTCGCCCACCGCCGTGTCCGGCCGACCGGTGTGACTTGATTGGAGCGTGGGCTCGGCCCGTGATTGAGGCATGTCCACCGGCCCGGCCACCCTCACGTTTTTGAGCACGGAACTGGAGAACTGCCGCATGGTCATCATCGGGGTCGACCCGCACAAGGACGTCCTGGTCGCCGTCGCG
>Ga0307502_10000498_pt1 | contig 10145 bp, 8 predicted proteins | sample 16_S_MG_FD_201364 | JGI IMG/M metagenome (GOLD analysis project Ga0307502, IMG submission 201364) | Soil microbial communities from Populus trichocarpa stands in riparian zone in the Pacific Northwest, United States - 16_S | ecosystem: Environmental > Terrestrial > Soil > Riparian zone > Trees... | reverse complement strand
CAGCCCCTCGGTCAGCAGGGGGCTCAGCGTCAGCTCCGTGAGCTTGGCCGCGCGCTGCTCGGCGGCGCGAACGAGCATCGCCCGCCGCTGCGGGTCCCCGTCGACCACGTGGCGCACGTGGGAGATCCCGAAGTGCACGTGGCGGCGCTCGTCGCGGTGCGCGAGGCGCGCCGCCGCCGCGGTCGCGGCGTCCGGTGCATGGCGCTCGACGAACCGCAGGAGGTCCAGGAACGTGCCCTCGCCGAGCACGTTGAGCAGCAGCGCGGCGGCGGTGAAGTCGGGCTCGGCGAGCAGGCTGTGCAGCGACAGCTCGGTCGATGCGAGGGCGAAGCCGTGGTAGCCGCCGATCAGCGCCCGCTTCGTGAAGACCTCGATGTGACGCGCCTCGTCGTGCACGTGGCTGGCCAGCCACATCACGACCTCGGCGTAGGACGGATGCAGCTGCGGAAGAAAGCGCGCCGGCACGTAGAGCGCCGCGTACTCGTTCTGCGCGATGAACGTCATGACCTGCGCCACGGCGCGCTCCAGCAGCTCGGGCACCGCGCGTACAGCCTCCCACGGGATGTCGTCGGAGGCGTCCCATTGCGCACCGGACGCCTGCTCGGCGAGCTCGGCGACGTCTGGGGCCCAGACGCCGTCGCGTCGGTGCAGGCGCCAGTCGAAGCGCGGCGCGCCCGGCTCCGGCACCGAGCCGATCGGCGCGAACCCGCCGTCGCGCGCCGCGGTCTGCGGCACGAGCCCGTCGACGCGCATGTCGGAGGAGTGAAACGCGCCGTCGCGAAGCCGCGCCGGCGGCGATGCCTCGGGCTGATCGCCGCCGAGCACCCGCTGCGTCGCGCCGCGCCGGATCGTCACGAGGTGGCCGCCGGCCGCCGTCTCGGCGTCGTCGACGACCGCGTGGCCGTGCATGCGAGCCCACCCGGGCAGCTCGAGCGCGACCGATCGCGACGGCACGCGCACCTCCAGCAGATCGCCGGCGCCGAGACCCGCGAGCCGCGCCTGCAGGAGCACCTCGAGGCCGCTGCCGAGGTCGAGGTGCTCGGCGTCGAGGCGGCTGACGCTCACCCCCGAGCCATCGCCTGCGCAAGCGATTCGTAGCCGTCGCGATCGCCGGGCAGCCAGCGCTTGACGCCCTCGAGCGTCATCGGCTGGCGCATCTGCGGGTCGTCGTAGCTCATCGCGAGCAGCGCTTCGCGCCAGCGCTCGCCGCGTCCTTCGTCGAAGGCCGGCAGGGCGGTGAAGTTGCAGTGGTAGTAGATCGGCGATCGCCACGTGACGGCCAGCCCATGCGTCGCCGGCAGGCCCTCCTCGCGAAAGCGCGCCCACGTCACGTCCCCGAGCGCGCCTGCGTCGGCGTCGCCCTCCGCGACCGCTTGCACTACGCGCAGCTCGGAGTCGCCGGTGTCGCCGTGCTTGCCCATGTCGGTGTCGAAGCGCACGAGATCGCAGTCGGCCTCGGCGTCGAGGCCCTGCTCGGCGAGGTAGTGCAGCGGCAGGATGGCGGCGTGCCCCGAGTCCCGGCTGCCGAGCGCGAGACGGCGCCCGGCCAGCTCGGCGGCGTCGCTGACCGTCTCACCGGCCCGGGTCACGATCACGGTCGCGAACTCGGCGTCCATGTCGCGCATCCCGAGGATGCGCGCCTGACCGCCGAGGCGCTGCTCAACGGTGACGAACGCGGTGTTCGTGTTCCAGCCGATGTCGACCGCTCCCTCCAGCAGCGCATCGACAAGCCGCTCGTAGTTTGAGTAGAGCACGTAGTCGGTGGGCTGGCCCTGTGCCGCGAAGTACTCGCGAAACGCCTCCCAGATCGTCACGACGCGCGGGTGATAGGCGACCGCGCCCACCGTGATGTCGCCCATGGCGCTCACGGTACCGGGAGGCCCGTGAGGGCCTTTCCGATCCAGCTGCGAAGCACGCCGTTGGTGGGAGCCATGACGGCGCCGGCGCGGGCATCGCGCAGGTGGCGTTCGATGGGCAGCGCCGGGGTGTAGCCCAGGCCGCCGCAGACCTCGAGCGCGCGCTGCGTGACGCTGACCGCGGTCTCCGTCGCGGCGACCTTGGCCTCCATGATCGGCACGAGCGCTCCTTCGTCGCCGCCGTCGCCGAGGGCGGCGGCATCGCGGACCAGCAGCCGCGTACTGCGCACCGCGATGTCCATGTCGGCGAGCAGGTGCTGGATCATCTGGACCTCGGCGAGGGCGCTGCCATCCCCGTACCTGCGGCTCGCCGCGTGATCGGCGGCGCTCTTCAGCGCAGCGGCGGCGATCCCGACGTTGACGGAAGCCAGCCCCACGAGGAAGAAGGGAGCGACGACGGTGAAGACGAGGCCCGCGCCGGCTCCCGCGTCGCCGATTCGCGCCGCGTCGTCGACGTCGACGTCTGACAGCTCGAGCGCGATGCTCGAGTTGCCGGCCATGCCCATGCCGTCCCAGACGCCGTCAAACCGCACGCCGTCGGCGTCGCGTTCGACGGCGAAGCAGTCCAACCCGTCGCCGGTCGCGCTCTGCACGAGCACGAGATAGATGTCGGCATGCCCGCCGGACGTCACGAAGCTCTTGCGCCCGGAGATTCGCACGCCCCCGTCGTGGCGCTCCGCCGCCAGCTCCGGCGCGTAGAAGTGCGCGCCCGTGCCCCGCTCGCTGAACGCGAGGGTGCCCACGCGCTCGCCAGAGGCGAGCGATCGAAGGTACGCGCCCGCGCGCGCGCCGCCCCCGCCGGCGATGGTGGCCGCGGTCACCGAGTGCATGAGGTACACCATGCCGCTCGACGCGCACGCCGAGCCAACGGTCTCGCACGCCTCGGCGAGCGCGCGCAAGCCCCCGCCGGCGCCTCCGTGCTCCTGCGGCACCACGATCCCCAGACCACCGGCTGCCGCCAGCGACGTGAGGGCGGCCGCCGGAAACGCGTGCTCACGGTCCACGGCGGCGGCATCGGCCGCGATGTCCTCTGCGGCGGCGCTGATCGCACTCAAGACGTCTGCGGTCTCACGTGACACGAAGGTCCTCTCGTCGACTTCGTCGCGGGTGGAAGTGCGGGCAATCTACCCACGCGTCGGCGAGCACGTCGGTCATGCCCAGCCGTGTACCCCGCCGGCCCCGCCGACAGGCGATTCATCGCGAGGAGCTCGCCGCCGCCGCCGCGTCCGTGCGGCTGCGGGCACGACCGTCGCCGGGTCGATCAGCGCGCCGCGAGCGCGTCGCCGAGGTCCGCGCCCTGCTCGACCAGCGCTCGCTGCACGGCGTCGGCGGCCAGTTCGCGCGGCGCGACACCGGCGCGCGCCGCGAGCGCGGCCGCGACGCCCGCGGCCTGCCCGGTCGCGAGCGCGATCGGCGTGACCCGGTAGGAGGAGTGCGCCTCGTGCGTGCCGGAGATGCAGCGCCCGCCGACGAGCAGCCCCTCGACACCGCGCGGGATCAGGCAGCGCAGCGGGATGTCGTACGCGCCTCCCGTCGGCAGACGCTCGAGCAGCGTTCCGCGGCCGCCCTTGGGATCGTGGATGTCGATCGGGTACGAGCCGCGCGCGATGACGTCCTCGAAGCGCCGCGAGCGCAGCACGTCGTCGGCCGTGAGCTGGTACTCGCCGACGACGCGACGCGTCTCGCGTACGCCGATATGGCTGCCGCTCTGCGCCACGTAGGCCTCCTCGAAGCCCGGCACGCGCTTGCGCAGGAACGCCATGACCTGGTCCATCTGGTGACGCGCAAGGTGCTCGGCCCGCGTGAGGTCGAACACGTCGATGCCGAGCACGCCGGAAACGCGCGTGCTGTTGACGCTGACCTCGCGCTCGTGCGGCGTGGCGAAGAACAGCACGTCCTCGCGCGGCAGGTCGAGCTCGCCCGCCGCGCGCGCCTGCTCGATGAGTTCCCAGAGCCCCGACACGCCGCGCCACTGGTCGGGGTGCTCGCGCACGTAGCCCTCGAAGGGTTGACGCTGGAAGTCGACGATGCGGAACATCAGCGTCATCGGCTGTACGAGGCCGTCCTCGCGCCCCACCTCGATGTCGGCGCCGGCGGCTGCCGCGAGGTCGCCGTCGCCGGTGGCGTCGACGATCACCGGGGCCTGCACGACGAGCGGCCCGGATTTCGTCTCGAGCACGACGCCTTCGGGGCGGCGCGGCTCGCCGGTCACGCCGGAGGCGAAGGCATGCAGGAGATAGCGCACGCCGGCGGCGTCGAGCAGCTCGAGCGCCGCCGACTTGTAGCTCTCGGGATCGATCGGGACGGTGTATCCGGTTTCCTCGCTCGGCGCGATCGCGCCGCCGCGACGCAGCAGGCGCTCCATGAGCTCCAGCAGCGCGCCGGCGACGACGGGCTCGCCGGGCCCGTGGTCGGCCGGCAGCAGCCGCAGTGGCTCGTCGGCGCCGCGCGCCCGCGCCCCGCGCACCTCGTTGTGCCACGACATCAGCGGCATCACGAGCGCGACCGTCGCGTTGCCTCCGAGGAAGCCGTAGCGCTCGGCGAGCACGACGTCGGCACCGGCGTGTGCGGCGCCGACCGCAGCGCCGATCCCGGCCGGACCGCCGCCGACGACGACGACGTCCGGGCGCGCCGCGACGATCGCCGACCTGGCGGGCAGCGTGACCCGAGCCGGCCGTTCAGGACGCGACAGCGGGGGCATCGCCCTCCAAAAGCTCGACGATCAGGCGCACGTTCTCGCGCGCTGCCTGCTGCAGGTCGGGCAGCCGCTCGCGGACGTGCTCGACCTGCTCGGCGCGACCGTCCCAGAGGCGGTCGATGTGCGACAGCAGCGCGCCGGCGTGGCCCGCGCGCTCGGGGTCCGGCGAGCGCACGTCGAGCGACTCGAGGAAGTCGCGGACCTTCGTGGCGTAGGGCAGCGCCGCGACGGGAACGCCGGCCGTCACCGCGAACAGCAGGAAGTGCAGGCGCATCCCGACCGCCAGGTCGAGATGCTCCACGAGCCCGCGCAGCTGGCGCGGCCCGTAGCTGCGCTTGAGCACCCAGGCGTGCTCCGGCGACCCCATCCGCCCGATGACCCGGTGCGCTTCGCGGATGTCCTTGCGCTCCAGGGGCACGAAGAGGATCCGCGCGTCGAAACGGTCCGCCATGAAGTCGGCGGCGTTCGCCAGCAGCGCGTGGTACTCGCCGGCCTGCATCTCCGACATCGCGCTGCCCGCCTCGCGCACCGACATGCCGATCAGCCGGTGCCCCTCCGACAGCCCCTCGCGCTCGAGCATCTCCGGCGTGAACGGCTCGGGCTCCAGCAGCAGCGCCGGATCCGCCGTCACGATGACCTCGCGCTCCAGGCCGCTCTCCTCGAGCAGTCGCTTGGCGGCCTTCTCGCGAACGGTGACCAGCCGCATCTCCTCCAGCGCGGCCGTGACCGACGCGCGGTCGGCAGCGCGCTCCAGCGGCCCCGCGCCGACCGCATACGTCGCGGTCGCGACCCCCGCCTCCTGCGCGAGGCGCACGACGCGCAGGTAGGCATCGGCCTCGCGGTCGTACAGGATCCCGCCGCCGCCGAGCAGCATCAGATCCATCCGCTCGATCTCCGCGAGGAGGTCCTCGCGCACGGCCTCGCGCGCCGCGACGACGCGATCGACGTCGTGATGGCGCTCGGTGTGCTCGCAGTCGCGCGAGAACACGACGATCCGGACCCCTTCGACGGCCTCGCGCAGCTGCGCTACCGCGACGGTGAGGATCGCCTCATCGCCTGCATTCAGCCCACCGTAGGAGCCGACCAGTCCGACCACCCTCGCCATCCGTACCCGTTACCCGGCCGAGACGTCCGCGTAGCCTCCCGCGATCACGGCTCCACGGCGCACCGCGCTATCCCCGCAGCCCGAACCCGCGCGGCGCAACGCCCGACCGCCGGTGTGGGGAGGGCCGGCAACGGACACGAGTGGCAGTCGTGGCCTCGCTGGTGCGCTGCGAGCGCGGATCGCGTCCGTACGACGTGCCTGGCGGGATCTGTGTTCGGACGGGGCTCCGCGCGCCGTCGCGCGCGCTGGGGCAGGCGCCGGCACGTTGCCCGGTCCCGGACGCGGGGCTGATCGAGCGGTGTACCGCCCGAGGCTCAAGGCTCCACCCTTGGCGCCGAGCACACGCGGTAGCGATGAGAATCGAAACGAGATCCGCGACACGACCGCCCGCCCGCCGGAAGCACATGACTGCTCGTAATGACAATCTGGCGCTTCTCAACAGCCCGGACGGGCGGGCCGGCCTGCGGTCGCTCACGGCCGTCGAGCGCGCCCTCTTCGGAGGCCTCATCTCGGCGTTTACGTTGTTGCCATACCACTGTTTGTGCTGGCGGTACTGCTATTGATGGCGATGCTCGCACGAAGTACGACAGCCGCCGTGACCGGCCGCCGATGGAGACGATCGATCGCCCGACGACGTGGCGACGACGAATAGGAGGACGTGAGCACACTCCACGACCGCTGCGGTCACGCCACGCCGCTCACCGCCGCTGACCGTCCGCTCCCTAACGTCAATCGGAAGCTGGCCGCAAGCTTCGACTGGCAGCGATTGATTCGTCGCACGTCATGCCGACGACTTCGATCCGGATGGTCGCCCTCAGGATCGCGATTATGGCTGCCGACGGTCACAGAACCCTCGCAACGCCCAGAGATTCGACGACGACTGCGACGGTCGCTCGGTCCAGGCACACCAACGACAGTCGGCATCCGATCGCCATGGGGCCGGAAGCGTAGGGGTCGGTGCCTTCGAAAACCACACCGAGTACGCGGACTTCTTGGTGTCGGGATCCGGCACCAACACTGACGACAGCCGCCCGGTCGGGACGGTGTCGGGGGGCGATTCGCTCGGCCTGCGCCCGCAGGGAGCTTACGTCTCGATCCCCGTATGCGACGCCTCGTCTGCGAGCGCTGTGAGGCCGACTGAGGTTGGTCGCACATGTGGCCATAACCGACCTGGCGGATCCGTCGACAGGACATCCCGACAGGAAGTCCTTCCGACCGTCTGCCGCTGTAACCACGAAAGTCCTACTTTGCAGGGCTTTCGGTCATAGCTGGGGCGGGATTCGAACCCGCGACCTTCGGGTTATGAGCAAGAGGTTGGCGGGTCTTCCCGGACGTCGAGGACGACCGAAGTCGCCCTGCCCATGGCGAGCAGCCGACGCCTCCCTGGCGACGTTACCCGGGACCAAATCTCGGGACCACTCGATTCTTGCTGCGTTCGCGTGACTCCCAAAAGACGCTGGTTTGCAGGAAGAAAGACCAGCGCGCCCGAGAGGATTCGAACCTCTGACCTTCGGTTCCGTAGGGGAATAGGCGACTTGTGCAAGGCCTGCGAGCCCGTGTTTCCTGGTGCTTGTTCGCAACGCGGGCAGGCGTTGGCCATCCCATCTCGGATAGCTGGGCACGTTGTGGGCACCGCTCCTGGATCGCTTGGCCGGGTCACTCGAAGGGCTGGGAGGCGATGGCGGCGGCCAGCGCGTCGGGCAGCTCTTGGATCTCTTCGAGGAGGTCGGTGAGGATGCGTTGGGCTTCGTTGCGGCCACGAACCGCTGCTAGCTCGGTGGTGACGGCGCCGAGGTCATCCAGGGCGCGGCGGATCTCGATCAGGCGGTCGTGGAGCTCGTGCACCGCTTCGGGATCTTCGAGCGGGTCCTCGTCGTCGTGGGCGGGCTCCTGGTCGTCGACGTCGACGGGCTTGTCGCCGGCCGCGGGTGGTGATGGCTCGTGACCCTCGGAGCTGGCTGGTGTGTCGAGTGCGGGTGGTGGTGTGAGGAGGCCGTGGACGGCGAGGTTGACGGTGCTGTCGACGACGGCACGCCCGGGCCGGAGCTGCGCGGCTTTGTCGTAGATCGCGAGCATCGTGTCCTCCCCATGCTGCGACAGCACGGCGGCGAGTGCGCGCAGGCCGGTGGCGCCGGGGAGCTGGCTGGTCTGCTCGTCAAGCGAGATCCGTCCGTGCTGCTCAAGCGCAAGCAGGACGGCGCCCTGGATGCTGATCTTCTTGGCGTTGGCCACGGACAGCCCGTCGAAGGTGTGTTCGGCGTAGGCGCCGAAGGAGCTGAACCCTCTGGTGAGGTGTGCTTCTCCGTCTTGGAGGCGTCGGAGGTCGGCGGCGAAGCGTGCGAGGTTTCTGCCGGCGGCGCGGTAGTGGCGCTTGGCCTGCGTCTCCAGCGGCCGGGCTTCGCCCTTCGTCAGTCGGGGTCCGAGGAGTTCCTGTTGTTCGGTCATGGCGTGTGTTCTCCGGTGACGGGGAGACATCTGTCTCCTGAGCGGTGGCTAGTGCGGTGTGGTGAGCGCCCAGCCCTGACCCCAGCGCGTGATGAGCACGGGCCCGGCACCGGCCGCGGTGAGGCGGGCGCGCAAGCGGCAGATGTGGCTGTCGACGGTCCGGTGGCTGATCTGCCGCTCACGCCAGATGCAGCGGGCCAGTTCGTGCTTGCTGAACACCCGCGTCGGCTCGCCAGCGAACTTGACCAGCAGCTCGAACTCCAGGCGACTGACATGCACCTGGGTATCGGCGACGGTCACGGTCTTGGCGGTCACATCGACAGTGATCGCGCCCGCCTGCAGATGCCTGACGCTGCTGTCCTCCAGGATCCGTCGGATCAGGGATGCGATCACGGCGCGCAGCAGGACATAGCCCGTGTCGACGGGGAGGTGCTGATCGCTGCCGGACTCGAAAGCTCGCAGCGCGCTGAGCTCGTCGCCGGCGCCGAGCGTGACGACCGCCAACCCCGGATGGACGCGCGGGTGCTTGCCAGCGCGCACCGACCGCACCAGCGCCGTCGCCTCGAAGGGCCGCTCGAGCTCGCCCAGGACCAGCACGTCGACCGCATGCGAGGACAGCTTCGCGATGACCGCCGCGACGTGGTCGGCCTCGTGGATGGTGTGCCCGTCGGCGTCGAGCTGCTCGGCCAGGAATGTGCGCCGGTTGTGGTCTGCGCCGACGATCAGGATCGTGTGCCGCGTCTCCGGCTCGTTGTGCTGCAGGGAATGGATTGCCATGTCGTGTCCCGTCGTCTGAGAGGTGCTGTGCGGGCGTTCGCGCCGAGAGCCGTGGTCGGGTAGGGCTCTGCCGGTCCGGTCCCGCCGGACCCTGATCGCGAGAACCGCGGAGCCGGCCAGCGGCTGTCCAGCACGAGCCCGTCAGGGCCGAACCCCGGTGAGCCGCGTAGCGGTGTGCTTGACCGCCCCGGGCCGGCGCAGCTACGCCGTTGCCGTTGTCTGCACCCGCCGCAGGTGGTCGTTTGCCCTTGAGGACGTAAAGAAGGTCGTTACCAGCCTGCCCGTGTGTGCGGGACCGGTCCGATCGCTGTCTGTGCCAGCTCGGGCTGCGGGTCGGGCACGGCGATGCTGGCGGCGGGGTTCAGCGGCCCGTCGACGAGGACGATGCTGTGCGCGATGATCGTGATGGCGGGCAGCGGCCCGATCAGCGTGGCCTGGATCTGCAAGTCGATCTCCCCGCTGATGACGATGACCTGGCCGGGCTGGTGGCGCTCGGCGAAGCTCTCGGCGACCTTGTCGTAGGCACGCACGTTGTAGTGCTGCTGCTCCCAGCTCGGGGGCTGGCGATCGATCGCGTGGGTGGTGTGCGTGAGCACGAACCGGCAGATCGAGATGACGTCTGAGTCCTCGTCCAAGCGGGGTGCCTCGTTGACGTGGCCTGAGATCGTCAGCCCGTTGATGTCTTGCGTATACACGCGCTCCTGCCCTTCGGTCGGTGTTGACGGGTGTCCGCCCCGCGGACTTGTCCGCGTCATTGCCGACCGGCGCTGGGCCTGTCAAAGGGAGCTTGCGACCGGCCAATTTCACCGGACTCGGCTTGTTCCTTCTGAAATTGGTTGACAGGCACGGCGCCGGTCGGCACGCCGTTGCCGTCGGTCGATGTCGCCGCGCTGCAGTCGAGCGCGGCCTGGCGGGCGAGCTCACCGGTCGGCGCGCGGCCGCGTGTGACCGTTCTACGTGCGCACGGTCGTGGTGCGCGGTTCTATGGTCGGCCGCGCCGCGGCCGGCGGCCCGCAGGGCGAAGCCCGGAGGGGCCGCCGGACCAGCGGCAGCGGCGGGGCCGGCGGCGCCGCGAAGCGGCGCCCTTGAGAACGTAAAGGAGGTACTCACGAAAGGGATCAGGCGGGCTTCGAGAGTCACTCCGCGTGCCAACGCTCGGCGAGAACGGCAGTACGGGTGAGGCTGGGAGCGATCTCCGCTCTGC
>Ga0307502_10000497_pt1 | contig 10162 bp, 9 predicted proteins | sample 16_S_MG_FD_201364 | JGI IMG/M metagenome (GOLD analysis project Ga0307502, IMG submission 201364) | Soil microbial communities from Populus trichocarpa stands in riparian zone in the Pacific Northwest, United States - 16_S | ecosystem: Environmental > Terrestrial > Soil > Riparian zone > Trees... | reverse complement strand
GGGCGTGTGGGCGGCGTGACCGCCGCGCTCGTCGACGCGCTGACGCGCGAGCGCTGGGAGCACGTCAACCGCGAGCTGATCGCCAAGCTGCTGACCGAGCTCGCGTTCGAGGACGTCCTCGCGCCGCGCTGCGAGGACCTGCCCGACGGGCGGCGGGCGTTCGAGCTTGCGCTCGGCGAGCGGCTCGTGCTGCGCTACGCGGGCCATCGCCGCCCGCTCGGCGACTGGCGCGTGGAGCCCGATTCATTGCGCGCCCGGCTCGACGGCGCCGACGTCGCGCTGCCTGACGCGGCCGACATCGTCGCGCTCGGTGCGCCGGCCGTCGGCGCCGACCCGTCGACCGCCGCCGGGCTCGTGCACGAGATCGCGATGACCGCGCTCGCCGACGTGCTCGGCGCCGCCCGCGGGCGGCCCGCGGCCGAGCTCCTGGACCTCGACCCGGCGGCGCTGGAGTGCGAGATGCGCGGCCACCCGTGGATCGTCGCGAGCAAGGGGCGGCTCGGCTTCGGCGCCGGCGACCTGCTCGCGTATGCGCCCGAGGCCGCCGCGCCGCTGCAGCTCGGCTGGCTCGCCGCGGACGCCGCGATCGCGCAGCGGCGCAGCGTCGCCGGCCTGGAGCACGCGACCGTCGTGCGCGAGCAGGTCGGCGAGGGCGGCTGGGCGCTGCTGCGGGCGCGCACGGCGGCCGCCGGCCTGGACCCCGACGCGGCGACGTACCTGCCGGTCCACCCGTGGCAGTGGGAGCACCGCGTGCTCGCGCTGCACGCGGGCGCGATCGCACGCCGCGAGCTCGTCTGGCTCGGCACGATGGAGCAGCGCTACCTGCCGGGCCAGTCGGTGCGCACGCTCGCCGACGCCGATCACCCCGAGCGCCGGCACCTCAAGCTCGCGCTGTCGATCCTCAACACCTCCGTCTACCGCGGCCTCCCGCGCGCCCGGACGCTCGCCGCACCCGCGCTCACGGAGTGGTTTCAGGCGCGCTGCGCGGCCGACCTGTTCCTGCGCGAGCAGGGGCTCGTGCTGCTCGGCGAGGTCGCCAGCGTGAGCGTCGCGCACTCGGCGTTCGAGGCGATCGCCGGCGTGCCCTACCAGCACACCGAGATGCTCGGCGCGATCTGGCGCGAGTCGGTCGCGGGGTATCTGCGCACGGGCGAGCGCGCGATCACGATGGCCGCGCTGATCCATCGCGACGGCGCCGGCGTGTCGTTCGCCGAGCTGCTGATCGGGCGCAGCGGCCTCGACGCCGACGCCTGGGTGCGGCGCCTGCACGAGGTCACGCTGCCACCGCTGCTGCACGTCCTCTACCGCTTCGGCGCGACGTTCTCGCCGCACGCGCAGAACTGCCTCGTCGTCCTGCGCGACGACGTGCCGGAGCGGCTCGTCGTCAAGGACTTCGTCGACGACGCGATGATCAGCTCCGACCCGCTGCCCGAGCTCGACGGGATGCCGGCCGAGGTGCGTGCCGCGCTCGGCGATGGCATCGAGGCGGCGCTGCTCGCGCAGTGGATCCAGTCGGGCCTACTCGTCTGCGTGCACCGCTATCTGGCGGAGATCCTCGCGCAGCGGCTGGGCTACCCGGAGCGCGCGTTCTGGGCCGCGGCCGAGGGCGCCGTGGCCGCCTACCACGAGCGCTTCGAGGACGAGCTCGGCCTGCGCTTCGGCCTCTTCGACGTCGAGGCGCCCGCATTCGTCAAGCTCTGCCTGAACCGCGTCCGGATCCTCGGCCGTGGCTACGCGGACGACGCGGAGCGCCCGGTCGCGTCGGCGTCCGGCTGGATCGACAACCCGCTCGCGCCGCCGCACGAGGCCGCGCGATGACCGTGCCGCTGCTGACCGAGCTCACCGCGTACGCCGAGCACGAGCCGGCGCTCGAGCGCCGCCTGTGGGCGCGGCCGGTCGTCCCCGAGCACGACACGGAGCTCCTGTGGGCGTGGATGCAGCGCCCCCACGTCGCGGAGTTCTGGGAGATGGCCTGGCCGCGCGACTGGATCGGCGACTACCTCCGCGGCCAGGTCGCGGATCCCGCCCGCAGCCCGTTCCTCGGCTTCGTCGACGAGCGCGCGGTCGGCTACCTCGAGGTCTACGACCCGCATCGCGACGTGCTCGGCGCGCACGCGCCGGTGCTGCCCGGCGACCTCGGCGCGCACGTCCTCATCGGCGACGAGGAAGACCTCGGGCGCCACAGCGTCGCGCTCGGCCGCGCGGTCGTGCGGATGCTCTTCAGGCGGCCGGGCGTGCTGCGGATCGTCGGCGAGCCCGACGTGCGCAACGAGAACTTCCTCTCGCTGCTCGCGTTCCTCGGCTTCCGCAAGCACTCCGAGGTCGACCTGCCCGACAAGCGCGCGGCGTTCATGGTCTGCGAGCGCGCGGACTTCGAGCGCCTCGCGAGCCGCCGCCGGCGGGTGACGCGGTGAGCGCCGCCGCGCTGGCGCTGACGGGCGTCGTGAAGTCCTACGGCGGCGCGACGCGGGCGCTCGACGGCGTCGACCTCGATGCGGTCGCGGGTCGCGTGCTCGCGCTGCTCGGCCCCAACGGGGCGGGCAAGAGCACGCTCGTCTCGCTCGCCGCCGGGCTCACGCGGCCGGACGCGGGCAGCGTGCGCGTGCTCGGCGAGGACCCGGCGACGGGCGGCGCGCGCGTACGCCGCCAGATCGGCCTGGCGCCCCAGGAGATCGGCGTCTACCCGCAGCTGACGGTGACGACGAACCTGCGCGCGTTCGCCGAGCTGCACGGCTGCCGCCCTCGCGCGGCGCGCGAGCGTGCCGCGGAGCTGCTCGAGCCGTTCGCGCTGACCGAGCTCGCCGACCGGCCCGCCGGGCGCCTGTCCGGCGGCGAGCAGCGCCGCCTGCACGCGGCGATCGCGCTCGTCAACCGGCCGCGGCTCGTGATCCTCGACGAGCCGACGGCGGGCGCCGACCCGTCGACGCGCGAGCACATCCTGCAGGCCGTGCGCGACCTCGCGGCCGGTGGCACGGCCGTCGTCTACACGACCCACTACCTGCCCGAGGTCGAGCGCCTGGACGCCGACGTCGCCCTGCTCGAGCGCGGCCGCGTGATCGCGCGCGGGTCCGTCGACGAGCTCGTCGCGCGCCACGCGCCGCCGGAGCCGCCCGGCGCCGGGGTGCCGGTCGTCCGGCCGTCGCTGGAGACGGTCTACCTCGCGCTGACGGGGCGCAGCACCGTCGAGCCTGACGCGGTGGGCGCGCCGTGAGCCCGCTGCGCGCGATCGTGCGCAACGAGCTGCGGATCCTGCGCCACGACCCCGTGCCGCTGGTGCTGCTCATCGGGATGCCGATCGTGCTGATGGTGCTGCTGAGCCAGTCGCTCGGCCACGTGCTGCTCTTCGAGGGCTACGACGACACGCCGGGCTCGATGCACACGGCGCCGGGGATGGCCTGCCTGTTCGGCTTCTTCTCGATCGCGATCGTCGGCTTTGCGATCTTCCGCGAGCACGGCTGGCGCACGTGGCCGCGGCTGCGCGCGGCCGGCGTCGGCGGCCCGGCGCTGTTCGCCGGCAAGCTCGCCGTCCCGGCCGGCATGCTCGTCCTGCAGCACGCCGTCCTGTTCGGCTTCGGGGTCGGCGTCCTCGGCTTCAAGGTCAACGGCGCCTGGCTCGCCGTCGCCCTGCTGGCGCTCGCGTTCGCGCTCATGATCCTCTGCGCGGGGCTCGCCGCGGCGGCGCTGCTGGGCACCGTCCAGCAGCTCAACGCGGTGACGAACCTCGGCACGATGGTGCTCGGCGGCCTCGGCGGCGCGCTCGTGCCGGTCCGCGAGCTGCCGAAATGGGTCCAGCCGATCTCGCCCGCCTCGCCGGTCAACTGGGCGATGGAGGGCTACCGCGACGTCATCCTCGACGGCGCGGGCGTCGCGGACGTCCTGCCGTCGCTGGCGGCGATGAGCGGGCTCGCGCTGCTGCTCGCCGCGGTCGCGCTGGCGCGCCTGCGACACGACGCGCCGAAGCGGACGTGGGGATGAGCCCGCTGCGCGAGCTGCTCGCGCCGGTGCGCGTGCCGCTGACCGTCAGCGCGCTGCTGCAGGCCGTCTCCGCGGGCGCGTCGATCGTGCCGTTCATCTGCGTCGTGGAGATCGCGCGCCGGCTGCTCGCGCCGCCCGCCGACGAGGACGAGATCCGCGCGCTCGTGGCGGTGGCGGTCGCCGCGTTCGGGGTGCGGTTGCTGGCGCAGGGACTGAGCGGGCAGATCACCCATCTCGCCGACAACACGTTCCAGCTCGCGGTCCGCCGGCGCGTCGCCGCGCAGCTCGGGCGGCTGCCGCTCGGCTGGTTCGGCGCGCGCCACTCGGGCGAGGTCAAGCGCGCCGTGCAGGACGACGTCTCCGCGATGCACTACATGGTCGCCCACTCGCTGCCCGATCTCGTCGCCGGGGTCGTAGCGCCGACGGCCGCGCTCGTCTACCTCGTGACGATCGACTGGCGGCTGACGCTGATCACGCTCGCGCCCGTGGCGGTCTTCGCCGCGCTGTACGTGACGATCGTGCGCGGCTACTCGTCGCGGATGGCCGGGCACGCCGCCGCGCTCGGGCGCGTCAACGCGGCCGTCGTCGAGCTCGTGCAGGGGATCGCGGTCGTCAAGGCGTTCGGCGCGGCCGGCCGGCCGCACGAGCGCTACATGCGCGCGACGGAGGAGTTCGGCGACTTCCACGAGGAGTGGGTGCGCCCGATCGCGCGGCGCTCGGCGCTGGCGGAGCTCGCCTGCTCGCCGCCGGTGATGCTGCTCACGGTCCTGGTCGGCGGGTGGGCGCTCGTGCGCTGGGGTGGCATGGAGCCCGTCGACGTCGTCCCGTTCGTGCTGCTCGGGCTGGGTCTGACCGCGCCGCTGGTGACGCTCGGCTACAGCGCGCAGGGCTTTCGCCTGGCGGCCGGCGCCGCGGGCCGCGTGGCGGCGCTGCTCGCCCTGCCCGAGCTCCCGCAGGCCGCCGGCGGGCCGGCGCCGCGCGGCGAGCGCGTCGAGCTGCGCGACGTCGCGTTCGCCTACGACGAGCGCGGCGATGTGCTCACGGACGTCAGGCTCGCGCTCAGCCCCGGTACGGTGACCGCGCTCGTCGGCGCCTCGGGCGCCGGCAAGTCGACGCTCGCAGCGCTGATCCCGCGCTTCTGGGACGTGACCGCGGGCGCCGTGACGGTCGGCGGCGTCGACGTGCGCGACGTGCCGTCGGCCGATCTCTACGCGCATGTGGCGTTCGTCTTCCAGGACCCCGGGCTGCTGCGCGCGAGCGTGCGCGACAACATCCGGCTCGCGCGTCCCGACGCGGACGACGGCGCGGTGCAGGCGGCGGCCCGGGCGGCGCAGATCCACACGCGCGTCATGGAGCTTCCGCGCGGCTATGACTCCGTCGTCGGCGACGACGCGCGGCTCTCCGGAGGCGAGGCGCAGCGCGTTGCGATCGCCCGCGCGCTGCTCGCCGACCGCCCGATCCTCGTGCTCGACGAGGCGACCGCGTTCGCGGATCCCGAGTCCGAGGCGGCGATCCAGGACGCGCTCTCGCGGCTGGCGGCCGGTCGCACGCTCGTCGTCATCGCGCACCGGCTGTCGACCGTCGCGGGCGCCGACCAGATCCTCGTCCTGTCCGGGGGCCGGATCGTCGAGCGCGGCCGCCACGACGAGCTGCTGGCCGCGGACGGGGAGTACGCCCGCCTCTGGACCGCACACGAGCGGGCGGCATGATCCGCTCGCTGCACGCGCTGCTGGACGCGCCGGGCCGGCGGCTCCTGCGCGCCCAGATCGCCTGCATCGCGATCTACTCCGTGCTCCAGGGCGTCGCCTTCGTGCTGCTCGTCCCGATCCTCGGCGCGCTGCTGGAGGACGGTGCCGTCGGCGCGTGGATCGGCGTGCTGGCTTTCGTCGTCGGGCTCGCCGCGGTCGCGTTCGTCGCGCAGGCGATGCTCGCCCACCGGCTCGGGACCGCGGTGGCGCGCACGATCCACCGGCGCCTCGGCGACCACGTCGCCGCGCTGCCGCTCGGCTGGTTCGGCGCGGAGCGCGTCGGCGAGCTGGGGCGGCTGACGAGCCAGGGCGTGACCGACGTCATGGGCGCCGGCGCGCACCTGCTGCGCCCGATGGTCGCAGCGCTGCTCACGCCGGCGACCGTCGTGGCCGCGATGTACCTCGTCGACTGGCGCCTCGCGCTTGCGACGACGCTGACGATCCCGCTGATCTACGGGGCGCACCGGCTGGCGAGCTGGCTGGCGCACCGTGCCGCGGGCGCGGTGCAGGCCACGGCGGCCGAGGCGAGCGGCCGGATCGTGGAGTTCGCGCGCACGCAGCCGATCCTGCGCGCCTACGGCCGCGCGGACGGGACCTACCGGCAGCTCGACGACGCCCTGCTCGCGCAGCATGCGGCCCGCCGCCACCAGCTGTGGACGATGAGCGGCGGCATTCTTGCCGCCGCGGTGGCAGTTCAGCTCGCCTTTCTCGTCGTCACGGTCTACGGCGTCGATCGGGCGCTCGGCGGGTCGGTCGACGTGCCGGAGCTCGTCGCGGTCCTCGTCCTCGTGGCGCGCTTCGGGCAGCCGATCGTCGAGGCCGCGGACATCATCGGCGCGCTGCGCGTCGCGGGCAGGAGCCTGGCCGGCGTCGAGCACGTGCTCGCCGCTGCGCCGCTGCCCGTGCCGGATGCGCCGCGGCATCCGGACGGCGCCGCGATCCGCCTCGCGGGCGTGCGCTTCTCCTACGGCGACCACACCGTGCTCGACGGCATCGACCTCGAGGTGCCCGCGGGGACGATGCTCGCGATCGTCGGGCCCTCGGGCGCGGGCAAGACGACGATCGCCCGGCTCGTCGCGCGCTTCTGGGACGTCGACGACGGCGCGGTGCAGATCGGCGGCGTCGACGTCCGCGAGATGTCGACCGCGACGCTGATGGCGCACGTCGCGCTCGTCTTCCAGGACGTCTACCTGTTCGACGACACGATCGAGGCGAACGTCCGCGCCGGCCGTCCCGATGCGAGCGCCGAGGAGGTGCGCGCCGCCGCGCGGCGGGCGCGGGTGGACGAGATCGTGGAGCGGCTGCCCGACGGCTGGGACACGCCCGTCGGCGAGGGCGGCACCGCGCTGTCGGGCGGCGAGCGCCAGCGCGTGTCGATTGCCCGCGCGCTGCTGAAGGACGCGCCGATCGTCCTGCTCGACGAGGCCACCGCTGCACTCGACCCCCTGAACGAGTCGGCCGTCGAGGAGGCGCTCGCGGAGCTCAAGGCCGACCGGACGACGATCGTCATCGCCCACCGGCTGTCGACCGTCGTCGCCGCGGACGAGATCGTCGTCCTCGAGCGCGGCCGGATCGCCGAGCGCGGCACGCACGCGACGCTGCTCGCGCAGGGGGGTCGCTACGCCGACTTCTGGCAGGAGCGCACGCGGGCGCGGGGGTGGCGGCTCGCCGCGGCCGCGCCGGCGCCCGCGCCGGCCGCGCACGCGTCGTCCGATCCCGGGCCGGCCTGAGTCGCATGTCCGATTCGATCGGCCTGCTCGTGTCCGTCTTCCTCGCGTCCGCCGTCGAGTTCGTCGAGGCGCTGACGATCGTGTTGGCGATGGGGATGACGCGCGGCTGGCGCTCGGCGCTCGCGGGCGTCGCTGCGGCGCTCGCGGCGCTGACGGTGACCGCTGCCGTCGCCGGCTACGCGATCGCCGAGTGGCTGCCGGAGTCGCTGCTGCAGCTCATCGTGGGGACGCTGCTGCTGATCTTCGGACTGCAATGGCTGCGCAAGGCGGTGCTGCGCGCGGCCGGGCTGAAGGCGCACAACGACGAGGAGGAGACGTTCCGCGCGGAGCTCGAAGCGGGCCGCCAGGCGGGGTCGGAACGCCGTGCGGGCCTGGACTGGTTCGGCTTCGTCGTGTCGTTCAAGGGCGTCTTCCTCGAAGGGCTCGAGATCGTCTTCATCGTCATCACCTTCGGCCTGAACGCCGACAACGTCCCGGGGGCCGCAGCGGGGGCTGCGGTCGCCGGGGCGATCGTCCTGACCGCCGGCGTCGCCGCGCACCGTCCGCTGTCACGCATCCCGCAGAACACGATCAAGTTCGGCGTCGGATTGCTGCTCTCGACGTTCGGCACGTTCTGGGCGATCGAGGGGCTCGGCGTGTTCGCGAGCGACCGCGAGAGCCTTGCGTGGCCCGGGGGCGACGTCGCGCTCGTCGTGATGCTCGCCGTCTGGAGCGTCTTCTCGTGGTCGGCGGTGCGCGTGCTGCGCCGGTCCGACGACGCGGACCGCGACGAGGACCGCGTCGTCCTGGCCGCGGAGGGCGGTTGAGCATGCGGTTCGTGCGCGGCTTCGGACGCTTCTGGTTTGACTTCATCGTCGGCGACGACTGGCGAATCGCCCTCGGCGTCGTGCTCGTCCTCGGCCTCGGGGCGCTGCTCGTGGCGATCGACGTGGTCGGCACGAACGTGCTCATGCCGCTGCTCGCGGCGGCGATCGTCGCTGTGGTGGCTGCGAGCATCGTGCTCGGCGCTCGGCGCTGAGGGCGGCGTGAGGGGTGTGTCGAATCAGCGTCGGCCGGCGACACAGATTCGACACACCGATGAACCACACGCCCAAGCCGACGCTCGCGCGCCACCGGCGACGCGTCACGGCGCCGGCCACGCAAACCGCGGGTCGCGAGCGTAGTCGTCGCGCCGGCCCTCCAGCGCCATGCCCACGTGCACGGACGCGTCGTCGCCGATCAGCAGGCGCAGCGGCAGCGTGGCGGTGCCGAACGCCGGCGTTGTTGACGCTCGGTTTCCGGGAAGTCAAACAACCCGGGGTTTGCCGGCGCCCGATCCGTGCCGGTTCGAGCTGGGCACCAAGCGGTCAGGCGGCGTGCGGGTCGTAGGCGATCGGATCGTAGGGCAGGTCGGGGTGCTCGCCCGGGTTTGAGAGCTGATAGCTGCGGATCCGTCCCTGGACCTGGTCGAAGGCGACCGCGCGCGTCAGCGTGAAAGGCTGCGCCGGCGCGGCGCCGTCGAGCAGCTCGGCCAGGCGGCCGGAGACATAGCCCATGGCGCGCATCGTCCGCACGCGGCTGGCGAACAGCTCCTGGCCGACGAACAGCGCGTTGTCGCGCAGCGCCTCGGTCAGGGAGTCGGGAACGTTCGTCAGCGTGCCGGCCTCGTCCTTCGCCCAGGCGGCGAGCTCGTAGGTGGTGCGGTCGATGATCGCGACGCGCGTGTAGAAGCCGTAGAAGACCTGGTGCAGCGCATCGGCCTGCTGGTCCTGTGGAAGGTCGTCGATGTAGGCCTGCAGGCTGTCGACGAGCGAGGGGACGGCCGCAGCGGCCTGGTCGTCGGACGGCATGACCGAACCACCTTCCCCGTAACCGTCCGGTCGCGAAACGTCAGCCGCCGGAGGGATCGTCGCGTTCGGCGGCATCGAGCAGGGACGGCGCGAGAATTGAGTCCGCCGCACCGGTGACCCGCAGGCCGACGAGCCGGCCGTAGTGGTCGAAGTCGAGGACGAGGCCGTCGAGTGCCGGGATCGTGTCGGCTGCCTCCAGCGCGTCGAGCTGCACCGAGTCGCGAACCTCCGGCGCGGCCCCGACCACGAGCGCGACGTACGCCTCGCCGGACGCGTGGACCGTGACCGCGATCTCCGCCATCGGCGCGATGCTCGCAGATCACCGGGCGCGACATGCATCCATCAGCCGCTGAACGCGTGTGTCGGCGCGCCGGCGTCGGGGCGCTGCGCACGTGTAACGCACCATCCGTACGCTGCGCGTGGATCGGAGTGACCCGACGCAGGAGGTACCGGTGCCGAAAGCACAGATGCCGTCGCTGATCGCGGCGCTCAGCCATCCGTCGTCGGTCCCGATGCTTGGGCTGTATGTGGCCGGCGAGTGGACCGAGGCGTCCGACGGGCGGACGTTCGAGTCCTTCGAGCCGGCCACCGGGCGGGCGTGGGCGACGGTCGCCGAGGCCGGGCCGCACGACGTCGACCGCGCCGTGGGGGCTGCCCGCGACGCGCTCGACGGCGCGTGGGGGCGCACGCGCGCGCCGGACCGCGCCCGCGTGCTCTGGCGGATCGCGGAGATGCTCGACGCCAACAAGGAGGCGCTCGCCCGGATCGAGTCGCGCGACAACGGCAAGGCGATCCGCGAATCGCGGGCGGAGATCGACAACGTCGTCCGGTACTTCGAGTACTTCGCGGGAATCTGCCAGAACGTCCTGGGACACACGAT
>Ga0307502_10000496_pt1 | contig 10171 bp, 6 predicted proteins | sample 16_S_MG_FD_201364 | JGI IMG/M metagenome (GOLD analysis project Ga0307502, IMG submission 201364) | Soil microbial communities from Populus trichocarpa stands in riparian zone in the Pacific Northwest, United States - 16_S | ecosystem: Environmental > Terrestrial > Soil > Riparian zone > Trees... | reverse complement strand
GCTGGCGACCGCGCTGGCCGGGCTCGCGCACTACGCCGACTGGGCGCCGCTGCTGGCCTTCGCCGCGGCCACGCTCGCGCTGGCCGGCCTGGCTCACATCGTCTCGCTGGCCACCGAGCAGGTGGGCGAGCGCTTCGGCCCGGCGGCGACGGGCCTGCTGCAGTCGACGCTGGGCAACCTGCCCGAGCTCTTCGTGGTCATCTTCGCCCTGCGCGCAGGCGAGGTCGTGGTTGCGCAGACGTCGATCGTCGGCTCGATCTTCGCCAACGCGTTACTCGTTCTCGGCCTCGTGATCGTCGTGGGCGCCCGCAGCGCGCCCGACGGGACGATGCGCTTCCGGGCGCGGCTTCCGAACGACACGGCGACGCTGCTGCTGGTCACGAGCTTCATCATCGTGCTCGTCGGGCTGGCCCACGCGACGCACGAGCCCGCTGCCCGGCACGAGCGCGAGATCTCGGCGATCGCCGCCGTCGCGCTGCTGGCCGTCTACCTGGCGTGGGTGGTGCCCTACGTGCGCGGGGAGGCCGCGCAGGAGCAGGCGCGCGAGAGCGCCGCCCGCGTGCCGCTGGGTGTGTCGATCGGCCTGCTGGCGGCGGGTGGGGCGGGCTCGGCCTTCGTCTCTGACTGGTTCGTGGCCGCACTGCGCCCGACCATCGACCAGCTCGGCGTCTCGGAGGCGTTCGCCGGCCTGGTCGTCGTCGCGCTGGCCGGGAACGCGGTCGAGAACGTCGCCGGAATCGTCCTCGCCCACAAGGGCCAGTACGACCTCGCGATCTCCGTGGTCAAGAACTCGGTCGCGCAGATCGCGGCCTTCCTCTACCCGGCGCTCGTGATCATCTCGCTGCTCTTCGCCCATCAGCTCACCTTCGCGCTCGCCCCGGTCCTCATCGGGGCGCTGCTGCTGACGGCGCTGTCGGTCTGGCAGATCACGGGCGACGGCGAGGCGGTCGCCTTCGAGGGCTGGGCCCTCGTGGCGATCTACGTGATCCTCGCGGTGTTCACGCTCTACGAGTGATGGGCCGCCGCGCGCGCATCGTCGTGCTCGCCATCCTGGGCGCTGCGGTGGTCCTGGTCGCCGGCGGCTACGCCGTGCTGGCCCTTACCGGCGACGACGCGCCGCCGCCGCCGCGCCTGGAGGGCCGGCCGGCGCCCGGCGCGGCAACGACCGCGGGCGCCGGGCGCTGGCACCCGGTGGCACCGGCGGGGAGCTTCGTGGGCTATCGCGTCAACGAGCGCTACCTCGGCGTCGGGGTCCGCACCGCGGTCGGGCGCACGAGCGCGGTGACGGGCAGCGTCACGGTCGCCGGCGACCGCGTGCAGGCCGCCGACCTGCGCGCCGACATGACGACCGTGCACTCCGACCAGGCGCGCCGTGACGACGCCCTGCGCTTCCGCGCCATCGAGACCGACCGCTACCCGACCGCGCGCTTCACGCTCGCCGGCCCGGTGGCCCTCAGCGCCCGTGCCCAGCCGACGACTGGCACGCTGACCCTGCACGGCCGGCGGGCCGCGATCGCGGTCACGGTGCGCGGCCAGCGCCTGTCCGGCGGCCGGCTGGAGGTCGTCGGCAGCGCGCCGATCCGCTTCGCCTCCTTCGCCATCGAGCCTCCGAGCGTCGCCGGCGTCGTCACCGTGCGCGACCGCGGGGTGCTCGAGTTCCGCCTCGTGCTGGAGCGCGGTTAGCGGGGGCGTACGCGCTCGAGGCCTCGCCGGCGCAGGTCGGCGGCCAGCATGACGCCCCAGCGGGCCGCGAAGCGCGCCCGGGCGCGGCGCGAGCGGTGGACCTCGACGAGCGTGGACGGGAGCCGCGGGGCGCCCAGGGCGCGGGCCGCGCGGTCGGCGATCTCGAGCTGCCCGCGCGCGGTGGGGTGGACCGCGTCGGGCAGCAGCCACGGGGCCCCCGCGAGGTCGTCGAGCTCGGCCACCGCGGCGTGGTGGTCGCCGGCGACGGCACGGACGATGGCGCTCGCCGCGCGCGGCTTGGGCGCCGCACGCGGGCGGCCGAGATCGGCCGGCAGCGTGCACAGCAGCAGCCGCTCGCTGCACGCCGCCAGCGCGGTGGCGCTCGCGCGCAACGCCCGCTCGTAGGCGCCGGCGTCCCAGTCCAGCGAGCGCGCGTCGTTGACCCCGACGTAGAGGCAGGCGATGTCGTAGGGCCCGTCCAGGCGCGGGATCTGCTCGGCCAGCACGTCGCGGGCGAGCGCGCCGTCGCGCGCGAGCTTGGTGAACGGCAGCGCGAGCGCCTCGGCCAGCCACTGCGCCCAGGACTGCATGGGCACGCCGAGCGCCGGCTCGCCGTGGCCGTTGGTGATCGAGTCGCCGAGGGCGACGAGCCCGCGGCGTGTCATGCCAGCGCGGCGCGCGCCAGGCCCTCGACGCGCTCGTGCAGCCACGGCACCGCCTGCTCGTGCTCGGGCTTCATGAGCACGCTGCGCAGCACGCGCGCGCCGTCGGCGTCGACCTCGAGCCCGGGATGGCGCGCGGCCAGCGCGTCGCGCCCGAGGTACAGCGTGCTCAGGAAGACGGGGTCGTCGTGGTCGTCCATGCCCGCCTTCAGGACGGCCTCGCTGGCGGCGTCGAGCGCCGACAGCGAGTCGACGCGCGGCACGTAGGTGACGATGTCGAGCTCGGGCTCGACGTGCAGCGCGAGCACCTCGGAGGAACGCAGCCGCGCCGCCCAGTCGAGGGCCGCGCGCCGCCCGGCGGCGAGCACCGCGCCGAGGCCCTCGTCGCGCTCCAGCGGCAGCGCCTGCAGGGTCAGCCACAGCCCGGCGGCCGCGGCGCCGGCGCGCGAGCACTCCAGGCTGATCTCGCCCAGGTGCAGGTCGGCCTCGGTGAAGTACGTGAACGGCGAATCGTGGCGATAGACGCGCTGCACTGCGGGGTCGGCGAAGAGCACCGCGCCGCACCCGTAGGGCTGCAGGCCGTGCTTGTGGGGATCGACCACCACGGAATCGCACTGCGCGATCGCCGCGTACGGCGCGGGCGCGACGAGCGGATCGTCGCCCCGGGCCAGCAGCGTGAAGAAGCCGCCGTAGGCGCCGTCGGCGTGCAGGCGCACGCCGTAGCGCTCGCGCAGGGCGAGCGCCTCGTCGACGCGATCGATGGCGCCCAGGCCGGTCGAGCCGGTGGTCAGCACCACCGTCCCGACGTCGCCGCGCGCACATTCGGCCTCCACGGCGTCGAGGTCGATGCGGCCCTCGGCGTCGGGCGGTACCGCGGTGCCCGTCACGCCGAGCAGGTCGCACATGCGCGCGTGGGTGTAGTGCGCCGCTGCGCAGTGCACGATGCGCTTGCCCGGGTGGACCTCGCGCGCGATCCACAGCGCCTCGAGATTGGCGATCGTCCCGCTGGAGGTCAGGTGGCCCAGGCCCGGGGCGGGCAGCCCGAACATGACGCGCAGCTGGTCGACCACCTCCACCTCCAGGCCGCTCGCCCCGGGCCCGCCGTCGAGCGCGTGGTTGTTGGGATTGACGAGCATCGCCGCCAGGTAGCCGGCCACCGCCACCGGATGGGGCGGCTTGAGCATCTGGCCCGCGTAGCGCGGGTGAAAGAAGGGGTAGTGGTCGGCCATCCGCTCGCCGAAGGCGTCCCACGCCGCGGCCAGGCGATCGGGAGCGGGGGCGCTGGCGGCGCTCGCTTCGTAGGGCCCGAAGCGCGCCTCCCAGGCGGCAATGAGCGCGGTGGCGCGCGGAATGAGGTCGGCGAGCTGATCTGAGCGCGAGGCGGGGGGCACGGCCGCGGATGCTCGCACCTCAAGGCCCGGGCGCGAGCGGACGATACCCAGGGGAGCCCCCAACACGTTCGAGAGACCCCTTGACCCGCACCAAGGCCGTTCCCGCGCTGGCGCTCGTCTTGGGCGTCGTCGCCATCGCGATCATCAGCCTGCTGGCCCACAGGACCCACGAGAGCCGGCATTCCGAGCTCACGCTCCTGGCGGTCAAGGTCGAGCTCAACCAGCTGCAGACCGCCCCGTTCCGCGCCAACGCCCACACGGGCGGCTCGCCCGCGCTGGCACGCAAGCTGATGCGCACGGGCAAGGGGCTCATCAGCGATCAGCTCGCTGAGCTGCGCGGGCAGTCCTCGCCGCCGCCGGCGCTGCGCGCGATGCAGGCTCCCCTGCGGGCCAACTTCGCCACCCTGGACCAGATCTACGCGGTGGGCATCACCAAGGACGGCTACGACGAGCGCGCCGACCGCCTGTCCGCCGTAGCGGCCCGCAGCGCCCGCACGATCGAGGCGATGCTCGACGAGGCCGGCAGCGACTACGAGGACCGCGCCGTCTGGGCGCAGAACCAGGCCGGCGTCGGCTCGGCGGCGGTCATCCTGCTGCTGCTGCTCGCCTTCGGCGTCTACTACCGGCGGGCAGCGCAGGCGCGCGCCATCGCGCACGACCTCGTGCTGGAGAACCAGCAGCTGCTGGCCTCCAGCCGCGAAGAGGCCCTCACCGACGCGCTCACCGGCCTGGGCAACCGCCGCGCGCTGGTCAGCGACCTGGAGACCGAGCTGCCCCGCGCCGACGAAGCGCGCCCGCGCATGCTCGCGCTCTTCGACCTCGACGGCTTCAAGCAGTACAACGACAGCTTCGGCCACCCGGCCGGCGACGCGCTGCTCGTCCGCCTGGCCGAGCGCCTCAAGGCAGCGACGGACGGCCTCGGCAGGGTCTACCGGATGGGCGGCGACGAGTTCTGCCTGCTGGCTGCGGTGCAGCCCGGTGCGGGCGACGACCTCGTGGAGCTGGCCGCCGCGGCGCTCAGCGACACCGGCCACGCCTTCGAGATCGGCTGCTCGCACGGCCTCGCGCGCATCCCCGGCGAGGCCGCGACGCCGGAGGAGGCCCTGCGCCTCGCCGACCAGCGCATGTACGCGCACAAGGCCGACCGGCCGACGATCGGGCGCGAGGGCGCGGACCTGCTGCTGCAGGTCATCACCGAGCGCGGCGCGGGCCTCGGCGAGCACGTCAGCGGCGTCGCCCGGCTCGCCGGCGATACCGCCGAGCGCCTCGGGCTCCCCGAGCACGAGGTCAGGCGCATCCGGCTGGCCGCCGAGCTGCACGACGTCGGCAAGACGGCGATCCCCGACACCGTCCTCAACAAGCCCAGCGCGCTCTCCGACGAGGAGTGGGAGTTCATGCGCCGCCACACCGTGATCGGTGAGCGCATCATCCGCGCCGCTCCGTCGCTGGCCCACGCCGCCGAGCTGGTCCGCTACAGCCACGAGCGCTTCGACGGCGCCGGCTACCCCGATGCCCTGAGCCGCGACGAGATCCCGATCGGCGCCAGCATCATCGCCGTGTGCGACGCCTTCGACGCGATGGTCTCCGACCGGCCCTACCGCGATGCGATGTCGCTCACCGACGCGCTCGCCGAGCTGCGGGCGTGCGCCGGCACCCAGTTTCACCCCGACGTCGTCGCGGCGTTCTGCGCGCTGGTGGAACAGCCTGTGCCTGCGGCCGCGGCCTGACGGGTCGTCCGCTCTGCGTTTGCGGCGCTGCGCTGCGCAAACCGCCGCATCGAGGGAAGGAAGTGAGCGGTGGCGCGACCGTGGGCGGTCGTCCTCCGCGGGGGTGAGCTACCCCGGACAATGGTCGCTAGGAGGCTCCTCCCGGCCCCCCAATCGACCACGCTTGCGCGAAGCGTGGTCACTAACTGTTCTCCTGCAACAGTAATCGACCACGCTAGCGCCGGATCGCCCGGCCGGGCGCCGCGGGGGGGCCTCTTCCCTCGGTGCGGCAGTAAGCGCGCGCAGCGCCGCACACCTACGAAGGCAACCGTCCCGCCGCCGACGTCAACCGCCGCAACCGCCGCGCCAACGCCGGCGTCAACTGACCCTCCGCCAGGCGCCAGCGCCATTGCCCCCCTGCCACCCCGGGCATGTTCATGCGCGCCTCTGAGCCCAGGCCGAGGACGTCCTGGGCCTGCAGCATGCACAGCCGCGCCTTGGACGACAGCGCAAGGTCCATGAGGTCCCACCACGGCTCGCGCGAGCGCACGCCGGCCTCGCGCACCAGGGCGAGGGACTCCGGCGGGAGCGCCTCGAACCAGCCGCGCAGCGTGTCGTTGTCGTGGGTGCCGGTGTAGAGCACCTGGCCCGCGCGGTAGCGCTCGGGTCGGTGCACGCTCTCGAGCTCGTGCGCGTTGAACCCGAACTGCAGCACGACCATGCCCGGCAGGTGCAGCGACTCGCGCAGCCGCGTGACTGCCGGGGTGATGACGCCGAGGTCCTCCGCGATGAGCGGGAGCCGGCCCAGCTCGGCGCGCGCTGCGTCGAACACCGCGCGGCCCGGCCCGCGCACCCAGCGCCCGCCGGAGGCGTCGCGCGCGCCGATCGGCACCGCCCAGTAGGCCGCGAAGCCGCGGAAGTGGTCGATGCGGGCAAGGTCGAAGAGGTCGAAGGTCCGCCGCAGGCGCTCGACCCACCAGCGGTAGCGTCGGCGGCGCAGCGCCGGCCAGTCGTAGATCGGGTTGCCCCACAGCTGGCCCTTGTCCGTGAACGCGTCGGGCGGGACGCCGGCCACGACGTCGTCGCGGAAGAGCTCGGGCCAGCGGACGTCGTCGGCGCTGCCGGCCGCGACGTAGATGGGCACGTCGCCGATCAGCCGCACGCCGCGCTCACGCGCGTAAACGCGTAGTGCAGTCCACTCGCGCTCGAAGCGGACCTGGTCGTTGATCGCGCGAGTGGCGCCCGCGAAGGCCGCCCAGTCGTCGATCCAGAAGGCGTGGCGGGCCTGGAAGTCGTCGCGCTCGGCGGCTGACACGGGCGCGTCGGGCTCGGCCAGGAAGCCGCGCCACGCGGCGAAGGCCGACGCCGCCTTGTAGGGCGAGCGCTGGCGATTGGGCGGGCCGAGGGGCAGGACCTGCCACCACGATTGGCCGGCCGCCGCGAGCCAATCGACGAACTCCAGCGCGGATGCGCCAAGCTTCCCGCCCGGCAACGAGGTCAGATGCAGTTGCATCCCGCTGGTTCGTGGAAGTCGCATGTGGGAAAGAGGGGTGGACGTGCCCGCCCGATCCAAGGCCAAATCGCCTGACCGCATCAGGATCGAGCACCCGGCCCCGACGGTCGACGACGGCGCCTGGCCAGTCAAGCGCACCGTGGCCGACACGGTGCACGTGTCGGCGGACATCTTCCGCGACGGCCACGAGGTGCTGCGCGCCGTGGTGCGCTGGCGCGGCCCCAGCGAGCGCCGCTGGCGCGAGTCCCCGCTGACTCCCGTCGACGCCCACTTCAACGGCGTGCGCTGGGAGGGCGACTTCACGGTCGAGGCGCCGGGCGCCACCCAATGGACGATCCAGGCCTGGGTCGACCTCTTCGCCGGCTGGCGCGACGAGCTGGCGCGCAAGGTCGAGTTCGGCCAGCCCGACCTCAGCGGCGAGCTCAGCGAGGGCGTGGTCCTGGTGCAGGCCGCCGCCGAGCGTGCCAAGGGGGAGGAGGCGCGCCGCCTGACCGCGGCCGCGGAGGCGATCGCCACCGACCCGCACGCGGCGCTGGACCCCGCGCTGCTCGAGCTCGTCGAATCGGTGCAGGAGCGCACCGAGGCGACGGAGCTGCCGGCGCCGCTCGAGGTCGACGTCGACCGGACGCTCGCACGCTTCGGCTCCTGGTATGAGCTCTTCCCACGCTCGTGGGGCGGCTTCAAGGGCGTGCAGAAACAGCTCCCCAGGCTCGCCGAGCTCGGCTTCGACGTCCTCTACATGCCGCCGATCCACCCGATCGGGCACACCAACCGCAAGGGGCGCAACAACACGCTGACGCCCGAGCCCGGCGACCCCGGCAGCCCCTACGCGATCGGCGACGAGACGGGCGGCCACGACGCGATCCACCCCGAGCTGGGCACCGACGCGGACTTCCGCGCGCTGGTCGACGCCGCGCGCGAGCACGGGATCGACGTGTGCCTCGACATCGCCATCAACTGCTCGCCCGATCACCCGTGGCTGAAGGAGCACCCCGAGTGGTTCTTCCGCCGGCCCGACGGGACGCTGAAGTACGCCGAGAACCCGCCCAAGAAGTACCAGGACATCTACAACGTCAACTTCGGCAGCGAGGACTGGCGCGGGCTGTGGGACGCGCTGCTGGCGATGATGCGCCACTGGGTGGATCGTGGCGTGAAGGTCTTCCGCATCGACAACCCCCACACCAAGCCGTTCGCCTTCTGGGAGTGGCTGATCCGCGAGATCCGCGCCACGAACCCCGAGGTCATCTTCCTGGCCGAGGCCTTCACCCGCCGCGCCGTGATGCGCGAGCTGGCCAAGATCGGCTTCACCCAGAGCTACACCTACTTCACCTGGAAGAACCACCGCTGGGAGCTGGTGGAGTACGTCAACGAGCTCGCCCACGGCCCCGAGCGCGACTACTTCCGCCCCAACTTCTTCCTGACCACGCCGGACATCCTCACCGACTACCTCGCGGAGGGCGGCCCGCCCGCCTTCCCGATCCGGCTCATCCTCGGCGCCACCCTGAGCCCGAGCTACGGCGTCTACTCCGGCTACGAGCACTACGAGCACGTCCAGCGCCCTGGCAGCGAGGAGGCCTTGGACAACGAGAAGTACGAGCTCAAGCAGCGCGCGCTCGACGGGCCGCTGCTGCCGATGATCCAGCGCCTGAACCGCATCCGCCGCGCGAACCCGGCCCTCCAGCGCCTGGACAACGTCGGCTTCCTCGACGCCGCCAACGACGCGATCGTCGCCTACGCCAAGCGCGAAGGGGCCAACACGATCATCACCGTGGTCAACATCGACCCCCATGGCGCGCAGGAGGGCCTCGTGCAGGTCCCCTACGACCTCGGCGTCCCGCCCGCCTTCCTCGCCGAGGACCTGCTCGACGGCGAGCTCTACAACTGGCGCGTGGGCGGCAACTACGTGCGCCTGGACCCGGGCGAGCGCGCCGGCCACGTGCTGCGGGTGAACACGACATGACGCCGCCACCTCCGCCGACCTCCTCGGGCCACTGGTTCGAGGCCGATCCCGTCTGGTTCAAGAAGGCCGTCTTCTACGAGATCCATCTGCGCGGGTTCTTCGACGGCAACTCCGACGGCTCCGGGGACTTCCGCGGGCTGACCGAGAAGCTCGACTACCTGCAGTGGCTGGGCATCGACGTCGTGTGGCTGCTGCCGATGTTCGCCAGCCCACTGCGCGACGGCGGCTACGACATCGCCGACTACTACGAGGTCCATCCCGACTACGGCACGATGGACGACGTCCAGGCCTTCATCGACGCCGCCCACGAGCGCGGGCTGCGCGTCATCGTCGACCTCGTGATGAACCACACCTCCTCCGAGCACGCGTGGTTCCAGCGCGCGCGCGAGGCGCCGGCCGGCTCGCCCGAGCGCGACTGGTACGTGTGGTCGGACACGCCGCACAAGTACGAGGACGCGCGGATCATCTTCACCGACACCGAGACCTCGAACTGGACGTGGGACGACGTCGCCGGCGCCTACTACTGGCACCGCTTCTTCTCCCACCAGCCCGACCTCAACTACGACAACCCCGAGGTCCAGGACGCGATGCTCGACGTCCTGCGCTTCTGGCTGGACCTCGGGCTCGACGGCTTCCGCCTGGACGCGGTGCCCTACCTCTTCGAGCGCGAGGGCACCAACGGCGAGAACCTGCCCGAGACCCACGACTTCCTCAAGCGGGTGCGCACGACCGTCGACGACGAGTACCCCAACCGGGTGCTGCTGGCCGAGGCCAACCAGTGGCCCGAGGACGTGGTCGAGTACTTCGGCGAGGGCGACGAGTGCCACATGGCCTTCCACTTCCCCGTCATGCCGCGCATGTTCATGGCGGCGCGCCGCGAGGAGGCCACCCCGATGTACGAGATCCTCGAGCGCACGCCGGCGATTCCCGACAACTGCCAGTGGGGACTGTTCCTGCGCAACCACGACGAGCTGACCCTCGAGATGGTCACCGACGAGGAGCGCGACTACATGTACGCGGAATACGCCAAGGACCCGCGGATGAAGATCAACGTCGGGATCCGCCGGCGCCTGGCGCCGCTGCTCGACAACGGGCGCGACGAGATGGAGCTCATGCACGCGATCCTCTTCTCGCTGCCCGGCTCGCCGGTGCTCTACTACGGCGACGAGATCGCCATGGGCGACAACGTCTACCTCGGCGACCGCGACGGCGTGCGCACGCCGATGCAGTGGACGGGCGACCGCAACGCCGGCTTC
>Ga0307502_10000495_pt1 | contig 10172 bp, 10 predicted proteins | sample 16_S_MG_FD_201364 | JGI IMG/M metagenome (GOLD analysis project Ga0307502, IMG submission 201364) | Soil microbial communities from Populus trichocarpa stands in riparian zone in the Pacific Northwest, United States - 16_S | ecosystem: Environmental > Terrestrial > Soil > Riparian zone > Trees... | reverse complement strand
ACCATCATCGCCCTGGCTATGGCGTTTATGTGGAGTCTCGAAACTTGGCGGGTGCGCCCGAACGACGCGCTGGACCCCGAGACGCTTGAGCAGTACGTGTCGCACGCGGAACGCGGCAATATTGCGGTGGCCAAGCATCTGATCGGCGCGTATGCGCAAATACTTCGTGATCGCCGCCGCCTGAACAAGGAGCGCGTCGCAGATCTAAAGCGGGCCACGGTCGCTTGTGGCGTCGCCGCGCTCGCCGCGCTCGTGCAACTTGCAGCGGTCTTCGTCGCCCTCGTTCAGAAGTGACCTCGGAAGAGGACCAGAACGGTAACGGGCTGCCGGACGATGACGAGGTCCCTCCACCCAAGATCATCAAGATTGAGGACTCGGCGGGTCTCAACTCTCCATACGAGAGCCTTGACGGCGAGATTCTCACACGCGAGGACGCGGTCGCGGTTGCCCGCCTCGATGCCGAAAGCATCACAGCGGAAGGCGGCGATGGCGTACTCGTAGGGCGCTCGATCGCAGACCTCGCGTACATCATTGGCGAGCTTGGCAACCATAGTGGGGACGTGCGGGTTCGCGAGGTCGCCTTCGGAGGAAACGTTGACATTGGCTTCACGGCCACCGAAGTTGAGTCAGTGCTCGGCGGGCTGGATAGTGCCTCACGACGGGGTGCCGTGCGCCTCGTCAAGGCGCTCGCCAGCGCAGACTCGGCGAGCCTCCTCCGGACACTTGACGGAGTGAAGGAACCCCTCGTCGTGCGGTTGGAGGCCCTTCTCAAGCTCTTGTTCAAGTACCAGGCGACGATGGACATGCAGACACCCTCGTCGGCACCGGCTCGTGTCGTTCCGGAACGCGCTTACGCCTTGTATCACGCACTTCGTGAGCCGATCATCCTGCCACATAAGCAATTCGTGCGGGCTGGGCGTCTCGTCGGCGCGATAGCGGACACTAAATACTTCAAGCTACGTTTGGATGAGAAGTGGACCAACAGGAGCGTGATCGAAGGTAAGTTCCGTGATGGACTTGAAGTCGAAATGGAGGGCCTCTGGAACAAGGATGTCCTCGCCTGGATCACCCCTGTCGAGGAGCGACGCGGCGTGCGCACCGGGGACTATCGATTCACCTTGGATGCCTTACAGGCGGCTCCACGGCTGCCATTCCGCTAGCGCGACGTGGACAACTCTCGCGCCGAGTTTCGCGAGACCCGCCTAGCGAGCGATCACGGCCTGCGGCGCCCGTGGCGCCTGCGACCCGTCAGCTCAAGCGTCCGCAGCCGGCTTCTGGCGGGTCATGCTGCGGTACAGCAGGAGCAGTGCGATGTCGGCGCCGACGAGCCCGCCGACGTAGAGGTAGGTCAGGACGTTGTCGGTGTCGAAGTCGCTCCACGCGCGGATCGCCCCGATCAGCAGCAGCGCGGTGGCGATCAGGAACGTCTGCACGATCAGCTTCCAGGCGCTCCAGCGGCGGTCAAGGGACAGCAGTAGCGCGCCCACGCCGACCTGCGCGGTGAACGAGCCGAGAACGCGCGAGGTCAGCGGCGTGAGTTCCCAGGGCCAGATGTCGATCGCCGTGGCGGGAGCAAGGAAGAAGATCGCGGCGGCGAGGAGCGCCCCGGCCGCGACACCTTGGGCCATCCGTCCGACCCATGCGGGCACGATCGGCTCACCGGGGGCCGGCTCGCCGGAGTCGGTCCGGCGGTTGAACCACCACAGGGCAAAGACCACGACGGGCGAGACGATGTACACGGCGACCCAGCCATAGAAGACGATCGCGCCCATCAGCGGCGCGTTGCCGTGGTTAAAGCGGTCCCAGTGGATGATGGTCGCGATGAGCATGAGCGCCGCGAAGAACGCGGCGCCGAAGATGCCGGCCGCGGACGGGTGAAAGTCCTTGGCGCGAAGCGTGCGCAAGAAGAAGTACGCGCCGGCGCCGTAGCCCGCGCCGAGGAAGATCGGCGTTAGGTCAGGCTTGATCGTCCACGCCCAGAGGTCCGCGGTGCGGCCCGGCATGCCCCAGAGGATCACCAGCGCGGGCACGAGGATGGCGAAGACGACGATGCTCGCCCAGCGCGTGGCGCGCAGGATCTCTCCGTCCCGACCCTGCGTCGTCTTGGGGGCCATGATCGCCGCGCAACTCTACCCCGCGTGAGTAAAGCCGCCCCCGGAGGTTGAGTCGGCGGTTGCTCACGCCGGCGCGCCCTGCGCCTCGTAAGCGCCGAGCGTTGCCCGGGCCTGCTGGCTGACAACCACGCGCCCCGCTACATATCTAACCGGATATTATGCGGTCCATGCAACCAGGTCGCGAACTGCGGGCGGCACGGCGACGCGCCGGTCTCACGCAGGCACAGCTCGCCGAGCGCGCAGCAACCTCACAGGCCACGATCTCGGCCTACGAGACGCAGGCCAAACAGCCGTCGATCGCCACGCTGAGCCGGCTGCTGGCGGCCGCGGGTGCGCGGCTGACGGTCAACGCCGGCCAGCCGGTTCTCGTGCAACCGTCCCGGGCCCAGCACGCACGTGTCAGCCGCACGCTGCTCGACGTTCTCGCGCTCGCCGAGGCGCTTCCGACACGCCACGAGCCTGACCTTCGCTTCCCGCGGCTTGAGCTGAAGGCGCGATGACGCTCCCGGAGCGGCTCGTGGCGCTTCACCGCGCCCTGGCGGCGCAGAACATCCCGCACGCCTTCGGCGGCGCGATCGCGCTCGCCTACTGGACGCTCGACCCACGGGGGACCAGCGACATCGACGTCAACGTCTTCGTTTCCGCCGGCGCGTGCGCGGGAGTCCTCGCGGCGCTGCCGCCGGGCGTCGAGCAGCCCGCGGGGACCGCCGAAACCATTGCCCGTGAGGCTCAGATCCGGTTGTGGTGGGAGGGAACGCCCGTCGACCTGTTCTTCGACAGCGTCCCCGTCCATGACGACGCGGCGCGCCACGCGACGACCGTGCCCTTCGCGGAAACCCAGATTCCGGTGCTCGGCCCCGTCGAGCTCGCCGTCTTCAAGGTCATGTTCGACCGGACACGCGACTGGGCCGACATCGAGGCGATGCTTGTCGCTCAGACGCTCGACGTCGATGCGGTCCGCACCGTGCTTCGGACGATGCTCGACGGCGACGACCCGCGCTTTGAGCGGCTCGACGTCACGGCACGGGCCTGATCGCCCGGCGCGCGCGCGTCAGCCGGTCGCCGTCAGCCGCTTGGAGACCACCGTCGGCTCGCCGACCTCGGCCGCCGCCACGAGCTGCAGCGTCACCGCCAGCCCGCGCCGGCGCTTCATCGCCCTGCGCAGCCGCGCGACGCTCCGCGCGGACGCCGCCAGCCGGATGACCTTCGTGTCGCCGGCAGGCAGCTTGATCGTCGTCGTGCGCAGGCTCACCGACAGGGCGCGCTTGCGCGTGCGCGGCTTCCTGCGCTCGGTGAGCGTGCCGGTCGCCGTCAGCGTGCAGACCGTGTCGCAGCCGACGCGCAGCGGAAGCTGGCGGTAGTCAAACAGGCGGCTCGTGCGCAGCGCCCTCACGCTGAGCTGCGGCCCCAGCGGCGTCGGCAGCGTCGGCAGCTTCGGCGGCGGCGGGTTGCCGAGCGGGCCGAGTGCCGAGCATGGCGCCACGGCGGGCGCCGCCAGGGCGAACTGCTGGACGCGGTTGTTCTTCGTGTCGGTCACGGTGAGCACGCCGTCGCAGTTGATGCTCACGCCGGTCGGGTTGATGAACTGGCCCGGCCCCGCGCCGCGCTCGCCGAAGGTCCCGAGCCGCTGCCCATCCGGACCGAACCGCTGCACGCGGCTGTTGCCCCGGTCGGCGACCCACAGGTTGCCGGCCGCATCGAGCGTGATCTGCGCCGGCGCCTCGAGCTTTCCGAGCGTCGTGCCGCGACCGCCGAACTCGGTGACCTCGGCGCCGGCGGCGTCGTAGACCGTGATGAAGTTGTCGGTCGTCGTGACGTAGGTGCGCTGGCCGTCGGGCGTCACCGCGATCCCGCGCAGGCCGCCCGTGCCCGTCAGCGCCCCGAGGTACTCGCCGGCCGTCGTGAAGCGGACGATGCGGTCGTTGCCCGCGTCCGCGACCGAGATCGTGCCGTTGGCGTCGATCGCAAGCGCCGACGGGTCGAGCATCTGACCCGGCCCGCTGCCCTGCGAGCCGATCGTCCGCTCCGGCAGCCCGGTCGCTCGCTCGAAGACGACGATTCGCGCGCGGCGCTGGTCGAGCACGTAGGCGTCACCGGCGGCGTCGAACGCGACCGCGACGGGCCGGGGGAGGATCGTCGGTCCCGGCGCGGGCGAGCCCCAGACCGCCGCCAGCGCGCCGTCGGGATGCAGCAGCTCGATGCGCCCGTTGACGGAGTCGATGACCGCGCGAAAGCCGTTGGCGTCAGCGCCCACGCCGAGCGGCGCGTTGAACTGGCCGGCAGCCCGGCCCGAGGATCCGAACGAGCGCAGCAGCGCGCCGCCACGATCGAAGACGTCGATGCGGTCGTTGCCGGTGTTCGTGACGTACACCGCGCCGGCTGCGTCGACCGCGATCCCGCGCGGGTAGGCGAGCTGGCCCGGGGCTGTGCCGTAGGAGCCCCAGCGCGCCTTGTACGGATAGGCGGGCGCCGAGCCGAAGCGCACGACGCGCTGGTTGAGGTCGTCGGCGACGAACACGCGACCGGGCGCGTCCAGCGCCACGCCGTATGGGAAGTTCAGCTGTCCGGGCCCGTCGCCCGGGCCGCTGCCGATCGTGCCCAGGAAGCGCCCGCCGGTGTCGAAGACGACGAGCCGGTGGTGCTGGTCGTCGGCGACGAGCAGGCGGAAGCCGCGGACGGCCAGCCCGCGCGGGTAGGCAAGCCGGCCGGGCGCGACGATCTCGGTTCCCTCGCTGCCGTCCAGCCGGAAGCGCTGGATGCGGTCGTTGCCGCTGTCGGAGACGAAGATGAAGCCGCCTCCGATGGCCAGTCCGCCGCCCGCCCCGGCGTCGTTGCCGCCGCCCGCGCCGAAGTAGAACTGCCCGACTTCGGTGCCGCCGCTCCCGAACGAGCCGATGAACTGCCCGCTTGGGTCGTAGCGATCGATCCGGTTGGAGCCGTCGGCGACGTACAGCGTGTTGTCGGGCGCGACCGCGATCGCGCCGACAGAGCCGAGTTGCCCCGGGCGGGTCCCGGCGACGCCGACCTCGCGCACGAACGCGCCGTCCGGGCCGAAGACCTGGACGACGTTCGAGGACTGGTCGGCGACGTAGACGGCTCCGTCGGGCCCGACCGCGACCGCCTGCGGAAAGCGCAGCACGCCGCCGCTGCGCTGGCCGATCTGCGCGCCCGACAGGTAGGGGCAGGCGGGGTTGGCGCCCGGGCAGCCGGCCGGCGGTGCCTGGGCGGACGCACTGGCCGGAGCGAGACCGAGCGCCACGGCGGCGACGCCCGCGAGCGAGCGCCGGCGTCCGGGCCGGGCCGGCGCGCTGGGGCGCGACGAGCGTGAAAGGGGCATGGCGGTAGACAACACGGCCGGCGAAGATAGTCGTGGCGTTCATGCTGCTTGCACGAACACGTGCGGCGAGGGTCACGGGCGGCGCCGTATCTGCCGATAGATGGCGGATGCAGCCTGACCGCACACCGCAGCAGCTCTTGACGCGCCGGCGCGTCGTCGCCGGCGCCATGACCGCGACAATCGGCGCGACGTTCGCCGGCTTCGGTTCGATCGCCGCGGCGAAGACTCCGAACATCGCGCGCGCCAGGACCGGCGGCTTCAAGCGCGCGCGCTTTGCGCCGCATGTCGGGACGGCCGTCAAGCTGCGTCCCGCGGGAGCGCCCTCGGTACGCGCGCAGCTCCTGGCGGTCGAGAATCTCGCAGGCGATTCGGTGCGCCACCTGGCCGGCTCGCAGAACGCATACGCGCTGCGCTTTCGTGCCCCGAGCTCGCTGCGGCTACCGCAGGGCACGGTTGGCATCCGCCACCCGAGCTTCGGCGTTGTGCGGCTGTTCGTGACGCCGTCGACGAGCGCGCCGGGATACCAGGACTACGTCGCCGTCATCAATCGCGTCCTGCGCTAGGAAGCGCTCCGCGCTCGGGCGCGGCTGGATCAGGTGTCCGTCGAACCGGCTCCGGCAGCAGCCTGCGCCGGCACGTGGCGTTCGAGCACCTCGCGCAGCTGCGCGGGAGGCACGGCGCCGACGACACGGTCGACCTCCTGGCCGCCCTTGATGACGACGAGCAGCGGGATGCCCTGCACGCCGTAGCGCGAGGCGATCGCGGGCGCCTCGTCGATGTTGAGCTTGACGACCTTCAGGCGGCCGGCGAACTCGCGGCCCATCTGCTCGACGACCGGAGAGACCATCCGGCACGGGCCGCACCACGGCGCCCAGAAGTCGACGAGGACCGGCACCGATGCGGTGATCTCCTCGTCGAAGCCGCCGGCGTCGGTTTCGACGATCCACGGCAGGACGGTGTGGCAGACGCTGCAACGCGGGATGCCCGCGGCGCTGGGTCGTACACGGTTCTTCGTGCCGCAGTTGGGGCACTTGATGATCGTCGGCTTGGCTGCCATGACATGAAGTCCGTGACGCAGTCTTCGGGGCCGCCCGCATAAGCCAGAGGAAGAGAATCCTCCAGCGGGACGGCCCGCGAAGGTTGCTGTCAGGAGGCGGCTCCGGACGGCGCGCCCTCGGACTCGGGCGTGCCGGCGCTTTCCTGCGCCGCGGGCTGCGAGGCGGAGCCCTCGGCCTGCGGCTCGCCGGCGCTTGCCTGTGCCGCGGGGTGCGAACCCGAGCCGTTGCCCATCGCGCTCCCCGGCCGGATCTCGATCCTGCGTGGCTTGGGCTCCGCGGGCTTGGGCAGGTGCAGCGTGAGCACTCCGTCGCTCATCTCGGCTTCGATCGCCTCGGGGTCAAGGCCGCTGGTCACCCGCAACGTACGCTCAAAAGCCCCGAACGAGCGCTCGATCCGGGCCGTGCAGTCCTCGAGGTTCTCCCACGGCGGGCGCCGCTCGCCGCGAACGGTCAGCATGTCGTTCTCGAGCTCGATGTCGAGGTCCTCGGCTTTGAGCCCCGGAACGTCCATGTAGACGGTCACTCCGCTGTCGCTCACGATCACATCCGCAGGCGGCAGGAACGCGCTGGCCGCGCCCGGAGTGTTCATGAAGCGGCTGAGATCCCTCATCCAGGGCGCGAACGGCTGCAACATCGTCGCCATCGCGATCCTCCTCGTATCTCGTGGAAATGGTGAGGCTCGCGAGTGAGCCTCCGTACCGCCTCGACGTAGGACGCGCGCCGGACACGTCAACCTTGAAGCATCGGCGGCCATGGCCTACCGCCTTGCACTTGCGCCCGGCGAGAGGAGGAGGTTCCCGCATGACGACGACGCCCGATCCCGAAGCGCTCGAGGAGACGCCCGACCTCTACGGAGCCTACCCGCGGCTGAGCCCCGAGCAGATCCAGGCGCTTGCGGCGCTGGGCGAGCGGCGAGCGACGCACGCGGGCGACGTCCTGTACCAGGCAGGCGACACGAGCTGCGACTTCTTCGTGATCCTCGACGGCAAGATCGCGATCGTCGAGGGTCACGGCACCGACGACGAGCGCATCGTCGCGGTCCACGGAGCTGGCCGATTCGTCGGTGAGCTCGGCCTGCTGACCGGCCAACCCGTGTTCCTCAGCGCCGTCGCACGCGAAGCGGGCGCCGTCGTCTGTGTCCCGACCGACTGCCTGCGCGACCTCGTCGCCAACGACAGCACGCTGGGCGACGTGATTCTGCGCGCGCTGCTCCTGCGCCGCTCGATCCTGGTCGGTCTTGGTACGGGCTTTCGGATCATCGGTTCGCGCTTTTCGCCCGACACCCGGCGACTGCGCGAGTTCGCGGCCCGCAACCGCCTACCGCACCGCTGGATCGACCTCGAGCACGACCCGGCAGCCGAGCGGCTGCTGCGCGCCCTCGGGATCGGCCCCGAGGACACGCCGGTCGTCATCCTGCGCGGCTCCGAGGTCCTGCGCAATCCCAGCAACCAGGAACTCGCCCGCAAGCTCGGAATGCTGCAGCCGGTGGAGGGCGACGTCCACTGCGATCTGCTCGTCGTCGGAGCCGGGCCGGCCGGGCTCGCCGCGTGCGTCTACGGCGCGTCCGAGGGCCTGAGCACGATCGCGCTGGAGGGCGTCGCCACCGGCGGCCAGGCGGGCACGTCGTCGCGGATCGAGAACTACCTCGGCTTCCCGGCGGGCATATCCGGCGCCGAGCTCGCCGAGCGCGCCGAGATCCAGGCCGAGAAGTTCGGCGCACGGATCAACGTGTCGGCCGAGGCGACGGCGATCGAGCCGCGCGCCGACGGCTACGCCGTGACCTACGGCGACGGCGACACCGTCCAGGCGCGCAGCGTCGTCATCGCCACCGGCGTGCGTTATCGCAAGCTGCCGATCCCCCGTCTGGAGGACTTCGAGGGCATCAGCATCTATTACGCCGCGACCGTCGCCGAAGCGCAGGTGTGCGCGGGCGATCCCGTCGTCGTGATCGGCGGCGGCAACTCCGCCGGTCAGGCGACGCTGTTTCTCTCCGACTACGTGCCGCTGGTCCACCTCGTCGTGCGCGAGCCCGATCTGGGTCAGCACATGTCGCGCTACCTCGCCGACCGCATCGAGCGAATGCCGAACGTCGAGGTCCATACCAGCACCGAGGTGCGCGAGCTGCTCGGTGACAAGACGCTCGAAGCGGTCGTCGTCGAGCACAACGCGACCGGCGAGCGAGACACGATCAAGGCCCGCTCGATGTTCGTCTTCATCGGCGCGAAACCGCATACGTCCTGGCTCGGCGGGCTCGTCGATCTCGACGAGGGCGGCTACATCCATACCGGCCGCGATGCAGCGGCAGCGGTCGCGGGCAACGGCGAGGGGCCGTTCCACGAGCCGCTGTTGCTCGAGACCTCCCAGCCCGGCATGTTCGCGGTCGGCGACGTGCGCAGCGGCTCGATCAAGCGCGTGGCGACGGCAGTCGGCGAGGGATCGATGGCGGTGCGGCTCGTCTACGAGCATCTCGCCGGACACCGGCGGGCCGACCGCATGGCCCGGCAGCCGACGCAGGCCGCCGCGGCGAACGCCGGCTGAGCTTTCATGCCACCGGGTCGCAGATAGTGACGCTCGGGTTGGAGTCCCACCCGACGACGGTCGCGAGTTGGCGGACCGGCTCGGAGGCGGCGACGACCGTCAGCGTCTGATGCAAGTGGCCGCGTAGCGCGCTGAGCCCGCGGGCATCGGCGGCGGTGATGTCCAGGAGGTCGATGAGCAGCGGACCGTGGAAATACGCGTCGATGACGTCGGCGATTGCAGGCGCACAGGCGGAGTCAAGCTCACCTGCGAGACGCAGCGTCCGCTGCGGGCCCGCGCATGCCGCGCTGATCTGACCTTCCCGTCCGATCGACGCGAGCTCCGGCGCGAAGTCGACCGCATGCATCGCCGCGATCCGCCTCATCGCCGACGGCTCGAAGCGCGTTCGGTCGTACTGTCCCAGTGCGATGGCCTTTGTCTCGTGCATGTCGCTTGTCAGGCGACGCTCGAAGTCGCCGACGTGCTGGTGCCCGGGCGGCTCGGAAAGCACCCAGCTCATCTCACTCACGATGCTGAGGCTGACGTAGCCCTCCGCGCGGGCGATGACCTCCGCGTCCTGCAAGTGCAGCAGCATGCGCTCGACCTCGAAGCGCCCGTCGGGCAGGTAGGCGGGATCAGCCGCTCGGACCTCCATCTGTCCGCGGCTCATGGACGGCGCGATGATGTCGTCCATGGTGGCCAGGGCGGCGGCGAACGTCGCCGGGTCCTGGCCGTCGCAGAGATAGACGATCTTGTGGTCGCGCCGAAGAGCGTCGCGGATCAGTGCCAGGACGAGCCGCAGGCGGTCGCTCGACAGCGCGAAGCGCGAGCACGCGTGATCGCCCGGCCGTGCGGGAAAGCGGGCTTCGGCGTTCGTGCCGGCGGCATGCGGTTCGGCGCCCGCCAACCGGCTGGCCACGCTAGGTCACGTGTCCGCGAGAGTTGTTCTGCTGGGCTCGGCTCTGCGGCCAATCAACGCTTTTTGTGCGCAACGGGCCCGATGCCAATAAGAACTGAATAGACCTCAGGATGCCACTTCGTGACCCCGAATGTCATTAAGAATGCGCATCAGTCCGTTAGCGCCGCCTCAGCGCCTGGTCGCCGGTCGCGTCAGACGAACGTTTCGTCCACGTAGCACCAGCGCCA
>Ga0307502_10000494_pt1 | contig 10195 bp, 11 predicted proteins | sample 16_S_MG_FD_201364 | JGI IMG/M metagenome (GOLD analysis project Ga0307502, IMG submission 201364) | Soil microbial communities from Populus trichocarpa stands in riparian zone in the Pacific Northwest, United States - 16_S | ecosystem: Environmental > Terrestrial > Soil > Riparian zone > Trees... | reverse complement strand
GCTCAGCGTCGCGGCGGCCACCGCGTCGCACACGAAGGCCAGGCGCTCGGCCAGCGCGGCGGTGGTCGCGGCGTCCAGCGGCGCCATGGCGAGCGTCAGCGCCTGCCACAACGCCGAGCGCAGATGGGCCACCGCGGCCACGGCCGCCGCCGGCCCGCCCGCGCCCGCCAGCGCGCCCGCCCGGGCCGCCAGCGCCGCGAGGTCGCCCCCGTCCTGCAGGCGGCGCAGGTCGGCGTCGGAGCCCACCGCGCGCAGGATCGCCGCGCACAGCCCGGGGGCGTCGCGCGCGAGGTCGGGCATGGGCAACGCCGGGGCGTCCTGGAGCGGCCGCGCGGCCACGAGCGCGAGCAGCCAGCCCTTGGCCGGCGCCTGGCCGTCCGCGAGCGCTGCGGGCGGCACGTCGGCGACCGGATGCGGTCGCCGGGCGCCGAACGGGGCCTCGGGCATGGCACCTGGATACCAGCCGCCCCCGACGGCAGCGATGATCTCGCCATGGCTCTCTCGATCGACGAGGCGCGCGCGCAGGTGCTGGCCGCCGTGCGCCCGCTGCCCTCCGAGGACGTCGCGGTCCAGGACGCGGTCGGCCGAGTGCTGGCCGAGGACGTCGTCGCCCAGCGCGACGTCCCCTCCTTCGCCAACAGCGCGATGGACGGGTTCGCGGTGCGCTCCGGCCCCGCCGGGCGCGCGCTGCGGATCGTCGGCGAGTCGCGCGCCGGGGCGCCGGCCGCGGTGGCGGTCGGCGAGGGCGAGGCGGTGAGCATCTCGACCGGCGCCGCCATGCCCGACGGCGCCGACGCGGTGCTGCAGATCGAGCGCGTGACCGTCGACGGCGATCGGGTGATGCTCGACGACGACGTCGATCCTGCCCGCAACGTGCGACCGGCGGGCGACGACGTGCGCGCCGGCCAGACCGTCCTGCCGGAGGGCACGCGCATGGGCGCAGCCGAGATCGGGATCGCCGTCGTCTCCGGCCGCGGGAGCGTCGCGTGCGCGCGCAGGCCCCGCGTCGTCGTGCTGGCCACGGGCGACGAGCTCGTCGCGCCCGGAGGGCCGCTGGGCCCCGGCCAGCTGCACAACTCCAACGCGGCGACGCTCGCCGCGCTGGCGACGCAGGCCGGCGCGCACGTGCTGCGCACCGGCGTGGTGGCCGACACGGAGGAGGAGACCCGCGCGGCCATCGCCGGGGCGCTCGAGGAGGCCGACGTGCTCGTGCTCTCCGGCGGCGTTTCGGTCGGGCCCCACGACCACGTCAAGCCGGCGCTGCAGGCCCTCGGCGTCGATGAGGTCTTCTGGCGCGTCGCCCTGCGCCCGGGGCGCCCGACCTGGTTCGGCACCCGCGACGACACGCTGGTCTTCGGCCTGCCGGGCAACCCGGTCTCCGCGATGGTCACCTTCATGCTCTTCGCGCGGCCCGCGCTCGGGGCGATGCAGGGCGCGCCCCACCAGCCCGAGCGGATCGTCGCCCGCCTGGCCGAGGCGATCCCCCGCCACCCCGATCGCGACGAGGCCGTGCGGGTGAGCCTGCGCGACGGGCTCGCCACCCCCACCGGCCCGCAGGGCTCCCACCAGCTCAGCTCGATGCTCGGCGCCGACGGCTTCGCGATCGTGACCGCCGGCGACGGCGCCGCGCTGCCCGGCGATCCGGTCGTCGTCGAGCTGGCCTAGCGTCCCCCCGCGGCCTCGACGTAGGCCAGCAGGCGGTTGGTCAGCGCCGTGAGCGCGGGCGCCGGCTGCTCCATCGCCAGCGGGCGGTCGGCCAGCAGCTCCGCCAGCCGGTCCCCGTACTCCGCGTCGGCGTTGCCGGCCAGCCGCGCGGCCGCCTGCGCGGCGCGGCGCGTCGCGCGCGGATCGATGGTCCAGATCGCCTCGAAGCGCCGCTCGCCGTCCTGCGGGCCTTCGGGCTCGATCGCGCCGGGCTGCTCCCAGGCCAGCAGGCAGGCCGCGTAGCCGGGGGCGTCGACGATCACCGCCCACTCGTTGGCCAGCGCCGCTCCCTCGGCGATCGGGACCTCGACCGGCGCGCCCGAGGGCCGGCGCAGCACGGGGAAGTCGGCGAACACCGTCGCGGCGTCGGCGTGGCGCGCCAGCCGGCGGTAACGCGGCTCGAGGGCGCGATAGAAGCGCTCGCGCTGGAAGGCCGCGAAGAGCACCGGCGCGGCGGCGCGGGCGAGCAGCTCGTGCTCGATGGCACGCGACAGGGCGACCAGGGTTGACTTGCGCAGGACCTGCGGGCGCGCGCCGTGGTCGCTCGCCGCCACGGCCGCGTAGATCGACGGGTGGTCGGAGGCGCCGCCCGTCTCGCGCGCGCGCTCGAGGGCGGCGCTCACCGACAGGCCGCGCTGACGGTGGGCGCGCGCCCGGCGCAGCGTCGCGACGTCGTCGGGGTCGTAGCGGCGATAGCCCGAGGCGGTGCGCCGCGGGCTGGGGAAGCCGTGGCGCTGCTCCCACATGCGGATCGTCCCGGGCGCCAGCCCCGTCTGCTCGGCGACCTCTCGGATGCTCAGTCCATCTGCCATCGGCGCTGTGGCCATCGTGACCGGTACGGACGACACCACCGCCCGGGCTCATCGCCAGGGCCGCGGGGTAGGCTCCCGCGGTGCCCGCCGCCGCCATCGTCGCCGCCGTGGCCGCAGTGCTGGCCGGCGCCGTGGTGGGCCTGCGCAAGGTCTTCCTCCAGGCGCTGCCGGACGGGGTCGACATCGTCCGCGACGTCGACGACACGACCGAGATCGATCGCGCGACCGGCGCCGTGCGTTCGGTGCAGTCCGCCGAGGTCACCTTCCCGGCCGAGACGATCGACGCGATGTGGTCGCCGGAGTACCTCGAGCGCCTGGCGCGCACCTACTGGCGCTTCCTCACGCGCGCGACGCTCGGGCTCATCCGCATCTACTACACCGAGGGCGAGCGCTACGTCTGCCTGCTCTTCCGACCGCTGGTACTGCTCACCTTCCAGGCGCCCGAGTACGAGATGGACGACCGCCGCGGGGTCGTGCGCTGGCGCATCGAGCGCGGGCTGCTCGTGGCGCGGCGCGGGCGCGGCGGCGACGGCTACCTGGAGATCGATGTCGAGCGCCGCCCCGCCGACCGGCCGGGCTGCGTCAACGTCGCCGTCGAGGTCGAGGTGGCCAACTTCTACCCCGCCATCGCGTCGCGGCTGAGCCGCTTCGTCTACACCAACACCCAGTCGCGCATCCACGTGATCGTGACCCACGGCTTCCTGCGCTCGCTGGCCCGCCTGGACCTCGAGGAGTCCAAGGTGGGGCGCTTCGTGGCACCCGACGACGTGCCCGACCCGTCGCGACCGCCACCGAGCGAGCGCCGCGACACGCGACTGGCCTCGTGACTTTCGCCCGCACGCAACGTTCCAGCTTCATGGCCTCTCGCATCCTGGTCCTCCCCCTGCTCGCCGCCGCGCTGCTCGTCACCGCCGCAACGGCCGCCAGTGCCGACACGCTGGTCACCGCCGCCCCCGGCGCGCGCAACCTGGCGGCCAACGGCGGCTACCTCGTGTGGGCGGCGCCGGCCGACGCCGGCCGCTGGCGCCTGACCGTGCGCGCGCCCGATGGCACGGTGACCACCCCGGCCATCCCCGATTTCGGTGCGCCGCCGCGCGCGCAGATCGGCTCGACCGCCTTCGCGGTCGCCGGCCGTCGCCTGCTGGCCGTGTACTCGCGCTGCCGGGGCGCCTCGGCGCTCGCCGGGTGCGATGTCTACGCCTACGACCTGCGAGCCGGCACCGAGGAGCGCATCGCCAAGCTGAGCTCGCGCTCCTACAGCGAGACAGCACCGAGCATCGAGCTGGGGCGCATGGCCTTCGTGCGTCGCGGCGGCGGCCCCAAGCCGGGCCTCTACTACTACACGCTGGGCGGGAAGGCCGCCCCCAAGCGCCTGAGCTCCACGCTGGCGCGCGAGACCGCCACCAACAGCACCCGCGTGGCCTTCACCTACAACTCCAGCCGCGGCGGCGGCCTGGCGGTGCGCCAGTTCTCAGGCCACGGCACCCCGCTCGTCCCGGTCTCCCGCCAGCCCGTCGTCCCGCGCAGCCCGCTGCTGACGCGCTACAACGCCGCGTGGCTGCTGGAGGGCGGGCACGTCCAGGCGACGCAGCGCTTCGCCGGCTCGGGCGGCCCCTTCAAGCTCGTCGTCGTCGAGGCCAAGCGGGCGCTGCCGGCCACCACCGACAGCCTCGGGCTCAACAACGACCGCACGAGCGCGCCGTACTACCTCGACGCCGAGGGCGTGAAGGTCGCGGCGCCCCCGATCTTCTAGCGGGTGCTCCACTAGCCGTAGCGCTCGCCCGTGTAGGCGCGCAGCTTGGGGCGGTTGTGGCGCGCGCTGACGCGGCGCACGGTCCCGGTGCGCGAGCGCGTGACGATCGACTCGGTCGTGGCCGCCGTGCCCTCGTAGCGCACGCCCTGCAGCACGTCGCCGTCGGTGACCCCAGTGGCCGAGAAGAAGCAGTCGTCGCCGCGCACGAGCTCGTCGTGGTCGAGCACGCGGTTGAGGTCGTAGCCGGCGTCGAGGGCGGCCTGGCGCTCGGCGTCGTCGCGCGGCCACAGCCGCCCGATGAACGCGCCCCCGAAGGCCTTGATGGCCGCCGCGGAGATCACGCCCTCCGGCGTGCCGCCGATCCCCCACAGCAGGCTCACGGGCGAACGGTCGGAGACCGACAGCAGTGAGGCGCTCACGTCGCCGTCGGTGATCAGGCGCACGCGCGCGCCAGCGTCGCGGATGGCCTGGATGCCCTCCGCGTGGCGCGGGCGGTCCAGGACGACGACCATGATGTCGCGGATGTCGCACGCCCGGCGCTCGGCGACGAGGCCCAGCGTCTCGCCCAGGGGGCGGTCCAGCGAGAGCAGGTCGGCGACGTCGCTGCCGCCGGCCATCTTCTCCATGTAGACGCAGGGACCGGGATCGAACATCGTCCCGCGCGGGCTCAGCGCGATGACGGCCAGCGCGCTCGGCCGGCCCTGCGCGGCCAGCCGCGTGCCCTCGAGCGGGTCGACGGCGATGTCGACCTGGGGCGGGCTGCCGTCGCCGATGCTCTCGCCGTTGTAGAGCATCGGCGCCTCGTCCTTCTCGCCTTCGCCGATGACGACGATGCCGTCCATGTGCACCGTCTCCAGGACCAGCCGCATGGCGTCGACGGCGGCCTGGTCCGCGGCCTCCTTGTCGCCCATGCCGATGAGCCGCGCCGCGGCGAGGGCGGCGGCCTCGGTCACCCGCACGAGCTCCAGGGCGAGGTTACGGTCGGGCCGGGTGGGGCCGAGATCGGGCATCTAGATGGTTCCCGGCGGCTTGCGCGCGCGCTCGTGCTCGGAGGAGCGCATCGCGGATGCGACCACCATCACGATCGACGCCAGCAACGCCAGGAACCAGCCGTACTTCACCGAGATCGCGCTCGGCGGCGCGCCGGGACGGTCGATCACCCCGTTGTAGAGGATGAGCCCGAAGGCCGCGATCGAGCTCACCATGGTCATCTCGCCGCGCGCCCACGAGAGCTTGGCGTCGGTGGCGATGATGTAGGCGAGGATGAACGGCGCCACCGAGGCGGCCAGCATGAGCCAGCGCAGGATCGGATGCACGTCCCAGCAGGACTGGTCGCCGCGGACGCCGTCGATCTTGGCGAAGCGGTTTCCGGAGTCGGTCCCGTACCAGGGCAGGAAGACGCTCAGGGCCAGCAGCGCGCCGCCCAACATCCCTACGACCTCGTTGCGATGCAGCCTCCCGCGCAATGCGCTGCGACCCTACACCGAACGCGCCAGCTCAAGCAGGGCGTCGATCTCCCACGGCCCCTGGGCGGTCAGCCGCAGGTGCAGGCCGTCGCGCTGCCAGCACAGCTCGGTCACCGGCCGCAGCGAGGCCTGCGCCTCGGGCAGCGCCGCCGTGCGCACGGCGATCGCGTCCTCCTCGCGAGCCTCGCCGGCGTCCGGCAGCTCGCGCTCCGGGGGCGCCTCCAGGCCGGCGTAGAGCGCCAGCCGTCCGGGCGCCTGCTCGCGGGTGTCGTCGAGGTTCCAGGCGACCTCCACCCCACGCTCGCCGACCTGGACCACGTCGACCCAGCGCGCGAGCGGCAGCGGCGCCGCCGGCAGCGGAAACGCTCGCCCGAGGAGCGCGTCGGCCGCGGCGATGCCCTCGAGCGGCTCGTGCATCCTGCGGACGATAGGTTGCCGTGGCGATGGCTGACGCGCTCGTCATCGGCGCCGGTGTGATCGGGCTCACGAGCGCCATCTGCCTCGCCGAGAGCGGCATGGAGGTGCGCATCGTCGCCGCGGCGCCGCCGCAGGAGACGACGTCGCGCGCGGGATGCTCGCCGCGCGCAGCACCGAGGAGGGCCGCCGGCCTTCATCTTCCCGGGCGTGGAGGTCCGTCGAGAACCCGGGCCTCGAGGAGTTCTTCATGGAGGAGCCGGCGCCTGCGCCCGGCACGCCCCGACGTCCGCCTCGAGGAGGAGCCGCTGGGCTCCTCGCGCTGCGTGCACAACTATGGCCACGGCGGCACCGGGCTGGCGCTGGCGTGGGGCTGCGCGCGCGACGTCGTGGATCTCGTCGCGCGCGCATGAGCCCACGGAGTCGCTAGGCGGCGGCCGGCTCCGGCACCCGCTCGCCGGCGCCGTTGCCCTGTGGCGAGCGGCGCGGCAGCAGCACCGCGACGAGGGCACCGACGGCGACGACCGCCGACGCGACCCATAGCGCCGGGACGACGCCGTCCACGAAGCCCTGCGGCGATGAGATCGCGCCCGACTCGCTGAAGACCGTCGCCAGGACGGCCACGCCGAAGACGCCGCCGATCTCGCGGATCGCGTTGTTGGTGCCCGAGGCCTGGCCCGCCTGCGCCGGGGTCACGACGCTCAGCAGCGCGCTGGCCGAGGGAGCGAAGACGAGCCCCATGCCAGCGCCGGCCATCGCGAAGGCGATCGCCTGCTCGCCGAACGTCACCGAGGTGGTGGTCGTCGCGGCGAACCACGCCAGGGCGCCAGCCTGCAACGCCAGCCCACTGGCCATGAAGCCACGCGAGCCGAAGCGCTCGGACAGGACGCCCGCGATCGGTGCGACGACCATCGTCGCCCCGGTCCACAGCAGCATGCGCACGCCGGCCTGGAAGGGCGTGTAGCCGAGCACGTACTGCAGCACCTGCGTGAGCAGGAAGATCGACCCGAAGGTCCCGAAGTACATGAAGAACGACACGCCGTTGGTGACCGCGAAGGTGCGGTTGCGGAAGAGCGCCATCGGAACCATCGGCGCCTTGGCGCGCAGCTCCCAGGCGACGAAGGCGGTGAGCAGGACGACACCGGCGGCCAGCGACGACACGATGAGCGGGTTGGTCCAGCCCTCGGCCTGCCCGCGGACGAGGCCGAAGACGAGCGCGAAGAGGCCGACGGAGGCCAGGCCGAAGCCCGGCAGGTCGAGCGTGCGCGACGGGCCGTGGCTCTCTCGCAGCATCAGCGCGGCGACGGGGAGCAGGGCCAGGCCGATGGGGACGTTGATCCAGAAGATCCAGTGCCAGGAGATGCCGTCGACGACCGCGCCGCCGACGATCGGCCCCAGCGCGATGCCGGTGCCACTGATGCCCGACCAGATGCCCAGCGCGGCGCCGCGGCGGTCGGCGGGGAAGGCGTCGGCCAGCAGGGTCAGGGTGAGCGGAGCGACGATCGCGCCGCCGACGCCCTGAAGCGCGCGGGCGGCGACGAGCGCACCGGTGCTCGGCGAGAGCGCGGCCGCGGCGCTCGAGACGGTGAACAGCGTGAGACCTATGAGGAACAGCCGGCGGCGGCCGAAGCGGTCGCCGAGGGCGGCGCCCGGGATGAGCATGACCGCGAAGGCCAGCGTGTAGGCGTTGATCGTCCACTCCAGCGACTGCAGCGTGGCGCCGAGGTCCGCGCGGATCGCCGGCAGGGCCACGGTCACGACCAGGTTGTCGAGTACGACCATGAACAGCGCCAGCGAGACGATCGCGAGCGTGGCGCCGGTGCGGGTCTTCTGAGGGGCGGATGACATGAGTGCGGTTCCTTTGAGGGTTCTTAGTGACTGCTAACTAGTTGTGAAGTTAGCGCTCACTAAGTAAGCTGTCAAGCCCATGCCCGCGAAAACATCGCCCCGCATCCGCCAGACTGCGCCCGAGCGCCGCGAGGCGCTCGTGGAAGCCGCCGTCGAGCACTTCGGCCAGACCGGCCTGCACGGCACGGCGGTCAGCACGATCACCGACGCGGTCGGCATCACCCAGCCCTACGCCTTCAGCCTCTTCGGGACCAAGAAGGGGCTCTTCCTGGCCGCCGTCGAACGCAGCTGTGACCGCATCGCGGAGACCTTCCGCGCCGCGGCCGCCGGCGCAGGCGAGGACGGCCCGCTGGCGGCGATGGGCGCGGCCTATGGCGCGCTGCTCTCCGACCGCTCGCTGCTGCTCATCCAGCTGCAGAGCTACGCGGCGTGCGGCGACGACGAGGTGCGCGCGGTGGTCCGGCGCCGCTACGCCCAGCTCTACGAGCTCGTGCGCGAGCTCACCGGCGCCGACCGCCTGGAGCTGCAGGGCTTCTTCGCCACCGGGATGCTGCTCAACGTCGCGGCGGCGATGGACCTGCCCGAGCTGCTCTTCGACGAGACGTGGATGAACGACTGCCTCGGGCAGTCCATGGCCGCCGAATAGGGTCCGCGGCATGCCCAACCACGGAACCGTCGTGATCACCGGCGCGTCGACCGGCATCGGCCGTGCGACCGCCCTGCGGCTGGCGCGCGGCGGCTTCGACGTCCTCGCCGGCGTGCGCCGCGAGGAGGACGGCGCCGCGCTGCACGCCGAGGACGGCCGCATCGAGCCGGTCATCGTCGACGTGACCGACGCCGGGCAGGTCGCGGGGCTGGCCGCGCGCGTGGGCAGCTCCCCGCTCGCCGGCCTGGTCAACAACGCCGGCATCGCGGTGGCCGGGCCGCTGGAGGGCATCCCGCTCGACGAGGTGCGCCGCCAGTACGAGGTCAACGTCTTCGGGCTGCTGGCCGTGACCCAGGCGCTGCTGCAATCGATCCGCGCCGGGCACGGGCGGATCGTCAACATCGGCTCGATCGGCGGGCGCATCAACACGCCGTTCGTCGGGCCCTACAGCTCGTCGAAGGCGGCCGTGCGCAGCCTCAGCGCGGCGCTGCGGCGCGAGCTGCGCCCATGGGACATCCGCGTCGCGCTCGTCGAGCCCGGCGCTCTGGACACCCCGATCTGGCGCAAGGGCGAAGAGGGCGCGAACGAGACGATTGCCGCTATGCCCGACCACGTGCGCACCCTCTACGCCCGCCCTCTCGACGCGCTCGTGGCCGCCACGCGCAAGATCGCCGCCGGCGCCAGCTCGCCCGACGACGCCGCGCAGGCCGTCGAGCACGCGCTCACCGCGGCGCGCCCGCGAACGCTCTACACCGTCGGCCGCGAGGCCCACATCCAGGGCGCGCTGCACTCGCTGCTCCCGGCCCGCACGTTCGACGCGCTCGTGGCGCGTGCGATGAAGACGTAGCCGCCCCTCGCGGCTGCCGCGCCGCGTCTGCCGCGCTGCGCGCGCTTACCGCCGCATCGAGGGAAGGGAGTGTGGTGGTGGTCGGGGCGCGCGTCGTCGTCCTCAATGGTGTGCGCCTGGGGGGTGCAATCGCGCGTGGTTCGCAACACCTTCCAGAGCGTCGCGTGGGGGTGTGCTCCTTTACTCCCGCTATGCGGGAGCTAGAGCGCATACCCCTCCGGCTGGCCCCGCTCCCTTCCCTCGATGCGGCTGTTAGCGCCGCGCAGCGCGGCAGACGCGCCGCGGCAGACCCGACGCGGCGCTAGCCCAACGACGTCCCGTTACCGGCCTTCCAGTCCCTGAACGTCGCCAGCAGCTCGGCCTCGGCCTGGGGCGAGATCGAGTCGGTGGTCAGCTCGCCCAGGACCTCGAGCATCTCGCGCATCTGGCGCAGGTACATCGTGCAGCCCTCGCACGCGGCGATATGCGCCTCGAAGCGCGCGTGCTCGGCGGGCGGCAGCGCGCCCTCGAGATAGTCGGTGACCAGCTCGACCAGCTCCTGGCAGGAGAGGCCGGGATCGCCGCCGCGGCGGCGGAAGATTCGGTTGAACAGATCAGGCATCCGTGTAGTAGTCCTCGAGGCCCGCCCGCACCTTCGACCGTGCGCGGTGCAGAAGTACCCGTTGATTGGTCTCGGAGATCTCCAAAGCGCTACGCACCTCCTCG
>Ga0307502_10000493_pt1 | contig 10202 bp, 12 predicted proteins | sample 16_S_MG_FD_201364 | JGI IMG/M metagenome (GOLD analysis project Ga0307502, IMG submission 201364) | Soil microbial communities from Populus trichocarpa stands in riparian zone in the Pacific Northwest, United States - 16_S | ecosystem: Environmental > Terrestrial > Soil > Riparian zone > Trees... | reverse complement strand
AGAACTGCCTGCGCGCCCCGGGCTTTGGGCGCTGTTCTCTAGACGGAGCCGCTCGCGACGCGCGCTGGCCCTGAACCACCGATACGGTATCTACGACTCCGGTCGGACGCCGTCCATAGGGTCTAATAACTCACAGCATGAAATCTGGCCGGCCTCACGACTCCGGCAGGCCGTGGCGGGCGACCGCGCGGTTGTAGTTGAGCCGCAGCAGGTCGATCACGTCGCGGATGTCCTCGTCGGTTTGGATGCGGCGTGCCGCGTAGCCCGGCTTGCCGGGGAAGACCGGGTGGTAGCCGATCCGGCCGGCCTCGTAGAGCTCGTGCCAGACGGCTTTGGGAAAGCCGATGTGCAGGACATGGTCTCCGTGCAGGTGGCCGATCTCGCGGCGTCCCAGCGTGAACGCGAACTCGCCGCGCTGGCCGACGCCCGCCTGGACGCCCGGCCAGGAGGTGACCTCGCTCGTGATCTGCTCGCTCGCCGTTTGCGCCTTGGTCAACATGAGGTGCTCCTCGGAGACTCGGTTCTTGCGGACCGGACAGACAGTAGAAGTTGAAGTTAGCTTGAAGTCAAGCCCGGACCGTGCTCTCCTTGTCGTCCGTGTCCACGCTGCTGACGATCTCAGACGTCTCGCGGCGCAGCGGCGTCGCCTCCTCCGCGCTGCGCTTCTACGAGCAGCGCGGCCTGATCTCCTCCGAGCGAGCCGGCTCGGGTCACCGTCGCTATCCGCGCCGTGTCCTTCGGCGGATCGCCTTCATCGTGTTCGCCCAGCGCATCGGGCTGACGCTCGACGAGATCGGCGCCGAGCTGGCCAAGCTTCCCGCGGATCGCGCTCCGACCCGCCGCGACTGGTCGCGGCTGTCGAGCACGTGGACCTCGCGGATCGATCAGCGGATCGCCGAGCTGCAGCGCCTCAGGGCCGGCCTGACCGAGTGCATCGGCTGCGGCTGCCTCTCGCTCGAGCGCTGCAAGCTCGCGAACCCCGCCGACCGGGCCGCCGGTCTCGGCCCCGGTCCGCGCTACTGGGTGGGCGACAGCTCACCCGACTGATGTGCTCACCGCCGCTGGGCGTGCTGCTACCGTTGCGATGCAGCGTCAATGAACGACGACCTTCCTCGAAGTCAGGGCCGACAACCTAGGCCCGGCCCTGTCCGCGCCTCTTGATCGCGCTCCTGCTCAGCGCGATCGTGGTGCTGATCTTCGCCAACGGCTTCTTCGTCGCGGCGGAGTTCGCGCTCGTGAGGACCAAGCGCGCGCGCTTGGAGGACCTGGCGGCGGCCGGCGACAAACGGGCCGCGCTCGTCCTCAAGCAGCTCGACGAGATCAGCGAGTACCTGTCGGCCTGCCAGTTCGGCATCACCCTCGCCTCGCTGGGCATCGGCTTCCTCGGCGAGCCCGCCATCGCCGAGCTCGTCAGGCCCGCGTTCGAAGACCTGGCTCACTACATTGCCGCGCCGGCCTCGATCGCGGTCGCCTACATCCTCGTCACCGCGGGCCACATCACTGCCGGCGAGCAGGTGCCGAAGATCTACGCGATCGTCAACGCCGAGCGCGTTGCGATGCGGGTCGCGCGGCCGCTGAACCTGTTCAACAAGGTCATGCGACCATTCATCCACCTGCTCAACGCGGCCTCGAACGCGATGCTGCGCCCGCTCGGGATCAAGGGCGAGGACGGCTTCGAGGAGGGTGCCAGCCCCGAGGAGGTGCGCGCTCTGATCGCCCAGGCGCGAGCCGGAGGACAGCTGGACCCGGGCGAGGCGGGGATGCTCCACGGCGTCTTTCACCTCCACGAGCAGCAGGCGCGGCAGGTCATGACGCCGATCCCTGCCGTCGTCACCGTCGACGTCTCCGAGGATGTCGGCACCGCGCTGCGGCGCTGCATCTCCACCGGTCACACGCGGCTGCTCGTCACCGAAGATCACAACCCCGACAAGGTCCGCGGCATCGTGCACTCCAACTCGCTTGCGCGGATCCTGATGGCATCGGGCCCGGAGGCCTCGCTCGAGCCGGCGATCAAGCCGGCGCCGATCGTGCCGGAGACCAAGCCGCTGGATGACCTGCTCGCCGACCTGCAGCGCAACCGCTCCACGATGGCGGCCGTCGTCGACGAGTACGGGCGCGTCGCCGGCATCGTCACCGTCGAGGACATCATCGAGGAGATCGTCGGCGAGATCGACGACGAGACCGACCCTGCCGGTGGCGACGTGCGCCAGCTCGCCAACGGTGACTGGTACGTGCGCGGGCACGTGGCGATCACCGACCTCGCCGACTACGGGCTGAACCTGCCGGTCGACTCCGACGCGTACAACTCGATCGGCGGCTTCGTCTTCGCCAAGCTCGGGCGGCTGCCCAAGCGCGGCGACACGGTGACGGCGAACGGCTATTCGATCCGGGTCGAGTCCGTGCGCGCGAACCGGATCGAAGCCGTGCGCATCCGCGAGCGCCGGCAGGCGGCGGCGACCGCGTCCTCGTCTGCGTCGTAGGCTCGCGCGCGATTTTCGGCCTGCGCGAGAGCCGGGCTCAGCGGACGTAGAACTCCGGCGGGTACAGTCCCCGGCCGGCTTTCCGGCCCAGCGCGCCCTCCGCGCACAGGTCGCGCAGGCGCTGCGGGACGTTCGCCTCGATCGCATCGCCGATCGCCACCGAGACGTCCAGGCCGATGTAGTCCAGCAGCGCGATCGGACCCATCGGATGGGCCGCGCCGAGCTGCATGCAGGTGTCGATCGACGCCGGCGGCAGTCCCGTCTGCTCCATGAAGTCGACGGCGCTGAAGAGATACGGAAACAGCAGCCGGTTGACCACGAAGCCCGCCAGATCGGGCACGTCGACGCCCTCCTTCTCGAGCTCGGCGACCAGCGCGGACGCGCGCGCGCGTGTGTCGTCGCTCGCCTCCTCGGGGTAGGCGAGCTCGACGAGCTTCATCCGCGGCACCGGGTTGAAGACGTGCAGGCCGACGAAGCTCTGCGGCCGCCCGGAGGCTGCGGCGAGCTCGCTCACCGACAGCGAGGACGTCGTCGTGCTGATCAGCGCGCCGTCCGCCGCGATCTCGTTGAGCTTGCCGAGCAGCTCGCTCTTCAGCGCGGTGTCCTCGGTGATCGCCTCGACCAGGAAGGTCGCGTCGCTCAGCGCCTCGAGGTCGGTCGTGACCGTCACGTTGGCCGGGTCGTACTCCTCGCCGAGACGCTCGCAGGCCTTCGCGATCGCCTTCGTCGCGCGCTGTGCCGATGCGTCTGAACGGGCCCACAGGACATGGCCGTTCGTCTTCGTCGCGCAGGCCGCCAGGCCTGTCGCGATCGCCCCGCTTCCAGCGATTCCAAGCTTCTCTCCCACGCCGCGCTCCCCTCCGAGTTGACCCACCAATCGGTCGAGTACCTTAGTTGGCATGAATGGACACCATGGTCGTGAGGTCGTCATCGTCGAAGCCGTGCGCACGCCGGTGGGTCGCGGCCACCCGGAGAAGGGCTACTACAAGGACACGCATCCCAACGAACTTCTCGGTCGCTGCTTCACCGAGGTCATCGAACGGGCCGGCATCGACGCCGCCGAGGTCGAGGACGTCATCGCCGGCTGCGTGCAGCAACTCGGCGAGCAGAGCTACAACGTCGCGCGCAACGCCTGGCTGCAGGCGGGACTGCCCGTCGAGGCTGCCGCGACGACGGTCGACCGTCAGTGCGGCTCCGCGCAGCAGGCCGTGAACTTCGCCGCGGCGCTGATCGCGGCAGGCGTACACGATGTCGTCATCGGCTCGGGGGTCGAGCACCTGGGCCACATCCCGATGGGCGTCGGCTTCACCTGGGCAGACCAGGTCGGCTCGCCGTTCGCGCCCGCGCTGATGGAGAAGTACGACCTCATCCCGCAGGGGCTGAGCGCCGAGATGATCGCCGAGCGCTGGGAGATCCCGCGCTCCGAGCTCGACGAGCTCGCAGTGCGCTCGCACCGGCTTGCCCACCGGGCGACCGAGGAGGGCCGCTTCGAGCGCGAGATCATCCCGTTTCAGACCAACGGCGAAGTGCGCTACGTCGATCAGGGCATCCGTCCGGACACGAACCTCGAGGCGCTCGCGCAACTCAAGCCGGCCTTCAAGCCCGACGGCAGGATCACGGCCGCGACCTCCTCGCAGATCTCCGACGGCGCAGCGGCGGTGCTGCTCATGTCGCGCGACAAGGCCGACGCGCTCGGCGTCACGCCGCGGGCGCGGATCGTCGATCAGACGACCGTCGGCGTCGACCCGGTGATCATGCTCACCGGCCCGATCCCGGCAACGCGCAAGCTGCTGGAGCGCAACGGCATGGCGATCGGCGACATCGACCTTATCGAGATCAACGAGGCGTTCGCGCCCGTCGTGGCCGCATGGCGCCGCGAGCTCGATCCGGACATGGATCGCGTGAACGTCAATGGCGGGGCAATGGCCCTGGGCCACCCGCTCGGCTCGACCGGCGCGCGGCTGATCACGACACTGCTGCACGAGCTCGAGCGGGCCGACCTCGAGACCGGGCTCGTGACGATGTGCTGCGGCGGCGGCCTGGGGACCGGAACGCTGATCCAGCGCATGTAGCCGCTGGCGTGCTTGCAGCGGCGCTTTCGTGGGTATTCGCACAAGGGCTGGTGCTCCTACTCATACACGTAAGGACGTCGTCACCATGATCGGAATTCTCATCGCCATCCTCCTCGCCGCGCTTGTCTACTGGCTCTGCGCCGCGCTCGGCCTGCCGTCGATCGTCGCCATCATCGCCGCGATCCTCGTGCTCATCAGCGGGATTGGTACAGGCGGCTACGGCTACGGCCGCAGAGGGATCTGAACTCGGCGCCCGCGGGGCGCGCCGCTCGTTCTCGGAGCCCGGCCGCACGTGCCGGGCTCCGCCTTCCGGCTCAGCGTGAAGGCGGCCGCAGCTCGCGGCAGCTCGCATCCTCGAGGCCGCTTCAGTTCCAGCGAAAGCCGGTCGGCGACGGGCTTGGCGGCAACGGGCTGGCGGGCAGGCCCGGCGGAGGGTCGGCGACGTGAAAGCCCGACGGCGAGGTGTCGTTGGGCGTGTCGGGATGAAACAGGGACGCGAGGTACTGGATCTGGCCGCGACCGGGCCCGAGTTCGAACTGGCCGCCTCCATATGCGCCGATTCCGCGCCGCGCGGTGTAGTCGTAGGCGTCGAAGAGCGGCTTGATCCCGCCCAGGCGGCTGGGCTTGAGGTTCACCATCCGCGGCGCGAACGGCAGCGCCTCGATGTCGGCGATCGAGTGGATGTTCGCGTCCCAGGTGATTCGATCGCGATGGGGCTTCAGCAGCTCGTCGATCTCGGGCGTGAGCTTGGGATCCTCGATCCAGGCGGTGGGGAACGCCTCGACGACGCGGCGGTAGAGCACCGGGTCGGCCGGCTGATCGACGATCGTCCCCTCGTACAGGCCCTTGAAGTCGACCGAGTCGACGGCGCCGGTGGCGACGAGACTCGCGATGAGCTCCTCGTCCCACGACGCGGTCGGATCGAGCTTGAAGCGCAGCGTCGGGTAGCGCTCCAGCCGGCGCGTGACGGGATCCAGCGACGGCGGCTCGCCGAGACGCAGCGAGACGACGAACGTCAGCGGTCGCGGCTCGCGCCCGAGCAGTGCGTGCAGCGGCTCGCCCGCTTGGCGCAGCGCGAGGTCGAGGGCGGCCGACTCGTACGCCCACGTCCGGTACATACGCGAGACGTCGCGCTGGGGCTCCTTCGGGAAGAGGTCGAGCGTCGCGAGGTGCTCGGCGAACGAGCGGATCGTCCAGTTGCCGGCGAGCGCGAGCATCGCGCCCGCCTCCTGCGCGATCTCGTGGTCGACCGCGTCGTAGACGAGGTCCTCCCCGACCCCCTCCTCGCCGCCGCCATGCAGGTGGATGACGGTCGACTTGCGCTCGAAGTCGCTGGAGACGTTCTGGACGAGTCCCTCCAAGATGTAGTCCTCGATCGTCAGTGGAAGGTCGGCGACGAGATCGTACGTGCTCATGGATTCGACCCTACCTGGGCAGGGTGGGGTGATGGATGGCCAACCCCGTGCGCCCGGCCGCCTCACGCAGAGCCTGAGGTCATCGATGCGGACCCTCGCGATCGTGCTTGGCGCAGGCGTCGCCATGTTGCCCGCAGCCTGCGGCGGTAACGGCGAGCCCCAGCCAACGAACGGAGCGCCCGCCCCGCCAAAATCGACGACTCAGCGGCCGATCATCGGCATCGGCGATCAGCAGCCCGCGATGTTCACCGATCCGCGCTTCAAGACGCTCGGGATCAGGCACGTCCGGCTGGTCGTCTCCTACGACGCCGCCGGTGTCGGCTTCGAGCGTGACCTGACAGACACGTGGCTGAAGAAGGCGCAGCGGGCCGGGGTCGAGCCGTTCGTCACATTCGGCCACTCCCGTGTGCATCCGGCGAAGCTGCCGTCGGTCGGTGAGTTCCGGCGCGCGTTCGAGGCGTTCCACAAGCGCTATCCGAAGGTTCGCGTCTTCGCCCCGTGGAACGAGATCAACCATGCCAGCCAGCCGACGCACGACCAGCCCAAGCGCGCCGCGGACTACTACAACGTCGTGAAGGCCTCCTGCGAGGGCTGCACCGTGCTCGCGGGCGACGTGCTCGATCAGCCCGGCATGACGCGCTATGTCAAGCGCTACCGCCGCCATCTGGACGGCACGCCGCGCATCTGGGGCCTGCATAACTACGCCGACGCAAACCGCTTCCGTTACAGCGGGCTACGCGATCTGCTCAGGACGGTCAAGGGCGACGTCTGGCTCACGGAGACCGGCGGGATCGTGCGCTTCGGCAAGAGCTTTCCGCAGGACGAGCAGCGTGCCGCGCGTGCCGTGAAGTACGTGCTGGCGCTCGCCAAGCGGACGCCACGCGTGCAGCGCGTCTACCTGTACAACTGGACCGGCACGCCGCCGAACGACCGCTTCGACGCCGGCCTCATCGCGCCCGACGGCCACGCCCGCCCGGCGTACGACGCGCTACGGGAGTACCTGAAGGGCTGACCAAGCGTCAGGCTCCCTGTGCGCCGGCGCCGGCCTCCAGCCGCGCGACGAGATCCTCCAGGCGCAGTTCCTCCAGGCCCCGCCCGACCGCCTCGAGCTCGGCGGCGCACAGCTCGACGAGCATCCGGCCCTCCTTGCACAGCTCGAGCGTCTCGCGCAGCCCGGCCTGCCCAGAATCCAGCCGCGTGATGATCTCCTCCAGGCGCGCGCTGGCGGCCTCGTAGCTCAGCGCGAGCTTGTTCTCAGGCTCGGTCATCGTCGCCGCCGATCGTCGCATCCACCGCGGCGTCGCCGAAGCGCAGCCGCACGTCGCCCGCCTCGCGCGCCGCCGCGGCGCTCGTCACCACCTCGCCGCCACGATCGGTCACGAGCGCGTAGCCGCGCTCGAGCGTGCGTTCCGGATCGTGTGCGGCGAGCGCGAGCGCGAGCGCGTTCAGGCGCGGCGCGCGATGTGCGTCGAGCGCAGCCGCACGGGCCTTGCGCTCGAGAACCAGCGCTTTGCTCGCGCCGCGTGCGCGCTCGTCGTGCACGCGCCTGCGTCCCGCCGCTCGGATCTCGCGCAGGCGCTGGTGCAGGCGCCGCCGCTCGCCCGCCACGTGTTCCCCCGGCGCGCGCGACAGGCGTGCCAGGGTCTGGGCTCGATGCAGCAGCGCCCTGCGTCCGTGGACGCTCAGCCGCCGCGCGAACGCGATGACGTCCTCCCGCGCTCGCAGGCAATGCACCGGCACGGCGGACTCGGCGGCGTGCGTCGGCGTCGAGCAGCTGAGCGCCGCGACGTCGTCGATCAGCGTGCGGTCGGTGTGGTGGCCGACCGAGGCGATGACCGGCACCCCGAGCAGCGCGACCGTCCGGCACAGCGTCTCGTCGCAGAAGCAGAACAGGTCGGCGAGCGAGCCGCCGCCGCGGGCGACGACGATCACGTCGACAGCGCCGGTGGCGGCGAGGTCCTGCAGCGCGGCCGCGATCCGTGGCGCGGCGTGGCGATCCTGCACCGGCGCGAACGCCCACACGAGCCGGCCATGCCAGCCGCGGCGGCGCAGACCGGCGAGCACGTCGTCGCGCGCCTTGCCGCTCTCGCCGGTGACGACCCCGATCGTTCGCGGCAGCGCCGGCCGTGCGAGCAGCTTCTGCGGCGCGAACAGGCCTTCGGCGTCGAGCGTCTTTCGCAGCCGGTCCAGCTGCGCGAGCAGGTCGCCCTCGCCCGCCACCCGCAGCGCGCCGGCGGCGATCGCGAACGAGAACGACGGCGATGACGTGCGGCTGCCGGCGTAGTAGTCCAGGCCGCCGCCGATCACGACCTGAGCGCCGTCGGCGAGGGTGCGCTCCCCGAGGCCGAGCGCGTCGAAGTCGTTGCGCCACATCGAGCAGGGCAGCGCGCCGTCGGAGTCGCGCAGCTCGAGGTACACCTTCGCGCGGCTCAGGCGCAAGTTCCAGACTTCGCCGAAGAGCTGCACCCGCGGGCGCTCGCGCAGGAAGTCGCGCAGGCCGTCGGCGTAGCGGCCGACCGGATACGGGCCGGGCAGGCTGCTGCCATCGATGCCGAGCGGGCGGAGCTGTGGTGCGGGCATGCACTCAAGTGTCGCGGATGACGCGGCGGCTACCCTGTCGTGCGGTGCAGATCGACATCCGTTCCCTCGGACCGGGAGACGACGAGGCCGTGATCGCGGCGGGCGCGCTGTTCGATGATCCGCCCGACGCCGGCGCCACCCGCCGGTTCCTCGAGGATCCGCTGCACCACATGCTCGTTGCCTACGACGCTTCCGGGCAGCCCGTCGGCTTCGTCTCCGGCGTCGAGACGACCCATCCCGACAAGGGGACCGAGATGTTCCTCTACGAGCTCAGCGTCGACGAGCACTCGCGCCGCCAGGGCATCGGCAGGGCGCTCGTCGAAGCGCTCGAGGCGCTCGCGCGCGAGCGCGGCTGCTATGGCATGTGGACGGGGACGGAGGTCGGCAACGACGCCGCGCGCGCGACGTACGCGAGCGCCGGCGCGCGTGAGGAGCCTCCGCACGTCTTCGTCGCGTGGGACTTCAGAGAAACCTAGTGCCCGTCGTCGCCGGCGCCGATCTCGGCGCGCGCGGCGGGCGTCAGCGAGGCGAGCGTGCGCATCCCCGGCTCGGCCTCGTGGCCGCGCACCTCGCCGCCGAAGCCCAGCGCCGTCAGGCGCGCGATCTCGCGTTCGCCTTCGATCCGCGCCGGGTGCTCGGGCGGCAGGCCGCGGATGAGCTTGGCGATCCGGTTGCGCAGTTGCAGCGCGAAGTGCGGCGTCGAGGCGCCCATCAGCTGGCGGACGTCGTCGAGCGTGACCTGGTGGTCGAGGCGCAGGCGGTCTGGGTGCTCGGCTTGGCTCATCTCGTCGGTGTCTCAAGGTTACCCGGCAGCTGCTCGGGATTGACTTCGAGAAGAGCGTCGATCCGCGCCTGCACGGGCACCGAGATCGCGCCGCGGTCGCCGATGATCCAGCCGCGGTTGTAGAGCGCGGCGACGGGCGTCGTGCGGTACGCCGGTTGCGTGTCGAGCAACTGGCCCTGGAGCGGACCGGGCAGTGTGCCGGCGTTGTCGAGCAGGAACAGCGGCCCGTAGCTGCCGGCGCTCGACAGCGGCGCGGCGGCGGCGGCTAGAAGCGGCTGTCCGACGCGGGCGAAGACCATCCCGTGGCCGGGTGTGGCGACGCCCCAGCCAAACTCGCCGACGCGGTAGCGGGCGAACGCGATCGCGTTCGTCACCGGATCCTGGCCGCCGATGCGCCGTACCGTGCCGAAGCGGCGCAGCTCGCGCGTGACCTTCGGCGAGATGATGGTCGACGGACCGAGCACGAAGATGCGAGCACGCGCCAGGCCCGACAGCGCTGCCAGCGACGCGCGCGTCTCGGGCGGGACGCTGTCGCGGTTGACGAACAGCACCGCGTTGCCCGACAGCGCCGCATAGCCCGCGGCCGGCGCCGCATAGGAGCCGTTCTCGGCCGACGTCACGATGACCTTCGCAGCGACGCCCGGCTTCGCGGCGCGGATCAGACCCGCGATCGACCGCGTCATCCCAAGTGCAGATCCAGCCGGCACGTCGCTCGTGGTATAGCCGGCGGGCCTCGCGACGTTGCCGATGCGGATGATCTGCGCCTTGCCGGCAACATCGCTGCCCCCCGGCTTGAGCGCGGCGAGCGCGGATCTCGACGGCTTGGGCAGCGTGGTCTTGTCGGTGAAGAGGATCGGCGACCTGAACGGCG
>Ga0307502_10000492_pt1 | contig 10206 bp, 8 predicted proteins | sample 16_S_MG_FD_201364 | JGI IMG/M metagenome (GOLD analysis project Ga0307502, IMG submission 201364) | Soil microbial communities from Populus trichocarpa stands in riparian zone in the Pacific Northwest, United States - 16_S | ecosystem: Environmental > Terrestrial > Soil > Riparian zone > Trees... | reverse complement strand
AACCATGGCCGTCGTCACCGAACCGCCGACGGGCGCGCAGTTCGAGCTGCACCGCGGGCGCCAGCGACTGGTCGTCAACGAGATCGGCGCGGGCATGCGCTCGTGGACCGTCGGCGGGCAGGAGATGCTGGCCAGCTTCAGCCCCGGCGAGCGCGACGAGGCGTTCTGCGGGCGCGTGCTGGTCCCGTGGCCCAACCGCGTGCGCGACGGGCGCTACGCCTTCGACGGCGCCGAGCATCGGCTCGAGCTCACCGAGCCCGAGCTCGGCAACGCGCTGCACGGCCTCGTCCTGCGCAGCCGCTGGCAGGGGGTGCGCACCTCCGCGCGGCGCGTGTCGCTGTCCTACGAGCTGCACCCGCGCGCGGGGTATCCATTCGCGCTGGCGCTGACGGTCTCCTACGAGCTCGCGTCGGGCGGCATCGTGATGACGCTGCACGCCACCAACGTCGGCCCCGAGCGCGCGCCGTTCGGCGCCGGCCTGCACCCCTACCTGACCCCCGGCACGTCGCACGTCGACGACGTCGTGCTCGAGATCCCCGCGGGCACGCACGTGCCTGTGGACGAGCGGCTGCTGCCGTCCGGCTCGGCGACGGCGGTCGACGGGACCGAGTTCGACTTCCGCCGCGCCCGGCGCCTGGGCGCCCTGCGCCTGGACGCGTGCTTCGGCGAGCTCGGCCGCAGCCCGGCCGGCGTCGCCCGCGTCCGGCTCGGCAGCCACGCCAGCGCGGGCCAGCTCACCGTCTGGATGGACGAGCGCTTCCGCTTCGTCCAGGTCTTCACCGCGGACGCCGCCATCGCCGTCGAGCCGATGACGTGCGCTCCGGACGCGTTCAACTCGGGCGAGGGGCTCGTCGTACTCGAGCCCGGCGCTTCCTTCACCGGCCGCTGCGGCCTGATCGCGGCCGGCTTCTGACGCCAATGACACTCACCTGTCCCATCCACCCACCCCAGGAGGAGTCATGACCAAGCGCCTCTCTTCGAGGCACCTGCGCGTCGCGTTCTGCGCGATGCTCGTCGTCCTCGTCGCCGGAATGGTGTTCGCGCCGGCCGGCATGGCGAAGCGTCCCAAGCACCGGCACGGGCCCTTCAATCATTCCAACGGCCTGAGCATCTCGTCGTCGAGCTTCGGCAATCTGCCGGCTACCGCGCCTGCGAACGCCGGCGCCGCGGTCACCAACTACACGCTCACCAACGGGCGCGGCATGTCGGTCTCGATCCTCGACTACGGCGGCGTCATCCAGTCGCTGAGCGTCCCCGACAGGCGCGGCCGCGAGACCAACGTCACCCTCGGCTTCGCCAACATCGACGGCTACACCAACGCCGCGTACGTCAAGAGCAACCCGTACTTCGGCGCGATCATCGGCCGCTACGGCAACCGCATCGGCCCGGTGGGCGGCCAGGCCGGGCAGCCTCCGGGGTTCGTGCTCGGCGCCAACACGTACACGCTCGACGCGAACAACGGCGTCGCCAGCCTTCACGGCGGCAACGTGGGCTTCGACAAGCGCATGTGGGACGCCACGCCGATCCCGGCGAACGGCAAGACCGTCGGGCTGAAGCTGCACCGTCTCAGCCCTGCCGGCGAAGGCTGCACGACCCCGGCAACGTGCACGGGGTATCCCGGCAACGTCGACGTGACGGTCACCTTCACGCTGGACAACCGCAACAACCTGCGCTTCGACTACGCGGCGACGACCACCGCGCTGACGGTCCTCAACCTCACCAACCACTCCTACTGGAACCTGGCCGGTGAGGGGACGGGGACGATCAACGACCACCTGCTCAAGCTCAACGCCAACGCATTCACGCCGGTCGACGTGAACCTCATCCCGGACGGCACGACCCCGAGCGTCGTGGGCACGCCGTTCGACTTCACCCGGTTCCACGCGATCGGCGAGCGGCTGCGCGGCAACGACCAGCAGCTCGTGTTCGGCCGTGGCTACGACCACAACTGGGTGCTCAACCAGCCCAGCGCGCGCGCGAAGATCCGCCACCACGGCGGCGGTGGCTCGAAGCCCAGCCTGAACCTGGCCGCGCAGCTCGTCGACCCATCCAGCGGGCGTGAGCTGACGATCAGCACCACGGAGCCCGGGATCCAGTTCTACTCGGGCAACTTCCTCGACGGCACGCTCTACGGCACGAGCGGCCACCAGTACCGCCAGGGCGACGGGCTGGCGCTGGAGACCCAGCACTTCCCCGACTCGCCGAACAAGGCCAACTTCCCCCCGACCACCATCGACCCGACGCACCCGTACGCGACCACCACCGTCTACAACTTCTCGACGGTCGGCGGCCACAAGCACCGCTAGTCCACACGACGCTCTGGCGGCCCCGGCCTCGCGCCGGGGCCGCCGGCGCGCCCGCGGTCGGTGGGCGCATCATGTGAGGCATGCCACCGACACAGCATCAGAAGGGCGCCGACTTCCGTGCACTCCACGACGGCGACCCGTTCGTCATCCCGAACCCGTGGGACGCCGGCTCGGCTAAGGTCCTCGCGGGCCTGGGCTTCAAGGCGCTCGCGAGCACGAGCTCGGGCTTCGCGTTCACGCTGGGCCGTCTCGACGGCGCCGCCACGCTCGACGAGGTGGTCGAGCACACGGCTGCACTGGATGCAGCGACGAGCCTGCCGGTCTCGGTCGATCTGGAAAACGGATACGGGCGCGCCGCGCAGGACGTTGCGCGCGCCATCGACCGCGTCGCCGGTGCCGGTGCCGTCGGCGCCTCGATCGAGGACTACGACGAGCGCGAGGGGATCTACCCGCTCGAGCAGGCGGTGCAGCGAGTGGCGGCCGCCGCCGACGCTGCTCGTAGCCTTGACTTCGCCTTCACGCTCACCGCGCGCGCCGAGAACCACATCCGCGGCAATCCCGATCTGAAGGACACGGTCGCCCGCCTGCAGGCCTACGAGCGCGCGGGGGCCGACGTCCTCTACGCCCCCGGGCTGCGCAGTGGCGAGGAGATCCGGACGGTCTGCGACGCCGTGTCCAAGCCGGTCAACGTCCTCGCGCACCGCGGTCTGTCGGTGAGCGAGATCGCCGAGGCGGGAGGGCGGCGCATCAGCGTGGGTGGCGCCCTGACCTGGGTGGCCGTCGGAGCGTTCGCCGCGGCGGCGCAGCAGATTCGCGACCACGGCGACTTCTCCGCCCTCGTCGCGCCGGCGCAGCTGCGCGAGTGGCTCGCCGGCTCAGGGGCGGGTGCGTAGCGCCTGCAGGCCTTCTCGGAGTCCGTAGTAGACGATGACCAGGCCGGCGAGCGGGTCGGCCCACCACCAGTCCAGGGCGCCGTTGGCAAGGAGGCCGAGCAGGACGGCGGCGGCGAGGTAGGCGTCGATCAGCGTGACACGTCCCTCGGTTTGCAGGATGCGGTTATCGAGTGCCTTGCCGGTGCGGGCTTTGCCGGCAGCGAGCGCGAGCATGACCGCGCAGGTGACCGCCGTCCACGCGATGCCGAGCGTGGAATGCTCGGGTCGGCTGGTGGTGATGAGGGTGTAGGTGGCCTGGCCGGCGATGTAGATCGCGAGGGCGATGAACGCGATGCCGATCAGGCGCAGCGCGCGGCGCTCTCGGTTGGCGGCGGTGTCCTTGAGCTGCCAGACGACGACTGTCGACGCGCCGATCTCGATCAGCGAGTCCAGGCCGAAGCCGGCCAGCGCGACCGATCGTGCGTTGAGCGCGGCAGCGATCACGACGACGGTCCCGACAACGTTCCACCCCAGCGTCGTGTACTCCAGCGCCAGTCCGCGCCGCAACAGCATCCGAGCGCTCCCGGCCGACATGGCGTCAGTCGATTGCACTATCGGCCGACGGTCGATCCGTAGGCCAGGCGCATGAGCGCGTTCACGTCAACTCAGGACCTACGGCTAGGTCTCGACGAGCGCCTGATAGACGAGCGGGCGCATCCCCATCCAGGCGTCGTCGGAGCCGAAGAGCACCTGGGTGAAGAACAGCACGGTCATGTCCGCGGCGGGGTCGACCCAGAACGCGGTCCCCGCCGCTCCCTCCCAGCGGTACTCGCCGGCCACCGACAGCGTCTTGGCCGCGATCGGGTCGACGAGCGGCGACAGCCCGAGCCCGAAGCCATAGCCCGCGTTGCAGGCGAGGTCGAGCAGCGGGCGCCCGAAGTCGGTGAGGGTCGCGTTGCCCGGCAGGTGATTGGCGGTCATGAGGTCGACCGTCCGCGGCGCCAGCAGCCGGACGCCGTCGAGCTCGCCGCGGCGCAGCAGCATCTGGCTGAAGCGGTGGTAGTCGGCGGCCGTCGAGGCCAGCCCGTGGCCGCCGGCGAGCAGCTTCGGCCGCTCGGCCGAGATCACGTCGACCCCGGGATAGGGGACCGCGGTGGCGGTTGCCGGGTCGTGGGCGTAGAGCGCGGTCAGGCGCGGGCGGTCGGCGTCGGAGACGGAGAACCCGGTGTCGGTCATGCCCAGCGGGTCGAAGATGCGCTGCGCGAAGAACTCGTCCAGCGACTGGCCGGAGACGACCTCGACGACCCTGCCCAGCACGTCGGTGGAGACCGAGTAGTTCCACTCGGCGCCGGGCTCGAAGAGCAGCGGCAGCCCGGCCCAGACGTCGCAGGCCGAGGCGAGGTCGTGCTCGGGCGGCGGGTCCAGGAAGAAGCCCGCCGCGCGATAGGCCTCGTCGACGGCGTTGGCCTGCTGGAAGCCGTAGGTCAGCCCGGACGTGTGCGTGAGCAGGTGCCAGACGCACATCGTCTCCGCCGCCCGCGCTGTGACGGGCGCCGCCGCCATCCCGTGGCGGTACACGTGCAGGTCCTCGAAGGACGCGATGAACTTCGCCACCGGGTCGAACAGCGAGAGCGCGCCCTCCTCGTAGAGCATCATCGCGGCGACCGAGGTGATCGGCTTGGTCATCGAGTAGATGCGCCAGATCGTGTCGGGCTCCACTGCCAGGCCGGCGTCGGAGTCGCGATGCCCGCGCTGGGAGACGTGAGCGATCTTCCCCCCGCGCGTGATGACCATCAGCGAGCCGGTGTGGCGTCCGTTGGCCACGAAGCCGTCGAGATAGGAGTCCAGGCGCGCGAGGCGCTCCGGATCCAGCCCGACCGCCTGCGGCTCCACCTCCGCAGACAACATCGCCGTCGTCGCCATTCGCCCTCCTCCTCTCGAGCCGACCAGGACGCGTGTGAGCCTACGTGACGCAGACGACTCGGAGATACTGCGCCGGGGATGGCAGACGTCGACCCCGCGTCGCTGGCGCCCGGTGAACCGCTCGAGCCCCCCGGCGACGACGCCCGGGAGACCGACCCGCCGCGGCGCCCTCCTCACAGGGCGGGCATGGCGGCCCTCACCCTCGGCGCGCTCGGCGTCGTCTTCGGCGACATCGGGACGAGCCCGCTCTATGCGCTGCAGACGGTCTTCGCCGCCGACCATCACGCCGTGCGCGCCACGCAGACCGGGGTCTATGGCGTGATCTCGCTCGTCTTCTGGACGATCACGGTCATCGTCTCGGTCAAGTACGTGACCTTCATCATGCGCGCCGACAACCACGGCGAGGGCGGCATCATGGCCCTCATCGCGCTCATCCAGGGGCTCGGCCTGCGCTTCGACCGCCGCATGGCCAAGGGCGTGCTCGTGGCGCTCGGCATCTTCGGCGCTTCGCTGTTCTATGGCGACGGGATGATCACGCCGGCGATCTCCGTGCTCTCGGCCGTCGAGGGCCTGGAGGTCGCCGCGCCCGGGATGAAATCGCTCGTCGTGCCGATCACGCTCGTCATCCTCACGATGCTGTTCTCGATCCAGCGCTTCGGAACGGGGGCCGTCGGACGCCTGTTCGGGCCGATCATGGGCGTCTGGTTCTCCATCCTGGCGCTCGCCGGCCTGCGCGAGGTCGCTCGGCACCCGGGCATCCTGCGCGCGCTCTCGCCGACCTACGGGCTCAGCTTCCTCTTCGAACACGGCAGCGTCGCGTTCATCGCGCTGGGCTCCGTCGTGCTGACCGTGACGGGGGCCGAGGCGCTCTACGCGGACATGGGCCATTTCGGCCGCTCCCCCATCCGCCGGGCCTGGTTCGTCGCCGTCTTCCCGGCCCTGATCCTCAACTACATGGGCCAGGGCGCGCTGATCCTCCGCACGCCGCAGGCCATCGACAACCCGTTCTTCCTGCTCTTCCCGCACTGGGCGCGCATTCCCATGGTCATCGTCGCAACGATGGCCACGGTCATCGCCTCCCAGGCGGTCATCTCGGGCGCCTTCTCGGTCACCCGCCAGGCAGTGCAGCTGGGCTTCCTGCCCCGCCTGACCATCCGCCACACCTCCCACGAGGAGGTCGGTCAGGTCTACGCCCCGGGCATCAACTGGGGCATCTTCGTCGCGGTGGTCGCCCTCGTCGTCGGCTTCGGCTCCTCGCAGCGGCTGGCCTCGGCCTACGGGATCGCCGTCACCGGCACCCTCGCGATCGACACGATCCTGTTCTTCGTGGTCGTGCGCTACCTGTGGCGCAAGCCGCTGTGGCTGGTGCTCGCGGGCGCGGCGCTCTTCCTGACCGTCGACCTGACGTTCTTCTCGGCCAACCTGACGAAGGTCCTGCACGGCGGCTGGTTCCCGCTCTCGATCGCGCTGATCGTCTTCGTGGTGCTGACGACGTGGCAGCGCGGTCGCGAGATCGTGACGCGCAACCGCACCGAGGAGGAGGGGCCGCTGCGGGCGTTCGTCGACGAGGTGCGCGAAATGGACCCGCCGGTCCACCGGCCCCCGCGCACCGGCGTCTTCCTCAACGCCAACCTCGAGACCACGCCGCTGGCGCTACGCGAGAACCTCGAGCACAACCTGGTCGTCCACGCGTGCGTGATCATCGTCTCCGTCGAGACGCTCCGCGTCCCGCACGTCCCGGAGGCCGAGCGCGTGAGCGTCGACGACCTGGGCTACCGCGACGACGGGATCACCCATCTCACGGCGCGCTTCGGCTTCCAGGACGCGATCGACGTGCCGGCCACGCTGCGCATGGCGGCCGGCCAGGTCGAGGGCAACATCGACGTCGATCGCGCCTCCTACTTCCTCTCGCGCATCACCATCCTGCCGACCCGGGCGCCGGGGATGGCGCTGTGGCGCAAGAAGCTCTTCGTGGTCATCGCGCGCAATGCCGCCAACCCGGTCGCCTATTTCGGCCTCCCCGACGAGCGCACGGTCGTGATGTCCTCCCACATCGAGCTGTGACCGTCACTCGGCCGGCGCGATGAGCCCCGTCTCGTAGGCGTAGATGACCGCTTGGACGCGGTCGCGCAGGCCGAGCTTGCCCAGGAGGTTGGAGACGTGGCTCTTGACGGTCGCCTCGGAGAGGACGAGCGCCGCGGAGATCTCGGCGTTGCTGAGGCCGGCGGCGAGCATGCGCAGGACCTGCTGCTCGCGATCGGTGAGCGCGGCGAGGGCGGCCGGCTCGCGCGAGACCGCCGCGGGCAGGCGCCGTCCCACCTGGTCGAGCAGCTGGCGGGTGACCGCCGGCGAGAGCACGGCGTCGCCTGCGGCCACCGACCGCACGGCGGCCACGACCTCCTGCGTGGGCGCGTCCTTGAGCAGGAACCCGCTGGCGCCGGCGCGCAGCGCGTCGATGATGTACTCGTCGAGCCCGAAAGTGGTGAGGATGAGCACGCGCTGGCGCGGCAGCCGCCGCGTCGCCTCGATGCCGTCCATTCCGGGCATGCGGATGTCCATCAGCACGACGTCGGGCGCGTGCTCGCTCGCCGCCGCGACGGCCTCCTCGCCGGTGCCCGCTTCGGCCACGACGACGATGTCGCCCGTGGCCTCGAGCACGGCCTTGAAGCCCGCGCGCATCATCGGCTGGTCGTCGGCGATGACCACGCGCAGCGGGCTCACGCGCCGCGGCCCTCGCTGTAGGGGAGCACGGCGTTGACCTCGAAGCCGCGATCGGCGCGCGGGCGGGCGGTCACGGTGCCGCCGAACATCGCCGCGCGCTCGCGCATCCCGACGAGGCCGTGGCCGCCGGGCGCCGCGGCGGCATGGACAGGCGTACCGTCGGCCCCGCTGTCGACGACGCTGAGCTCGAGCGCCTGCGGGCGGTACCCGACGGTCACGCTCGCGCGCGCCTTGCCGGCGTGCTTGCGGACGTTGGTCAGGGCCTCCTGGACGATGCGGAAGGCCGACAGGTCGAGGCTCTGGGAGAGCTCGCGCGGCTCGCCCTCGACCGCGAGGCGCACGTCGAGGCCCGCGGCGCGCGACTGCTCGAGGAGCCGGTCGAGGTTGGCCAGGCCGGGCTGCGGAGCGCGCTCGGCGGCCTCGTCGCCCGTCGCGCGCAGCAGCTTCAGCGTGCGATGCATCTCGGCCATGGCCTGGCGGCCGAGGTCCGCGATCCCGTCGGTGGCCTCTGCGACGCGGTCGTCGGGGACGGTGGCGCCCAGCGCCTGCGCCTTGACGACGATGAGGCTCACGTTGTGGGCGACGACGTCGTGGAGCTCCTGGGCGATGCGCACGCGCTCCTCGGCGACGGCGCGGTCGGCGAGCAGCTCGCGCTCGCGATCGAGGCGCTCGGCGCGCTCGTGGAGGGCGTCGACGCTCGCACGCCGAGCTGCCAGGTACAGCCCGACTCCGCCGGCGATCCCGCACAGCACGGCGGTCGTCGCCAGATCGCCCGTCGAGAGGTCCGGACCCCCGGCCTGCTGATACGCAAGGCCGGTCGCGACAACGGACGCGGTGGCAGCGAGCGTGGCCTTCAAGGAGCGGCGCGACCCGATCGTGTACAGCATCGCGGCGATCGGGTAGGCGAACTGCGCGTCGACGGGCGACGCGACGGCGGCGGCGAGGATGGCGGCCAGCGCGAGGAACGGCCGGCGCCGGCGGAACACCAGTGGCACGACCGCCGCCAGTCCGAACACGAGCCCCAGCAGCGTCCGGTCGTCCTGCGCGCCGGACACGATGGCACTGGCGAGGACCGGGATGCCGACGAGCGCGGCGAGCCCCGCGTCGACCAAGCGGGGCGACGGCCTGCCCAGCCACGCGGGAAGGGCCAGGGACACGCCTTGAGCGTATCCCCGGCCCCGTGACCCGTGGGTCAGATCTCGCGGGTCTTGGTGCGCCATGCGCCGAGGCTCAGGGCAACCGCCGACCACGCGACGACCACGGCGATGGCTGTGGCGAGTGCGACGTGGCCCGCCGGGCCGGGCGCGAGGTCGCCGATCCGGTTGACGGCGACCTCGGGGATCGCATGCCGGAGGTCGCCGAGGAGGCCCATGGCCTCCAGCAGCGGCTGGACGGCGAGGTAGAACGCCAGCAGGATGCCGATCACGGGACCGCGCGATCCGACGAGCGCGGAGAGCCCGACGGCCATGGCCGTACTGAGCGCGGCCGAAACGAGGACGGCCGCCGTGCCCGCCGTCAGCGCACCGGCGCCCGGGGCGTCCAGCGAGCCGGCCAGGGCCACCGTGCTCGCCGCGGTGAGGCCCGCCGTCAGCGCGAGGATCGGCAGGACGACCAGCCAGGCTCCCGCCACGCGGGCGGCGAACAGCGCGAGTCGCGATCGGCCGGTGGCGGCCAGGTCGCGGAACACACCGGACTCGATGTCCTGCGTGCCGGCCGTGGCCCCGATGATGGCGCCCACGACGAGCCCCATCAGCGCGACGACGCCGATGTCGTCGCGGTAGTTCGCGAGCCCGCCGGCGGGCCCGTGCTCGGCGGGGCTCCCGCCATGCTGGATGGCCATCACGGCGATGGCGACCGCCATCAGGCCGAGGGTGAGCAGCAGCGCGATGGCCAGCATGCCGGGCCGGCGGCGCAGCTTGAGGACCTCGGCGCGAATCAGTCGTAGGTCGAACATCAGGAACGGTCCTCCAGGCGGGTGGTCATGGTCAGGAAGCGCTCCTCGAGCGACGAGGAGACCGGCGCCACGCGCTCCACGGCCAGGCCGTGGTCGAGCAGCCGGCGCAGCAGCGCGGTGACGATCTCGCGATCGACCGGCGCCTCGGGGCTGAGGGTGACGCGCAGGCCGCCCTCGTGGTCGGTGGTGCGGGTCACGCCGGGCACGGCGGCCAGCAGCTGCACGGCCTCGACGGGATTCGTGCAGACGATGTCGATGGCGCGCGGGCCGCCGCGCACGAGCTCGTGGATCGAGCCCTGGGCCACCACGCGCCCGTTGTCGACGATCGCCGCCACGTCGCAGGTCTTCTCGACCTCGTCGAGCAGGTGCGAGGAGAGCAGCACGGTGCGGCCCTCGTCGACGAGCTCGCGGATGAGGCCGCGGAACTCGA
>Ga0307502_10000491_pt1 | contig 10207 bp, 7 predicted proteins | sample 16_S_MG_FD_201364 | JGI IMG/M metagenome (GOLD analysis project Ga0307502, IMG submission 201364) | Soil microbial communities from Populus trichocarpa stands in riparian zone in the Pacific Northwest, United States - 16_S | ecosystem: Environmental > Terrestrial > Soil > Riparian zone > Trees... | reverse complement strand
GACGACACTGGCGCCCTGCTCATGTTCGACGCCGAACGGTCCGAAGTGGACGCGATCATGGCCGAGGATCCGTACTACACAACGGAAGGTGTCCGGGTTACGAGCTTAAGGGACTGGCGGCCGATCGTCCGGTAGCCGGGGCGCGGTCTCGCGGATCAGCGCGACGAGCGTCGTGGACAGCATGACCCGCACCTGCCGCCGCGAGAGTTCCTTGCGTACCAACCACTCCCGGCACGCCGACTTCACCATGCCGCCGTACGCGCGGACCATCGCCCGCAGCTCACCCGTGTCCGCGGCCAGGCCCATCGCCTCCAGGACGCGGTCCGCGGCGTTCTCGTCGGCATCCGCCAGCAGCCGCTCCACGTCCGGGTCCCAGTCGCCCGTCGCCGCCAGCCACGCCTTCGGGTTGCGGGACACGCCCTCCAGGAACCAGTCCACGGCCGCGGACACCCGCACCTCCAGCGGCCCCTCCGGCAGCTGCTCGATCGCGAACCGCGGGATCGTCACCAGCCGCCGCACCACCTCCAGGTACAGGTCCCGCTTGGTGCCGAAGTAGTGGTTGATCAACCCACGCGCGACGCCCGCCTCCCTGGCCAGCTCGGTCGTCGACACCGCCGCGTACGGGTGCTCGCCGAACAACCGCACCGCGCACTCGAGGATCTGCTCCCGCCGCGCGTCCGGCTCCAGCCGCCGCCGGCCTGGTGCTGCGGTCATGCCGGCCCCCGGGGATCTGTTGGCAGGTGGTCAACAGCCGGAGTATAGGAGCGTTCAGTGCCGCGCGCTGCCGACCAGAGAACGCAGTTGGGACAGCAGCTCACTGCGGCTGGACGCCCCCAGCCGCTGCCGCATCCGTGCCATGTGGTGCTCGACCGTCTTCGCCGAGATGAACAGCCGGTCGCCGACGTCCTTGTACGTCATGCCGGACACCACCAGCTCCGCGACCTGCAGCTCCCGCTCCGACAGCGTCACCGACGGCACCGAGGCCTTCTCGCCCGCCAGGTCCGGCACCCGCCGGGCCGTCACCGGTTTGCCCTGCAACAGCCGCGCGCAGTCCAGCAACCGCACCATGGCCTTGCGGTCCGCCGTCCGCGTCGCCGCCCGCCCGGCCAGCCGCGCGCCGTCCCACGTGAACCCGGCCGCATGCAGACCCTGCGCCGCGTCCTCGACGGCGTCCGGGTCGACCTTGCCGGCCATCAGGTCCGCCCAGCACCGTCCGGCGTTCGCCATCATGCCGAACTGCTCGTCCTTCGCCGCCGCCCGCGCCATGGCCTCGACCTGCTGCTCGGCCGCGTCGGGCTGGTCGGCGATGACGGCCGCCTGCAGCCCGCCCCACCACAGTGGCGTCGCCCACAGCGGTGGCTCGCCCAACCCGGACAGCAGCGCCCGCGCCTGCGACAGGTGGGCGGCCAGGCGCGCCTCGTCCCGCAGCCGCGCCGCCGCCACGACCAGCTCGCCGAGCGGCAGGATCGTGAACAGGTCCATGGGATGGCGCAGCAGCGCCTCGCCGGCCTGCACCCACGCCCGGCCGAGCGTGTTCGTGTCCCCGGCCCGCCGCGCCACGCCCAGCTCGATGGCCACGGCGAACAGCCAGTCCCTCGGCTCCAGGTGCGTGCCACGCAGCGCGGACAGCTGCTCGGCCGCCGCCGTCAGGTTGCCGCGCAGCATGGTGATCCACGTCCGCAGCAACTGGTGCCGCATCGTGAGCGGCGCCCCACCGGTACCGGCCGCGACCGCCCGGTCCAACAGGGACGACGCCGTCCCCAGCTCTCCGTAGTGCAGCGCGAGCAGGGCGCCCAGCGCGGCCGGGCTGTCCGGCAGCAGCACACCCCGCCCGACCGGCTCGAGCATGCCCGCCGCGCGCACCATCATCGACAGCGCGTTCGTGGGCGTCCCGGCGACCGACTCGTGCAGGCCGCCCGCCATCAGCGTGAGCGCGCTGGACAGCGAGGTCGGCGGCCCGTCCGAGGACGCCGAGCCGCGCAGCTCCCTGGCGTCCGCCAGGTCGCCGATGCCCAGCAGCCCGAGCGTGGCGAGGTGCTTGCCCTCCTCGGTGCCCGACCACCGGTACAGCTGCGCGCTCCGCAGCAGCTGACCCCGGTGCGCGAGCGCCGCCGCGGCCACCCCGGCCGCGTGCCGCCGTCCCGCCGCGGTCTCGGTCGTGATCACCTCGTCGGCCAGCCGCAGCGCGCCGTCCAGGTCGCCGGCCAGCGCGAGCGCCTCCGCCCGCCGCGCCGCGACCTGCAGCGGCGGCCGACCGGCCGTCACCGCCGCCTCGTACAGCCTGGCCGCGAGCGCCGGGTCCACCGGCAGCGCCTCCGTGGCCGCCGCCTCGAACGCGGTCGCCGCGGCCTCGCCGCCGATGCCCGTGCCCAGCAGGGGCCGGACCAGCGCCAGGACCTGACCGCCCCGCGCCAGCTGCAGCTCGGCGAGCCGCTGGCGCATCCACGCCCGCCGCTCCACCGGCACCAGCACGCGGATCGCCCGACGCGCGATCGGCAGCATCGCGCCGCCCTGGCCCATGAGACCGGTCGCGCGGGCGGCCGCCACGATGTCCGACACCGCCGCCGCGTCCCGCTCCAGCAGCTCGGCCAGCAGGTCGAGGTGCAGGCCGATGCCCGCGTCGGCGGCCAGCACGAACGTCAGGACGTCCTCGTCGAGCCGGCCGAACTCGGTGCGGAACTCGCTGAGCACCGCGACCGGCACCTCGGGTTTGCCGTCCGGCAGCGCCCTGGCGAGCCGGTCCACGAACGCCGGTACGCCGCCGGTCTCCGCGTGCACGAACTCGGCCAGCGCGTCGGTGCGCCGCCCCGCTGGCAGGCACGCCTTGACCTGCTCCTTGTCGAACGGCACGGGCAGCACCTGCTCCTGCGCCAGTTCCAGCAGCTCGGCGAGCGCGGGCGGGCGCGGCCATGGCCGGGCGGCGACCATCAGCCGGACCCTGCCCGCCAGCTCGCGCAGCCGGGCGAGGTCGGTGTCGTCGAGCAGGTGCGCGTCGTCGACGAGCAGCACGCCCTCGGTGGCGTCGGCGGCAGCTGTGTGGACCGCCGTGCCGGTCGCGCGGATCGCGGTGCCGAGCCGGTTCAGGAGGGTGGTCTTGCCGTACCCGCCTGGCGCGACGATCGCGACGTGCCCACGCGGGTCGGCGGCCAGCGCGTCGAGGTGTCGCGTGGCGGCCTCGTCCAGGATCGGCGTCACTCGTCGTCCTCGTGGTCGGTCGGTCGGCGGCGTCTGCGGGGTGGCTCGTCGAGGTCTCTACGCCTGCTGTCCCGGTCGTCCAGGTCGAACGAGTCGTCGAACGAGTCGCGGTCCAGCTCGTCGACCTCGGTGCCCCCGCGGGTCCTGCGGGTCAGCCGGGCGAGGCCGCGGGCGGGCGGGTCGAGCGGCGCGATCTCCACCGGTGGGCGGGGTGGCGGCGGGCCGATGTCGGCCTCGGGGCCGAGGTCGTCGAACCGCATGAGGTCGGTGACCCCCTCGGCAGGCTTGACCGTGGGCGTGACGGGCAGCGGCTGGGCCCGCACGGTCGGCTTGGCCACCTTCCCGCCGGCCAGCGCGGCGCCGCGGGCGATGGCCGTGACCGGGTCGTCCGCCGCGGCGACCCGCACCCGCACGGCGGCCGTCACCAGCTCGGCGATCAGCGGCACGTGCCCGCAGCCGCCGACCAGGACGACCGCACGCAGCGCGTCCGACTCCGACCCGCTGCTCTGGATCGCCTGCTGCAGGATCCGGACGGTGTGCTCGACGACCGGGCGGACCATGGCGTCGAAGTCGCTGCGGTTCAGCAGGACCGTGGCCTTCTTCGAGCCCGGCGGCGTCGGGATCGTCACCGCGACCGCCGTCGACAGCCGCTCCTTCGCCTCGACGCACGAGGCCCGCAGCGCGGCGAGGCCGGCCGGGTCTGCGGGGAGCTCGCCGAGGTCGGCGGCGGCGTGCTCGGCGACCATGTCGTCGAACAGCGTGCCACCCAGCACGTCCGCGCTGTCTGCGTGCGCACGCAGCTCGAACCCGAACGCCCCGCGACGCAGCACGGCCGCCTCGAACCGGCTCGCGCCGAGCGAGTAGACGCCGATCTCCTGGCCGACCTCGAGCCGCTCGGTCGCCGCGTAGGCCTCCGCGGCGGCGACGGGGCGGGGGAGCAGGGTCAGCTCGGGCAGGTTGAGGTCCCGCATGGCCGCCTGGAACACGGTCCGGCGGTGTACCCCCCAACCCACCGGGTGGGTGACCACCAACTGGCTGGCGGGTGTGCCCTCCTGTTCCTCCACCCGGTCGACCACCCAGGCCACGAGGACGGCCGCGAGCATCTCGGCCGGGTAGTACCGGTCGCCGAGCGCGAGGGGGATCTCGTCGCCGATCCGGTCGAGGAAGTCACGGGCGACGCGCTCGGGCTCGGTCGCGCCGTTGTTGATCGCCGCCTCGCCGACATCGACCGCGTCGTCGCTGGTCAGGTACAGCACAGAGGCCACGCCCGGGCGATCGTCCGCCGGGTCGAGCGGCACGACCTCGGGCTCGCTCCAGCTGTCGCGGTGGTTGCGACTGACCGCCGCGACGGTCCGCGCGGAGCCGAGGTCGACCCCGAGGGCGTAGGGCATTGCGGGCGTTACCTCCGTCCGTGCGAGCCGGCTCAGTCGTACCAGGGGGCGGGCCCCGAGGGGCAACCCCCCGGTGGGTGCGGGGGCAGCCCCTAACCCCCTAACGAGTGAGTCATTGTTAGCCCTAAGGGGCGAATCGACAACTCGGAGTGATCCCCGATGTCCCCCGGCCCCCTGTCTCCCTAGGTTGATCAACGCACGGCACCGCGGCGTCGGCCCACACGTTCTTCCCCGACCGCCGCCGAGTGCCAGAACTAGAAATCCGCATAGGAGACGTTGTTGTCCGCCAAAATCGAGAACTCGTCGTCAGCCTCGGCTGAGACGACCCCTGCTGAGGCCTCGGCGCAGACCGCCGGTGCGGTCGCCGGCCCGGACACGGGTGCCTGCGCTCCTGGGGGGACGCTGCACGACTTCGTGTCGAACCTCATCAACGACGAGGCCGCCAAGGCCGCCTACCTCGCCGACCCGCTCGGCGCGCTTGGCGCCGCCGGCCTCGGTGACCTGACCCCCGCCGATGTCCAGGAGGTACTCCCGCTCGTGGCCGACAGCCTGCCCACCGACCTGCCCGCACTGCCCGTCGACGGCCTGCCCGCCGTCGGTGACCTGACCAGTGCCCTCCCGCTCGACGGCCTGTCGGGTCTCTCCGGCCTGGCCGGCGCCCTCCCCGTGAACGGCCTGCCGTCGCTGGGCGACCTGCCGGTGGCTGTGCCGTCGCTGGGTGACGTGGCGTCCGGCGACCTGCCGCTCGTCGGCGACCTGCCGGTCGACGTGCCCGCGGTTGGCGACCTGTCGTCCGTCCTGCCGGCCGACGGCCTGCCCGGTCTCGGTGACCTGCCGGTGAGCCTGCCGACCGGTCTGCCGAGCCTCGGTGACCTGCCGATCGCCGTGCCGGGCCTGCCGACGCTGGAGACCCCGCTCGGTGACGTGACCACCGCCGTCGGCAACGCCGCCGCCGCGGTGGACTTCAACGGTGACGCCGTCGACGCCGCCGTGTCCGGGGTCCTGTCCAACCCGGAGGACTCCGACGCGCCGACCGTGTCGGCCGCGGTCTCGTCCGTGTTCGGCGACTTCGCCGCGGGTGGGAAGGTCGACCCGCACGAGTTCGGCGGCTCGGTCGCCGGCACCACCCCCCTTGCCGACTTCGGCACGGGTCTGGTCGGCCATGTCGGGGGCGACCTAGGCGCGTGGGGTGGCGTTGACACCGTGGCGGGCGACCTCGCCGGTGGCGTCATCGCGGGTCCGGACGGCGTGCAGCTCGCGGCGGAGTCCCCGCTCGGCAGCGTCCAGCTGAACTCCGACGGTGACTTCTCGATCCAGCCGGTGGACACCGCCGACCTGCTGGACGTCGACCACCTCGGCGCCACCGGCGACGTCGTCGCCGGCACCGTGGCCCACTACGTCAACTCCGGCGCCGACGTGCTGGCCGGTGGCGTGGCGGCCGGCGGTGCCGGTCTCGGCGGGTACCTGACCGGCCTGGGTGCGGTCAGTGACACGGTCGAGTCCACCACGGACACCGTCAGCAACGGCATCCACCAGGGCGGCGACACCCTGTCGGAGCACCTGAGCAACCTGCCGACCACCGACCACCTGCCGCTGGACCAGCTGCCCGAGCTGCCGCAGCTGCCGGACCTGCCGGACGTCGACTCCCACCACCTGCCCGGCGTGGGCGACGTGACCAGCCACCTGCCGGTCTCGCTCGACCAGCTGCCGGTCGACACGAGCGCCGTCACCGACCTCGTGTCGCACAACCCGGTGACCGATGTCGTCCACGACAGCCCTGTGGGTGGGCTCGTCAGCGGCGTCACCGATCACCTTCCTCAGGTTGGCGACCACCTGCCGGTCGTCGGCGACCTGGACCTGGGTCTGTAACGCGCCTTTCAGCCCAGAATGAGGGGTTTGCCCCAACCCCGAGAGGCCGGGGCCCGCACCGCCGCGGGCCCCGGCCCTCTTTCACCCGGATGGGGGAGACGGCACACTCTTCCGGGTGAGGACTCCGCCCTGGCTCACCGTTCTCGACGACACCATCGCGGCATGCATTACCCATCACCGGTCTGACCTGGCCGGACGATTGGAGAAGCGGCGGTCGTTACTCTTAGAGCCGAAGCTCAGAGTCCCCGTGATCGGGGAGCCCAATCAGGGCAAAAGTCAGCTCGTCAATGCCCTCGTGAACGCCGAAGTGTGCGCTGTGGGTGACGATGTGACCACAATCACGCCGACGACTGTAACGCATTCGAAGACCGCCGCGGCGGCGTTGGTCACGGACGTCTCCACCTCCGGCCGCCGTGCGATCGGGCCGTCGAGCGAGGCGGCGAGGACCCCGGTGCCCGTCGAGGAGATCGCCCGGCGCGCGCTGGCGAGCCAGCGCACGGACGGCGGCGGCGACGTGCACGCCGAGGTCGGCCTGCCCCGCGAGCTGCTCGCCGCCGGCCTCGTGCTGATCGACACGCCCCCGATCAACAGCACCGGCCCGCTGCGCACCGCCACCACGTTCGCCGCGCTGGCCAGCGCCGACGCGGTGCTCATGATCTCCGACGCCACGGGTGAGCTGTGCAGCTCCGAACTGGAGCTGTTGAAGCAGGTCACCTCGCTGTGCCCGGTGGTGACGGTCGTGCTCACGAAGATCGACATCGTGCCGCGCTGGCGGGCCGTCGCCGAGCGCAACCGGGCCCGTCTCGCCGCCGCCGGCCTGCGGGTCAAGCTCGTCCCGGTCTCCGCGACCGTGCGCCTGGCCGCCGCGCGGACGGGTGACAAGCAGCTCAACGAGGAGTCCGGGTTCGGCGAGCTCGTGCGGACGCTGTCGCAGGACGTGCTCGGCAACAGCGACGCCATCCACCGCGCGACGACCGCCGTGATGACCGCGCAGGTGACCAAGCAGCTGATGGAGCCGCTGACCGAGGCGCTCACCGAGATCCGCACCGGCGAGCAGGGCCGCGCGCAGGTGCAGTACCGCGCCGCGCAGCACCGGCTCGACGAGCTGCGCAGGCGCACGACGCGCTGGCAGACCATGCTCTCCGACGAGGTCGCGGACCTGATCTCGGACGTCGAGTACGACCTGCGCGACCGCACCCGCAAGATCGTCCGCGCCGCGGACGAGTTCTTCGACACCGCCGACCCCGCCAAGACCTGGGACGACTTCGCCGAGTGGCTGCGCGAGGCGCTGGTCGAGACGGCCGACGTCAACTTCGCGTGGCTCGTCGAGCGGTTCCAGTGGGTGGCCGAGAAGATCGCCAGGCAGGTCGCCCTCGAGGAGGCCATCCCGGAGGAGCTGGCCACCGACGGCCTCCTGGACCACATCGGCGACCTTGAGCCGCCGCGCGTGGAGAAGTTCACCGTCGGGCAGCAGCTGTTCATCGGCCTGCGCGGGTCCTACGGCGGCCTGCTCATGTTCGGCCTCGCCACGACGATCGCCGGCCTGCCGCTGATCAACCCGATCTCGCTCGGCGCGGGCGCCGCGTTCGGCGCGAAGAGCATCTGGGACGAGCGGTCCGGCCGGCTCAAGCGGCGGCAGGCGCTGGCGAAGCAGGCCGCGCAGCGCCACGTCGACGACTTCTTCCTGTCCTACGGCAAGGCGAGCAAGGACACCGCGCGGCAGGTGCAGCGCAAGCTCCGCGACCACTTCCAGTCGGTGGTCGAGCGGCTGCAGGAGGGCATCGCCGAGCAGGCGAACGCGGCCAAGCGCGCGGCAGACGCCGAGATCGCCGAGCGGCGCAGGCGCAGCCAGGAGATCACCACCGAGGTGGAACGGCTCGTCGGGCTGCACAAGCGGATCCAGGCGCTGGTGGGCCAGTCTCCACAGCGCAAGGAACTGACGGCATGAGCCTGGCGGATCGGGCGCACGGGATGTTGCGGGACGCGCTCGAGGTGTACCGGGACAGCCCGCGTGCCACGAACTGGCTGCGCCTCCACCTCGACCGGCTGGCCGAGCCGCTGCGGGTGGCGGTCGCCGGGCAGCCCCAGGTCGGCAAGTCGACGCTGGTGAACTCGCTGGTCGGCGAGGAGGTCGCGCCGCTGTCCGTCGAGGAGGGCAGCCAGGTCCTCGCGTGGTACCGGGGCGGGGTGAACCCACGGGCCCAGGTGTACCCGACGCAGGCGCCGCCGCGGGACGTGCCGGCCGCGCGGATGGGCGGGCGGTTACACATTGACCTGGAAGGGTGGCGGTCGGATCAGATCGATCGGGTGGTCGTCGACTGGCCGTCGCGCACGCTGCGTGCCCTGACCCTGATCGACACCCCGGGCGTCGACCCGTCCGACGCCGGCACCAAGATCTCGCTGGACGCCGACGCCGTGCTGTACCTGATGCGCCAGCTGCACTCCACCGACGTGGGCTTCCTGCAGTCGCTGCAGGATCACCCGATCGCGCGCGAGACGCCGGTGAACTCCCTCGTGGTGCTGTCGCGGGCCGACGAGGTGGGTGGCGGCCGGATCGACGCGCTGACGTCGGCCAAGCGGCTGGCGCGGCGGTACCGCAAGGACGTCGCGCTGTCGGGTGTCTCCCAGACCGCGATCGCCGTGTCGGGCCTGCTCGCGCACGCGGGCCGGACGCTGACGGCCGACGAGCTGTCGTCGCTGCAGGTGCTGGCCACGGCCGCGCGCCGGGAGCTGGAGATCGCCCTGGTGTCCGCGGACCGGTTCGTCGGCGACGGCGTGCCGCTGCGGCTCGACGCGCGTACCCGTACCGCGCTGCTGGACCGCTTCGGCATGTTCGGCATCCGCCTGGTGACGACGCTGATCAGGCAGGGCTTCGCCACGGTGGAGTCGCTGTCGGAGGAACTCGTCAACCGCAGCGGGCTGCACGAGCTGCGGGAGACGATGCGGCAGTGCTTCACCGACCGGCACGAGGTGCTGAAGGCCCGGTCGGCGCTGCTCGCGCTGGAGGTCGTGCTGCGGATGGAACCGCGACCGGCGGCGCGGCGGCTGGTCACTGGCCTGGAGGCGCTGGTGGTGAGTGCCCACGACTTCCGCGAGCTACGCCTGCTGGCCGCCCTGGACGGCGGCCGCACGGCCCTGCCGGATCCCCTGGCCGACGAGGCCCGCCGGCTGGTCGGCGGCATCGGCACGGCAATGCCTGCCCGCTTGGGCTTCACCCGGGAGGCGTCCGGCCACGAGCTGCACGACGCGGTGTCGGACGCGCTGCGGCGCTGGCAGGAGCAGGCGGAGAACCACGCTCTTGGCGCGGGACAGCGGCGGGCGGCGCGGGTGGTGGTCCGCAGCTGCGAGGGCATGGTGGCGGAACTGGCCGGGTACTGAGTCCGCTAGGTTGGCTACCTCAGTCTTGTTCTTCGAGGGAGGACCCGTGGCGCGCGACCCCGACACCATCCAGCGGGAGATCGAACAGGCGCGGGACGCGCTCGCGTCCACGCTTGACCAGCTGGGCACGAAGGCGAACCCCAAGAAACTGGTGGACGAGGCCAAGACGGGCGCGGCGAACACCCTGTCCTCGCCGAAGGTCAAGTACCCCCTGATCGCCTTCGGCGCCCTGATCCTCCTGGTCCTCCTCCGCAAACTCTTCCGCTGACCCCTCCGCGAGTCCCGCGTTCAAACACCGCGAGTCCCGCGTTCGCACACACCGAGTTGTGGTTTCGTGCAGGTCTCGATGTGCACGAAACCGCGACTCGCTATGT
>Ga0307502_10000490_pt1 | contig 10211 bp, 12 predicted proteins | sample 16_S_MG_FD_201364 | JGI IMG/M metagenome (GOLD analysis project Ga0307502, IMG submission 201364) | Soil microbial communities from Populus trichocarpa stands in riparian zone in the Pacific Northwest, United States - 16_S | ecosystem: Environmental > Terrestrial > Soil > Riparian zone > Trees... | reverse complement strand
CTGCTGTGGGAATAACGTGGTTGTTAGTCATGATCGTTTGCGAACCTACCAGAAAGCCCGTCCCAACTCCGTCAGGAGTTAGAATGCGGCACACACTTTTGGAAACCTGCACTCCACGTTCGATCCATGAAATCTGTTTGAGGTTGTTGATACCGAGGATCTTCTCCGGTGTGATTCCTTTCGGGATGGACTCAGCCTTGGCAATCAAAGGAATATCAACGCCCAATGGCGACAATTTCCGATCAATCTTGCGAGGAAGCTCATCGAGCAAAGCTAATAAGGATCTGGAAATCTTCGTTTGATCGACTTCAAACTGCTCCCTGGTGATCAACCCAGTTCGTTCACTTCGCAGCAGCCGGCTGTAGCGAGAGGCCTGGAGTAAAACGTCGTTGTAGGACTGAGGGAGGGTCGAATGCAGGTAGTTCTTCAGCTGTTCGATTGCTTGCTCGATCTCTCCCTCAGCGATGAGTTGCTTGATTCCACTGGTTAGGTGTTCCAGCGAGGGGTTGGCCACGTATGCCTCCTCTCTCTCTCCATTAGGTTCGACCCCGCCCGCCCGGCCGGGCATCAAGAGGGGCCGGTCGATTAGGGGCGAGCCAATCAGTCATGGACCCACCGTCTGAACAATAGTGGCGAAAACTTTAGGGCGACTAGGCAACCCTGCCAGTCACGTCGTTACAGAATGAGGTTGTTCGCTGATCGTTCAAGGCGGCTGAAGATTTTTTCGACCAGGGTTGCGAAATCTGAATTAGTGAGCCGTCGACCGCCATAAGGTACACGAACGAATTGAGGAGCGTCGAGAGGAAAACAACCAGGCGGCCTGCGATGGGGAAGCCTAAAACGGAACGCAGCAGGTCTTCGTTGCCCCTCTTCGAATATCAGCCGGGGTACTTGTGATGGAAACGGGGCGCGTTTTTAGAGGGAACTCACTTCCCTCCCGCGCTAAGTCGTGACTTGGTCCGCCGCTGGAGTAGTACAAAAACCAGCAGGAAAAGTATCGGCTCTACTATCAGAATCTTGAGGAGCAGATTACTTGCTCCACCACCGACCATTGCTACGCCGCCGGTCTGCGGTCCTGAAGAAAAGAACGCGCGAAAGAAACCACTCACGATCAGAGACAGGATGGGAAAGAAAACGTAGACCAGTACCAGGAACACTGAAAGGTGCACCGAAATGAAAACCGCTGACAGTAGGTTTCTGCTGGTCATCGCGCTTACGGGGAGCAACTTCAATCACTCTCAATCACGTAGCGAAACTTGCCTCGGCGGTAGATGTAAGTTCCTCCCGCCTTCTCAAAATATGAAACGCTAATTGAGTCGTGAGGATAACGGAAGATTCTTTGAGTATTAAACTCCCGACCTGCTTCACCCTTCCGGGCCAGCGTAATGTACAACTCAAGGTTCGCCGGCGCCCTTTGGTCCAGGATATGGAGCTGGTAGGTGGCTCCCTTTTTAAGAAACACCAATTGCTCTACGACGTGACTAAAAGCTTTTCCAGGCTCGTTAAAATTACTGTGTTCGAGCAGGATGGCGTAGTCTAATTGCCTATTACCGTCAAAGTCTCCGGTGATGAGATTAGGACGCGCATCCGGCCAGCGCTCGCTGAAGAATCGCGTAACATCGTCGCTCACCCGCGAAAATCTCCAACCCGGAAACTGCCGATTCAACCGCAAACTAATTTGACGGGGAAGCATGGCTGAATTTTTCACGCCGGCAGCGGAAACCGGAAGCAGCACCAGGCACACCAATAGCGGGAGCAGACTTTTCATCATCCTATTTCAGCCTGAAGACACGGCCGGATCTCCTCATTCCATTCCACCGAGCCTGGCTTCCAATCGCGCTTTCACCTCTGGCCACTCGGCTTCGATGATGCTGAAAATGACTGAATCACGGTAACGACCGCCGGGCATGATTAGATGATTGCGGAGGACGCCCTCTTCCGTGGCACCCAGCCGCAAGATAGCCGAACGCGACTGCTGATTCAGCACATCCGTAATTAGCGAGACGCGAATACAACGCCACGCTTCAAAGGCATGGGTAAGCAGCAAGAGTTTCGACTCGGTGTTCACCGATGTGCGTTGCACACTAGCCGCCAACCACGTATATCCAATTTCAGCGTGCCGGTCGTGACGCTCGATGTCGTAAAACCGAGTGTGACCAACAATGGTGTTCGATGCTTTACGCCTGATCACAAACGGCAGTTCGCGCCCCTGGGCCTGAGCATCGAGCGCAACCGAAATGTAGGCGGCCATCTCAGCCCGATTGGGGACGATGGTCACCTTGGAGTTCCACAGTTCGCCATCTGCCGCTGCCGCCAGGAGAGACTCTTCGTGAGCGACGGAAAGCGGATCGAGACGCACATGCCGACCTTCGAGAACCACTGGTGAGATGTCCATTGTCTTTCTGGATGTTTTTAGGGTTGCCGGTATTGACGGCAACTTAGGCGGAAAAAATAGCGACCATGAACCCGATCATATTTACGGCCATAAACAACACCGTCTCGCATAAGAACAGCACGACAGACTTCATCAGCGTTTTGCCCCAACTCTGCTGGAACACGCGTCGCAAGGCAAACAGCAGATAAATGAAGGCGAGCGGGTAAAACAGATTCAGCGCCGGCGCCGGCAACTTCGTGCCGATAAGATTTCCCAGCACGAACAATAGACCAAAGACACTCTTGGTTAAGAAATCGAAGGAATAATAATGCAGCGAAAACACCAGATGCTCGACGTAGTATCTCCGGGTACCGTAGTAGAGCAGGGTCAGGAAAACGCCGGAAACGAGCACACTAGCGAACCGCAAAACAGTTGCATACTTCTCGGCCCGCTGACTAATCTTCTCGACCAGCGTTTGCACGTCGACGTTACGCGACTTGGCCATCGCTATGGCCCAGGGAGCCTTGCTCATCCAATTGACGCCACCACCTCGAGCCTCAGAGAGGGCGCCCCAAGCGAAAAGAAAATACAGAGCGCTAAACGTCAGATACAACCGGATCGGAGTAATGTACTGGCCCTTCCGGCCGGACAGGAATTCGTTGGTCAGCTGACCTGGCTTGAACAGAAGCGCTTTGAACGTTCGAACTGCCTTGTTGGATTCGAGATCGGTGAATTCACTCGTGGCTCTGACGAAGAAGTGCTTGAGACTCAACTCCCGGCGATGCAGCTTCTTTTGGCCGCAGCCATGGCAAAACTCGCCCAGCAATTGTTCGCCGCAGTTTGGACACTCCGAGACTTCCGGTGCTGTTTCAGCGCTGGCTACCAGTGTGAGTTGTTTGGCCATTCTCGATAATGGTCTTAGTCCCTGGCGTTTAGATTCAAGCTGATCAGCGAGCTGCTTTGCTCGTCCTGAGGCCGGAAGAATACCGAGCCATAACACAACCCGGCCAGCATCAGCACGTCCATAGGCCTGATCTCTCGGAGAGCGCTCCAGGCCGCGGCAGGTAATTGCTCACCCGCCAGCAGATTCCATCCCAGGTCTAAAGCGACCGCAGCCGAGAGAGTAGCGGCAAACAAAAGGTGTATTTTCAACTTCGACATAAACACATCCTCGAAGTTATCTGCCCCGCGGCATCTTCAACTCAATGTTGGGGCTTAGTAACCGGACAGAAGCTACTACACTTACCACTATCGGCGCCAAGAAATTGTGAGGCGGTCTCGAAGGTTGAGTCACACCTTTCGGTGGTTCGCGTTGAACGGGAGACGCTCCTGGTCGCCATCACGCCACGATCGGATTGTGCAAGGTCCACACTCGAGATGCATCTTCCAACTCTTGGTCCGTGCGGGTTCGTGTCTTTTCGTGGATCGTTCTTCCCCGTTCGCTGCTACCGTTTTGGTCGCTTAACCGGCCTTACCCTTCCATTCTCGTACACCCACGTTTCCGCCGGAAGATATCCGTCGCCGCGATTGGGTGGGCCTCCCGGCAGTAATACTGTTACCTTGTCGCTGCTCCAGGTGACAACCGGCGGCCGGCCTCCACAGAAGTCGATACTTGCTGACAAAGCGAAGGTCTTGTCTTCCTTCAGTCCCACAAATAACAGCGGGCCTCCGTCACAGGCATTACCAAGCATGCCCATCTGTAACAGAACCACTTCAACAAAGGGACGCACTCCCTGTGATTTGTAGTAGGTATGAATGCCAGGGATCGGAGTGGTGGCCCACACGTTCTTCTCATCATCGCAATCAGTTCTGACGACGATCTTTCCATTTAGGGTGACGTTGAACTTGCACCCATCTTTCACCGCCACAATTTTCAACTCGCCCGCAGACGTGTTGAGGCTATCGGCAACCACGGAGGCTGGTGGTTCCTGGGCATTGACCTCGGCCTGGGCCAGCGCCAGCAGCAGCATGAAAAGAAGAGCCATCGACCTGACGGAACGGGCACCACTTAGAACCGTGAACGCTCGCTTGATACTTTCCAACGATCTCATCTGTTCCTTTCACGAGCGCGAATCAAGCGCTTCCTTTTGAGTTGCCGCGGGCCCGGTTCTTTGCGTACTTCTTGCGGTAAAAAAGCCTGCAAACAATTAACCAACTCCATTGAAACCAGCCGTCTGTCTCATGCCAGTGCAAATGTGTCGCCCGTCGCAAGGGGTTCGTTTACCTACCCTATACTTCTTTATGAACAAATGGCCTACGAAATATCACTCAGCGGTGGGTAGCCAACCTCACGGCTCACCTGCGAATGATCGTCGCCAGCATCGTGGCCACCATCTTTGTTTCGTCGCCGGCTTGCGCATACACGTCGCAGCGGACCACCGTCAAAGTCCGCCCCGCCTTAAGCACTCGCGCCTCGGCCACAAACAAGTCACCAATGGCCGGCCGCAACAAGTTCATCTTAAACTCCACGCTCAAAACATCGGCGCCGGCCGGCATCAACGTGTAGGCTGCGTAGCCACAAGCACTGTCCGCGACAGTCGTTAGAATTCCGGCGTGGAGGTAGCTATTCTGCTGGGTGAGATCCAGCCGGTAAGGGAGCGCGATATCTATCGCTCCTGGTTCGACGCGCCTGAGATCGGCTCCGATCAATTTCATCACCGGCTGGCGCGAAAAGTTCTGGCGTACCCGACTCTCGTACTCCGCATCCTGGGGGTGCACTGTCGTCATAGAAACTCGCTTTCGGTTCAACGCTTCTTAGCAGTGCCTTTCTGTTCCGAATACAGCAAGTCGGTAGTGTGCTCGACAACGCTGGGCATTTCGGTTAACGGGCCCTCAGGCAGGAGCTCTCGCGTCGTTTTACCCTCGGTCAATTCCTCAACCGGTGTGATCCGGCGCTTGATCCTGGCTTGCTCAACGTCCCTGGCCTTGGCGAAGAGAATCACGGAGAGGAGACCGCAACCGATCATGATTACCAGCCCAAGCAACGCCAGACTGCCCACCACAGCTCCCTGAGTCATGATCAACTTGTAACCGATCCCATAGAGAATGAAAGCAAGCACTCCTAAGCCGAAGACACTCAAAGCGGCTACGCCCCATTTCTCCAGCCTGTTCTTCTCATCTTCCAGGTTCTCGTCCAGCCTCGCCGGCAACTGTTCAACCAGCGTCAGCGCGACCTTCTCAAGACCCAGCCCACAGGAGCGACAGAATTTCTGGACCGTCGAAGTCTTATTTCCACAGTTAGGGCAGTACATATCTGTCCTTCGAGACTTGGATTCAATTAATGCGAAATACGATATTGATCAACCAAGCCGCGGTGCTAATGAAATCGCTTCGCGTCGACACGCGATCGGACTGCTTATACAAAGCCGCAGCGCACGCGGCTCTAACTATTTTTCAACCCAACCTCTCACTCGTTCCCTCGCGGCCTCAGATCTGAGACGGAGTGTTTTGAAACCTCTCAGCCGTTGTCTGGTAAACCGGGGTTGGCATCCTGGCTTTTAGACTGTTTTCGTCTTCGCATATTCAATCCAATCACCAGATGGTATCAAAGTGCGTAGAGAATAAGAGTCAGGATCAGGTTCATACGTCCAGCAGTCCCTCCTGTCAGCGCCAACCAGGACTTCGACTTGACTCCGACTGTAGTTGCTGGAGGTTTCAAAATCATCCAGGCTATTCAGAGTCTCCTCGCTAATCTCATACACTTCGCCAATAACCAATGGGCTTGATTCATCGAGTCGCAGGCCCGGATACGCTCCCAGGTCATAGAGACGGCCGTTTACTTTCGCGTCTGCAATGAATTTTGAGTTGGGAAATCTTACGGACATCGCCCCGGCGCATCCGCTTCTCAACGAGCCATAGATAAAGACCAGATGCTTACTCATACAAGAATTAGACGTCGTTCATTCGAGTGGAACAAGCGGTGACCTCGGTTGTAATACTGACTGGTGCTGACATAGATCACGGTAAAGTCATACGTCAACGGTAGAAAATTCCAGTGATAGGAGCGATCCACGAAATAGCACGAACGAACTCCTTGCGAGTGGTTATGTGTAATTTCGCGGATCGTCTCACGTTTCTTTTTTGCCGGGCGGACAAGTCGGGAAAGAAGTCGGATGACTAGGGTCGAATGCCTAGCGGCCCGCTTTGATGTCGTAGGCCCACAGCGTTCCGAGGTCACGAATGTAGAGCCGGCCATTAGCGACCACGGGATATGCAAAAGCGCCTTCCCCGTAGGGAGGAGCCCCGGAGTGCTTCGGCTGCGCGGGTGGCGCGAATCGTCCCTTTTGCCGATATGCATCCTGGCTTGCCTCCACCAGCGCAATCTCTCCATTGATGCCATGAAGATATAGATGCCCGTCGGCGTATGCCACCGACGCCCAGCCAAAACTCTTGTCCTGCCATTTGACTTTACCAGTGGCTAGGTCAGCCGCGACCAGGTTCTGCCCCGCTTCCGTACCGAAAATCGTATCACCAACTATCACTGCTCCACCGATGCCGTTCGGAAGTCCGCGCGTGAAGTAGACCTGCTCTGCAGCCACTCCGCCGCCCTCAGCCTTTAAACGGAGGAGGACACCGCCAACACCAAGGGCGCCGCCATACACATATTCGCCACGCACAACCGGCGTGAAATATTGGGCCGGCCCCTTGGCCACGTCCTTGTTGCGCCAGAGAAACTGTCCGGTCTTCGCATCGACTCCGACCATGCCTTTGCTCAAACACTGTACATACTGTTTTCTACCGCCCCCCTGGACGACGACCGCCGAGGCATAACCCGCGGCGTCGCCACCCGGTATTGCCGATTTCCAGATGACCACACCCGTCTTCTTGTTAAGCGCTACCATCGTGGCCTGCTCGCCGCCGGGAGTCACTACCACTACGTCCCCGTCAACTAACGGTGATTCCGAGTAGGCCCATTCACCCGGCTGGCCGCCAAACTCCGTGCGGACACTCTTCTGCCAGCGAATCTTGCCGGTTTTCGTTTCGAGACAGGCGAGGTCACCGTTAGAGCTGAGCACGTAAATGGAGTTTCCATCCACGGTCGGGGTAGACCGGGCCTTTGGGTAGCTCGGGTTCTGCTTCGGATTGCCGACGTTGCCAATGCGAGTGGTCCAGATGGGCTTGCCATCCTGAGTCGACAGCGCCTGAACAAACTCGTTCTCCATGCCACGATTGCTCATCACGTAGATCCGTGTTCCCACCACGGCCGGCGTTGAATAGCCATCTCCGATGTCATTCACTTGCCAAAGCAGTTTTGGTCCGCCCGCGGGCCACTGCTTGAGCAGGCCGCTGTCTGACGAGACCCCGTTACGTTCGGGCCCTCGCCATTGCGGCCAGTCAGCAGCAGAAGCGGCCAGGTTGGCAGTACTCGTAATGAACACTGCGAAGAAACACAAACAAAGGGCGGCAATCGAGGCAAACAATCGTGACTTCAAGGTCTTCTCCTTGTTAACTGGTGGAGTGGCTTTTGGATGGCCTTTCGCTAACTTACGATTAGTTTCTCGAAAGGTTCCGTCACGGATTGCAGGAGGTTGTCAGGAGAGGGGCCAAGGGGAACAGTCGCGGTCAGTATTCAACGTCGGCGAGTGTTCTTTCGTTTTGGCCGTTGCTGTTCAAGATAAAACTTGTCGGGAAACGGAGCGGCGGCAATCAACGTCCGGCTCTTAACATTTACCGAATAGTGGACGCCGTAGTGGGGCTGCGACCAGCGGTCGAACATCAGCGTTTGATTATTGGCCCAGGTCAGATTTGAAAACGGGCGCCACTCCAGCGGCAGGCCGCGAATCTCAAACGTCCTTCCCTGCCCCCGCTCCGTCACAAAGAGTCGGGTGCCGTCGCTGGTGAAGGCATCATACTTCCGGCTGCGGTCCGTTTGCAGGTCCTCTTTCTTGATCCCGGCTTCGAGCGAGGCTTCGACCATAGCGAACTTCGGGATGTGCTCTCCCACGCCAGACCTGGTCACTCCGAAATGACGGTGTGAATTGGGTAACGGTGGTTTCGGAGACTGAGACCAAACACGACCGGGCCAACCGGCCAACGCCACCAGCCCGCAGGCAACGATTATTGTTCGACCTTTTGACATAGCCGGACCGGTTGTCATCGCTTCGTATTGTCCGTAATGAAAGCAGGGTGGCACGAAATAGAAGCCCTATGCCTACTGGTCAGCCGGCCGGGACGCCGAGTTCACAGTCACCCTACCGTAGTTGACCGCGATCATATCACCATCGTTCAGGGTCCCATACGAACTGCCATTCACGTTCAGTGAGTTGTCCTTTATCAAAACCGTCGTATCACCACATTTGAATTCGTAATAGAGAATCCGACTAGAGCCGTCCTCTTCGGTGCGTCGCTCTGAATGGGTCGATACTGATTGGCAATCGGGTGTCACACTCAATTGATGACTCCCAAGTGTGGTTTTGTAAGGGATCCTCGTGATCCTTATGCAGCCCGAATCAAACACGATAGAAATTAGGGAGACGATAAAAATGCGCAGGAAGTGTTTCATAATTATCCGGTCTCCAGTTCGATTCGAGCTCACAAACGTTTAGCTGCCGCTCTTTCCAAGAACTTCCTCCACCGCGAGGCCAATCGCCAGAATCCTGCGATCAGTATTTCGCATACCGGCGATCATCAAGCCGACCGGTGCGCTGCCGGGGTCATGACACGGAATTGATAGGGCACAGCCGTCAAACAGGTTGACGATTGACGGATTGCGTAGCATGCGGCTGTTGAGTCGGAAATAGCTTTCGTCGTCCTTGCCGGCTGCTGCGATAGTCGGCGCGGTATCAGGCGTGGTCGGCATCAGCATCGCGTCATAACCGCTGGCAGCGGAGTGGATAGTGCGGATGAAGCGCTCCCGCAATCGCAACAGTTCAGCATGGTCCGCCGCAGTGATTGTCTCGCCGCCCCGGATTCGGCGGAGGACCCTTGGATCATATTTATCGGCCCGATCCTTAATCCACTGGCGATGCCACGCAAAGGCTTCGAAACTGGCCAAAGCGCCGCGGGGATTCACCGCAGCGGCTTCTGCGAATTCGACCATCGGCAACTCGCTGATGATCGCCCCGGCAGCTGACAAGCTACCCAGCGCGGCGGTGAAGGCGTTGGCGACTGTTGGTGACAGGTCGTCCTGGAACACTGTTTTTGGCACCACGAAACGCAGGCCTCGCAGACGAGCCGCCGCCGGAACACCACCGGTCCCGGCTGCTAGCACCTGGTCCAGCAAAGCGCAGTCAGCCGTGGTCCTGGCGATCGGCCCGACCGAATCGAGCGTGAGCGACAGCGGCAGCACGCCATCGCGCGGTACGCGATGCGCCGTGGGCTTGAAGCCCACGAGGCCGTTGAGAGCGGCCGGGATGCGGACCGATCCGCCGGTATCAGTGCCGATCGCTCCAGCTGCCATTCCGTCAGCTACCGAGATAGCGCCACCTGAGGTCGAACCGCCAGGAATGCGACCAGTAGCGCGATCAAACACGTTCTTCGGTGTGCCGTAGTGTGGGTTGATGCCGAGACCCGAGTAGGCAAACTCGGTAAGGTTAGTGCGGCCGACGATCACCGCGCCGGCAGTTCGCAATCTGGCGACGACGGTTGAATCGCGTGTGGCCGGCGGCGTGCCGACGAGCACTTTCGAACCGCCAAGCGTGACCACGCCCGCCTCGTCGAACAAGTCCTTAATCGAAATCGGGATGCCGGCAAGCGCGGGCAGCTTGGCGCCCCGGCGTCGCTGCGCATCCACTCGGTCAGCGGCAGCGAGCGCTTCCGTTTCATGGACGAGCAGGAAAGTACGCGCGCCTTCACGGTCGGGATCTTTGATAGCCGCGAGTGACTGCTCGACCAGTTG
>Ga0307502_10000489_pt1 | contig 10214 bp, 10 predicted proteins | sample 16_S_MG_FD_201364 | JGI IMG/M metagenome (GOLD analysis project Ga0307502, IMG submission 201364) | Soil microbial communities from Populus trichocarpa stands in riparian zone in the Pacific Northwest, United States - 16_S | ecosystem: Environmental > Terrestrial > Soil > Riparian zone > Trees... | reverse complement strand
AGCCGTGAGGGGCACCCTGAAGTCCATCAGGGTGCCCCTCACGGCAAAGACCGAAGCTAGACCGGGATGACCGTCGGGACGATCATCGGGCGGCGGCGGTAGGTGTCGGCGACCCAGCGGCCGACCACGCGGCGCACGGACTGGGCGATGCGGTGCGTGTCGGTGATGCCCTCCGACTCGGTGTGGGACAGCTCCATCTCCACCAGGGACACGACCTCGTCCAGCGCCTTCGGGTCGTCGGAGAAGCCGCGGCCCGAGATCGTCGGCGGGCCGAGTGCCCGGCCCGTGCTCGACTCGACGGCCACGGTGATCGCGATGAAGCCGCCCTCGCCCAGGATCAGGCGGTCGGACAGGGTCGACTCGCCCACGTCGCCGACGGACAGTCCGTCGACGTACACGTGGCCGACCTCGACCCGCCCGCTGATCGCCGCGCGGCCGTCCACCAGGTCGACCACCACGCCGTCCTCGGCGATGACCACGTGGTCGGCCGGCACGCCGGTCGCCACGGCCAGGGCCGCGTTCGCCCGCAGGTGACGCCACTCGCCGTGCACCGGCATCACGTTCGACGGCCGGACCGCGTTGTACAGGAACAGCAGCTCGCCGGCCGACGCGTGGCCGGACACGTGCACCCGCGCGTTGCCCTGGTGCACCACGTTGGCGCCCAGCCGGGACAGCTCGTTGACCACGCCGAACACCGCGGTCTCGTTGCCCGGGATCAGCGAGCTGGCCAGCACGACCGTGTCCCCGGGGAAGATCTTGATCTGCCGGTGGTCGCCACGCGCCATCCTGGACAGCGCCGACAGCGGCTCGCCCTGCGAACCGGTCGACACGAACAGCACCTGGTGCTCCGGCAGCTGCAGCGCCTCGTCCAGGTCGACGAGCAGCCCCTCCGGCACGTGCAGCAGCCCCAGGTCCGCGGCGATGCCCATGTTGCGCACCATCGACCGGCCCACCAGGGCCACGCGACGCCCGTGCCGCACGGCCACGTCGAGCACCTGCTGCACCCGGTGCACGTGGCTCGCGAAGCACGCCACGATCACCCGCTGCTGCGCCCGCGTGATCACGCCGTCGAGCACCTGGCCGATCTCGCGCTCGGCCATGACGAAACCGGGCACCTCGGCGTTGGTCGAGTCCACCAGGAACAGGTCGACGCCCTCGTCGCCGAGGCGGGAGAACCCGGCCAGGTCGGTGAGCCGGCCGTCCAGCGGCAGCTGGTCCAGCTTGATGTCGCCGGTGTGCAGCACGACCCCGGCCGGCGTGCGGATGGCGACCGCCAGCGCGTCCGGGATGGAGTGGTTGACCGCGAAGAACTCGCAGTCGAAGTCGCCGTATGAGACCTTGCCGCCCTCGGCGACCTCGCGGAGGTTCGGGTTCAGCCGGTGTTCCTTGCACTTGGCGGCGACCAGCGCGAGTGTGAACCGCGAGCCGACGACCGGCAGGTCCGGGCGGTGGCGCAGCAGAAAGGGCACGGCGCCGATGTGGTCCTCGTGGCCGTGCGTGAGCACGACGGCGTCGATGTCGTGCATCCTGGACTCGATCGCGCGGAAGTCCGGCAGGATCAGGTCCACGCCGGGCTGCTGGTCCTCGGGGAACAGCACGCCGCAGTCGACGATCAGCAGGCGGCCGCCGAACTCGAACACGGTCATGTTGCGGCCGATCTCACCGATCCCGCCCAGCGCGACGATGCGCAGTCCCCCATCGGCGAGTGGAGCGGGTGAAGGAATGTTCGTCACTAATGAACCTGCCCGGCGCTTGTGTGAGTGGTGGGTGAAACGTATGCGGCGGCCGCGTCGGCCTCGGCGACCCTGGCCGCGGCCACGTCCGACGGCGGCGCGTCGGCCAGTGGGACGCCGGCGTCGCCGAGGTCGGCCGCGATCAGCTCGACCTGGGCCGGTGTCGCGGGTGGGAGCGGCAGGCGCGGGTCGCCCGCGTCGTGCCCACGCAGCCGCAGCGCGGCCTTCACGAAGATCACGCCGCCGACCCGGCCCTGCGCCCGGTACACCGGCAGCAGGCCGCGGTGGATGGTCCGCGCGGTGACGACGTCGCCGTTCTCGTAGGTGTCCAGCATGCGGCGCAGGCGGCCGGCGACCACGTGCCCGATGACGCTGACGAACCCGACGGCGCCGACCGACAGCCACGGCAGGTTCATCGCGTCGTCGCCCGAGTAGTAGGCGAGGTCGGTGTTCGCGATGACCACGCTGCCCGCGAGCAGGTCGCCCTTGGCGTCCTTCACGGCGTTGATCCGCGGGTGTTCGGCGAGCCGCCGCAGCGTGTCGACCTCGATGGGCACGACCGAGCGCGGCGGGATGTCGTAGAGCATGTTGGGCAGATCGGTCGCGTCGGCGACGGCCGTGAAGTGCGCGACCAGGCCGGCCTGCGGCGGCCGCGAGTAGTACGGGGTGACCACGAGCAGCCCGTGCGCGCCCGCCTGCTGGGCCTCGCGGGCGAGGTGCACGGAGTGCGCGGTGTCGTAGGTGCCGACCGACGCGACGACCGTCGCCCGGTCCCCCACCGCGTCGACGACGGCGCGCACCAGCTCGGCCTTCTCGTTGTCGGACGTGGTCGGCGACTCGCCGGTGGTGCCGCTGACCACCAGGCCGTCGTTGCCGAGGTCGACCAGGTGGGCCGCGATGCGCTGGGCGGCGTCCAGGTCGACCTTCCCACTGGCATCGAATGGCGTCACCATTGCGGTGATGACCTGGCCGAACGGCCGTCCAGGCTTGGCGGTCGGGCACGTGTTCATGCCCTTAGACGCTACTCCACCACGACGTACGCGCTGTCCAACCGGTCCACTACTTCGGGACGACGTACGACTCGTACAGCTGCTTGTCGTTCTGTTCGTAGAGGACGCAGCTGACGCCGCGTCGCTCCGCCCACGCCCGCTGTGTCGGCACCAGGGCGCGGTACCGCAGCGAGGACCGGTCGGAGATCACGTCCGAGCGGAAGATCGCCGTGCAGTAGGTCTCGGCGAAGCCGGCCAGCGTGTCGAACCCCGGGTACCCGATGTCCTTCCACTGGTCGTAGGCGTCCGGGTCGGGCTTCTCGTAGAAGGTCCGCGAGGCGAACTCCTCGAAGACGTGCGGGTCGGTGCACGCGACGTGCTGGGACTGCGTGATCTGCCGGCCCTCGACCAGGTCACCGGTCATGCAGGCGCCGTCGGGGCCGCTGTCGTAGCTCCACTCCCTCAGGTAGCCGTCCTCGCCGGTGCCGTAGGTACGCGTCTCGTCCATGTCGGCGACGACGTCCGGGCCCGGCTCCGTGGCGACGCGGAGGAGGTAGCCGCCGACCAACAGGGCGACCGCGAGCACGGCGGCGGTGATGAGCACCGGCCTCGACCGGCGACGGCCCGGACGGCCCGGCTGGTACCTCGTGAGCGGGGCGGTGACGCCTTCCGGGGGTGTGCCGGCGGCCTGGACGAGCAGCCCGCGGACCTGGGCGGCCGACGGGCGGGCGTCCGGGTGGCTGTTGAGCAGGCCGGTGATCACGGCGGCCAGCGGACCCTGGCAGCGGGTCAGGTACGGGACCTCGTTGAGGATGGCGTTCATGGTCGCGGCGGTCGAGGAGCGTTCGAACGCCGCGTAGCCCTCGACCGCGAAGAACAGGACCGCACCGAGTGCCCACAGGTCCGAGCAGGCGTCCGCGTCGTCGCCGCGGAGGCGTTCCGGGGCCATGTAGATGGGTGAGCCGACGAGGATGCCGCTGGTGGTCAGCCGCGGGTCGTCCGTGGACTGGGCGATGCCGAAGTCGGTCAGCTTCACCCGGCCGTTGGCCATCACCATGATGTTCGACGGCTTGACGTCCCGGTGCACGACACCGGCCGCGTGCGCGGCCGCCAGCGCGTCGAGGAGCTGCCCGGCGATGCGTGCGACCGTGTCGGGCGCGAGTGGGCCCCGCTCCTCGACGAGCTGGGACAGGGTGGTGGCCTGGATCAGCTCCATCACGATGTAGGTCTTGTCGTGTTCGCGGAGCACGTCGTAGACCGTGACCACGCCCGGGTCGTTGAGCCGCCCGGCCGCGCGGGCCTCCCGGAGGACGCGCTCCTCGAAGACGTTCTTCTCCTCGGGGGCCACGTCGTCGGGGAGGTGGAGCTCCTTGATCGCCACGCGGCGGCCGATCGTCCGGTCCTCGGCGAGCCACACGATGCCCATGCCGCCGCGGCCGATCTCCCGCAGCAGCGCGTACCGGCCGGCGATCAGGCGCTCCTCCGCCCGCAGCTGCTCCTGGGTCACCGCGCCATCCTCCCTCCCGGCCGCACGCCACTCCGACCGGGGAAAGACGCCCGCGGTTCCCTAAAGGCCCCGGCGAAGCCCCTGTACGACCGCGATCGCCTGCTGGTCGCCGTCGAACTCGACGCGGGCGGCACTGCGTCCCGTGGCGAAGAGCAGCAGCTCACCCGGCTCACCGGTGACCGTCACGGTGGTCGGGCCGCGCTTGACGACGATCTCCTGGCCGTCCGGGCGGTGCAGGACCAGGCCCACCGGGCTGCGGCGCAGGGTCAGGAACGACGTGCGTCGCAGGCCGGTCCACAGGGCCGCGTCGCGCTCGGGGTCCGGCTTCCTCGGCTCCCAGCCGGCCTGGCCGCGGCGGGCGTCCTCGTGGTGGACGAAGAACTCGATGCTGTTGACCGCCTTGTCCACGGCCGGGATGCGGGTGGGCCACCACGGGGCCGGGCCGTTGCGGACCAGGTCCACCAGCTCGCGCCACGGGCGGCCGGCGTAGGAGTCCTGGACCCGCTTGGTGTGGCCGGCCAGGGGTTTGAGCAGGATGCCGGGAGCGCTGTCCGGACGGCGTTCCCGGATCACCAGGTGTGCCGCCAGGTCCCTGGTCTCCCAGCCCGTGCACAGGGTCGGCTCGTTCGGGCCCAGCTTCTCGAACAGGTCACACAGGGCGGCGCGCTCTTCCGTTGCCAACGACATGCGTCCACCTTCTCAGTTCGAGGGGACCACCTGCGAGGTGAGCTGCTTGCCGTCGCGGCGGTAGATCAGGCAGTACTCCCCGCGGTCCCGGTCCGACGACGACGGCTCCTCCCACGACTCCTGGCTCGGTATCAGGGAGGCGTGCGTCAGCTTGTCGCGCTCGGAGCTCGGCAGGACGCCGTTCAGGTCGAACACCAGCGCACACGACGACTCGGCCGTCGCCTTCAACGCCTCCCGGCCCGGGTACGCGACATCGTCACCGGTGAACGGGTCCAGCACGTACAGCACCTCGAAGTCGTGCGGCCCCGCGCAGTCGGCGCTGTTGGTGTAGCTGCGGCCGGACTCGAGCCGAGCGGGCGCGCACTGGCTGGAGGACAGCTCGAACTCCGGGATGTCCGCGCCGTCGCCGCCGTAGGTGTAGGTCGGGCCCTTGGCGGGGTCGACCACCGGCGCGACCAGGCCGATGCGGCCGGTGAACCAGCCACCCGCGAAGCCGCCGGCGACCAGCACGACCGCCGCCGCCAGGACCGGCCACCACCTGCGGCGCTTCGCCGGGCCCGCGTCCGGGCGGGTCAGCCGCGACGGGGTGTACATGGCGGTCACGTTCTGCGGTCCGGTCATCGGCTGGGTCACCTGGGTGAGCAGTCCGCGCACCTGATGGGTGGACAGCCGCGCCTTGGGCGTGACGTTGAGCAGACCGGTGACCACCGCGGCCAGCGGCCCCTGGCAGCGGGTCAGGTACGGCACCTCGTTGAGGATCGCGTGCATGGTCGCGGCCGTCGTCTGGCGCTCGAAGGCCGGGTGGCCCTCGACGGCGAAGAACAGCGACGCGGCCAGTGCCCACAGGTCCGAGCGGGCGTCGGCCTGCTCACCGCGGATGACCTCGGGCGCGAGGTAGGTCGGCGAGCCGACGAGCGTGCCGCTGGTGGTCAGCCGCGGGTCGTCGGTGGACTGGGCGATGCCGAAGTCGGTCAGCTTCACCCGCCCGTTCGGCATGACCATGATGTTCGACGGCTTGACGTCCCGGTGCACGATGCCGGCGGCGTGCGCGGTGTCGAGCGCGTCGAGCAGCTGCGTGGCGATCGGGGCGACGGCCTCCTGCGGCAGCGGCCCCTGCCGGGCGACGATGGCAGCGAGCGTCGGCGCCTGGATCAGCTCCATGACGATGTAGGTGGCGCCGGCCTCCTGGAGCACGTCGAACACGGTGACCACGCCGGGGTCGTTGAGCCGGCCGGCCGCGCGGGCCTCACGTAGCACCCGCTCCTCCAGTACCCGCTTCTCCTCCAGGGGCACCCCGGCGGGCAGGTGCAGCTCCTTGATCGCGACACGGCGGCCGATGGTGCGGTCCTCGGCCAGCCACACGACACCCATGCCGCCACGGCCGATCTCCTGCAGGAGCGCGTACCGGCCGGCGATCACCCGCTGCTGGGTCACCTGTTCAGGCTGGGTCACGCCGCCCCCTGGTTCGCTCCGCAAGCTCGCCTCACGCCGGGGATGTTAGATGGCCGTATGCCGGCATGGGTCCTGCACGTCGATCTCGACCAGTTCATCGCCGCGGTCGAGGTCCTGCGGGACCCGTCGCTGGCGGGCAAACCGGTCGTAGTGGGCGGGCGCGGCGACCCGGCCGAGCGCGCGGTCGTGGCGACGGCGTCGTACGAGGCACGGGAGTTCGGCGTCCACTCCGGCATCCCGCTCCGGCTGGCCCTCCGCCGCTGCCCGGACGCCGTCTTCCTGCCGTCCGACCCGACCGCGTACGACGAGGCGTCGGCCGGGGTGATGGCCGTGCTGCGGTCGTTCGGCGTGCCGGTGGAGGTGCTCGGCTGGGACGAGGCGTTCCTGGGCGTGACCGCCGATGACCCGTTCGAGTTCGCCCGGTCGGTGCAGGCGGCCGTCCTCGAGCAGACCCGGCTGTCCTGCTCGGTGGGCATCGGCGACAACAAGCTGCGGGCCAAGCTGGCGACCGGGTTCGCGAAGCCGGCCGGGGTGTTCCAGCTGACCAGGTTCAACTGGTTCGAGATCATGGCCGACCGCCCGACGACCGCGCTGTGGGGCATCGGCACGAAGACGGCCAGGAAACTGGCGGAGCTGGGCTACACCACGGTCGCGGGGCTGGCGAAGGCGGACGAGGACGCGCTGGCCACGCGCCTCGGTCCGCGGATGGGCCCCTGGTACCGGGGCCTGGCGCGGGGTGCGGGCGGTGCGGAGGTCACGGGCACGCCGTACGTGGCGAAGTCACGCAGCCGCGAGACGACGTTCCAGTCGGACCTGTCCGAGCTGCCGGAGATCGCCGCGGAGGTCGTGGCGCTGGCCCGCCGGGTCGCGGCGGACGTGGTCGACGAGGGCCGGCCGGCGGCGCGGGTGGCCGTGAAGGTGCGGTTCGTGCCGTTCTTCACCCACACCCGCAGCATGACCCTGCCGTCGCCGACGGCCGACGCCGGCCTCCTGGAGAAGGCGGCTTTGGCCGTGCTGGCGAAGTTCACGCTCGACCGGCCGATCCGGTTGTTGGGGGTGCGGGCGGAGTTCACGGAGGATCGGACATAGTTGGCGCATGCATTTCCTGATCGTTCCGGGCATCAACGGCTCCGACGAGCAGCACTGGCAGACCCTGTGGCAGACCGCGTGGGGCTCGTCCGCGACGCGGTTCGCGCCGGCCTCGTGGGACGAGCCGGACCTGGACGACTGGCGAGCGGCGCTCGACCGGACGGTGACGGGGATCGAGGACGACGTGGTGGTCGTCGCCCACAGCCTGGGTTGCCACGCCATCACGGCGTCGCCGGTCCGGCCCAACGTGCGTGGGCTGTTCCTCGTCGCGCCACCGGACGTCAGCCGGGCGGACTTCCCCCGCGAGGCCGCCAGCTTCACCTCGCTGACGCCGGTGCCCGTGTCCGTTCCCGGCCTGGTCGTCTACGGCGAGGACGACCCGTACTGCGAGCCGGCGGTGAGCGTCCGCCTCGCCACGGGCTGGGGGCTTCCCCACGTCAGCGCCGGTGAGGTCGGGCACATCAACGTCGCCAGCGGGGTCGGCGGCTGGGACTTCGGCCAGGCGCTCCTGATCGCGTTCCTGGCCGGCATGACGCTGAGCTGACGCTCACGAAGGTGTCCAGCGGGCCGGTCGCCGTCGAACCGAGTGGCCGGTCAGCTCGGGCCGATCTCGTGACCCGCCTCGAGCAGGGCCTTCACCGCACGCTCGACGTCGGCGGCCGGCACCAGCACGTGGTCGGTGTCGTACGTCGAGACCGCGAGCAGGGTCACGCCCGCGGCCGCCAGCTCGCCGGCCAGGGCCGCCATCACGCCGGTGAGGTCGAACTCCAGGGGTCCTCGGACGGTCAGCAGCCGCCAGCCGGGGCGGGCGTCCTCACTCGGCGGCGCCACCGCCGACGGGCACACCACCGACACGCCGTCCGCGGTCGTGGTGACCGAGACCAGGCCGTTCGCGTCGATCGGCGGCGGGGCCTCGGCCAGCCGCGTGATCGTGTACTCCCCCGGCGCGAGGTCTACGACAAGCCGCTTCACCCGCGTCAGCCTTCGGTGACGAACGGGCTCGACGCGACCTCGGTGCCGTCCGGCAGGGTCGAGATCACGAAGTCGTCGAACACGTTCGCCGCCGACTTCTGCAGCTGGCGCAGGCACTCGACGGCCAGCTCGCGGATCTCCACGTCGGCGTGCTCGCTCGCCCGCATGGCGATGAAATGGCGCCAGGCCCGGTAGTTGCCGGTCACCACGATGCGGGTCTCGGTCGCGTTCGGCAGCACCGCCCGCGCGGCCTGGCGGGCCTGCTTGCGGCGCAGGGTCGCGTTCGGCACGTCCGCGAAGTGCTCCTCCAGCCCCTGGAGCAGCTCGGTGTACGCGGCGACGCTCGCCTCGGCGGCCTTCATGAACTTCTCGTGCAGCACCGGGTCGCTCGCGATGACGTCCGGCTCGACCATGGCCGCCCTGCGCTCCGGCACGTACCGCTGCGAGAGCTGCGAGTAGGAGAAGTGGCGGTGGCGGATCAGCTCGTGGGTCAGCGAGCGGGAGATGCCGGTGATGTAGAAGCTGACGGTGCCGTGCTCCAGCACGGAGAGGTGCCCGACCTCGAGGATGTGGCGCAGGTAGCCGGCGTTGGTCGCGGTGGCCGGGTTCGGCTTCTTCCAGGACTGGTAGCACGCGCGGCCCGCGAACTCGGCGAGCGCCTCGCCGCCGTCGGCGTCGGTCGACCACGGCACGTCCGCCGGCGGGAAGAACTCCGTCTTCGCGATCAGCTGGACCCTGCGCGGCACCGTCTCCGTCATGCCGCAGAGCCTAACCGCCGGATGCCCTTGCACGGGCCTTCGACGCGATGCACGGAGCCGATGCACGGGCGGTGCGCGGTGCTGTCACGAACGACACTTGCGTGATGTCACTTGTGATGTCACGATGGCATCATGGATCTCACACCGTACATCGCCTCGTTGCGGGAGGATCTCGTCACGGCCGCGTCGGCCGGTGACGAGAACACCCGCCGCTCGGCCGAGGTGCTCGCCGCGGCGCTCGAGCCGGCCGCGCGCCTCGCGATCATGAACGCGCTGTCCGACCTGGCCGCCGAGGTCACCGCCTCGCTGGACGACCACGTGGTCGACGTCCGGCTGGCCGGCCGGGACGTGCAGGTCGTGGTCACCGGCCGCGGCACCCCACACAACGACCCGCGCGCGGATGACGTTCCGCCGGTCGACGAGACCGCGGGGGGCGACATGAGCCGCATGACGCTGCGGCTGTTCGAGCAGCTCAAGGCCAAGGCCGAGCAGGCCGCGTCGGCACAGGGGGTGTCGCTGAACACGTTCGTGCAGCAGGCCGTACAGGGGGCGCTGCACCGCAAGGGGGGCTTCGGTGGCAAGGACTGGAGCCGGGAGTGGGGCCGCGGCTGGAGCAGCGGCGGCCCGGAGCGCGGGCAGAGCCAGCACCGCGTGCACGGTTGGTACGAGGGGTGACGAGCAAGTGACCGAAGAGCAGGCTGAGGACGTCGTACGGCGGCAGAGCTTCGAGACAGACGGGCCGGTCGAGCTGGACCTGGGCACCGGGAGCGGCGCCGTGACGGTACGGCTGGTCGACGAGCCGGGGGTGCATGTCGAGGTCCGCCACGACACGGGCTCGGGCACGCCGTGGGCGCAGAGCATCAGCAGCATCATGAGCTGGGTCAACACGCAGTTCCCGCAGTTCAGCGGGCAGTTCGGGGAGGGCGTGCCGACCGGGTCGACCGCCGAGGCGGAGGCCGTGCGGCAGACCCGTGTGGACTACACGGCGGGCCGGCTCCTGGTGCGGACGCCGCGCGAGCTGCAGCTG
>Ga0307502_10000488_pt1 | contig 10237 bp, 8 predicted proteins | sample 16_S_MG_FD_201364 | JGI IMG/M metagenome (GOLD analysis project Ga0307502, IMG submission 201364) | Soil microbial communities from Populus trichocarpa stands in riparian zone in the Pacific Northwest, United States - 16_S | ecosystem: Environmental > Terrestrial > Soil > Riparian zone > Trees... | reverse complement strand
GGGCTACGACGCGACGCTGCGTGCGTTCGACGCGTCGATGAGCCGGCTCGGGCTGGAGCAGCTGGACCTGTACCTGATCCACTGGCCAAGGCCGAAGCGGGACCGGTACGTCGACACGTGGCGGGCGTTCGAGAAGCTGCTGGCCGACGGCCGCGTTCGGGCGATCGGCGTGTCGAACTTCCAGCCGGCGCACCTGCGACGGGTGATCGACGAGACCGGCACCGTGCCGGCGGTGAACCAGGTCGAGCTGCACCCGTACCTGACGCAGGAGGAGCTGCGTGCGTTCGACGCGTCGCAGGGAATCGCGACGGAGGCGTGGTCCCCACTGGCGAAGGGCGGCGACCTGCTGAACGAGGCGATCGTGACGTCCCTCGCGTCGAAATACGGTCGTACTGCCGCGCAGGTCGTGCTGCGCTGGCACCTGCAGCTCGGCAACGTCGTGATCCCGAAGTCCGTGACCCCGTCCCGGATCAAGGAGAACTTCGACGTCTTCGACTTCGAACTGGCGGACGACGACATGGCCACGTTGTCGTCGCTGGACCAGGGGCTGCGCACAGGCCCGGACCCGGACACGTTCAACTGACCGTGCCCTTCACGCCCCGGTGCTGACCGTGCTCTCCGGCTGTTCGACCGTCTCACGCGCCGCGCGGGTGTCGACCATCATCAGGCCTGAGACGAGGCCGGAGAGACCGCGGTGGGAGCGCGGCCGCCAGGCCAGCACGGCGCTCGCGACGAGCAGTGCGAACGACAGCAGGTCCACGCCGGGCGCGAACTCCTCGAGGCCGGTCAGCACGTAGTAGCCGAAGGTGCCCACCAGCAGCGCCGGCACGACCCGGAGGCCGGGGTGGCCGCCGTCCGGCCGGGCGCGGCGCAGGCGCACGGCACGCTGCCCGAACGTCGCGCCCGCCGGGGCGAACGAGGGCAGTGCGAGCAGCAGCACCGCCGGCAGCCACACCGACAGCACGGCCTGGGTGACCGAGTCGATCTCCGGTTCGCGTCCGAGGGCGTACCAGGCGGTCAGGCTCACCGCCACCGTGATGGCCATGCCGAGCAGCGCGACCGCGAGCAGGTCGACGAGCATGCCGAGCAGTCGCCTCCCGGTGGTGACCGGACGTGGTGCGTCGGCGGGCAGGGCCGGGGTGCCCTGCAGCCGGCGGAGCAGGGGAGCGCCGAGGACACCGAGCGCGGCGCCCAGGGTGTTCGCGATGAGGTCGTCGACGTCGAACAGCCGGTACGGGCACGAGAAGAGGTACCAGTTCCCGGTGAGCTGGGTGCATTCGATCAGCAGCGACACCAGGAACCCGGTGAGGATGACGGTCGGCACGCCCCGGCGCCGGAAGTAGAGCCGCAGGTACGCGCCCAGCGGCAGGAAGAGCACGACGTTGAAGACACCCTGCTGCACGGCGGGGTTTCTGAGCACGCCGGAGTACTGGCGGATGTCCGACACGATCGCCATCGGGTCGAGCTGCGCGTGGGTGAACCGGGTGTGCGCCGCACACCACGCGGCGTCGAGGGTTGGCAGCGGCAGCAGCGTGTACGCGACGAGCGCGAACCCGTAGACGAGGAAGCCCAACGTGACCAGCCCCGCCCCGACCCCCAGCTCCCCGCGCCGGCGGTAGGTGCGGAAGATGAACGGCACCAAGAGAAGCACCGCGAGCACCATGCCGCCGACCACCGCGATCACGGCAGGGACGATCCTCGACTCCACTCCGACTCCCGCACGTCATGAGGAACTGTCAATTGCAGGCCTCATGATGCCCGGCGCCACATTACTCATCCGATAGTGGTCCATCACCCGGCGTGATGGGCGACCGCTAGGGTGGCAGGTCGCGCTGGCGAAGGTGTGAGTGCACCCGGCGTGGCCCCTGCCCCGCGCCGGGCGCACTCACCCTCAGGCCTCCGAGCTGGCCGAGTAGTCCCGCCACCACTTCTGACCGGCCTGCGGCAGTGTGGTGATCGGGTCGTAGTAGGGGTAGCGCCGGGTCAGCGCGTCGGGATCCTGCCGTTCGATCCCCGTGCGGTAGTTCTTCGTCCAGTACGAGATGCCGCGCTCCCGGTCGTACTCCGCCACCTGGTGTACCCACCGCTTCCCGACGTACGGCACATCGCAGATGATGCGCGGCGTCGCGTAGCCCGGCAGGTACCCCATGATCGCATGCTGCAGCTGCTGCGCCTCCCACACCGCCACCCGCCAGTGCTCGGCGTTCGGGATCATGTCGCACATGTAGAAGTAGTACGGCAGGATGTTCGCCTCGCCCTGCAGTGCGAAGCACAGGTCCAGGAGGTCGTCCGGGGTCGCGTTCACGCCCCGCATCAGCACGCCCTGGTTCCGCACGTCCCGCACGCCCACCTCCAGCGCCGTCCGCGCGGCCTCCGCCACCAGCGGGGTCACCGACTGCGCGTGGTTCACATGCGTGTGTATCGCCAGGTTGACGCCGCGCCGGTGCGCGGTGCGGCCGACCCGCTCCAGGCCCTCGACGACCTTCGGCTGCAGCCAGTGCTGCGGCATCCCGGCCAGCGCCTTCGTGGCGAGTCGAATGTCCCGGACGCTCTCGATGTCGAGCAGCCGCATGAGGAACGACTCCAGCTGGTGCCACGGCACGTTCGCCACGTCGCCGCCCGACACCACCACGTCCCGCACGCCCGGCGTGCGCTTCAGGTAGTCGATCATCTGGTCCTGGCGGTCGACCGGCTTGAGCGTCAGCTTGTGCTTGTCCACCGCGGCCGTCGAGTTGCCGACCAGGTCCATCCGCGTGCAGTGCCCGCAGTACTGCGGGCAGGTCGACAGCAGCTCCGCCAGCACCTTGGTCGGGTAGCGGTGGGTCAACCCCTCGACGACCCACATCTCCGCCTCGTGCAGCGAGTCCCGCGACGAGTGCGGGTGGTTCGGCCACAGCGGGTCGCGGTCACTGGCCACCGGCATCATGTAGCGCCGGACCGGGTCCGCGAGGAACTTCCGGGTGAACACTGTCTGGTCATCGGTGACCGTCGGCACCATCGTGTTCAGCATCTGGGGTGGCAGCAGCATCGACATCGTCGCCAGCCGCTCCTGGTCGGCGACCAGGTCCTCGTAGAAGGACTCGGCGAGCCGGTCGCCCATCACGGCGCGCAGCTGCTTGACGTTCTTGACGCAGTGCACCCGCTGCCACTGCGCGTCCCGCCACTGCGCGTCCGTCACCTCCCGCCAGCCGGGAAACCGGCGCCAGTCCGGCTCCACCAGCTCTCTCCGGACGTACTCGTACGGTTGCCTGGCGGAGGAGTCCACCGCGTCCGAGATCGACGTGTCGGCCACCACTGTGTCGTGCAACGCCGTCATCCGTCCTCCTGGTCGCTAGGTTGACGTAAAGATATGCTGCCAGAACGTAGTACAAGCGTAAATCCTACGGAAGGATCTTGCGTGGCGTCTCCATACGGACTACATCGCGTGATCGAACCGGCAGGGGTCCTGCCGCAACAAGCCTGGCGACTGTCAACAGAGGCGCGCTTGTGGCCGGATGAAGTCCTGATCGACGTCGAGCGCCTGAACCTCGACGCGGCGTCCTACCGGCAGCTGCGTGAGGAGCACGGCTCGCCCGACGCGGTCCGCCGCGCGGTGGCCGAGATCGTCGAGCAACGCGGCAAAATGCATAATCCGGTCACGGGGTCGGGTGGAATGCTGCTCGGCGCGGTCCGCGAGGTCGGTCCGGAGTCGCCACTGGGGCTCACTGTCGGTGATCGGATTGCCACGCTCGTGTCGCTCACGCTCACCCCGTTGCGCATCGACGACGGGCTCGCGAACTGGTCGGGGGAGAGTGAGCAGGTGCCGTGCCGGGGCACGGCGATCCTGTTCGGGCGTTCCATCGCGGCCGTACTGCCCACCGACCTGCCCGACGAGCTCGCGCTGTCGGTGTTCGACGTGTGCGGGGCGCCGGCGCTGACCGACCGGGTCGTCCGTGAGGCCGGTTCCGGGTCATCTGTATTGGTACTGGGTGGCGGCGGCAAGTCGGGCAGCCTGTCGCTTGCGGCGGCCCGGCGGGCGGGCGCTGACCGGCTGGTCGCGCTGGTGCCCACCGAGTCCGAGGCCGACGCGGTGCGGGCCGCCGGGCTCGCCACCGAGGTGGTGGTGGCCGACGCCAGGAACCCGGTCGCGGTGGCGGAGGCGGTCGGCGCCCAGGTCGACGTGACCGTGGTGTGTGTGGACGTGCCGGGCTGCGAGCACGGCGCGGTCCTGGCCACCGCCGACGGCGGCACCATCGTGTTCTTCTCGATGGCCACGTCGTTCTCGGCCGCCGCACTCGGCGCGGAGGGCCTCGCCGCGGACGTCCGCATGATCGTCGGCAACGGCTACGTCCCCGGCCACGCCGACTTCGCGATCGAGCTGTTTCGCGCCACGCCAGGTGTCCGCGAGTTGTTCGAGCAGCGCGAGCGGCAGACTGCGACATCATGACGACCCTCTACACGAACGCACGGATCCATGGCGGGGACGCGACCGCCGTGGCCGTCGAGGGTGGCCGGATCACCTGGCTCGGCCGAAACTTCCCAGGTCAGGCTGTCAATACGATCGACTTGAACGGCGCTGACGTAGCGCCCGCGTTCGTCGACGCCCACGTGCACGCCACGTCGGCCGGCCTGCTGCGCACCGGCCTCGACCTCACCGCGACCGAGTCGCTGGCCGACCTGCTCGACGCCGTCCGCGACCGGGCCAATACGGGTGTACTGCTCTGGGGTCACGGCTGGGAGGAGACCCGCTGGCCCGAGCATCGCCCACCCACCCGCGCCGAACTGGACGCGGTGGCCGGCAACACACCCGTCTACCTGTCCCGCATCGACGTGCACTCGGCACTGGCGTCCACGGCGCTCGTCGAGCTGGCCCCGGCCGCCCGCACCGCACCCGGCTGGACCGCCGACGGCCCGCTCGCCCGCGACGCCCACCACCACGTCCGGCGCGCCGCCCGCGACTCGATCACCCCGGCCCAGTGCGCGGAGGCACAGCTGGCCTTCCTCCGCCACGCCGCCTCGATGGGCATCGCCTGCGTGCACGAGTGCGCCGGCCCGGACATCTCCGGCGCCGAGGACCTGGCCGACCTCCTTGCCAGGTCAGGTGACCTACCACGAGTCGTCGGCTACTGGGGCGCGCTCGCCGACCCGCCACCCGGCATCAGCGGCCTCGCCGGCGACCTGTTCGTCGACGGCGCCCTCGGCTCCCGCACCGCGGCCCTGCACGAGCCCTACACCGACCGCCCCGACACCCGCGGCGCCCTGTACCTCGACGCCGACCGCATCTCCGCACATGTCGTCGCGTGCACCGAGACCGGCATCCAGGCCGGCTGCCACGTGATCGGCGACGCCGCGGTCGCCGAGGTGGTCACCGGGTTCCAGCTGGCCGAGAAGGCATTGGGAGAGCAGGCGATCGCCACGGCTCGGCACCGGTTGGAGCACCTCGAGATGGTCACCGCGGAGCAGGCGGCCGAACTGGCGCGGCTCGGTGTGGTCGCGTCGGTGCAGCCGCGGTTCGACGCCACCTGGGGCGGCCGCGACGGCATGTACGCCGAACGCCTCGGTCCCGACCGGGGCAACGCGCTGAACCCGTTCGCGACCCTGGCCAAGGAGGGCGTGACCCTCGCGTTCGGCTCGGACGCCCCGGTCACCCCGGTCGACCCGTGGGCGACCGTCCGCGCCGCCGTCGAGCACCGGACCCCGGGCCAGGGCCTCGACCGCGAGGCGGCGTTCACCGCCCACACCGCGGGCGGCTGGGCCGCGGCGAGAGAGCCCGGCGGTGCGCTCGAAGTGGGCGCGCCGGCGACTTTCGCGGTGTGGCAGGGGGAAACCTGCCTGCGCACAGTCCTGGATGGCAAGACGATCTACGAGGGGCCGTGATGTCGGTGGTGCGTGAGACGATCACAGTGTCGGATGGTTCGCTCCGCAAGCTCCGCGAACAGGGGGCCGGAGGCCACACCGCCATGCTGGACCTCGATCCCGACGTCATCGCGACCGCGCGGCGGCTGGCCGCGCAGGCCGCGGAACCGGTCATCCGTATTGCCAAGGCACACACCACCGTCGCCGTCGAGCGGGCCACGCTGCGGCTCGCGGGCATCACCGGCGCCGACTCCGGGCACCGCGCCGGCGACGTGCCGTGGGTGAACCGCGTCGTCGACACCGTCCGCGAGCAGTGCGGCCTCGAACACGGCGTGGTCCTCCCGGCCTTCCACGCACTGCGCGAACACGATCTCGGCACGCTCACCGAGCTCGCCGAGGCCACTGCCGCCGGCCAGATCCAGTACAGGATCCCGGAAGGCCGCGCCGCCGACCGCGCCGCGAAGGCCGGCCGGGTGGCCGTCGCCAAAGGTCTTCGTGCAGTCGACCGAAATCGCGCCCAGCGCGACAAGCTCGTCGCCAGGTACGGCAACCCGCCGCAGCGCCCGTGGATCTACCTGATCGTCGCGACCGGCGACATCGACGAGGACGTCGTCCAGGCCGCCAACGCCGCCCGCGCGGGCGCGGACATCATCGCGGTCATCCGTTCCACCGGTCAGTCCTTGCTGGACTACGTGCCGGAAGGCGCGACACACCACGGCTTCGCGGGCACCTACGCCACGCAGGAGAACTTCCGGATCATGCGGGCGGCCATGGACGAGGTGTCCAAAGAGGTCGGTCGCTACATCCGTGTCACCAACTACGCGTCCGGCCTGTGCATGCCGGAGATCGCGGTGCTGGGCGGCCTGCAGCGCCTGGACATGATGCTCAACGACTCCATGTACGGCATCCTGTTCCGCGACATCAACCCCATCCGCACCTTCGTCGACCAGCGCTTCTCCCGTCAGGTGCACGCGCGTGCCGGCATCATCATCAACACCGGCGAGGACAACTACCTGACCACCGCGGACGCGGTCGACGCAGCGCACACGGTCACGGTGTCGCAGCTGCTCAACGAGCATTTCGCGTACGAGGCCGGCCTGCCGGACGAGCTGCTCGGGCTCGGCCACGCCTTCGAGATCAACCCGGCCATCCCCGACTCGTTCCGCCTGGAGCTTGCGCACGCGATGCTGGCCCGCGAGCTGTTCCCCGACGCGCCGCTGAAGTGGATGCCGCCGACCAAGCACATGACCGGCGACGTGTTCTTCGGTCATCTGCTGGACGGGTTCTTCAACCTCGCCGGTGTCCTCACCGGGCAGTCGATCCTGCTGGTCGGCATGATGACCGAGGCCGTCGTGACCCCGTTCCTGTCCGACCGGGACCTCGCGATTCGCAACGTGAAGTACGTGCTCAACGCGGCGGCCGGCCTGCGCGAGGACTTCCACCCGGCGCCCGGCGGGTTCATCGTCAAACGCGCGCACCAGGTCCTCGGCGAGGCCGTCGACCTACTGGATCGCATCGTCCGCGACGGCCTGCTCGACGCCATCGCCGACGGCACCTTTGGTCTGATGAAACGCCCGCCGGACAAGGGAAAGGGCACCGACGGCGTGATCGAGAAGGCCGACGCCTACCGCAACCCGGCCGCGGATCTCCTGGAGTCGGGAGACACGAAATGACCAAGCGTCACATACGACCGTATGGCGATACTACCGGCGACGGCATGATCCAGACGTCGTTCACGCTGCCCATCCCGCCCGGTCCCAAGGCCGAGGGCGCGGCGATGCAGCTGGCCAACAAGATGGGCATCGAGCCGGCCATGGTCGTGCACTCCCACGGCATCGGCGAGGCGTTCACGTTCTTCGTGGTCTACGGCTCGGTTAAGCACATCGTCGACCTCGACGCGGTGACGGTCGTCGAGCGCGAGTACCCGATGCTGTCGCCGTCCGAGATCAACGGCGAGGTCCGGAAGTCGTTGCGCCGCAAGCTGGTCGTGGTCGGCGGCTGCATCGGCACCGACGCGCACACGGTCGGCATCGACGCGATCCTGAACATCAAGGGCTTCGCGGGGGAGAAGGGCCTCGAGTACTACCGTGAGCTGCGGGTGGTGAACCTCGGCGCCCAGGTGACCGTGCCGGAGCTGGTGAAACGCGCCCGCGCGGAGAAGGCGGACGCGGTGCTGGTGTCCCAGGTGGTCACCCAGCGCGACGCGCACATCCTGAACACGCAGGAGATGTCGGCCGCCTTCCGCGAGGCGATGGGCGACCGGCGCCCGGTGCTGATCGCGGGCGGCCCGCGGTTCGACCCCTTGATGGCCGACCAGCTCGGGGTGGACCGGGTGTTCGGCCGCGGCACGACACCCGGCGAGGTGGCGAGCTACCTGGTGCACGCGATGAAGGGAAGCAAGTGACGCTGGAAGTCGGTTTCTCCGTGACACACCGCCGCTATGTGCCGTACTCGCACGCGCACTACGGCGGGAACCTGGTGGACGGCGCGTACGGCCTGGCACTGTTCGGCGACGTGGCCACGGACCTCGCCATCCACACCGACGGCGACGAGAGCCTGCTCGCCGGCTACTCCAGCGTCGAGTTCCTGGCCCCGATCCAGGCCGGCGACGTGGTCGAGGTCACTGCTTCGGTCACTCGTATTGGCACCCGCTCCCGCGACCTGTCGTTCGAGGCGCGCGTACTGTGCCGGGCGGCGCCGGAACGCGGCCCGTCCGCGGCGGACGTCCTCGCCCCGCCGATCCTCGCGACCAAGGCCTCGGCGACCATCGTGGTGCCGCCGAAAACCACGGGCGGCACCGCAACGGGCTGACTTATCGTCGCCTGGCATGGAAGCAATACGCCTGACCGGCGACGACTGGCAGACCCTACGTGAAGTGCGGCTCGCGGCGCTCGCCGACGCGCCCTACGCCTACGGCTCCACCCTCGCGGTGGAGCAGGGCTTCGACGAGTCCACGTGGCGCGACCGGATCGACACCGCGCTGTGGGTGCTGGCCGTCCACAATGCCGAGAATGCCGGATTGGTCGGCATGTACCTGGCGGAGCCGGGAACACCCATGTTGATCGCGATGTGGGTGAATCCCGTACATCGCGGACGAGGTGTCGGTGACGCGCTCGTCGCCGAGATCCTGCGCTGGGCGGCGGAAAAGTCCTGGTCCCAGGTGGTGCTCAGGGTGGCGGACGGCAACGACGCCGCGCGGAAGCTGTTCCTCCGCCACGGGTTCACGTCCACCGGGCGGCGCGCGCCGCTGGAGAGCGACCCCGGGGTGCGCACCGAATTTTTGTCTCGCGCGTTATAAGGTCCGTAACACCGAAGAAGGTCTTGCTCCGAATGGAGCACCCTGCTAGTAAATCTAGCTCTGGGCGTTCGCCCCGCGGACGGAGGAGCATGGCGACCGAGCTCGTTGAGGTGACAGAAGTACTCGACCACCCTCTGGATGAGGTGTGGGCGCTGCTGACCGACCTGCCGCGCTACCCGAGATTCGTCTCCGAGGTGGCCTGGTGCGAGCAGGTCGGCCCTGCGGAGGCCGGGCGCTACGAGACACGGTTCTGCGTCGACCGCGGACCGGTGGTGCGGCACGAGATCGAGGTACTGGTCAACCGGCCGCTGGAGCACTTCGTGATCGTCAGCGACCGCTGGCCTGGCGGCCACGTCTCGCTGCGGTTCGTCGAGCTGAACCCGGACCAGACCGAGGTGCAGCTGACCGTCTCGCTGCCCAACGTGGACAGCGGGATCACCGGCAACTGGCTGCGCAAGCGCGTCCGCAAGGCGTTCCTGCTCTTCCACCACCACCTCTCCGGCGTCGCGATCACCGCGTCCCGCAAGGGAATCGACCAGTCCGCGCGCAACCAGTCGCAGCTGACGGTCGCGCGGATACTGACCAGGGCGGGGGTGCTCACGCCCGGGCGGCCGGACAAGATGCTGCGGCAGCTGAACGTGCTGGCCAGGTGGGGCGCGACGGTCGCGGGCGGCTACCACGCCGTCCGCGTGCGGTTCCCGAAGGCGCAGGCCGTCGCCGACGAGCTCGGCTCGCTCACCTTCGAGGAGATCGACCAGCGCACCACCCGGCTCGCGAACGGGCTGACCAGGCACGGCGTGCGGCAGGGCAGGCGGGTCGCGGTGATGTGCCGCAACCACGCCGGCATGATCGAGGCGATCGTCGCGTGCGGAAAGCTCGGCGCGAGCGTGCTGCTGCTGAACACGAGCCTGTCGGCCAACCAGGTCCGCGACACGGTGATGACGCACCGGCCGGCGGCGGTCCTCGTCGACGAGGAGTTCGTGCCGCTGATGCACTACCTGCCCGCGTCGCTGCCGAGAATCCTGACGTGGGGGCACGAACCCGGTGACATCACCATCGACGGGCTGATCGAGGAGTCGACGCCGGAGCGGATCAAGGCGCCGT
>Ga0307502_10000487_pt1 | contig 10246 bp, 9 predicted proteins | sample 16_S_MG_FD_201364 | JGI IMG/M metagenome (GOLD analysis project Ga0307502, IMG submission 201364) | Soil microbial communities from Populus trichocarpa stands in riparian zone in the Pacific Northwest, United States - 16_S | ecosystem: Environmental > Terrestrial > Soil > Riparian zone > Trees... | reverse complement strand
GCAATACACCAGCGCCCAGTTCAACGACGCACTGCACGACCACGGCGTCCTCGCGTCGCTCGGAACAACCGGCGACGCGTATGACAATGCGATGGCCGAGAGCTTCGTCGACACCTTCAAGACCGAGCTCGTCGCCGACCGCCCGTGGCGCACCCGTAGCGAGCTTGAGCTGGCGATCGTCGAGTGGGTCGGCTGGTACAACCACCACCGCCTGCACTCAAGTCTCGGCGATCTGCCTCCCTCTGAGTTTGAGGCTCCGCGTGACTATGCGATCACCGGTACGGTAGATCTCTCCTCCTCTTTCGATTTCATTTCTTGAGGTTGAAAACCAGATAACCCGGTCTCCGTCGAACTCGGGATGGTCCACGGCCACATCTCAAAGCAAGGCTCGGCGACCGCATGCCACGTGCTCTGCGAAGCCGCGCACGCCACGATGCGATCCCCCGGACCCTACGCGCGTTTGGACAGCGCGTGCGCGCCAGGCGCAACAACAAGATCGCGACCGTCGCCGTCGCGCGCAAACTGGCGTGTTTGGCATGGCAACTGCTGAGCCGCGAGCAAGACTAATCTATGAGCGGCCCGCCCTGACGTATCGCAAGCTCCGCCAGCTCGAGCTCGCCGCCGGCGCCCCCAAGCGCCACGACCCACGCGGCGCCCGCGGACCGGCGACGCCCGACACTCCCGCGCAGTGGGCGACCGAACGCGAAGCGGCGCTGCACGTCGAGGAGCGCTACCGCGCCGCCGTCGCCGACTGGAAACCCCAACGACCACCCTCGCCGATCACTTGACTACATCCGTCGAGCACAGCGGCGGCGCGAATCCGGGGGAGAGGCAGGCCATCATCGCGGGGCGTACGGGCCGGGGGCATGAGGGCACGGTGCGACACGACCCAGCCGTCCGCGGGAGGATCGCCGAGTGGGTGTGTGTTCGGGCGCGACGACAGCGCACGCACGGCTGCTGGGAGGGGGCGATATTGCGGCGTTGGCGTCAGAACGTTGTCGCCCAGCCGAAGTCGAACTGGCGGTAGGGGTCCGTTGTTGCCCAGCCGAAGTCGAACTGGCTGTAGGGGCCGTCGGGCGGCGCGCGGTCAAATACGCCCGTGATCCGCACGCCAACCAGTTCGCCGGCGGCCACCGGGGAGGCTGGCGTGATGACGACGAAGGCGTGCGTGGCGCCCCTGTCTGAGAACAACGCGGACCCCAGCGGTGCGCCAGTCGCGGCGTTGGTCAGCGTCAGCGTCCCGTCGCACACGCCGATCGGGCGCTGCGCGTAGTTCTGGGCCGGACAGGGGATGTCATAGACCAGCGAGCCGTCGGGCCACAGCGTCGGTCGCAGCGCGACCGTCGCCGCGGCGTCCAAAAACCGGGAGCCCTCGCAGTCGGCGGGCACGAGTTGCGAGGCGGACGCATCGACGCGGTCGCTGCCCTCGCCGCAGCTCAAGCGGTCCGCAGGTCCCGCTGGGCCAACCATGAGCCCGGCGTAGGGGTCGAAGGCCTTGTTGTCGACGTCCAGGACGTCGTCGCCGGCGCCGCCGTCGATCGTGTCCGCCGCGACGACCACAGCGGGGGCACCGTCGCCGACGAGCAGGTCGGCTCCGCCACGTCCGGCGATGACGTCCGCGCCGCCCGCGCCTTGGAGCATGTCGGGGCCGTCGCTGCCGATCAGCGTGTCGTTGGCATCGCCGCTGCGGACCTTCTCAATCGACTCCACGCTGCCACCGCTGAAGGTCCCCTGGCCCAGATCGATGTTCAACGCGGTCCTCGCGCGCCAGCGCAGCGCATCACGCCCGGCCCCGCCGCGGATCGTGTCGCTGCCCGCCTGCGCGCCCTGCTCAAACAGGTCATCGCCGCGCCGGCCGTCGAGCACGTCGCTACCCGGGCCGCCGATGATGTGATCAAACAACGGTGATCCGACGATCCGGTCATCACCGGCGCCCCCGTCGATCATCCAGCCCAGAAACCCACCTTGGCCGTCCTCGTCGCTGGGGATGCCCGCCAGCCCGTCCGGTGCCGGCGCGGCCGGCGCCGCCAGCGGCGCCACGCCACCGTTGGACTTGACCGTGAGTCGATCGTTGCCCGGCCCGAGAACGACGTAGACAAGCGCCGTCACGCTGGACTGGCACAGCACCATCGATCGGCTGCGCGCCCGGCATCCGGCATACCGCGCTTCTTTGTCCGCGCGAGCGCGGCCGCGGCGATCAACGACCTGCAACGTGAACCTACCAGCGCCGCCGCCGGTGAAGCGAGCGCCCGAGAGCGTGATCGTGATGTCGTTGACTTGGCGGTCGCCCGTCACGCGAACGGCCGTCCCGGCATTGGGGCCAACGCCATGCTCAATCCCGATCGTGGTGGCCGCGTCAGCGCGCGGCGCCACCAACCCGACAAGACCGACCACAACCAACACGGTCCTGAGCGCGCTCACCACACCGGGCTGTAACGCTCAGCAACACGCAAAGTCGCGACCCGCGCTCCCCCAATGCACCGCCACCGATCGCCGGCCCCCGCTGCCGCATCCAGTCGTCAACGACCACACCACGCAACCGCGCACACCACGAAGGCTCGACCCATCAGCTCCCACCCGCACACAAGGACACATCTCGACGCCCTCAAGAACCTCCGGCAAGCTCCGCCTGAGTGCCCCTCCGCGCGCCACCGGCGCTCTCGACGCACATCAAGACACCGCCCTCGACTCGCAGCAGATCGCAGGCATCGGCATCCCGTAAGCGGATCCTTGGGTTCTCGCGGTGATCGCAACGCCGACCCGGGTACCTGCGTGGGCTGCAGGCGGGCGAGGCCGTGCCCGGCGAAGCAGATGCGTTGCGGCAGGGCGAGTCTGAGCGCGAGGCACCGGAGTCTGCTGTGACCGGCAACTCCGGGGCCGGTTCTAGCGCTGAGGTCATCCGCGGAGCCGCCCGTGGCTTGGATGGCGCTGTTGAGTCGCACGGAGCGGGGACGCCGGGCGGTACTGGACGTGATGCTGGTCTGCATGAGCTTGCGGGCGCTGAGCCTGCGGGACCGGCGGTGGTGCCCAGCCAGCCGGCGCCGGCCGAGGCGTTGGCGCCCGCGCCGACGGTGGCGGTTCCCTCCGCGGGAGCGCCCTCGCTGCCTGAGCCGGCGGAGGCGTCGCAGGAACAGGCGCTCTCTGCGGTGCTGCCGGCGCCACACGAGCCGGCGGCGGCTTCGGTGCCTGCCACGTTGCCTAAGGCAGAGTCTGCCGCGCCGGATGAGGAAGCCCGCGACACGGGGGCGGAGGTGATTGCCGCTGAGAGCGCGGGGCCAGCGCCGGCTGGAGGTGAGGCTGCCATGCCGGTCGCCGGCGCGGAGGCCCCGGAGGCGCACAGCGCCGCCAAGCAGGCCGAGGGTGACGCGCAGCAGGCCGCTGAGCCCACGGCCGAGGAGGGCGATGACCCTCGCGGCGAGGCAGATGCCGTGTACGCCAAGGCTGCGGGTGGCGAGACCAGCGAGGAAGCCGAGGAGGAGGCGGGAGAAAGCGAGGCGCCCGAACCGGATCTCGAAGCCGACGGGCAGGCGCCGCCGGGACCCCGCGGGTCCGGCGGCGCCGGGGGCGGTGATGCATCGGCTCCGGCGGCGGGCGCCGAAGCGGCAACCGACGACGGTTCGCGCTCTGCTGAGCAGTCGCCAGCCCTCGACTCGCCCGCGGGGGACATCTCTGCCGCTGCCCAGCCCGCGCCTGGTAGCGCAGCGGGCGTTGTCGCACCGGCCGCGGGCAGCGCAGCCGATCGACCACGACGCTGCCGGACCGGGACCCGGGGCCGTCGACGCGGAGGCTGCGCCACCTGAGGTTCAACCAGCTGACGCCGCAGAACCGGAGGCCGAAGGAGCCGACGCGGCGGGACCACAGAGCGAAGGCGCGGACGCGGAGACTGCCGATGGCGACGTGGTCGACGTGGTTGACGTGGCGGAGGATGACGGCTCTGCGGAGCGCTCGGAGGATGTCGATGAGGGCGAGGCCGAGCTCGAGGACGACTCGGGCTCGCAAAGCGACGCTGCGGCCAAGACAGCGGCGCGGCTGGCTGCGATCGAGCGTGCGCGGGAGCGGCAGCGCAGCATCGCCGAGGGTCGCAAGATGGTGATCGCGGCGCTGGGCGAGGCGCTGGGGGAGGAGCACGCGCGTCTGCACGCGGCCGGGGCGCGCAGCACAGAGGCGATCGAGCACAGCGCCGCCAAGCAGGCACGCAGCGTCGCGGCCGCGGGGGAGATGCAGTCGGGCGAGGTTCGGGCGGCGTTTGCGCGAGCGCGCGCGCGGTTGGTGAGCGCCGTGGGGAGCGCTCGCGGCGCGGTAGCGGCGGCCGGGGCGTCGGGCAGGGCGCAGGTGCAGGGTTGGAAGGGCCAGGCGGGTGGGCAGGCCCGCGCGGCGGTCGCGTCGTCGGCGAGCAGCACGGCGCAGGCCGGCTCCCAGGCGGCGGGTAAGGGACGCTCGACGGTGTCACAGGCGGCGGGCAAGGTGTCCTCGGACATGAGTGCCGTCGCCGGGCAGATGCAGGGTCAGGCCGGCTCGGCCGGCGGTTCGAACGAGGCTGCGGCGCAGGGCAACGCGAAGGTCGCGTCGAAGGTGTCTGCCGAGGCGGCCGGCGAGGTGCGCTCGCAGGGCGCGCAAGCGGTCAGCGCAGTGCACAGTGAGGGCGCGAAGGTCGCCCAGACGCTGCAATCAAAGGGTCAGGAGGGCGCAGGGGCGATCCGCAAGGCGCTGCCGGGCGCGTTGTCGCAGATCTCGTCGCTAACCGGTTCGGCGCTTGGCAGCGTCGGACAGGCCGTTTCGGGAGGGTTCGGCGCGGTCGGGCAGGTCGCAAGCGCGGCGAACCGCGCGCTGGGAGCCGGCCAGTCAAGCGCGCTGGGGCAGATCAAGTCGCTTGTCGCATCGACGCGCGCGCAGATCACCATGGCCGCCAAGGATGCGCAGGCGACCGCGCGGTCTCAGACCGCGGCGGCTGGCCGGGCGCTTGGCACGACGGTCGCGCATCTGCGCCAGGCCGCGCGGCACACGCCGATCCTGCGCGATCAGGCTGCCGAGGTCGCCGGTGGCTTTAGGCGCGACCTGCGCAAGACGTCGTCGGCGGCGATCGTCGGCGCCGCACGGACGGCCAAGAAGGCGGCCGCGGCGAGTGCCGGCAGCGCCCGAATCGCGTCAAAGGGCGCCGGTAAGCTCGCGTCCGCCGCGAGCGCCAGCGGATCGAGCACCGGCGGCGGGCGCGGCGCGCCAAGCGGCCGCGACCGCGTCGGCTGTCGCGGGACAGGTGCGCAGCGTCGCCCAAGGCGTCAAGGCGACCGGCAGCACGCTGGTGTCGGGCCTGAAGGACCGCTTGAAGGACGGGGTGTCGAAGGCCAAAGAGACGCTCGGCAAGGGCGTCGAGGACACGAAGACCAGGATGTCCGAGCACACCCAGAAAGTGGGCTCGAAGGCGCGCGAGACACCGGCGCAGAGCTCGGCAAAGATCGCAGCCGGCAAGAGCAAGGTCGAGGCCGAGGCGCACAAGGAGCCCAAGAAGCATGGCGGCCCGTTCGGGTTCGTCATGAACGCCGTCGACTGGGTCAAAGAGAAGCTCAAGGCCGCGTTCAAGTTCGTCGCCAAGCTCATCACCGACCCAGGGTTCTGGGTCAGCCTAGTCGTCTTCGTCGCGATCGTCGCGCTCGCCCCGGTCACCGGCGGCGCCAGCCTCGCCGCGCTCGCGCTCGTCGGCGCCGTCGCTGGCGCGGTCTCCAGCGGAGCCGGCCAGATCGTGTCGAACCTCGCCGCCGGCAAGAAGTGGAACGAGAGCCTCGGGATGGCGATGCTGCTCGGCGGCGTCGGCGGTGCCGTGCTCGGCCCAGCGGGCGGCCGGATCGCCGCCGCGGTGGGAAGAACCGCGCTCGGCGGGGCGCTCAAGTCTGGCGCACAGCGTGCCGTTGCCGCTGCGGGCAGGACTGCACTCGGCGGGGCGCTGCGGCCTGGCGCGCGGCGCGTCGTCTCGGCCGGCGAGCGCGCGGTCCGCGCGGTTGGCAAGGGGGCGCGAGCCGGCGCGAAAGCCCTCGGCAAAGGCGCGCGAGCTAGCGCCACGGCCATCGGCAGAGGGGGTCGCCGCGCAATCGTGGCTGGCGGCCGCGCTGCTAAGAGCGTGGGCCAGAAGCTGAGGGATAAGCTCGGCAAACTCAAGGTCAAGCAGGGGAAGACAAACCGCAATCCGCGCCGCGATCCGGTCGAGGACCCCAAGGCCGAGCCCCCCAAAGCCGAGCCCCCCAAAGCCGAGCCCCCCAAAGCCGAGCCCCCCAAGGAGCAGTGGGTCCCGTGCTTCGTCGCCGTCACCCTGGTGGACCTCGGCGGCGACACGTGCCCCATCGAGGCGGTGTCCCCCGGCGACCTCGTGCTCGGACGGCCTGCCGACGACGGCGAGGACGAGGACGAGGACCGGGACGGCATCTTCCGAGTCACGACGGTCCACCGCAGTCGTACGTCGCGCATCGTGCGCCTGCGCGCCGGCGGCGACATCCTCGTCTGCACGCCCCGCCACCCGTTCAGCGTCGCCGGCCGCGGTTGGGTGGCGGCCGCAGACCTGCGAGCCGACGACGTGCTCGACGGACGCAGCGGGTCGACCACGACCCTCACCGCGATCGAGCACGTGCGCCTGCTCGAGGAGGCAGCGACGTTCAACTTCGAAGTGCAGACGGCCTCCACGTACTTTGTCCGCATCGGCGAGCGCTCCGTGCTCGTCCACAACGGCGGTCCCGACCCCTTCGACTTCGACCGCATCCTGTACTGGCTGCTCGGCCCGAAGCCCAAACTGGCACCGGACGACGTCGACGGCCTGTCGACGTGGAAGACCTCCAGCCGGGACGAGGTCGTGAGACTCATGGAAACGCGCGTCAACGTCGAGAACCGCTCGCCCACCAAGGCCGTGCATTCGTTCTACACGCCCGAGCAGCTCGAGAGCGCTGGTATCAAACCGGTGAAGACCCCGGGTGAAGGACCGCTCGCCGAACATAGATTCGAGCACAACAGCCTGCGGCCGGCGGAGCTTCCGGTGGGGGATCCTCTGCCGCCACTGACCGCGGAGCAGATGGGTACGCTTCGGGAGAAGCTCAGCGAGGCAGGCGAGACGGCGCGCGTGAAGCCGAACCAGTTGAAATGCGGATGATGACGGACGAGCCCTACCGCAGCGTCGAGCGCCACGAGATCGGGGACGCGGGCCCCGTGAGCGCGCTCGCACTGCGAGGCGACCGGCTGGCCATCGGATCCGGACCCCGGGTCACCGTGACAACGCTCTCGAGCGGCCGGAACGCTGGCGAGTGGTCGCGTGAGCTCGACTGGACCGCGCAGCGGCTCGAGCTGTCGCACAGCGGCCGGTTTCTCCTCGCCGAGTCGCAGGCCCGGAACGAGCTCGAGCTCTGGGATCTCGTGCGAGACCGCTCCGCCGGACGATTCGGCTCCCCGGTCTATGGGCAGCCGGCGGTGACCGGTGCGTTCCTGCATGCCTCTGACGTCGTCGTGGTCTCGCCGTCCACGTACCTGCTCGAGGCCTACGCGCTCGAGAGCGGAGAGAGGATCTTCGCCGCCGACACGCGCCGGCCGCGCGCGTTCGCGTTTCGGCGGATCGTCGCGGCAGCCGACGGAGACAGCCTCGTCGCCGTGGGGCGCTACTTCTCGGAGATGAACGACTCGCTGCTTGTCTTCTCGCTTGCCCGGCTGGCCGCCGATCCGGCCGCGGCTGCGGAGACGACCGTCAATCGCGAGCCGTTCCACGACTACGCCTGGCTGCTCGTCGCGGGACCATGCGGCCCGGACGAGGTCGTCGTGTTCCGGGATCCCGACGACACGGAAGAGCCCGACGACGACGAGGACGAGGACGAGGACGAGGACGAGCTCTACGGCTACCGCGGGCTGTATGTGCGCAGCCTTCGGGACGGGCGGCTCGTCGAGCGCATTGCCTACGACGGGCCGCTCGGCAACGCAGATCACGTGCTGGGGACCCCGCGGATCGTCGCCGTCGGCTCGCGCGGGCAGGTCGATCTCGTGCCGCGTCGCACGTCTGCACAGAGCGCTGTCCGCATTCCGGCCGCTGCGATCGCCCTGGACCCCGCGGGAGCTCGCGTTGCCTATGTCGAGCCGTCGTCGGGAACGCTGCAGGTTCTCGCCCTCTAGGAGGGGGGTGCCGCTGACCTCACTTCGCTCACAGGGGTCTGCCTAGTCAGTTGACAGCTCGCACGCAGCGACGATCGCCGCGCTGCGCTGCTTTGAGGCATCGACACGCTGACCGCCGCGGGCGTGTGCTGAGAGATCGACGACTGGCGACGGTTTGCCAAGGCCAAATACGTCTCGGTGTTCCTCGGGATCGTGCCGTCCGAGCACACCTCTGACGCCAAACGCCGCCAGGGCTCGATCACGAAGGCTGGACGGGCCACGCCCGCCGGCTGCTGGTCGAGGCCGCCTGGCACTACCGACACCGCCCAGCGATCGGCGTCACCCTCAAGCGCCGCCAACACGGCCAGGACCCGCGCGTGATCGCGGCCGGCTGGCGCGCTCAGCAGCGACTGCACCAGCGCTACAACGATCTCGCCGGGCGCCGTCACGGGGTTCCGAACGCAACTCTGCGTGGGACAACGATAATCGTTAGTCGCCGTGGCCCTCTTCTGGACCAATCAGGTATGTGCAGCTGCGCCAAGAACTCGTCTGCTGCGTTATCCATGATGCAGCTTTGCAGGGACTTGCTGTACCCGACGTGGCGCTGAGGCGGCATGGTTCGGCACCGCGAGACTGTTAGTCGCCGTCGCATTAGTCGCTGTGATCACGCGCGACATGCTGTCGCGGGACGTCCCCGCGCGGATCGCACGCAACGAGAGTGCCTTCAGGGCCCTGAACGAGAGCCTCGAGACCAGCGTCCACGGCGGCCGGCCCGATAGACGACACTACTCAGGGCGCTGCTATGCCGATGGCTAGGTCGTCGCGGTCGGCGCCGATCGTGTACTCAGAGCGCTTAGGCCTGGAGCCCGGCCACGTCCTCGACGCGACCGACCGTCGCGTTGCCTGTTGGATCGCGCATTGGGGAGACCTTCATCGGCCGGTGTTGGTGCAGCGCGCGTGGATGGTGCTGCCGTGCACGCGCAGGATGTGCTGGCCGGCGCGCAGCGGGCGGCCGCACAGGACGCACAGTCGAGTCCGGACGGCGTTTGCCTGCAGACTGTCGGTGTCGGCGATCAGCGCTGCCGCCGGCGGGTGCGTGGCGAGGTTTGCCTCGGCGCTGGCCGGCGGGGGTGTCAGCGGCGCGGCACGGTGAGGCCGATCAAGAGGATGCGTCGCGTCGCGGGCGGGTGTCTGAGCCATGGCTGCTCCTCCAAGGTTCGGATGCACACTGGTGTCGTGAGCGCTTAGGACGCTCGCCGCGTATGAGGTGATACTCGCTACGACGGCGCAGGTCAAACGCGTTTCGCTGCGGGTCTGTTTCCCAAAGTCCTCAGCGCTCATGCGTCACTGTCCACCAACCAGCGGCGCTCGTAAACGGGCCCCCGGCGCTCGCCCGGCGAATCGCTCGGTGGGGGAGGGGTCAGCGGTGGTGGTCCAGGGCGCGTTGCGAGGGGTGCGCGGCGACGGCGTCGCGCAGGCGGCTGGTGGTGGCGTCCAGGTAGCGGCTGGTCGTCGCCAGCGAGGCGTGGTCGAGCAGCTCGCGTAGCTCGGCGAGGTCGGTGCCGTACTCGATCGCCAGCGAGGCGAAGCTGTGGCGCAGCGCGTGCACCAGCGCGCCGGCGGGCACGGCGGCGCTGAGGCCGGCGCGGCGGTTGTCGTGCTGTTCGGTGAGCTCCTGCCTGTCGCCGCCCTCGAACGAGCGAGCACGCTGGCGGAGAACGCTGACCTGTTGCTCTGCGTCGGCTCCTCGCTGGAGGTCTTCCCGGCGCCGCACTGCCGCAGTTGACGTTGAGCGGGGGCGGGATCGTGGCGATCGTCACCCAAGGCCCCGACGCCGTGGGACAGGCAGGCGGCGGTGAAGCTCAGCGGTGACGTCGCGGACGAGCTGACGGCGCTGATGCGATCTACAGCTCGGCGGCTGTCCGCGCCCGCAGCGCCGCCTCTATGCTCTCGAGCCCGCGCTCGACAGACTCGATGTGCTCGACATCCAGACCGCCACGCAGGGCGGCTTCCGCGGCCGCGACGACCTCGTCGCGGCGGTCACGCAGTTCATCCAGCCGTGGCGCCAACCTCGCCTGGTCGCGCCAGGGCTCGAGCTCAGCCAGCGCTGCGTCGAACGCAACTCGCAGCTGGA
>Ga0307502_10000486_pt1 | contig 10289 bp, 5 predicted proteins | sample 16_S_MG_FD_201364 | JGI IMG/M metagenome (GOLD analysis project Ga0307502, IMG submission 201364) | Soil microbial communities from Populus trichocarpa stands in riparian zone in the Pacific Northwest, United States - 16_S | ecosystem: Environmental > Terrestrial > Soil > Riparian zone > Trees... | reverse complement strand
AGGTCTCCCCACATGTGTCGCTTCGCTCCGAGTCCTTCCTCGAATACGCCTTTCTGCGCTGGGTCCTCGCGCCAGCGACGCTCGACGCCATCGTCGAACGCGTGCGTCCTCAGCGCGAGGTCGAGGTCGGCAGCCGGCGCTATCGCCTTGACTACGAGATTGAGGGCTCCGAGCATCTCATCGCCGTTGAGCTCGATGGCTTCGAGTTTCATTCCAGCCGTCCGGCGTTCAGCTATGACCGGCTGCGCCAGAACGACATCCACGCCACCGGCCGGGTCGTCGTGCGCTTCTCCTATGACTCCATCCGGCGAGAGACCCGACGCTGCGTGGAGCAACTCCAAGCTGTCCTGCGGATGGACCCGCTCCTGGCCGAGCTCCTCATCGCGAACCCGGTCATCGAGCGCCCGGACATGGACCCCGACCCGCTGTACGCGCTGCAACGCACGAGCCCGGGAACTGAGCCAATGACCGGCAGCTACTTCGACAGCGTCCGCGACAAGCTCAATCAGAAGACGCTGCGCGATTGCCAGACTCAAGCGTTCGCCGCGCTCGCCAATTACTACGCGTCAGGCGGCACGCAGGCCGCCTGTGTCATGTCCGTCGGTGCGGGCAAGACCGCGCTCGGGGTCGCTGCGAGCCTCGCCTTCACCGGCCGGCGCGCCATGGTAATCACCCCGGGCAGCGTCATCCGCGGAACCTTCGACCGCGCCTACGACCATCAGGCCGTCAACAATGTGCTTTACGGGCTGCCCGCGGGCCCGCTCATTCCCGGCTGCCGCCCGCCGAAGGTCCTCACGCTGGACCGTGATGACGGCGCCATCCGCGATATCACGCGCGACGACCTGCTCGCCAACGACATCCTCGTAACCAACTTCCATTCGCTGGGCACCGGCGAAGACAAAGATGACCTGCTGCGCAAGCTGCAGCCCGAGGACATCGACTTCATCGTCATTGACGAGGCGCATATCGCGGCGGCCGAGTCCTACCAGCGCGCGTTCGCCTACTTCACGGGCGCGAGGAAGCTGCTCATGTCCGCTTGCTTTCAGCGGCTGGATGGCCGCCCTATTGACGCTGACGTCGTGTACCGCTACCGGCTCATCGACTCCATCGTCGACGGCAACGCGAAGAACCTCCGGGTGCAGCGCTTCGCACCGGAGGTCTCCCAGACGACCTACGAGATGGTGTGGCCGGATGGCACCCGCGAGGAGATTGTCGGGCGCGATGCGCTGATGGAGCTCATCGCTGACCCGCGCAAGCTCGCTCGCATCACGGCGAAGTCCAACGAGCCCATCCGCCAGGTGATGCGAACCGTCAAGGCCGCGCTCGACCGCCAGGCGGAGCTGCTGTACCCCGTCAAGCCGCGCGTTCTGTTCGCGGCGCTGGGCGAACGGCACGCGGAGCAGATTGCTCGCATCGCCTGCGAGCACGGCATCCCGAGTGCCCACGTTCACCATTCGATGACCGAGCGCCACATCAAGGACACCCGTGAGCGCTACGAGCAGGACTCCGGTGACCTACAGGGCCTTGTCCAGCTGAAGATGCTCGGCCAGGGTTATGACTTCCCGCCCATCTGCGTGGTCGTGCCGATGCGCCCGTATGGCGGCTTCAGCGAGTTCTACCAATTCGTCGGACGCGGTATCCGCGTTTTGACTCATCCCGCGCTGACCGGCCGGGTCGCCCCTGGCGAGCAGTGGCTGGACGTCATCTACCACGCCGAACTCGGGCTCGATGAGCACATCGAGACCATCTACGCCGAGAACGACATGGGCCCCCTCACCGAGCACGTCATCCCCGAAGGCTGGGGACAACCCGGCACCGGACCAGAGCGCGCCGGCAGCACCGGCGTCGAGACCGCGGGGCGGCCAGAGACCTTCGTGATGTTCGAGCGTGGGACCATCGAACAGCGCGTGGTGCACGACGAAGCGAGGGTCGAGCAGCGCCGCGAAGAGCGCGAGCAGGAAGCGCTCGCGCAGCGCTATGCGACGTATGCGCAAGCCAACGAGAACCCCGTGAGCTTCGAGCAGTTCGCCACCATCATGAGGCAGCTCGGTGAGTGACACGCCCGTGACCTTCGGCGCCCGCTACCGCGCCCTCGGCACCATCGAAGACCGCATGGCGTTGGAAGCGTCAGAGCAGCAGCGCAACGCCTACGCGGACGTCGACGGCATCATCGAGCGGCTAATAGCCACGGCGATGCGCGGCAACCGCATCGCTGCGCTCATCGCACCGAAGACCAAGAAGCAACTGGACCGCGTCGAGCTGCGCGTCAAGCTCTCCGCAGGCGAGAAGGCGGCGCTCGCTGAGCACTTCGAGGTCACCAACCAGGAGAAGCGCGGCAGCTGGCATGTGCCCAAGGACGAGGTTCTGTCGCTCGGCTTGATGCACTTGGTTCACTGGACACGTCGCAACCCGCGCCTCGCCCTGAGCCTCGCCGACGCAGAGCGGGCGCGTCCCGTCTTCCGCGGCGAGCCTGAAGCCGTCGCCGTGTGGGTCCTTGAGCCGTTGTTTGAGGACCTCTTCTTGCCGCTCAAGCTCCGCGGCTTCACATGGCTGGGCAAGAAGACGGTGGAGGAGCAAGCCAAGAGCTGGAACACCATCGACCCGCTCTACACCGCGCTCGGCCTAGACACCGCGCCGCTGGACGCGTTCCGGCCTGCAACCGGATGGTCACGCCACACCAGCGAAGACATCGTCGCGCTGCGCCAAGCGCTCGCCGAGAGCTGGACGCATGCGCCCGACGACGTCGGCGCCCGCTACCGCGCGTACCGCATCGGGCAGCTCGTGGAGCGCTACTACACCAAGGCCAAGCACGGCCAGGCGCTGCGCAAGGGCGTCCTGACGAAGGTGTTCGGACGAACGCTCACCGCGTACTTTGGCGGTAGCTGGCTGGCGTTCCTTGGCTACCTCGGCGAGGAACCGCATGGGAGTGAGGAGGTTGTCCAAGCGCTCCCAGTGACGAAGCTGATGACCGGCGGCTCCGAGCGGGCCGCCCAGGTGGCAGCCGAGCATGGTCTGCCCCCGGAGGAAGTGCACCGGATGCTCGCCGCCTTCTGGCAGCAGAGCGGACACAGCTCGCCCGTCGAGCAGCGAGTCGATGTCATCAAGCGCTTCTGGACGGCCTTTGACGGGCTTCACGCCCGGCAGCGCCCCGGCATGCCGTCTCTCTGGGGACTCGTCGGGGAAGGCCGCCTCGGTAACGCCGGCGACGACGCCAGTCTCGTCAAGGCTGAGTTCCACACCCGCGCTCTGCCGGCTGAGCTCAACGCCGACGTTGCGCGACTCTGGGGCACAATCATGCTGCCGCGCTGGCCAGACCGCATCGTTTCGGCCTCCGTGCCGCACGCCCAGATGGTGGCCACGATGGGGCCTGCGCTGCCGTTCTGGCACGAAGCCGCGCTGGTCGCGTGGAAAGTATGCGAAGGCCCGCATCAGACGAGCTCTGACATCAACGCACTCGCGCACTACCACCGCCGAGAACTCGACGCACTGAAAGAGCTGAGTTGCCCGGTCAGCGGCGAGCTGTTCCGCGAGCTACGGGAGGCGCAGGAGCGCTATGGCATGCCCAAGTACGCCGGGGAAGGAGGCCTCGTCCTCACCATCAGCCTGACCGGCTTCGGGCAAGAGGAGAAACCCGAAGAGCCCAGCGTGTCGTTCGAGGTCTTGCGCGACATCATCACCCGCCACCGACAGGCATGGGCGCAGCAGTACTTCGAGACCTACCTGCGCAGCAGATGGGAAGGTGACCTGCGAGCCGCCGGAGACGGCTACCACCGGCTCGCTGTCGAGCGAGGCACAGCCCCAAATGCCAAGCAGTTCGCGAAGTTCGCCGCTCAGTCTGCGAACGACTGGTTCGGCGGCGACATCACCGGCGTCTACCGCGTACTCGGCCTCAACGCCCCGCCCGCTCCGACAATACAACGGGTGCTGCCCCCGGACTCTCAGGCATTCGTCCAGGACGTCTTTCACGCCCTCGGAGGCCAGCCGCGCGACGACCGGACGCTCACGGGCGCCGAGGACCGTGCCCAGGTAGAGCACAACCAGCGCTCCTGGAAACTCGGCGTCCTCGCCCGCCAGAGCATCACCTACGTCCAACTGCAGGAAGCTCTCGGCCGCCCGCCGGAGCTCCAAGACTTCACGCGCTCGAAGTTCGCCGGCGATGCGCTGTCATCTGACCTCGACGAGGCCTGGCGCATCTTCAGCGACACCGTTCAGGGTGCACTGTCGGGCGCGATGCCTCCAGCTGTCCCCCAGGCAGCGACCGCGACCGCAACGCCGCCGTCGCCACCTGAGCTAGGAAACCCTGAAACGGAATGGTCCAGTGTGCCCGCCGCCTCGTCAACGGAGACCCGGCCACCCAAGGCGGAGGAGCCGACCAATGAAACGTGGGCTGGCCGGGCGCTCAAGGGCTTTCGCCGGCGGCGCTAAGCACAGCGCCCTCAGTTGATAGGAGACGTCACCGAGCTCGCGACGTTCACCGTGTTCAGCGCGTCCAGTGGCAAGGTCTACGCCTGTGGCGTCACGGTTGACGTACTGCTGTCTGCGCGGGCCTCATGCTGCCGTCCTCTCTGCCGCCGGCGCCGCGGCGTCGTCTGTCGCGGCCGCGGGCCTCGCGGCGTCCTCGGCGCCCAGCGCGGTCTCCAGTCGTCGTGCGAGCCGGTCGACGAGCTCGGCGATGCGCTCAAACGTGTCGGGTGCCGCTGCCTCGGCCCATCCGGCCAGGTAGGGCACCGCGGCGACGCTTGAGTCCAGCCCCACGAACGCGACGGCCAGGTGCGCGACCGACTCGGCGACGAGCTCCTCCTCGGCATAGGAGAGCTGCGGATCGTCGTCCCAGCGATCGTGGCGCACCAACGCATGCGCCAGCTCGTGACAGGTCACAGACACCTGCGCGTTGACCGACTGGTGCTCGTTGATCGTCAGGACCTTCGCGACGGCGTCACACGAGCCGCCGCGCCCACGCTCGAGCGTCCGGTGAACGACGCGGTAGCCGAGCTCGCCGGCAAGCTCCTGCAGCGGCCCCTGAGCCCACGCGAGGCTGTCGCCCTCAAGCTCGGCGCTGGGCGGCTCCAGCGCCACCGGCTCGGCCGGCGGCGGCAGCGCCTCGACCTGTGTCGCGCTGAAGACCGCCTCCAGGCGGTAGTAGACCTTGGGCCTGTCGGCCGGGACGGCGCCGGCCTCGCGCCAGGCCTGCAGCTTCTTCTTTGACGGCGCGCAGCGCGCCCACACTCGGATGTGCGACGTCTTGCCGCGGCGCACGCAGTAGCCCAGCGACAGCCAGGCGCGAACCCCGGCGACATGCGTCGCGCGGGGGTCCTGCAGGCAGATGAGCACCTGGTTGCGCACGCTGTAGCGGCGCAGACCCACCCGCGCGCGAACAGTGAGCCAGCGCTGCCAGCCGGCACTCGAGCGCAGCTGCGCGACCGCTCGCTCGGTCAGCTCGCGTTCCTGCTTGCGCCGTTCGGCGCGCTCTTCGTCGGTCAGCGCGATGCGCTCTCGCTTGGCCATCAGCGTCTCCTTCCGGAGGTCCGTGGCGCCCGCCGGCTGCGGGGCCTGTACGCGTCCCGACCGCACCCCCGGATGGGGTGCGATCCTCGGGAGCGGCAGGCCCCGCACCGGCGCGCGCTGCTAGTCGGCGTCGGGCTCGGCGACGTCGGCCGCGACAGCGCCATCGCGGTCCTGCGGGTTGTGCTCGCCGATGTCCTGGGCGTCAAGTTCGCCCACGTTCCCGGTGTCCTGCGGCGCCGCGTCCTCGGCAGGCTTCGTTGTCTCTGCGGTCTCGTCAGCTGCGGTCAGCGTCTTGCGCCGCGCGCGGATCTTGTCGCGCAGCTCCCACGCCGCGACCGAGTACTCGCCGTGGGCGACGACGTTGAGCTGCTCGAGCTCGTCGAGCGCCTCGCTGTCGAGCTCGTCGACGCGCGGGGCGAGCTCGGCGATTCGGTCGATCGCGGCGGTCTTCGCGGCGATCGCGGCGTGGCGCTCGGCGTGCCGTGCGCGGCGCTGCTCCAGGACGGGGTTGATGAGCGCGGCCGGGAGCTTCTCGCTGGCGATCTCGTCGATCAGCTCCGCGACGTCGTCGGCCCACGGCAGCGCCGTCTGCACGGTGACGGTGTGGAACGCGCGGTTGGAGTTGGCGACCGCGTCTTCGTCGGCGTAGACGGCCATCAGCAGCAGCGCGAGCATGCGGCCCGCGAGCTCCCCGGCGGTCTTCGCGCCGGCGAGGTACTCGGCGGCCTTGGCCTGCGCGTCGCCGCGCTGCTCGATGTAGACGCGCTTGGCGCCGCGCTTGGTGTCCCGCGTGGTGACCCAGCCGGGGAACCCGTAGCGCGCGCCGCGCATCGCGATCCTGTCCAGGTCGCTGGCGACGTTGATCGCGGTGAGGATCTTCACGACGCGGTCGTCGACCTTGACCCGCGACAGCGAGTTGACGATCGCCACGCCGAGCTGCTCGTTGAACATGGCGGCGCGCTCGCGCGCGGCGGCCGCGGCGGCCCGCTCGGCGCGGGCCTGCTCCGTGAGGACCCCCTCGTCGACGGCGCCGGCGGCGTCGCCCCCGTCGCCGGCCGTGGGCGAGCCGGCCGTGCCAGTGGTCTTGGCGGCCTCGCGGGCGCGCTTGGCGTCCGCGCGCACGGCCTTCAGCGCCGCGGTGATCTGATCGCCGGCGATCGTGTCGGCGACGTCCTGGCCGACCACGAGCGTCACCCAGCCATGCTCGGGCGCGTACGCCGCCTTCAGCGTGCGCGCCTGCTCGATCGCGGCGCGATCGAACGTCAGCGCCAGCGCATCGACGCTCGTGCCGCGCAGCTCGGCGAGCTTCTCCGCGGCGGCCTGGTGCTTGTCGTCCAGCGCGAACGCGCTCAGCGGGTAGCGCTGGCTGGACACGAACACCCCGGCAGGCGGGTCGACGGTCTCGTCGTGCAGGCCGCCCGCAACGACCGCTAGGGCGTCGCTTGCGACGTCGCGCCAGCGCCACGGGTCGGCGTCATACTCGTCGGCCCGGTCGAGCACGAGCGTGACGGCGACCTCGGCGAGGCCAGGGTGGATCTTCGCCAGGCCGACGAGCCCCGCGACCGCGCCGGCCGGGATCTCGCCGGTTGCGATCCGTGGCCACAGCACCTCGGGCAGCTCGAGCAGCGCCATGCGCTCGCGGACCTTGGTCTGGGTCATCTGCAGCCTCTGCGCAATGCCCTTCAGCGTCAGGCCGTGCTCACGCTTGAGGCGCCGGCACGCCAGGGCCTCCTCGACCGCTGATAGCTGCGAACGCAGCTGGTTGGCGACCATCGCGTCGACGAGCAACTCCGCCTCGTCGCCGGTGTCGTCGTTGGCGCCGGGCAGACGGATGATCGCGGGCAGCTCCATCAGGGCCGCGAGGACCGCGGCCTTGTAGCGCTTCTCGCCGTCGACGAGACGGTAGTCGCCGTTGCCGGTCGCCTGCACGAGGACCGGTACGAGGCAGCCGCGCTCGAGCATGCTTGATGACAACGCCCGAAGCTCGGTGTCGTCAAACGCCATCCTGGGGTTCCACCCCTCGATCGGGACGATTGCCGAGATCGGGACCGTGCGCAGCTGCACGCTGGGGGATGCGCTGACTGGTGAGGTATTCACGAGGGCCTCCTCCTCTGTTGGCCGCCGCCGGGTGCGGGGCCGATCTCCGCCCGCCTGCGCCCGAAGGGTGCGATCCTGGGCGGGGTCGGCCCCGCACCCGGCGACCACCCACACGAACGCACCGGCCACGGCGCCTGAGGTGCAGGCGTTGCGCTAGCTCAAGTAGCCCATCGCGCCCGCTGGACCAAGAAGGTCACTATCGATCTCCCGGCACGCGGCGTGTCGCTCTGCTTCAGCGAGTGCGTCGACGGCCCGCCGCCCAGTTCGGCCTCGCCCATAGACAGCACGCGAGCGTCCGGTTGCGATCGCAGCGGGAGACCCTCCGACGAGTCATTGCGCTGCCCGGCCAGCAGTGGGATCAGGCGCTAAAGCCGAATGCGGCGACGAACGTGAAGTTGGCCGATTTGTTTAGCAGCTTCGTGACCACGAAGTCGTCGTACAGGCCCGGCGGAACCGTGGTATCCACTCGGACTCGCACGCTGACGAAAGCGGGGACTCCGCCGCCGGCTGGCCGCGGGCGATCATCATCGCCGCGCGGTATCAGGCCACCGCCCGGTGTCGGAGGGCCGGGACGGCGACGTCGACGTCAGGCGCCGGCTCGCCCGCCATCGCGGTGCCTCGAGCGAACGAGCCCGAGAAGAAGTCGGCCGCACCGAGAGACTCGGCCAACGCGAGGGCCTCGGTGATCGCCCTGTTCGTTCTGCGCACCTCGGCCTCGACTGGCGCGAGTGCGTGAGCCAGGTCGATCGCGTTATATGCCTGTGCAGTTGTGGCGCTTACCTTGGCCGACGCTGCGGCGTGCAGCGTGTCGCGCTTGGCTCCAAGCCGGGCGAGCGCGCCCGGGTCCAGCCTGTAGGTGCCCGGCTCGATCGAGCGGACGATCAGCGGGCAGCGCGAGAGTTGGGTGAGCAGGGTGGCGGCCGGGTCGCGGCCGTCAATGCGGTCGCCGGACGCCTCGACCAGTTCCAGCCACTCGCGGTAGTGCCGGGGTCTAGCCGGCTCGTCGTCGGCCAGGGCCGCACGCACAGCGGCTGTACGAATCGCCGCTCCACGCAGCAGGCCATCGGCCTCCTTGTCGATGGCCCGCCGTGCCAGGAGTTCTCGCGGTTCGGGTTTCCACAACACTGGCTGCGGGTCTTCCTCACCGAGAACGAGTCCGAGCTGTCGATGACGCTCGAGGGCGGCTTCCAGCTTGCGCTCGACAGCTCGGATCTCGTCGACTAGTCCGTCGTGCTCGGCGTGGAGGGTCTCGATCAGCGCCTCGACGCGCTGGCGCTCGGCCTGCACGGCGGCAAGAAGTTCTGGGGTGGGGAGGAGTTCGTTCATGGTCACGGGACGTGTTCTATCGGTCGGCTTGGGTGCGGGAGCGTCGCCATGCGGCCGGCCTGTCCACGGTCACGCGCAGAACCTGTGGACAACCCGTCTTGCGGCCGCATGTAGCGGGATGACTCTGTCTGTGTAGAGACGGGGCCGGACGGAGCCCGGCTCCCGGTGTTTGCGGCGAGTTGATTGAAAGTCGCCGCAAGAAGCGGGCTGTTCATACATGTGCAGAACGTAGATGGCGCGTAGACGCTCCATGCGGTCTTGGCCGTACTTCTCACGCCCTTGAAGACCGCGGGATGCGGGCTCAGCCCCGATTCCGTCCGATCCGCGGTGCATCGTTCGGCGGACGCTACATAACAATCATGTCGCGCTTAGACGTAGGAAACACCTCTGACGCGGCGAGGAGGATTCCGAACCCCGCATGAGAACGCCGGACCGGCCACGCGCGACCGCAACAACTACTCCCGAGCCTGGTTTCCGTGCGGCCGAGACACTGCTGGCGCAGACCGCGCCGTGCGGTGCCCACGCCCTCGAGACCGCCGCCTTGCTCCCATCGATGCGTCCTCCGGCGGAGCTGGCGCTGGGGGAGTTGCTGGCCCCGCCTCGGGAGGTGCACCCGAGGACCGCCGCTGTCGTCTCGTCGCGTAAGACACTGATAAGCGCCGAGATAAGCATCGTTTCCGGCGCGATGGTCAGCGAGCGAGGTCCTGGCATGGACGTGCGAGGGCACGCATCGGGCGGCGCATGATGACGACCGAGAAGACCGAAACGGTCGGCCCCGCCGCTGCGTCCGGCAATATTTCCGCCGCCGAGAGACTGAAGCTCTGGGTGCGTTCCGGCGGTCGCTGCGCGATCTGCAACAGGTACCTGCTAGACGACGAGTACCGGCACCTGCCGATCCCGTCCGGAGAGATGGCACACAACGTCGGCCGCTCGACCTCGGCGAGGTCGCCACGCGGCGATCACCCTCTGCCGGTCGACCAGCGAAATCTGGCCGACAACCTTCTCCTTCTCTGCCCGGACGATCACTCGCTGATCGACAGCGCACTCGGGCGCAAGGAATTTCCCGTCAGCCGCCTGCGCGCGATCAAGGAAGGACACGAGGACCGGATCCGGCGCCTGACGGAGATCACCGACGACGACCAGACGGTTGTCGTCCGACTCATCGGCGACATCCGCGGGACCGCGCCGGCCGCCGATGCCGAGACTGTCCGGCTCACCGTCGCCACCGACGGCAAGTACCCCCGCTTCGAGTTAGGCGCCCGCAGCGCCTCCGACATCGAGATCGACCTCCGGCCCATCCCAGGAGAGGGCGCGGACTACCACTGGCAGGCGGTCGAGGCCGCCGTGCGAGAAGCGTCACG